>Ga0182030_10027459_pt1 | contig 10233 bp, 10 predicted proteins | sample 812S3MmetaG_FD_121299 | JGI IMG/M metagenome (GOLD analysis project Ga0182030, IMG submission 121299) | Permafrost microbial communities from Stordalen Mire, Sweden - 812S3M metaG (Illumina Assembly) | ecosystem: Environmental > Terrestrial > Soil > Wetlands > Permafrost | place: Sweden... | reverse complement strand
CTGTCCTACGCGCTTACGGCCTCGCTGCTCGGACCGATCCGCTGTCGCGGGGCAACCGATGTGGTGCTGGTATTCCAGATGTCGCCGGTGATCCAGGGCATTGCCGCCGTTGTCATGAAGCTGCTGCGACGCGCGCCGCTGCTGTTCTGGGTGCAGGATCTGTGGCCCGAGAGCCTGATCGCGGTGGGCGCGATCCGTACCCGCTGGCTGCTGTGGCCGATCGAGCTGCTGGTGCGCGGCCTGTACCGCGCGTCGGCGCTGGTGCTGATTCAATCGCGGGCGTTTCGCAGTCACGTGACGGCGCACGGCGTGCCGCCGGATCGGGTCCGCTATTTCCCGAACCTGGCCGAATCTTCTTATGTACCCCTGCCGGCCGAAGCCGCGCACCCGGCGCTGAAGCAGGTACCGCCGGGATTTCGCGTCATGTTCGCCGGCAACATCGGAGCGGCCCAGGACCTGCCCACGGTACTGGCGGCCGCGCAGCTGCTGCGCGAGCGGCGCGACGTGCAATGGGTGATCGTCGGTGACGGCAGCATGCGCGCCTGGGTGCAGGAGCAGATTGCCAGCTGCCGGCTTGCCGACACGGTGCGGCTGCTGGGGCGGTTCCCGGTCGAGGAGATGCCGCGACTGTTTGCCGGCGCCGACGCGCTGCTGGTGACGCTAAGCCGCGATCCGGTGCTCGCGCTCACCATTCCGGCCAAGCTGCAGTCGTACCTGGCGTGCGCCAAACCGATCATCGGCGCACTGGATGGCGAGGGCGCCGCGGTGATCGCCGAGGCGGGCGCCGGCCTGTGCTCGCCGGCGGAGCAGCCCGCCGCGCTTGCCGCCCGAGTGCTGGAACTGTGCGAGCTCGACCTGGCGGCGCGGATGGAGATGGGTCGCCGGGGACGGGAGTACTTTGAGGCGAATTTCGGCAGCGACATGCTGCTCGGCCGGCTTGAAGGCTGGTGCGCGGAACTGATTTCGCTGCGGGCGCACGGCGCACGATGATGCGGGTGCTGGTCACCGGTGCCAATGGCTTCATCGGGCAACACCTGCGGCGCACGCTGGCGCAGCGCGGATTCGAGGATCTGGGTGCGGTGCGCAGCGCGAGCGGCGCACAGGATCCACGCAGCCGCGTGGTGGGAGACATAGGGCCGGCGACCGACTGGAGCGCTGCCCTGGCGGGCGTTGACCTGGTGGTGCATGCGGCGGGCAGGGCACATGTGCTCAGGGAAACGGCGGCGGATCCGGAGGCGCAGTTCATGCGCGTCAATGCCGAAGGTACCGCGGCGCTGGTCGCCGCCGCGGCGACGGCCGGCGTCAGGCGCCTGGTTTACCTGAGTTCCATCGGCGTGCTGGGTAGCCAGAGCGGTGAGCGCGGATTCACCGAGGCGAGCGAACCCCGGCCTCACAATGGCTACGCCCGATCCAAGCTGGCCGGGGAAATTGCCGCGCGAGCGCTCGCAGGCACGCGGCTGGAAGTGGTCGTGCTCAGGCTGCCGCTGGTGTATGGGCCGGGCGTGCGCGCAAACTTCCTGCGGCTGCTGCGCTCGATCGAGCGCGGCTGGCCGCTGCCGCTGGGCGCGGTGAAGAATCATCGCAGCCTGGTGAGCGTCTGGAACTTATGCGACCTGGTGGTGAACGTGCTGCGACATCCGTCGGCGCCGGGTCGCGCCTGGATGGTGTCGGACGGCGAGGACCTGTCGACGCCGCAGCTGGTTCGGCGCATCGGCGATGCCATGGGCAGAACGCCGAGACTGCTGCCGGTGCCGGTCGGCTGGATGCAATGGGTTGGTGCCCTGACCGGACGGCAGGCACTGGTCACGCAGCTCTGCGGGTCGCTGACGCTGGACATCGCAGCGACGCGCGAGCGGCTGGACTGGTCGCCGCCGCTGTCGGTGGATGAGTCACTGCGCCGTACAGTCGACTGGTTCCTGGCAGAAGGCCGCGAGCGAGCGCTCTAGCCATGCTCTACTCGCTCAAGCATGGGTTCGAGTCGCTGCTGTCACCGCTGAGCGTGGCGCTGCTGATGGTCGTGATCGGGGCGCTCTGCCGGTTTACCGGCCGCGCGCGAGCGGCGCGCGCACTGCTATCGCTCGCGGCGCTGGTGGCCTATGCAGGATCGCTGCCGTTGGTTGGCAACGCGCTGCTCGGACCGCTGGAGCACCGCTATCCGCCACTGCACCCGGATCCGCCGCCGCCGGCGGCCGCTTATGTGGTGGTGCTTGGCGGCGGCTATGCGCCGCACGACGGCGTGCCGGTGACAGCGGCACTGAACGCGGACAGCCTGGCGCGGATCGTGGAAGGCGTGCGACTGGCGCTGCGGCTGAACGACGCGCGGCTCATTGTGTCTGGCGGGGCGCCTGCCGGACAGAGCGCGTCGGCACGCGGCTACGCCGAAATGGCGCGCGCACTGGGAATTCCGCCAGCCTCACTGGTCCTGGTCGATACACCGCTCGACACGCGCGCGGAAGCCCGTAGCGTCGCGGCCGTGGTCGGCGCTACCCCATTCATCCTGGTGACCTCCGCCTATCACATGCCCAGGGCAATGCTGGAAATGCAACGTGCCGGCCTGGCGCCAATCGCGGCGCCGACCGGGCAACTGGTGGAGAGTCAGAACGCGACTGACCCGCGCGCATGGCTGCCCACGTCCGGCGGGCTGCGCGAGGTCGAACGCGCGCTGCATGAGTATGTCGGGCTGGCGGTGCTGAGCCTGGGGCGTGGATGAGGCAGATGCGACAGCACACGGCGGATCCGTTGCGTGGCGCCTGAGGCGTTGTTGATCAGCGTGCTGGCGCTGGCCGTGTCGGCGTCGCTCACCAAGGCCGTGCGCAGGTTGTCGTGGGCGCATGGACTGCTGGATGTGCCGAACGAGCGCAGTTCACACAGTGCCACCACGCCGCGCGGTGGTGGTGTGTCGATCGTCATCGCCGCCACGCTGGCGCTGCTGCTGCTGCGCTGGATGAACGCTATCGACACCCGGCTGCTGCTGGCCTTGATCGGCGGCGGCGGCGTCGTGGCCGCGGTCGGATTTCTGGATGACCATCATCGCCTCGGCGCCGGCGTCCGACTGACGGTGCACGGTGTGGCTGCGCTTTGGGCCCTGGCGTGCCTGGGCGGGTTGCCGCCACTGGAAATCGGTCACCGGCTGGTTGATCTGGGATGGGCAGGACAGGGTCTGGCACTGGTTGCCATCGTCTGGATACTCAACCTGTTCAATTTCATGGACGGCATCGATGGCATCGCAGCTTCCGAGGCGGTGTTCGTCGCCTGCGCTGGCGCGCTACTGGGGCTGGCGTACACGTCGGCGTCGGTCGTGCCGGCCGCGGCACTGGCGGTGGGCGCGGCGTGCCTGGGTTTTCTGCTGTGGAACTGGCCGCCAGCGACGATTTTCATGGGCGATGTCGGCAGCGGCTACCTGGGCTATGCGATCGCCGTGATGGCACTGGCCGCCACGCGCGACAACCCCGCCGCGCTGTGGATGTGGCTGATCCTCGGTGGCGTATTTTTCGTCGACGCCACCGTCACCGTGGTGCGACGGGCAATCCGGCGCGAGCGGCTGCACCAGGCGCATCGCGGCCATGCGTACCAGCGCCTGGCACAGCGCTGGGGCAGTCATCAGCTGGTCACGTTCGCCGTGATCGCACTGAATCTCGGATGGCTGCTGCCGTGCGCGCTGCTCGCGGTGCTTTACCCGCAGGCCGCCTTCTGGATCGTGCCTGGCGCGCTGCTGCCACTACTGGTGGTCGCACTGGCGCTTGGGTCGGGCGCTGGTAACGGCGGGTTGTAACTCGCCTGGCAGCGGTCACGTGTCGATAGCGACTACGCCAAAATAAGATATCCGTACCCTTAAAGTCGAGCCCGCTCTGCTGCAATCAGCGCTCGACCATGCCCACACTGCAATTATAAGCGTCGCCCGGGCATTTCTTACAAGTGCCAGTCAACCTGCTAGCGTATCGGGCGTTGTGTGGCGCTAACCGGCCTTTCGAATCCTGACAACGCAGCGAAGAAAAAGTCAGCATGGCGCAATACCCACACAATTCAATGTGCTGTACCATGCATAGTGTGACCAGTGTCGCATGCGGGCCAGCGGCGCGCGGATACCGTAGCGACCAGGGCGCCGCGCATGGCGCCGGTCTCGGCCTAATTTAGGGGCGGCTAGTGCAAGAATCGAATGTCTCCCTGGTGTCGATTGCATCCGGGGCGTTGTTTTCACTTTCCCGCCGCACCAAGCGTTTGATCATGGTCGGTGCCGACTCGATCGTGCTGCCGCTGGCGCTGTGGGCGGCGCTGATGCTCAAATTCGATCGCCTGGATTTCACGCTCTCCGAGCACTGGGACCTGTTCCTGGTCGGCACCGGTGCGGCGATCCTGATCTTTTCGATCCTCGGGTTGTATCGGGCGATCATCCGATTCATCGGCCCGCAGGCCATGGTGGTGGTGGTGGTCGGCATCGTGCTGTCGGCCGCGACACTTGCGGTCTACGACCGCATGCACCACCAGAGCCATATTCCGCTGTCCGCGCTGGCGATCTATGCGGCGCTGGCGCTGCTGTACCTGGCTGCGAGCCGGTTCATCGTGCGCTACATGTTCTACTACGGGCTCAACGGTCATGCCGAGGCGACGCGGGTGGCCATCTACGGCGCCGGCGACGCCGGCGCCAAGCTGTCGGCAGTGCTGCGCGGCGGTCCCGATTTCCAGCCGGTGGCCTTCATCGACGACAAGCGCAGCCTGCACGGCAGCCGCATCAACGGCATCAAGGTGTGCGATCCGGTCGACCTGCCGGCGCTCATCAAAGAGCTGCAGATCGGACGGGTGCTGCTGGCGATGCCGGCGGCAAGCCGGCGCCGGCGGCGCGAGATCCTGGAAAAGCTGGTACCGCTGGGCGTGCACGTGCAATCGCTGCCCGACCTGTCGGAGATCATCTCCGGCCACGCACGCATCGACGATTTGCGCGAAGTCGATGCCGGCGATCTGCTCGGGCGCGACCCGGTGCCGCCGGACCCGGCGCTGTTTGAGCGTTCGATCCGCGGCAAGCGCGTCATGGTCACCGGCGCCGGCGGTTCGATCGGATCGGAGCTGTGCCGCCAGATCCTCAATTGTTCGCCGCACCGCCTGGTGCTGTTTGAAATGTCGGAAATCGCGCTCTACCAGATCGAGCGCGAACTGATCGATACCGCGCGTGCCAGGAATCTTGCGACCGAGATCATTCCGCTGCTGGGCAACGCGCATCACCGCCATCGGCTGCGCGAAGTGCTGGCGACGTTCGGCGTGCAGACGGTATACCACGCCGCCGCCTACAAGCATGTGCCGATCGTCGAGCACAACATCGTTGAAGGCATTCACAACAACGTTATCAGCACCTGGTACGCGGCGGAAGCCGCGCTCGAGACCGGCGTCGATACCTTCGTGCTGATATCGACCGACAAGGCGGTCAATCCGGCCAATGTGATGGGCGCCACCAAGCGCTTCGCCGAGCTGGTGCTGCAGGCGCTGCAGCAGCGCTCCAAGCACACGCACTTCTGCATGGTGCGCTTCGGCAACGTGCTGGCGTCGTCCGGTTCGGTGGTGCCGCTGTTCCAGGAGCAGATCCGCGGCGGCGGCCCGGTCACCGTGACGCATCCGGACGTGATGCGCTATTTCATGACCATTCCCGAGGCCGCGCAACTGGTGATCCAGGCCGGGGCGATGGCCACCGGCGGCGATGTTTTCGTGCTCGACATGGGGCAGCCGGTGCGCATCGACGACCTGGCGCGGCGCCTGATCAGCCTGATGGGCCTGACCACGCGCGACCAGAACAATCCTGAAGGCGACATCGAGATCAAGTACATGGGACTTCGGGCCGCTGAAAAGCTGTTCGAGGAACTGCTGATCGGCGCCAACGTCGCCGGCACCGAGCACCCTAAGATCATGCGCGCCATCGAGCATTCCCTGCCGTGGGAGAAGACCAAGCAGATCCTGGACGAGCTGCTGGTGGCGCTGTCGAGTTTCGACTGCCCGCGCAGCATGTCGTTGCTTTCGGACGCGGTCGCCGAGTATCCGCGCCGACGCAACATCCGCGACCACGTCTGGATCAGCAAGACGCCGGCGACCTTTCCGGACGACGACCGCAAGGTCACCGAATTCGCCTCCAAGCGCCGCATGCCCGATAGCGTCGCACGAGCGTCCGAGAGCACTCCGCGCATACTCTGACCGCCGGCACCGGCGCGCAAGCGGTTGATGCAGTGCAATAACGGGCCGCCGAAACGGCCGGTGCGATTTCAAATGGGGCCACGGGCGGGCTCGACATGGACCAGATAAGAGAGCGGCTGCAGCGGGCACGGGTGCTGATCGTCGGCGACGCGATGCTGGACCGTTACCTGTTCGGCAGCGTCGACCGGATCTCGCCCGAGGCGCCCGTGCCGGTGGTGCGGGTCACGCGCCAGGAGGAGCGCCTGGGGGGCGCCGCCAATGTGGCGCTGAACATCAAGTCGCTCGGCACCCAGGCCACGCTGATCACCGTCGTGGGCGATGACGAGGCTGCCCATCGGTTGCAGGAACTGTTGCAGGCCCAGGGCATCGAGGTGCTGCTGGGCCGGGACGCAAAGCTACACACCAGCGTCAAGCTGCGCGTCATCGGGCGCGCGCAGCAGCTGCTGCGCGTGGATTTCGAGGATCCGCCGGACCATGAAGTGCTGTCGGGGATGCTGGCGGATTTCGAACGCGTGCTCGCGGGTTTCGGGGCGGTGCTGTTCTCGGACTACGGCAAGGGCGGCCTGACCCACATCGCGCGCATGATCGGCTGGGCACGCGCCGCCGGCAAGCCGGTGCTGGTGGATCCGAAGGGCAGCGACTACAGCCGCTATGCCGGCGCCAGCGTGCTGACGCCCAATCTTGCCGAACTGGCGGAAGTGATCGGCGGCTGGCACAGCGAGGCCCAGTTGCTGGAGCGGGCGCAGGCGCTGCGCCAGCGACTGGACGTGGACAACCTGGTGCTGACGCGCAGTGAACAGGGCATGTCGCTGTTCGACGCCGCAGGGCACATGCATGTGCCGGCGCAGGCGCGCGAGGTGTTCGATGTCACCGGCGCCGGCGATACCGTGATCGCCACGCTGGCGGCGATGCTGGCGGCCGGCGCCAGCGTGCGCGAGGCGCTGCCCGTAGCCAATCGCGCCGGCGGCATCGTGGTTGGCAAGTTCGGCACCGCCAGCGTCAGCTACGAGGAACTGTTCGCATGAGGCACCTGTTCGCATGAGGCACCTGTTCGCATGAGAGTGGTGGTGACCGGAGCTGCAGGCATGATCGGCAGCAATATCGCGCACGCGCTGGCCGCCGCCGGTGCCGATGACATCATCGCGGTGGATGACCTGCGCGACGGGCAGAAATTCCGCAACCTGCTGGGCGCGCCGATCAGCGACTACTTCGACCAGGAGGAGTTCTACGGGCGCTTCGCCCGCCGGGAACTCGGCCAGGTGGCGGCGGTGTTCCACCAGGGCGCCTGCTCGGACACCATGCAGCACGACGGCCGCCTGATGCTGCAGAATAACTACCGCTGCTCCAGGGACCTGCTGGAGGCCTGCCAGGGGCAGGGCGTGCGCCTGATCTACGCGTCCTCCGCCGCGATCTACGGCAGCAGCGGCACCTTCCGCGAACAGCGGGCGTTCGAGCGACCGCTGAATGTCTACGGTTATTCCAAGCTGCTGTTCGATGACGTGGTGCGCCGCATGCTCCCGAGCGCGACCACCCAAGGGGCTGGCACCCAGGTGGTGGGACTGCGCTATTTCAATGTCTATGGCCCGCGCGAGCAGCACAAGGGGCGCATGGCGTCGGTAGCGTTCCATCATTTCAACCAGTACCGCGACAGCGGCAAGGTGCGCCTGTTCGGCGCCTATGGCGGCTATGCCGCGGGGCAACAGGCGCGCGATTTCATTCACGTCGACGATGTGGTGGCGGTAAACCTGTGGTTCCTGGCGCATCCGCAGTGCAGCGGCGTGTTCAATCTGGGCACCGGCCATGCGCAGGCGTTCAACGAGGTGGCGCACGCCACGGTCAATGGCTGCCGCGCCGAGCGCGGTGAGCCGGCGCTGACACTGGCGCAACAGGTTGAGCGCGGCCTGATCGAGTACATACCTTTCCCTGAGGCGCTGGTTGGCAAGTACCAGTGCCATACCCAGGCTGACCTTAGCGCGCTGCGCGCGGCGGGCGTGGACCACCAGTTCGCGGATGTGGCCACCGGCGTGCGCCGCTACGTGCAGTGGCTGAGCGCCAACGCCGCGGGCTGAAGGGCGACGGGTAACCCGATGGCGGCCATTTCGCAGTCGCTACTCGACAAGATCGTGGCACCCGATCAGCTTACCGGGCTTGACTTGCCTCACGCCCGACCGCTGGTGTTTACCAACGGGGTGTTTGACCTGCTGCATAGCGGCCACGTGGTCTACCTGGCCGCTGCCCGCGCGCTCGGCGCGGCGCTGCTGGTGGGCGTGAATACCGACCGTTCGGCCCGGCAGCTTGGCAAGGGGCCCGATCGCCCGCTGAACGGCGAGCGCGATCGCGCACTGGTGCTCGCGGCGCTGGCGAGCGTCTCGTACGTGACACTGTTCGATGAAGCAACGCCTTGCGAGCTGATGCGTCGTTGCCGACCCGACGTCTACGTCAAGGGCGGCGACTACGATATCGAGACGCTCGAGGAGACGCGCCTGGTGCGAAGCTGGGGCGGCCGCGCGCTGGCGATGCCGCTGCATTCCGGCTATTCCACCACCGCACTGGTGCAGCGCATCCGTGGCCCAGGATGAGCGCCAGCAACGCCGCCGGCAGCGCCGGCAGCGCCGGCAGTGCTGCCACCGGCGGCGGCACGGCCGATCCAGTCCCGCGCCGGCGTGCGGCGTTCGTCGACCGCGACGGCGTCATCAACGTCGAGAGTGGTTTCCTGCACCGCATCGAGCAGTTCGAGTTTCTCCCCGGGTCGATCGCGGGTCTTGCGCGGCTGCAGGCGGCCGGCTACCTGCTGGTGGTGATCACGAATCAATCCGGCATCGCGCGCGGTCTGTATGCCGAGGAGGATTACCTGCGACTGACGGCGTACATGCAGCAGCGCCTGTCGGCCGCCGGTGTACACCTGGACGCGGTCGAGCACTGCCCACACCTGCCCGATGCGACGGTGGCGCGTTACCGGGTCGAGTGCGACTGCCGCAAGCCGCTGCCCGGCATGCTGCTACGCGCCGCTGCCGCGCTCAACATCGACCTGCCGGGCTCCCTACTGGTGGGCGATCGTGGCAGCGACATCCAGGCCGGCCGCAGCGCCGGCGTGGGGCGCTGCTGGCTGGTGCGCAGCGGCGTGGCGCTGGAGCGCGCCGACATCGAACTGGCCGACGGGGTGTTCGACGACCTGGCCGCCTGCGCGGCGAGTGTGGTGCCGGCGCCGCCCTAGAACTAGGCCGCCGTGCACGCAATAGGCCGCGGTGTACGCAATGAGACGCCGCGCGCACGAAAGGGCCTTCTTGGGAAGGCTATGGCTCTTTACGCCATATTGAGCCCTATGGCATAATAGGCCATATGAAGGCGCGCCTCGCGTTCCACGACAAGCAGGTGCTGCCGGACGGTTCGATCTTGGAAATGAAGATCTGGGAAGTGCCGCAATCGGTACCGGGCAGCACGCATCGGCTGAAGTACAGCCTGTTCTATGGACAAGCTGGGCTGCGGCTCGTCGGATACGACAACGAGCGCGCCAGGGGCGATCACCGGCACCTTGAAGGCAACGAAGAAGCGTACATCTTCAGCACGCCTGAGCGGCTGATCGAGGATTTCCTGGCGGATGTGAGCCGCCTGCGAGGTAAGCAATGAGCAAGCGAGTGAAGGTCAACGTCGGGACGCTCGGGGACATGGGTAAGCGCTTCGTGAGCGCGTGGCATCGGTTGGAGCGTGGTGAGAAAGTCCTCGAACGGCATGTCACCTTTCCGGACCTGCCATCGATGCTAAACGCGCTATCGCCCAAGCGCCTGGAGCTTCTTCGTGACGTGCATCGGGAGCCAGCAGCCTCGGTGAAGGCCCTCGCGGAGCGGCTCGGACGCGACTACAAGCGCGTGCATAAGGACGTGGAGACTCTGGCGGCTTCTGGCCTTCTGCTGCGAGACGATGGGCGTGTATCAGCGCCTTACGACGCTATTACGGCGGAGATGCGCCTGTAGTAAGGCATGGACGCCACGTCGTTCCGGTCATGTGCATAGCAACAAATCCCGGGCAAAAAAAAAGCCCGGATCGCTCCGGGCTTTTTTT
>Ga0182030_10027457_pt1 | contig 10234 bp, 10 predicted proteins | sample 812S3MmetaG_FD_121299 | JGI IMG/M metagenome (GOLD analysis project Ga0182030, IMG submission 121299) | Permafrost microbial communities from Stordalen Mire, Sweden - 812S3M metaG (Illumina Assembly) | ecosystem: Environmental > Terrestrial > Soil > Wetlands > Permafrost | place: Sweden... | reverse complement strand
CAGCCGCTGGGATCGACTCAGCGACCGAGCGGCGGTAATCCATGGATCACGGCGACGCGGCCAAGGTCCTCATCCCGAACCGGAGGAGGTGTAGTGTGAAGACGGTTGGTTCTGGAAGATGCAGAGCCCCGTGCCGTCCCAGATGAGCACCTTGCAGGAGTCGCGGCGCTTGTTGACGAACAGGTACAGCTCTCCCGATAGAGGGTCGCGGGCGAGCCCCTGCTTCACGAGCCCGAACAGGCCGTCGTAGCCCTTGCGCAGATCCACGGCCTCCGTGTACGCGTACACGCGTACCGCACGGCTGGTGCCGAGGATCATCCCAGCGCTCGGAGCACCGCGACCGCCTCGTGCAGCGTGAGGCCCTCGATACGGTGGCCCCCCGCGGAAACGATGCTCATCGTGCGCTCGGCTCGGTCGGCCACCACGCGCACCGGCACCATCGAGCGCGACGGCTTCGGTGCAGCGGCCATACACCATCGGCGCAGCGTCTCGAAGCCGACGCCGATGTCGCCCGCGATTTCCACCCAGCCCGCCCCCTCGCTCCGCCGCGACTGGGCGTACTCGACGATGCGGGTCTTGAGCGCGGGTGAGTACCGCTTACCGCGAGCCGGCTCGTGCCAGGCGAGAGCTGCGCGAAGGGAGGCTGCGTGCCTGGCAGTCATGCCGGACACACGAACACGGAGCGCCGGCTACGTCAGGACGTGACAGGGCGAGACGGTACGCTCAGGGGCGGCAACCGATTCGGCGGTACGTCACTCTCGCGCTATCGTGTCTGGGCGATGCGACCTGTAGGAGAGTGGGTCACCACGGAAAGTCTGGCCAAGCCGCGCCAGCAGCTCCTGAATCTCCGCTTCGGGTAGTCCGGTCTGGAGGAGGTAGGCGTACGTCCCGCCGTATCGAGTGTCGACGGCGTCGAGAAAATGCTCGATGGCGCTCGGTGGGCTGCTCGTTCCTTGCGAGCGGGTGTCCGGGTCGAGCGTGCGCCGTAAGTAGTGCGACGAGATGGCGTAGTCGCGAACGATGGTTCGCCGGTCCACCCCCGCGAGATCCAGGACGAGCGCCGTTACGAGACCCGTACGATCTTTGCCCGACGTACAGTGAAAGAGGACCCCGCCGTCCTGTTGGGTGGCGAGGACGTGAAAGACGTGCCGGAACGAACCCTGATGGTGCGCGAGCGCATCGTCGTACAGGAAGTGAAGGCTCGTCGCGTGGAGCCAATCCGCGATGTCGGCTCCGAACAGTGAGATGTGCTCGTAATGAAAGCGCGAATCGTGCGAGATGGTGTCCGACGCCTCTGCACGCTCGAAGAGCGTGCGAAGATCGATGTCGTGCCGGACGCCACGGGCGAAAAGCGCGTCACGATCGGCGCTTGTGGCGTGGGTCAGTGTCGCCGCACGAAGGAATCGGCCGGGGGGGATGATGCCGCGCGCGCCGCGGAGCCCACCCAGATCCCGAACGTTGTGAACACCCTCGAGATCGAGAGCGCGTGCCACGTCCTCCGGTGCTGGTTCGACCTCGACACCCGTCGCTGAGCTCGTTGCCAGCGCTGCCGGCGTCACATGAGAACACGCCAGAGACACCGATTGGAGAGCGCACACCACCCAACCTGTCGTGGCGCGGGAGCGCATCGCGGTTGGTCCGAGCGTACACGAGAGCGACGAGGCAGGGTGGGACACTGCGGCGTGCAATTCATCGAGAGACACGCGGCGAACTCGTTGTAAGGCTGGACGCCGTTGGGATTGTTGTTCTCGCAGGTATTGGCGCACGTCGTGTCGGTGAGCGAGCAGCCGACCACCCACGGGTGGGACTACGGACTTCTAAAATAAGGCCGACCGCCACGTGAAAGCCGGGGGACCCTCGACATTCCCGCTCTTCGTCGAAGGTGGGGATGACGTGATCGCCCCGTCCGAGCGTGAGCCCGGCGCGGCGCTCGCTCTTGGGACAGGGACATGATCCCGAGCTGCGGGCGCCGTGACGGGCGGGCTGCTTGAGAGCGCGCTGCCCCACTCGACGCCGCACCATGCGGCGTCCATCCATCGGTTTCCTGAAGGGGAATCGGAGGATGGGATGGGACAGCGCGCGAAGATACTGACAGAGATCCTGGGGTTCGACGGGTGCAAGGTGAAGGAGGCGTTCTTCGAGTCGGCGGCGGGCGAGCGTGTCGTGCCCGTCGGCAGTCTGGCGATGGTGCGCGAGACGCGGCTGGTGGTGGTGGTCGAGCGCCGGTGGTTGTCCCGGTGCGGGCAGTGTGCGGGTCACGGCCTGAGCTGGCTCACCGTGCGGCGGGCCGAGGAGCGGGCGATCGAGCGCTGGGAGGCGACCCGGCCCGTGGTGCCGCTGCGTCTGGGCGGGGTCGACGAGAAGTGGCTGGGCCGGCGCCACGTGCTCGACCACAAGTTCGTCACCATCGTGAGCAACCTGGAAACCGGCGAGCCCGTATGGATCGGCAAGGGCCGTAGCGAAGACACGCTGAAGCGCTGGCTCCAGAGCCTCTCGTCCGAGAAGAAGGCGACCATCGAGCTGTTCGCGATGGACATGCACCGGGCGTACTGGAACGCCGTGGACAACACGCGCGGTCTGGAGCACGTCGCGATCGTCCACGACCCGTTCCACATCATGAAACTCGCCGGCTAGGCGCTCGACGAGCTGCGTCGAGATGTCTTCTTCCGCGCCAGCCCCGAGTTGCGCGCCGTCGGTCGCGGCCTGCGATGGCTGTTGCTGCGCGCCTGGGAGCGCACCACCGACGCGCAGAAAACCACCGTCCAGGCCGCACTTGCCCACAACCGGACTCTGGCCAGGGCCTACCAGATCAAGGAGGAGCTGCGTGAGGTCCTCCACGCTCCCGACCGCGCTGCCATGGAGGTCGGCTTGAAACGCATCCTGCGTCGCACGGCCCGACGCGACATCGTCGCCCTGCGCCGCCTGCACGACGTGCTCAACGAGCGCTGGAACGAGATCCTCGCCCTGGCCGAGCACCGGCCACCCACCGGGCGCATCGAGGCGTTGAACAACAACTGGGAGACCCTCGTGCGTCGCGCTCGCGGCTACCGCAACTACAACTATCTCCTACGCAAGCTGCGCTTCATGACCGCCAATCCCATCCGCAGCCAAGACGGCATTCGACGCTTCCTCGCACTGGGTATCACGCCGCCCATGCCTCGGCGTCAGGCCGCGTGATCGACCAGCCCTGCTTTCGAGGAAGAGCCGACATTCCTTACCGTAAGTTTCTGTGTGGCGGCTGCTCGGACCCGTACTCGCTCGCGCCGATCGAGGGGTGACCCCGCCTCTATTCAAGAGGGATCTCCACCTTCGGGGCCTTGCCCAGAAGCTTGAACGCGTGCTTGGTCGCCCCGCTCATCACGGCGTACGCGGCCCACGCGAGCGCCATCGGCTCAACGTAGCGCGCACACTCGATGCCCCCCAGGTAGGCGGTTCCCCAGCCGAACTCGGTGCAGATCGCGGCCACGACGTCCCGCGCCCCGAAGTCGTTGCCCGCGAGGAACATGTCCGGGGGCCCGCCGGGGATCTGCGGACGGAAGAAGTGCGACGCGTCGACGGTGTTGAACGCCTTGATCACGCGCGCGTCGGGGAGGAGCTTCTGCACGCGCTCGCCGAGGGAATCCGTCGTGCCGACGAACAGCGTGGGCGTCTGCTGGCCGCGATCGATCGGGTTCGTCAGGTCGATGATCACCTTCTCGCCGAACGGGCCGTGCCCCACGCCGCGAAGGACGGCCTCGGTCGCGTCGCCCCGGACCGCCAGGACGACGACCTCCCCGAACGCGGCGGCCTCGGCGAACGTCCCGACAGAACCTCGCCTCCCCACCTTCGCATTCCACGCCACGGCGTTCTCGTTCCAGATCTCCCGGGTTCCCAGGGCGACCTCGCACCCGAGCTCGACGAACGCCTCGCCCATGGTACGGCCCGCCTTTCCGGTCCCCAGTACGCCGACTCTCTTCGGTGTCGTTGTGGTGGTCATGTGGTCCAGGGATCCAAAAAGTGGTTCCATCCGTAGTTGCTGACGAGCAGATCGATCGGCAGCCCGATGATGGGGATGCCCATCCCCGGAATGTCGACCTCGTGCGGCGGCTCGTTGATGTTGTACGGGCGCACCTTGGCGACGCTGTTGTGCTGCGATTGATCGTAGTCTTGAGTCTTCTTGCCGGGATTGTTGCTCAGCCACTTCTTCTCGAGCTCGATGAGCTCGAGCCACTGGGCTCTCGAGGCGACTCCGTCAAAGACCTCCGCGTAGCTGCAGTCCGACGGCGTGATCCCGCCGTCGGGCGGCGACGGCGGCAGGCTCACGCCGAAGAGGTGCTCCGCCCACATCCGCATCCGCAGCCAGTGAGCGAAGCGGTTCGTCAGGATCTTGTCGACGGACGGATCGTAGATGCCGAGGCTCACCTCCGAGTCGTAGTGCCAGCTTCGCCGGTTGTAGTTGACGGTGCCGACGACCGCGAACACGTCGTCCACGATGGTCATCTTCGAGTGCACGTACGTGTGGTAGTCGCCCGGCGTCTGGTTGGGGCCGCACTTGTAGAAGAAATGCACGCGCTTGTGTTCCGGATCGGCCGCCCGCAGGAGGTCGATGCAGGCCTTGCGGTGGCGGACGGTCAACGGAAGATCGCTGATCTTGTGGTGAGGGACGACGACGGTGAGGTGCTTGATGCCGTTGTTCAGCGCCTCGATCAGCACCTGCGCGGCCTCGAGGCTGACGAAGTACTGATCTTCGAGATAGATGAACTTCTTGGCGGTGCGGATCGCGTTCACGATGAGGGCGCGCGCCGTCTTTTCTCCCTGCGGTGCGAAGCGGTAGTGCTGGATGGCTGTCCCCTGGCCGTCGGGGCCGTTCAGCAGAGGGCCTGCTCCGAACGTGCGACCCATCTGGACCTTGTGGCGCCCGCCCTGCGGCTGCTGGGCTGTGTCGAGGTCGGCCGGCCGGACGATGTTGGCAACGAGGGCCTTGCCGGTCTCGCCGTCCAGGATCGCTCCTTCGGGGTGGTCGGTCCAGCGGTCGACGAACGTCTGCGCGAGATTCGCCGCCGCAGGCCCAACCACGCGGCAGTGGACGTCGTGGAGCGGCTGGCCCTTGCCCTTGTCCGGAACCCCGAGCCGGTCGTCGTTGAAGTCGATCCCGCCGCAGAAAGCCGTGAGGTTGTTCCCCGCCTTCACGCACATGAGCTTGTGGTGATGCGACCCGACGGAGGCGTAGCTCGCGAGGATGCCGGTCGCCATCAGCCCCGTGTTGATGCGGTTCAATCGCGCGTCGAAGATGGCGGCGCCGTTTCGCCGGCTGTGCGGTGGTGTCTTCTTGTCCAGGTACTGGATGACCTGACCGCTGCGCTCCACGTAACCGCGGTTGAGGAACGTGACCATGTCCTCGTTCTGCGAATTGTGTAACGGCCAGTCGGCGTAGTTCATGAACATCCGCCAGAACATCCCGCGGACCTGCACCCCGAGCGCGAGCTTCGTGGCCAGGAGCTGACCCAGGCTCTGCCCCGAGGGGCTGATGAACGGATCGCCCCACCAGTTGAGCATGAGCACGTAATCCCCCGGTGTGCTCGTCTGGGAGATGGTGCTCATCATGGTCGATATCGCCGTCGGGCCGTCCACCAGGAACTGGACGTCGTTGCCGTTGGTCGGCGTGTGACTGAGCGGCGCCGTCCCGTTGAACCAGGGACTGGGGTCGTCCTTCTCGAGATCACCGGGAAAGCGCAACGTGTTCACCTTCCCGAACTGGATCTTGGCCTTGCGCTGGACGAGCGCAGTCGAGGGTCGTTCGAAGTTTTCGTTCGGGTTCTTCGTCGTGCTATCCGCCATCGCTCGTTGCCTCCAGCCTCTCCGGCGATCGCCGGAACGTCGCGGCCCCATGACAGAGCCCAAACCGTGCCCGCTCCGGGTCTTCGCTCTCGAGGTACAGCGCCTGGAAGCAGGTCTGAGCCCATGGGCCGAACAAGATCGCGGAGCCGAGGTCGCGCGCTCCGGCGACGGGTCGAAGCGGGCAATCAGGGTCAATCGGGGGTGGGGCCCCGGGCGCCGGCGGCGGGAGGTTGGACCTCAGTGACGACAGGTCCATGGCGATCTTGCTGTAGACGTCCTTCATCCGCAGCTGGCCGCCGGCCTCCTCGTACGTGAAGTAGTAGAAGTAGAGCGCGCCCCCTTTGCGCCGAAGCGAGAACGCCTCGGGCCCCATCCCTTTCGCGAGCTGGTCGCAGAGCGCGGGGTTCGTGGTCTGAAGAGGCGGGGGGTAGACCGGGTCCTTGAACCGCGCGAGCTGCGCGGCGGAGAAGGGCGCGCATTCCTGGGCGAGGAGCTCCTTGCCCCGCGGCGAGCGCTCGGGGTCGGCCACGAAGACCGTGCCCGCGAGCAGGTCGTCGATTCGCACCGTGCACCTCTGTCGCGACTCATTCAAGCCGGCCATCCACTTCTTGCGGTTCTCTTCCTGCTCCGAAGCGCTCATCGGCTTGCCTCCCTTCGCGCTGCAGGGATTGGCCGCGTCTCCGTACATCGCGATGCAGCAGGCGCTCAGCGCCGAGCCGAAGACGAGCCAGACGACGACGACGCCCGCGACGACGAGCAGGCTCGCGCCGGCGGCCGCGCCGAGGATGCGGCTCCTAGGAGTCATCGCTCGATCCGGAGGAAGAGCCGGAATTCGCGGGCTGCACGTCCTGGGCCTCGTACAGCGCGGTGAGCTTCTGGACCGTGCTCGAGTCGAGCACCGTCGAGGAGGCCGGCGGCGGGTCCGACGGCCCCGGCGGACACAGGATGGGGACGCCGAAGAGCTCCTTGAAGCGGTTGGCTGCGCGCAGCGTGCCCGCGTTGAGGGTGCTGTCGTCGTCTCCCGGCTGGAGGCCCAGGTTGGAGAGGCGCGCCCAGGCGCCCGCCGCCGTGTTCGGCTCGGCGAGATCCTGGAAGTCGAGCTCGATGGTCCACACGTCGGTCGCGTTCCCGTCGGAGTCCGTGAACTGGATGACGAGCGTCCCCGTGGTCGTGCCCTGGGGCACCTTAGCGCGGACGAATCCCTGGTCGTCGGTCGTCCCCGAGGAGTCGATGTCGAACGGCACGTCGGAGCCCGTGCTCCCGTGCGCCGTGAGGGTGAACGGCCGTGGAGGCAGCGGCGTCCCCGTGCCGTCCACGATGACGCGGATGATCACGTCCAGCATCTTGCCCGGCGCGCCCTCGCAGGGCGACCGGCGCGCGAACCGGTCGTAGAACCGGCACGCCATCGTGTCGCGCGTGATCTTGTACTCGCGCAGCTCGGCCCCGTTCTGCCGGCGCGTGTCGCCGTCCGGCCAGAAGGCGCTCTTGCACGCGTCGTTCGGCTCCTTCACCTTCGGGCAGGGCCAGACGGCGGTGTCGACGCTCGTGCCCTTCTTGAAGAGGAACATGATGACCCGCCGGTTCGGGGCGTCGTCGGCGTTCCTCTGCGTCTTCGAGGCGCCGTCGGTCGTGTCCGTGCCGCCCATCTCGGCGGTCGTCAGGAGGACGATCGGGTTATACTTGCCGCAGCTCTGCAGCGACATCTTCGGCAGATCGCCCGGCTGTGCGCCCGCGCCGCCGAGGAAGTCGGTGGGCTGCATGAGAAAACGGGTCGGCGGCGTCGTCGCGGGCGGGTTGCTCGTCGTCGCATCCGGGCTCGTGCCGACCGCGAGCGTGTCGGGCGTGCACAGCCAGTCCATGTACGCTCCGAAGAGCGCCTTTCGCGTCTTCGGGCCGGGGTCGCCGTCCGCCGAGAGCCCCGCGTCACCCTGGAAGCGCTTCAGCGCGTCGATCGTGTCGGAATCGCGGACGCCCGTGGGCTCGTACACGACGAAGGGCCTGAGGTAAGGTCTGCCGTTTGCGTCGCGGACGTGGTGCAGCATCGCCTGCACCATCTTCAGGTCCCATTTGTCGCCGACCTGGGGGTTGTCGTAGAGGTACGCCCACAGGTCCGGCTGACGCGTCAGCAGCGCGTAAATCGCGATGGCCCGGCGGTCGCCCAGCGTCTTGTTCAGGGCGTCGCTGCCGGCGGGATCGCAGTGCCCGAAGAGCGCCGCGGGGCAATCCGGGTTCGCCCCGACGATGGCGGCGAGGTTCGTCAGCGGCGACGCAGGGGACGCCGGCGGCGGCGCCTGGGGATCCGCCTCCGGTTCGTGGTCCTCGACGAGCTCGCCCCTGAAGCTTGCAGACACGAAGGACGAGTCGAACGCGAACGCGGGATCATTCAGCCGCCAGCACGCCACCGGGATCAGCGGAATGCGGATCGCGTTGAACTTGGACGTGCCGTCGGTGGGCGCGACGTTCAGCTTCTGCGGGGGCGCGGCGGGGTGCTGCGCCGCGAAGCTGGAACCGCTGCCTCCTCCTCCGTTCTGCGATCCGTCGGTCATCTCTCAGCACCCGTGCGACTGGAGCAGCTGCGCCTTCGTCGCGTCGTCCAGCTGCCCGCTGATCGTGAGCGAGTATTGCGCCTGGAAGTCCTGGAGCGCGATCAGCATCTCGTCGGCCGTGTCAGGCACCGTGGGATCCCACAGGAAGCCCATGTTGAAAAGGCGGCCCTTGTACCCGGCGACGGTCGTGTCATCCGACGGATTCAGGCCCCCCAGCAGCAGGTCCACTGGATCGCCCGTCGCCTCCTGCAGGATCGCGTCCTTGGCGCTCTTGTCGACGTCGGTCTCGACGAGGCCGTTGCCGTCCGTCGTCAACGACGTGCCTGCGACGGTGACGGGCACGTTCGTCATAGGCTTCACCGCCAGGTCCAGCAGCGTGAGCCTCAACTTCAGCGGAGACCGCTGGATCTGGAACGGATGCTTCGCGCTCGTCGGCTTGTTGGCCGCGGGCTGCGCCTTCACCTCGGGGATGGTCAGCTCGTCGCCCGGCTGCAAGACGTGCGGATCACTCCGCTGCGTCTGGAGGTCGGCGTTCGCCGGGTAGTTCCACACGGTCGTGTAATCGTCGAGGCCGAAGCTCTCCGCGATGCCCGACAGGTGATCCGTGTCCTTCACCGTGTACGTCGTCTCCGGATGCGGCTCGACGTATGGGCACCAGATCTGGCAGTTTCCCGGATCGAGGCCGCTGATCATTGCGGCGCCGTGGGAGTCGAGGGTGCCGTCCTTCGTCGAGCCGTCGGGGAGGATGATGCGGTAGGGGCGGTTGGGGACGTGAGTCCCGTCCTGGTCGACGAGCGTGAGCCCCACCCACGTCTTGGAGCTGGGTCCGGCATCCTGGCTCGAGTCCGGCCCGAGCACCGCTTCCGACGGCGTGTCGAGCGGTATGACGACCGTGCGCGCCTCCCTGCGCCGGGCGACGAGCCGTCCCGCACGGGCCGCGAACAACAGCTCCTCCCCCATGGCGGCGGCGCGCGACGAGCCCGTGTCGAGGTCGTCGCTGCGGCCGGCGGCGCTTCGGTGGGGTCCCTGCAACCGGGTGTAGACGGCCAGGACGACCCGCCGGGCCTCGGGATCCCGGTACTTGAAGTCGTAGACCAGGCGCCGGAGCTCGCGCAGCGAGGCCTCGCCGGAAGCGGCGTCGACCGACGCAGCCGGATCGAGCTCGATTTCGACGGCCCCGAAGGGGCCGCGAACCGTCCAGACATCCCCCGCGCGCTGCATCGCAGGCCAAGGTTAGCCCGCCGTCCCGGCGCCGTCCCTGTCTGCATTCGGGTGACCCGTGTCGAAGAAGAGCAAAGGCATCACCGGGCAGCTACTGATCCCCGGTGTGCTCGTTACGATGTCGCGCCCGGGCCCACCCCACCGGGTCATCACGATTGCCGCAGGGGTGACCGCGATCACCCGATCGGTGCACCGGGCCGCCCTTCGCGGGGCACGCGATCCTCCGATCGGTGCGTCGCGCGCCCCCGAGCGTCGGGCGGGATGACCCGATCGGTGTACCGGGCCGCCCGCTGCGGGGCGCGCCATGACCTGGCCGGTGGGCCGCCCTGCACTGTCCGCATCGGCGGTCGCCCCGCTCGGGAGGACGCGATGACCCGACCGGTGCACCGGGCCGCGCTTCGCGGGGCACGCGATCCCCCGATCGGTGGAGCCCGACGCACCGTCCGGGACGCGCGATCCCCCGATCGGTGGAGCCCGACGCGCCGTCCGGGACGCGCGACGACCCGACCGGTGCATCGCGGTGCACCGTCTGCTGCGATGACGGGAGCGTGGCCACGGCGAAGATGTGCCGCACCCGGATCGCGGTGGCGCAGCGGCGTGCGAACCTGCCGCAGCCCGGCTCCCTGCACATTCTTCGCCATACGTTCTGT
>Ga0182030_10027456_pt1 | contig 10235 bp, 10 predicted proteins | sample 812S3MmetaG_FD_121299 | JGI IMG/M metagenome (GOLD analysis project Ga0182030, IMG submission 121299) | Permafrost microbial communities from Stordalen Mire, Sweden - 812S3M metaG (Illumina Assembly) | ecosystem: Environmental > Terrestrial > Soil > Wetlands > Permafrost | place: Sweden... | reverse complement strand
GCTGCCTCGCGCCACGGTCGAAACGCTCTCGCGCAGGTTGGCTGCCCGCAGTATTCCCTGGGAATTTGTCGACGTCATCGAGGTCGATCCGGCACGACGCGTGAAGCTGCGTATTGAATATGAACGCCTGGCCGAGATGCACCCCTCCGATTTGGCCGAAATTCTTGAAGACCTGGCGCCGGCTGAACGCGCGGCGGTGTTCACCTCGCTTGACGAAGAGGTGGCTGCGGAGACGCTCGAAGAGGTCGAACCGAAACTGCAAAAGGCGCTGCTCGAAAAGCTGGACGAGGAGAGGATTGCCGACATCGTCGAGGAGATGGACCCGGGTGCGGCTGCGGATCTTTTGGCCGAGCTTTCAGAGGAGCAATCCGACGCCATTCTCGAGGAGATGGAGCCGGACGAGCGGCACGAGGTTGAAGAGCTGCTTGAGTTCGACGAGAACTCCGCAGCCGGATGCATGACGACGGATTTTGTCGCTTTGGGGATGCAGGCAACGGTCGGACAGGCTGTGCAGGTGCTGCGCGAGTTTGAAGGCGATCCTGAGAGCGTGACTGAGATTTATCTGTTGGATGAAAAGCGGGTGCTCCGCGGCGCGATTCCTTTGGCGCGGCTGGTGATGGCGCAGCCAGAAACCCGGCTGGCGGTGCTGGCCGAGGCGCGTGTGCTTTCGTGCCCCGCTGACCTGAATCAAAACGAGCTGGCAGAGATGTTCGACAAGTACAACCTGCATGCCTTGCCGGTTGTTGACAGCCTGGGGCGGATGGTTGGCGAGGTGCAGGCCGATCATGTGATCAGCTTTTTGCGCGAAAAGCTCTGAGGATTTGCCGCTGGAGCTCGAAAAATTGGCACTAATCGCACAAATCCTGGCCGAATGAGAACTTCTTCGAATCATTTTTGCCACTAAGGTGTGAGAAAAAGAATTGATCCATCTGGATTTGTGAAACAATTCTCAGATGGTACAGCTTCCGAAGATCATTCAGGGCGGAATGGGAGTGGGCGTCTCCAACTGGCGACTTGCCCAGGCGGTGTCCAAGCTCGGCCAACTCGGGGTGGTCTCGGGCACGGCGCTCGATCAGCTTTTTGTGCGGCGGCTGGCCGATGGCGACATCGGCGGCTACATGAAGCGGGGAGTGGATGCGTTCCCGTTCCCTGACATGGCCCGGCGCATCTGGCAGGAGTACTTTGTCCCAGGCGGCAAGGCCGAGGACGCGCCCTATCCGAATGTTCCCATGCACCAGAAGGCGAGTCCGCGGAAGCTGGTGGAACTGTGCATGGTGAGCAACTTCGTTGAGGTGTTTCTGGCCAAGGATGGCCACAAGAATCCCGTGGGGATCAATTTTCTTGAGAAGGTGCAGATGCCGCACCTGGCGTCGATTTACGGCGCAATGCTGGCCGGCGTCGGCTACGTACTGATGGGGGCGGGCATTCCCCTGCACATCCCTGGGGTGCTTGACGCGTTTGCGGCTCACCATATCGCGGAGTACAAGTTGCAGGTGACGGGCGCGGTGGTTGGGCAAGACACGCAGATGCACCTGGATGCGAGCGAGTACACCGAGGGCATTTTGCCCATGCTGCAACGGCCGAAGTTTCTGGCCATTGTCTCGTCGAATACGTTGGCGACGACGATGCTGCGGCGGGCGAGCGGCCGGGTGAACGGACTGGTGATCGAGACGCCGACGGCGGGCGGGCACAATGCGCCGCCGCGCGGGAAGCTGCAGCTCAACGCGTCGGGCGAGCCGATGTACGGTGAGCGGGACCATGTGAACATTGAGGAACTGCGGGCGCTTGGGGTTCCTTTCTGGCTGGCCGGGGGATACGGCAATGCCGAGAAGCTGCGCGAGGCTGTGGAGCAGGGCGCGGCGGGCATCCAGGTGGGCACGGCATTCGCTTTTTCGCGTGAATCGGGCATGCGGGCTGACTTAAAGCAGAAGTTGATGGAGCAGGCGAAAGTTGGTGCTGGCGTTGTGTTTACCGATCCGCTGGCGTCACCTACCGGGTTCCCATTCAAGGTGGCGCAGGTTGAAGGGACCTCGTCGGCATTTCCTATTTACCAGGAGCGGAAGCGCGTCTGCGATCTGGGCTACCTGAGGGAAGCGTATGTCTCCGGCGAAAACTCAGTCGGTTATCGGTGCGCGGCTGAGCCGGTAGCGAACTACCTCTCCAAGGGCGGCAAGGTTGAGGATACGGTTGGGCGCAAGTGCCTTTGCAACGCCTTGATGGCCAACGTTGGCCATGCGCAGACACGGAAAGACGGAGCGGTTGAGCCGCCACTTGTGACCGTGGGCGACGACCTGAACACCATTGCCAGCTTCCTGGCGCCGGGCGAAAACTCCTATGGCGCGGCCGACGTAGTGGCCTCGCTGATGAGCGGCTTGCAGGTGGAGTCTGAGGTTGAGCGCGTTTTGCTGGCCACGGCCTAGCAAAATCCTCTTCGGCTGCCTTGTGTCCAATTCCTTGCTGTTCAAGGCCTCCGGCTGCTCGGTTTTGACGACGGCTTTGCCGAAGGCCACCAGGGATCCGGTCAGTCGGGGGATTGCCAGCAGTCCTCTCTTTTTTCCGAAATAAAAAAAAGAAAAAAAGGGGGTTTCTGTAAAGAAGTTCCCTCTTTTCAGATAGATAGAAGGCGTCGCTCCTTTCAAAGGCAATAATAACCTTGACTAACCAATCCGAGTAGGCTATTCTTTGGTTAGTGAAGGTGAACGAACATGGAAATGCCCACAACTCTACTCGAAGCAATCAGATACTTCTCGGATGAACAGACCTGCATCAATGCAGTCGCCTATTTGCGCTGGGAAGATGGCTCGCCGGTATGCCCCAAGTGTAACGCGGCTCAGGGGGAGCGCAATCACTACTGGCTGGCGAAGCAACGTCGCTGGAAGTGCTATGCGTGTGGCAAGCAGTTCAGTGTCAAAGTCGGCACGATCTTCGAGGATAGCCCCATCTCCCTGAGCAAGTGGCTCCCGGCAATGTGGCTGCTGGTCAACTGCAAAAACGGCGTGAGTTCGTATGAGGTTTCGCGCGATCTAGGCATCAGCCAAAAGGCTGCGTGGTTCGTTCTCCAGCGGCTTCGCCACATTCTGAAAGACACGACCGTTGTACCCATGAGAGGCCCGGTAGAAGTGGATGAATCGTTCCACGGTGGCAAGCCGAAGAATATGCATCGCAGCCGTCGCCTGAGACTGCAAGTAGGAGAGAACGGGTATTCGGAGAAAACCGCCGTGTTCGGAATGCTAGATCGGGAGACTCGCAAGGTTCGCGCTCAGGTCGTACCTAACGTAAAGCGGGACACGCTACAGAAGGCCATCCTTGACCGCGTAGGCTTCGGAGGCACTGTCTACAGTGACGGCTGGCTAGGCTATGTGGGGCTGGACGCGAAGGGCTTTATCCATGAGACGGTGAACCACATGGATGAGTATGTGCGCGGCCAAGTTCACACTCAGGCAATCGAGAATTTCTGGTCGCTTCTCAAGCGTGGATTGAATGGGACGTATGTGGCAGTCGAGCCTTACCACATGGATCGGTACTTGGATGAAGCTATGTTTCGGTTCAACCACCGAATCAACCACACAGATTCGAGCCGCTTCGTTCAGGCTCTCTCGCAGGTCGTAAACCGTCGCCTCACCTATAAGGAACTGACGGGGAAGGAGGCAGGGGCGGGTGTCTAAACCTGGCCCTTTGAGGGGGCGTAAACGAATCGAGTATGACGTGAAGGTTTCGTTGCTTTCGCCGCCTCAATTGCGGCGTGGGAGGAAGCGGTTGAAGCAGTAGCGATTTTCTTTAGCGCATCACAAAAGGCTGTACTGCCCGCATAGTCCTTGGCCGGAACGACGGGTTGCTTCGCCATATACGCCCTCTACGCGGAATCATATCACGCGATAGGGAGGGTGAGTTATGCTTGTTGCCAACCACGAAGAGGACGACACTTCATTGCTGAGTAATAAACCATCTCGTCAGCCAAGACAGGATACGCGCACGTTGGCGACGTATACGATCCCCGAGGCGGCTGAGATGCTCGCCATAAATCGGTGGACTTTATCTGATTGGTACGACGGGCCAGATCCACTGCTCAAGCCAGCCGGAACGTACCTAGGCAACGGCAACATCAAGCTGCTTTCGTTCCGCAATCTGGAAGAGGTTTACAAGGTTCATCTGTTGCGAACCAAGCACCAAAAGTCGATGCAGAGCATTCAATCGGCTTTAGTCGATGCGCGCAGCGAGACAAAATCAGAACATCCACTCCTCGACTACGAAATACTGGTATTCAATCACCTGAGTTTAGATGTTCCAGCCAAGGGGAAGCGTCCTAGGCGAATGATTCCCCTTGGAAAGAAAGGCCAGATAAGCCTTTACATTCCGGGTGTGGTTGAGACGTGGGGCCATCGAATCATCGCCGATAGCAAGGGGTGGGGCGAGCAAATTTTCCCGTGGAAAGAAGCTGGAACCGATGACGCGAGTCGGCCCGTATCCATAAACGCCAATGTGCTATCTGGCCGTTTAGTCGTCACGGGCACGAGAGTTCCGGTACAGATTCTCAGGTCGTACCATGAGGCCGGAAAAAGCGTTGAGCAAATTGCCGCGTTGTACAAACTCGATGTGGATACCGTGAGGAAGGCGCTGCACCATCTTGAGCCAGAACAGCAAAAGGCCTCGTAAGCCTCTGGAGCTTTTTTTAGACGATGGCTTTAGCAACTTCGAAACGGCTGGACTGCTAAGGGCTGCCGACTTCGTTGTGCATGAATTTCTAGAGGCATACCCGCGTAAAAACGACCCAGCCAAACGGCAGGAAGGCATTGTCGATGATCCAATCATCCGACACTGCCATGAAAATTCGTGGCTGCTGGTAACGACCGACAAGGAAATGTGCAAAAAGCATTGCGCGACGATCCGCAAGTGCCGGAACTCGACCATCTTAGCCACCGCACACAACGGTTCGTGCTTACCGAGCGAATGGGTGGATGGCCTAATCAAATTGAAGCAGGAACTAGAGCATCACGTAGCTAATACGAGGCGACCGTGGTTTATGTTCTTCAGTCGTGAGGGGAAGATTACCGCTACGCGAGACAGAATATTTTGAACCTTGCGCCTCGCTGGAGAGCCTGAGAGGATGGCTGGCATGAAACTTGCGGCGATTTTCGCCTTAGTCGTTGCGGTCGTAACGGGTGCGTGGGCAATCAATGATTATCGGAACAATGAAGGGGTGAGGCGGGATTTCGTCCGGCAAGGTATTACCTATCTTGATTTTCGGAACGACGCTGGACAGCCTATGCGACTCGACGTGCGGGGGATGTCCGACTACTATGAACGCCGCGACGCGAAGGCTGCCGCACTTTGCATGGCTTCCCTTGTTATCTCGGGTGTTCTGTTTTCACGAAGGAAGCGTGTTGGTTAGCCAAGGTAGTTATTGCCCTTTCAAATTCTTGATTCCAAAGAACTTATTTGCAGATTCTAGACAGATAAGGACTTACGAGTCTGATTTTCAAACAATTCTGCACGTTTGATCCTGTTTCCCATCGATCTGAGACCATTGTGCGCCAGCGAGCCGAAATTGCATGCAAAGGTCGAGCTGAATAATTCGACCTCCGATGGCGGCCTTCCGACACACCAGGAGTGCAGCGGCTGCCAAAGCAGGTGGCCTTCGGCGGGAAAGCCGTCGTCGAACTGTCATTCCAAGCGGTCTGCGATTGCCTCCGCAAGATCCTGATGATCGAGCTGGAAGACGATGGAGAGGGCCTCGCCTTCTCCGCGCATCAGCAAGTAGGTTGCGGCGGCATCCACCTCCCGTACGCCAGAGGAACCGATGAGCCCGATCTTCCAACCGACCTTCGCGAGCATATAGCGCGCATCGAGAGAAGTAGCTTCCACGGTATGGAGCCGCGTTGCAGAATGGCCCAGGGAAGCGTAGCGCGCCTTCATTCTCGGAAGGACTTTGAGGAAGTCGCCTTTTCAGGGTCCTGAAGGCCCCTGCTCCCTCCGCTAAAGGCTATGTTGTTGAGGATGTCTTTTCAGGCGCCTCGACCCACTTTGCGGGTACCCCGCCACTGACCCCTCCGCTATTGAAATGCCGGGATTAGGGTTTTGCGGGGCTGGGGCCACCGACGGCGAAGAGTTTTGGAATGCGCTCAGGAGCTGGGGGAAGTGGCGGGAACAGCGCATGGGGTTCGGTCTGATACCAATATGCGACGGAGTAAAAGTTGTCGGACCGATGGTTGGCATGCCCGTGCTCGATGGTGACCTTGATTGACTTCTCGAATGTGATGGGGCTTTCGATGTGCCAGCGGTAGAGGCAGTAGCGGCCACCGATGCGCTCGTGCGGGTCGGAGATGACGGGCGCGCCGTTGTGCATGTAGGCGAAGGGCTGGCCGCCGAAGTCCCACGCGCCGTTGTAATAGTCTTCAGTGCCGGTGCCGTTGATGGTGGGCAGCGTGTCGCCGTCGATGAAGATCATGTCGTCGCCTTCGCCGAACCAGTTGTCCTGGTTTTGTTCGATGGCATGGGTGACGCCGACAAAGTGTCCCTGGCCCGTGGCTTCGAAGAAGACGTAGTTGTCTTTGCCGTCGAGGTTCTCCTTGTTGTTGACCAGATCATCTCCATTGCTCTTCCAGTTGTCAGTCCAGCCTTTGTTCGGGGCGGCCTGACGATACTGCGCGTGAAAGCGCGCGATGCCCGAGGGAAGCGACGGGAGTGTCACGTAATCGACAGCAAAGTAGAGGCTGTCGGTGCGGATGGGGCCTTCGTTGGTGAGCGTGATGCGCGCGGATTTTTCGAACGGCATTTGGAAGTAGGCGTTGAGCGCCTTGATGGGCGCGACGGCGAGAAGGGCCGATTGGTAGGTAAAGTACTCGCCGAGGCCCATTCCGTAGAAATCGCCGATGGGGACTTCGACGGAGGGAGTGGATTCGCCATCCCACCAGGCGCGCAGAACGAGGTTCTTGAGGTGATGCGGGTCGTCGGAGCTGATGGTGAACCAGACGTGGGTAATGACGCCGGCGCCGGAGACGTCGAGCAGCGTGGCCGTTGCGCCGGGCTCGACGGGGACCGCGTCGGCGTTGGCGCCCGTGCGATCCCAGCTGGACGAGCGGCGGGATTTGTAGTTGCGCAGCCGAGCCTGGGCGATGAGCTCTTCAGGAAAGGCCTCGGGCGCTTCGAGTGCGGATGGGTTTGCGGAGGAGCTGGGCGATGCGGCGGCAGTGGCGGCATTGAGGCCCAGCAGGGCGGCGGCGGAGACCATGCCGGAGAGAACTTTGCGGCGGGCGGGCAAGCTTTGATTGGGATCGGATGAATGCATTCGGAACAGCCTCCAGGCGGCGGATGGTTGAAAGCGTGTTGTAGTCTTGCGCGCCGGGGGCTGTCAAGGTTGCGTGGGGCGGTTCAGCAATAGCCGAGCAGGGAAGGAATGCGCGAGCGCTCGGCCAAAGGGAACGCCTCGGTTTGTTCGCAGTGAGGACAGGCGGTTCGAATGTCCTGCGCATACTTTGTCACAACCTGCAAATCCTTTCTGGAAGCGATCAAGTGCTGCAACAAGAGCGCCGCTTCGGCAAAGGACTCGGGATGATTTGGCTTGCGGTGCTCTCGCCAGACCGGCTCAATCTCGCCGTTCGAGATCACGGGAAGCAGGCGGAGAAAATCCTGCGCATGTTTGTGCGGCAGGGTGGCGCCTTCGGCGAGGCTCATACAAAGGCGGGCCGAATATGCGGTCAGGTCCGCAAGCGAGACGATGCGTATGGCTCGGTTGCCAGGCTTGAAGGGTATTGCACGAAGCATAGTGTTGCCGAGCGTATGAAAGATATCGATACGCACAGCCGTTTGCGGATCGATGCACTGCAAGAGAGTCCTTCCGGGGGCTTGGTGGGGATGGACATGACAAAGGAAGAAATCGTCAGCGAGCGTTTGCGGGATTTCGTCAAACGAGCCAGCGAGAAAGTCGATGTCGTTGAGGGGGCGAGGATCCATGGAATGTCCGACACGTAGCAGGTGGATTTGCACGGCCAGGCTGCCCGTTAGCACAAACGGAGGCACATGGTGATGGCATAGGAGCGAAAGTGTGCGGTGCGCGCGATCAGCATCCGCGGGGGAAAGGAATGGCGACAGATCCATAGGTGCTCCGCAACGCATTCGGCTTATGGTCTACGGTTTTGTCTGTTGGTGATGAGGTAGTCGTCGAGGGCTAGCTGCCATTCCTTGCCGGCGGCCTGGTCGCCGCGGCTCAGGGTTGCAACATGCTCATTGCCTTCCAGTGTGAGTGCGGAGCGCGTGTAGACCACGTTGACGTTTGTTGCGCCGGCGCCGGAAGGTTGGAAACGCACATCGATTACGGTGACCAGGAGGTTGGGCAGAAAGTAGACGTACTGCAGATGACGGGCGTCGAGGTCGCGCAGCGAGGAGACCCAAACCGCCTTCCCTTCATGGAGCCGTGCTGGATGGTGAAGACGGCGCCTTCAACATCGGCTGCGGGTTGCGGGTGGAGGAACTCGGGATTCCAATGGGAGCCGGCCCAGGCGCGTTCGCCTTCCGGACCGAAGAGCCTTGCGGCTTCAGGGTAGGGCTGGTGGACGATGAGGTCGAAGCTGGCGCGGGAGCGAGCGAGGGTCGCGGAGGTTTGCGCGAGAGCGGGAATCGCGGCGGCGAGGGCGATGAAGATATGGGCGGCGTTCATTTTCTACGCTCCTTGAGGTTGTGGCTGTCGGCGGCTTTGAGGGTCATGGCGTAGAGGATTTTGAATTGCTCAATTTCTTTCAGGGTTTGCGGCGAGAAGGGGGCTTTGCCTTCGAAGGCGTGGAGGACGATTCCTTCGAGCAGGTCGCCGAGGGACATATCTTTTTGTTCGGCGATGGCTTTCAGGACTTTGAGCATGCGTTTTTCGAGGCGGACACCGGTTTGGACGCGTTCAACAAGGACAGCTTCGCGGCGAGGTGGAATCTCAGGTTTTGTCATCTTGGTACGAATGTACCAAGATAACAAAAAATCATGCAATAGACCAGAGGGGAGATGACAGATGGCAGATGAGAGTGACCGGCTGACAGAGAACAGCACCGGAGGGGAAGCTGCCGATCCCCGAATCCTCAACCCTGATCCTGAAAACTAACCATTGATTACCGATGACTGTCACCTGTCATCTGTCACCTGTCATCTGTTATGGTCAGGGAGGAAAAAATGAATCCTCCTTAGGAACCCGCGAGCATGTGGAAGCGTTGGCGAATCCGGATACTGCTGTTTTTTGCCGTGCTCGGCCCGGGATTTATTACCGCCAACGTGGATAACGACTCGGGTGGGATCCTCACCTATTCGCAGGCCGGCGCGCAATACGGTTACTCCCTGCTGTGGACCATGATTCCCATCACGATCTCGCTGATCGTGGTGCAGGAGATGTGCGCCCGCATGGGCGTGGTCACCGGCAAGGGGCTCAGCGACCTGATCCGCGAAGAGTTTGGGCTGCGGATCACCTTCTTTGTGATGGTCGCGCTGGTGTTGGTGAACTACACCAACGTGGTGACGGAGTTCATCGGCATCGCGGGATCGACGCACCTGTTTCATATTTCCAAGTTCATCTCGGTGCCGCTGTGCGCGGCGCTGGTGTGGTACATGGTGGTGCGCGGCAGTTACAAGAGCACCGAAAAAATATTCATTGTCGCGTCGCTGGTGTACATTGCCTACATTTTTGCGGGCGTGCTCTCGCAGCCCAGCTGGCACGACGCGCTGCTGGCCACGGTGCAGCTACCGCCGCGCGCGGTTTGGGGCGAAAAGGCGTACATGTACATGGCCGTGGGCGTGGTGGGAACAACGATTGCGCCGTGGATGCAGTTCTACCTGCAATCGTCGATTGTCGAGAAAGGGATTCGCGTCAAGGACTACGCGACGTCGCGTTTGGACGTGGTTGTGGGCAGCCTGTTCACCGACATCGTGGCGTGGTTCATTATTGTGGCCTGCGCGGCGACCCTGTATGTGCATGGGATGGGCGCGATCCAGTGGGCGTCGGATGCGGCAGAGGCGATGCGGCCACTTGCCGGGGATTATGCATTCGTGCTGTTCGCCTTCGGACTCTTCAACGCGTCGCTGTTCGCCGCATCGATTTTGCCGCTTTCCACGGCATACACGGTGTGCGAAGGCATGGGGTTTGAGTCAGGCGTGGACAAAAATTTCAAAGAAGCGCCGCTGTTTTATTGGCTCTATACGCTGCTGATTGCAGGCGGCGCATTGACCGTGCTGGTGCTGCCGGATTCGAAGCTGATCAGCTTCGC
>Ga0182030_10027455_pt1 | contig 10235 bp, 7 predicted proteins | sample 812S3MmetaG_FD_121299 | JGI IMG/M metagenome (GOLD analysis project Ga0182030, IMG submission 121299) | Permafrost microbial communities from Stordalen Mire, Sweden - 812S3M metaG (Illumina Assembly) | ecosystem: Environmental > Terrestrial > Soil > Wetlands > Permafrost | place: Sweden... | reverse complement strand
GCGTCGAGTTCGAGGCCACCGAGAAACTCTATGCCGACTACCAGATCCTCGCCACCAATCCCGGCGGGCACAGCTCGCTGCCGAAGCCCGACAACGCGATCTATCACATCGCGGACGCGCTCGCCGCCTTGCAGAGCTATCAATTTCCGTTCGAGCTCAACAGCGTCACTCGCGAGTATTTTTCGCAGATGGCGCACATCGAGCCTGCCGGGACGGCGGCCGATTTGCGCGCGATCCTCGCCGATCCGCCCGATCCTCAGGCGATCGCGCGTTTATCCCGAGACGCACGCTACAACTCGACCATGCGGACGACGTGTGTGGCCACCATGCTCCGCGGCGGCCACGCCTTCAACGCGCTGCCCCAGCGTGCCGAGGCAAACGTCAATTGCCGCATCTTCCCAGGCCACTCGCAGGAGGAAATCCGCCTCGACCTCGAGAAGGTGTTCAACGATTCCGCGCTGACACTGCGCTACCGCGACGACAGCGGTGCGCTCTCCGATCACGGATCGGATCATAAGGCCATGTCGCCGCCTCCGCTGCGGTCCGATGTCATGGATTCGCTGCGCAGCGTCTCGGCGAGGCTTTGGCCCGGCACGCCGATCCTGCCCATCATGGAGACCGGCGCATCGGACAGCATCTATACCATGATGGCCGGCATTCCGAGCTACGGCATCAACGGCGTCGCCATCGATCGGGACGACGTGCGGATGCACGGCAAGGACGAGCGCGTCGACATCGAGTCGTATTACACGGGCGCCGAGTTCTACTACGCGTTCCTCAAGGCGCTGACGGCGGGCAAGCATTGATTGCTTTGCCCGGCGCCCGAGGTCACTCGTGATAGAACATCTGCACCGGCTCATCCGCGGTGTTGGGGATATCGGGGGCGGCGGTACCGTCCTTGGGGTCGACTCGACGATACTTGCCGCGAAAGAAGAGCAGCGGTTTGAGCGGCTCGACGCCGCGGTGTAGCTCCCGCACCTCTAGCGTCACCAGCCAGTGATCGCCGGCTTCGTACACGTCGCGCTTGTCGCAGAGGAGCGCTGCCAGGCTTCCTTCGAGGCGCGGCAGTCCGTCCGTCGCGACGAAGCGATGGCGCGGCGGGTCGGGCTCCTTCCAGTACCCCGCAAAATAGGTCGATAGCGCCTCCTGCTCGTCGCGCAGAAAATTGATCGAGAATGCGCGCGCCTGCGGCAACACCCTCGAGAAGCGGGCGCGCTTGGCGGGGCAGAACAATACCAGCGGCGGATCGAGCGAGAGCGAGGAGACCGCGTTCGCCGTCATGGCATGCACTTGCCCCTCGATTTGCGTCGCGACCACGCAAACACCGGTCGCGAGGAGTCCCAAGGTCTCTCGAAAGGTCTTGGCGTCCGGAGCCTTCTCGACCATTCATCGGCCCCCGGAGCCGAGCGCCTCGTCGCGGCCCTGCCGGACGAATGAGCTGACCCGCTCCGCGCGCTCGAGGATTTCCGATCGGTGGCTCGCGAGGAGCGCTCCCGCCATGCGTACCGGATCGCCGAAGAAGAAGCGCTCATAGAGGACCTGGCGGGCGGCGAATGCGGAGAGCGATGCATCCCACGCAAGACGGAACAGCGGGATCCGATCGAACGCTTCCGCGCGCGCCGCCTGATAGTAGTGCTTGATGTCGGCGGCGAGTGGGCCCTTGACGTCCGCCTCGGTCGGCATCGCGACGAGACCCGAGGCACCGATCTGCTGGATGATCTCGACCATGCGCGGATAGAGCCGCGGGAAGAGGTTGCGGGCCGCATCGAGCGGATTCCAGGCCGGGCGCATGACGCCCCATTCGTCGAGCGCGGCGTCGGCCTCGGCCGCGCGCAGAAACGCCCGCATGGTTTCCATGTTGACCCAGAGCTCGGCGAGCTTCTCGTGGATGTGCTGAAATCCCTCCGCGCCGATCGCATCGACGAGCAGGTGCGCGAGGCCGAGCATGAACTCTGACTTCGCGATGTTCTTGACCACCACCTGATGCGTCATGTGCACGACCGCGCCGGTGCGCGCGTAGGCCTGATTGCAGCGGTTGATGTCTCGGTAAAGCAGCACGTTCTCCCACGGCACGAACACATCGTCGAAGATCACCACCGCGTCCATTTCCTCGAAGCGCGAGCCGAACGGATGATCGAAATGCGAGCGCCCGTAGTCGACGCTCTCGCGGCAGACGAATTTGAGTCCGGGCGTATGGTTCGGAATGGAGAAGCCGAACGCGTAAGGAGCGTCTTCCTCCGGACTCTTGAGGAGGGTCGAGGGGAATACCATGATCTCATCCGAGATCGGCAGCGTCGCGAGCATCCGACACCCGCGGATGACGATGCCGGCGTCGGTCTCCTCCTTGATGCGCGCCGCGAGGTAGGGGTCGGCCTGGCGTGCCGAATTGACGGCGCGATTGGCCTGCGGTGGAATCAGCGTATGCGTGAGGCACAGGTCGTTCTCACGCAGATACGCGTGGTAGCGGATCGCGTTCGCGCCGAAGCGCGGCTCGGCCTCGCCCAGGAACGCGGCGCCTGCCGCGAAGCCGGACATGGCGCGATTGATGTAGTCGGGTACACGGCCCATCATTCCGTGCGTGTGGTCCTCCCAGACCTTCATGGCGAGGGAAACGCTCGAGAGCTCCTCGCGGGTCGCGGGCAGCATGAACGAGCGGCCGACCATGCGGCCGCTCGAAGGCGAATCGAACAACATCTTGTCGGCGTGCTGCCACTGCAGATCGTAGAGCCGCGCGAGCGTGCCGACCCCGCCGCGAAACGCGGGGTGCGAGGTGACATCCCGCACCTCTTCACCTCGATACCAGATATTCGGCGGATACTCGCGCAGCCGGTGAAGCACTTGTGCGCCGCGCCGGGCGCCGCCGCCGCCGGGGCTCATCGTTTGATGTGTTTCGGTCATGTCAGCTCGCAGGCCAAAGTTCGGGAAACAGCGGATGGTGCATCGGCGCGCCCGCGGGCAGCTGCGCGGCGAGGCCCGGAAACTCCGGTGAAGTGGCCCAGCGACGCGGCGCATGCACGATGTCGTCGCCTAAGAATCGCACCGAGAACACGCGCCGGCGGCGGGTCCCTTCAACGCCGCGCGAGGCGTGCAGGGTCAGCATGTGGAAACACACGGCATCGCCCGGCTCGAGCTCCCAGCCCACGATCGGAAACTCGCCGCGCCGCGCCTCGATATTCGGCAGGTCGGCGAGAGCGCCCTCCGGGAACCACTTCGCCTGGGAGTCCATGAACGAACGAGGCATGAGCCACGGCCCGCGGTGCGAGCCGGCAACGAATTCCAGCGTGGAGGCGCGGCTCACCGGATCGACCGGGATCCAGAAGCTCGCGGTCTGCATGCCTTCAATGTTGTAGTAGGGTTGATCCTGGTGCCACGGCGTCGGTTGCCGCGTCCCGGGCTCCTTGGTGAGCATGTGGTCGTGGTAAAGACGGGCCGAGCGGCTCCGCATCAAGCGCGCCGCGGTCTGCCCGAGCGGGGATTCGAAAATGAACCGCCGGTAGTGCGGATTTTCCTGCCAAGTGCAGAAGTCCTCCACGAAACGCCCGGGATCGCTCGGCGCGCTCGCGATCTTCGCGCGCGGACTCAGACGCGCCAGGTTCAATTCAATACCGGCCTCGAGCAGGGCGATCTGCTCGGGTCGGAACAGCCCGCGCAGGTGCACCGCTCCGTCCCGCTGAAATTGCTCGATGACGCTTTCGCTGATCATGTTGCCCGTCCGCAGCGCCGTTCCGTGAGCAGCGCGGACCAAATCTCCTCGAGCAGTACGTGCCCTCGAACGGCGAAGCCGGTGTAGACCTGGATGAGATCGGCCCCCGCGCGCAACGTGGCGAGGGCTCGCCCGGCATCCACGATACCGCCCACGCCGATAATCGGAAAGCCCGCCCCGAGCTCGGCCCGCAATCCCGAGATGATGGCGACCGAGCGGGCGTGCAGGGGGCCTCCCGAAAGCCCACCGGCGCGCTCGGCAGGCCACGCGGGGCCGAGCGGGGCGAGATCGGTGGTGGTATTGGTGGCGATGACGCCGTCGATGCCGAGCGAGCGCACGATCGCCGCGATCGCAGCGATCTGGGCCGCGTCGAGGTCGGGCGCGATCTTGACCAGCAGCGGTACGCGCCGGCCGTGCCGCCCAGTCAGACCGGCTCTCGCCTCGAGGAGCGCCCCGAGCACGCGTTCCAGTCCGTCCTTGTCCTGCAGCTCGCGCAGGCGAGCCGTATTCGGCGACGAGACATTGACCGCGACGTAATCGGCCTGGGGATAGACCTTGCGCAGACACGCGACATAGTCCTCCGCAGCCCGCTCGATCGGCGTGTCGGCGTTTTTCCCGATACTGACGCCGCGGATGCCTCGAAACCGCATGCGTGCGAGCTGCGCCACCAAGTGATCGACGCCCTTGTTGTTGAATCCCATGCGGTTGACGAGCGCGGCTCCCGGACCGCGGAACATGCGCGGCCTCGGGTTGCCGGCCTGCGGCCGCGGCGTCACGGTTCCGAGCTCGACGTGGCTGAATCCCATGCCGGCGAGCGCATCGAGATAGTCGCCGTTCTTGTCGAAGCCCGCGGCGAGCCCCAAGGGATGCGTGAAATTAAGTCCGAGGCACGAGAGCTCGAGCCCTGCCGGGGGCACCGCGATCGGTCCAAGCGGCCGCAGCCACTTGAGGCCCGACAGCCCCACGTCGTGCGCGAGCTCCGGATCGAAGCGCGACAGAATCGGTAGCGATCCGCGAGCAATGGCGGCGGCGAGCCTCACCGCCGCGCCCCGGCGGCGCGCCTCGCCGGTGCTCGCGGCTCGCTCTGCACTCGCTCGAGCGCAGTGCGCAGGTACCGGCCGGTATACGAGGACGGGTTCGCGGCGATCGCTTCCGGTGTGCCGGTCGCGACGATGCGGCCGCCGCCTTCGCCGCCCTCCGGCCCCAAGTCGACCACCCAATCCGCTGTCTTGATGACGTCGAGGTTGTGCTCGATCACGATCACCGTGTTGCCTTCGTCGCGCAGCCGATGCAGAACGACGAGGAGTTGCGCAATATCCGCAAAGTGCAACCCCGTGGTCGGCTCGTCGAGGATGTACAGCGTGCGGCCGGTGGCGCGCTTGGAAAGCTCCTTGGCAAGCTTGACTCGCTGCGCTTCTCCGCCCGAGAGCGTGGTTGCGCTCTGGCCGAGCCTCACGTACGAGAGCCCCACGTCGAGCAGGGTTTGAAGCTTCGGCTGCACGGTCGGTACGGCGGAGAAAAACGGCAACGCGTCCTCGACGGTCATGTCGAGCACTTCTTGAATGTTCCTGCCTTTGAAGCGGATCTCGAGCGTCTCGCGGTTGTAGCGCTTGCCGCGGCAGACGTCGCATGGCACGTACACATCGGCGAGGAAGTGCATCTCGACCTTGATGACGCCGTCGCCCTGGCAGGCCTCGCAGCGGCCGCCCTTCACGTTGAAACTGAAGCGCCCGGCCTCGTAGCCGCGCGCACGAGCTTCCGGTACGGCGGCGAAGATCTCGCGGATCGGCGCAAAGAGTCCCGTATAGGTGGCGGGGTTCGAGCGCGGAGTGCGGCCGATCGGACTCTGATCGATCTCGATCACGCGATCGATGTAATCGAGTCCCTCGATGCGATCGAAGTGCGCCGTGCCCGGTGCGGCGTGATTCAACTGCGTGGCGACCGCGCGGAACAGTGTGTCGTTCACGAGCGTCGATTTGCCCGAGCCCGAAACTCCCGTGACGCAGGTCATGCATCCAAGCGGAAATTCGGCCGTGACGTCCTTGAGGTTATTGGCTGTGGCGCCGAGGACACGCAACAGCCGCTCTGGATCCGGCGCATGCCGCGCCTTCGGAACCTCGATGCGGCGCCGGCCACTCAGATATTGGCCGGTGATCGAATCGGGATGGGCCGCGACCTCGGCCGGAGTGCCCTGGGCGACGATCTCCCCGCCGTGCACGCCCGCCCCGGGACCCAAGTCCACCACGTAGTCGGCCTGGCGAATGGCATCCTCATCGTGCTCGACCACGATCACGCTGTTGCCGAGATCACGCAGATTCACCAGCGTGTCGAGGAGCCGCTGATTGTCGCGCTGGTGCAATCCGATGGAGGGTTCATCGAGGATGTACATCACTCCGACGAGACCCGAGCCGATCTGGCTCGCGAGGCGAATGCGCTGCGCCTCGCCGCCGGAGAGCGTGTCGGCGCTGCGATCGAGCGTGAGATAACCGAGGCCCACGTTGGTCAAAAATCCGAGCCGGGCGCCGATTTCCTTGACGATCTTGACCGCGATCTCGCGGCGCCACCCCGGCAGCTCGAGCTTCGCGAAGAACTCGATCGCGCGATCGACGCTGAGCGAGGAAACCTCGGGCGCGTTCTTGCCGGCGATGAATACGTTCCGCGCTGCCCGGTTGAGCCGCGTTCCCCGGCATTCGGGGCACGGGCGCGTGGAGCGGTACTTGGCGAGTTCCTCGCGCACGGTTGCCGACTCGGTCTCCCGGTACCGCCGCTCCAGGTTGTTGACGATGCCCTCGAACGCATGCTTGCGCTTGATCGTTCCGCCTTTGCCGTCGAGGTACTTGAATTCGATTTGCTTATCGTCGCTGCCGAACAGCACCAGCTTCTTGATGGACTGCGGCAGGGTTTCCCAGGGCGCCTCGATGTCGAACTTCGTATGCCGCGCGAGCGACTGAATGAGCTGAAAATAGTAGGCGTTGCGCCGGTCCCAGCCGCGCACCGCGCCGCCCGCGAGGGAGAGGTGCGGGTTGGCGACGATCTTGTCGGGGTCGAAAAACTCCTGGGTGCCGAGACCGTCGCAGCTCGGACAGGCGCCGATCGGGCTGTTGAAGGAGAACAGGCGCGGCTCGAGCTCGGAAAGCGAGTAATTGCAGACGGGGCAGGCGAACTTGTTGGAGAACACGAGCTCGGCGCGCTTGGGCTCGTCCATGTACGCGGCCCGCGCCACTCCCGCTCCCAAGCGCAGCGCAGTCTCGAACGATTCGGCCAGGCGCTGGCTCAAATCGGCCCGCACGCGGAAGCGATCGATGATTGCCTCGACCGTGTGCTTGCGCCGCACATCGAGCTTTGGCGCCTCATCAAGCTCGACCACCTCGCCGTCGATCCGCGCGCGCACGAAGCCGCCGGCCTTCAGCTCCTCGATGAGCTCCGCGTGCTCGCCCTTACGCTCCGAGATCGCGGGCGCGAGCAGCATCATGGCGGTGCCCTCGGGTTGCTCGAGGACCGCATCGACCATCTGACTCACGGTCTGTGCGGCGAGATCGATTTGGTGGTCGGGGCAACGCGGCGTCCCGGCGCGGGCGTAGAGAAGGCGCAGATAGTCGTAGACCTCAGTGACCGTGCCCACCGTGGAGCGGGGATTGTGAGAGGTCGATTTTTGCTCGATCGAGATCGCGGGAGAAAGGCCCTCGATGGTGTCGACATCCGGCTTCTCCATCATCGAGAGGAACTGGCGGGCGTAGGTCGAGAGCGATTCCACGTAGCGGCGCTGACCCTCGGCGTAAATCGTATCGAAGGCCAGGGAGGATTTGCCGGATCCCGACAAGCCGGTGAACACGATCAACCGATCGCGCGGCAGGTCGAGGTCTATGTTCTTCAAGTTGTGGGTCCGGGCGCCCCGGATACGGATATTTTGCATGCAACCAATCACTATACGCCCGGCGTCAAGGGGGGTACACGAGAGCCCCGGCCGCGAACCCTCCACGGGGCCCGCCGGACACCGGCCCCGAATAACTCGATGAGCGCACAGCTATCCACCGCATATGGGGCCGGGGCGCGCGTGTACAATATGTGACATCACGAGGCATCGAAGGGGTCAGCCATGGCGCGCGGAGTCAACAAGGTCATATTGGTGGGGAATTTGGGCGCCGACCCCGAGACGCGCTCCATGCCGAGCGGCATGACGGTCACGAATATCCGCATCGCGACCAGCGAATCGTGGAAAGACAAGGCCTCGGGAGCCCAACAAGAGCGGACCGAATGGCACAGTATCGCGCTGTTCGGGCGGCTCGGTGAGATCGCGGCGGAGTATCTACGCAAGGGCTCGCAGGTTTTCATCGAGGGCAAATTGCGCACGCGCAAATGGCAGGACAAGCAGGGTAACGACCGCTTCACCACCGAGATCATCGCGGACAACATGCAGATGCTGGGCGGGCGGGCGGGCGGCGGCGGCGCAATGGCGGGCGGAGCCGAACGGGGCAGCAGCGCTCCGCCCCGCGATGACTACGATCAAACGCCCGCTCCCGCAGGCGCGAAGGAAGATTTCGACGACGATATTCCGTTTTAGCCTGGGATTTTCCCGGCGCATCGGTCTGCCTGCTGCTGCGGTTCTCTGTCGCGGCGAGGCGTTTGAAGTCACGCCGCTTTCATAATCCCTCTCTACCCTTGCCGGACTCGAGGGGCTATGAATGGGGATATCACATGTCCGGCGCGCAACATCTCGGGCCATTGCGCTCTGCGCCATGATCGCGGGCGCGGGCGTCGTGGCGCACCCCGAAGCCGCCTCGTCTCAATCTCCCGCGGCGCGATCCTCTGCCTCGCCGGCACTCTCTGCCTCCGGGCCGCTCTCTGGCTCGGCGGCGCCTTCCGCCGAGGCGCTGGCGCGGCTCGGACGCTTGATGTTCTTCGATCCCTCGCTCTCGGCGTCCGGAAAACTCGCCTGCAGCACGTGCCACGATCCGAAGTATGCCTACGGGCCTCCGCCCGGCAAGGCCATCGCGCTCGGCGGTCCGGACATGGCGCAGCCCGGAACGCGTGCGGTGCCCTCGCTGCGCTACCTACACGCCGCGCCCCCGTTTCAGGAGAAATACCGATTCTTTGACGGAGACGTGGGCCCGATCGGCGGGTTCACCTGGGATGGACGCGCCGCGAGTTTGCACGAGCAGGCGATGATCCCGCTGCTGGCCGCCAACGAGATGGCCAATACCGGCCCCGCGGACGTCGCGGAAAAGATCCGCAAGTCGGCCTACGCGGGGCAGTTTCGCGCCGCTTTCGGCGCTGAAATTTTCAAGGACCCGGAGCGCGCTTTCGAGGCGGCCTTGCGTGCCCTGGAAGCGTTTCAACGAGTGCCCGAGGAGTTCTACCCCTATAGCAGCCGCTACGACGCCTTCTTGCGCGGCGACATCGAGCTCACCGAGCAAGAAGAGCGCGGGGTGGCGCTGTTCAAGGATGCCGGAAAAGGCAATTGTGCGAGCTGCCATCTGGGGGTCAGCCGTGCGGGCACGCCGCCGCCGTTTACCGACTTCGACTTCGTCAACGTGGGGGTGCCCCGCAATCCGCGCATCGCCGCCAACGCGGAGCCGAGCTATTACGATCTCGGCCTGTGCGGGCCCGCGCGCCAAGACCTCGCGGGCCGGCGGGAGTACTGCGGCTTTTTCCGCTCACCTACGGTGCGTAACGTGGCGATCCGCGAGGTGTTCTTTCACAACGGCGCGTTCACCTCGCTCAAGGAGGTGCTGCATTTCTATAACGAACGTGACTTGTATCCGGAAAAATACTATCCACGGAACGCCGACGGCAGCGTGCACAAGTTCGACGACTTGCCGCCGGGTTATCCCGACAACGTCGACCACGATCCGCCGCTCGATCGCAAACCCGGCGCCCAACCCGCACTCACCGAGGCCGAGATCGACGATATCATCGCATTCCTCGAGACATTGACCGACGGGTACACCCCGCCATGAGAGCCGCGGGGGCTCTACGCGCGACTCGCGTCCATGCGCTCATCTCGAGCGCCGGCGCGGCATTGCTCGCGACGCTCGCTGCCCAACCATCGATGGCGCTCGACTGGGGCGCGCCGTGGGAGCAGCCGCATGACGCCGCGGCGGCGGCGGCGCAGAGCGACGAGTACGCGTGGCGTTTGTTCGTCGCGCTCAATTGGCCGGCCGACTTGCGTGAGCGCACCGCGGATCGTGCCGCCGCGTTCGGCGCGGATCGACCCGTGCTGTGGGAAGCGTGGCAGAGCGCAGGCGCTGTCTATCTGGATGGCGGCAAAGATCCGGGGCCCTGGACGCGGGGCGACCCGACACGGCCGCTGGCGCCCGAGCGGCGGTTCGAGACCTTTTCGTTGAAGGATTTGCCGAATCTCCGGCATATCGTCGACGGCAAAATGGTGCCGCTCGCCGATCCGCTCGAAAGCGCGCGGCGACTCGCCGAAATCCGCATGAACAAAGTCGCCTTCGAATACCTCCGCGCGCGAGAGCTCTACAACGTGGAAGGACAGCTGCGGGCCGTCACGGAAGGCGGCGTGCATTTCCCG
>Ga0182030_10027454_pt1 | contig 10235 bp, 9 predicted proteins | sample 812S3MmetaG_FD_121299 | JGI IMG/M metagenome (GOLD analysis project Ga0182030, IMG submission 121299) | Permafrost microbial communities from Stordalen Mire, Sweden - 812S3M metaG (Illumina Assembly) | ecosystem: Environmental > Terrestrial > Soil > Wetlands > Permafrost | place: Sweden... | reverse complement strand
TGTCGATGCCGCGATAGGCGAGCACGCCCTGGTCGCCATCGATGTAGCAGATGCCGGAGTTTGCCGCGGTAATGCCTTCCAATCCCTTTGGGCCTTGCACCGTCGTCGACATGAATACCTCTTGCGGTCCCTGACCGCTGTGCTTGATACGCGGTTGCACTCCGCGTGTAACCGCAACCCTAAACTGTAACCTATTTTTATACTCCGCGGGTTTCGCGGTCGTCTATCGCGCGGGCACCGTAATGGGTCAGTCTGAAATTGTGGTCACGTGATCTGGAGTGAAGCACGCCTCAACAGGCCGCCGAAAAACTCAAAAGCAGATCCCTCGTCGGCCTCAAGGCCTCCTCGTGATGACAAATCTAAAGGACTTGTGACAGCGCATCCTTCGGCAAGCTGAGGGCAGGCTCTAAAGGTGCGCCCCTTCAAAACTCAACGGGCGCTGAGTCGCGTCTTGCTTTTCCGTCACGCTGAAACATGCGTCCGTAGGATAGCTCCTAGCATTCGTCACTCGCCTGCTCACCGCTGCGCCTGTGCTAGAGTCCAAGCTCTCCGAAGAACCCGTGGGGCGAGCCACGATTTCAAGGGCGCGATTCGCCGCCGGAATTACTCCATAAAGAGAAGAGGTACGTTCGATGAGCAAGCTTCGCTTCCTGATGTTACTTTCATGTGTGTTGTGGTTGTCTGCGATGGGCAGCGCGCAGTCGACGCAGCTGGATCTTCCTCTGCAAAGCCAGGCTGCCCGGGTGACGCAAACCATCGGTATCACCGACATCACCATCAACTATCATCGCCCGCTGGTAAATGGCCGCAAGGTCTTTGGCGACCTGGTGCCCTATGGACAGGTCTGGCGGGCCGGCGCCAACCTCAACACGACCATCACCTTTGCCAACGACGTCACGGTTGAAGGCCAACCGCTGGCGGCCGGCACCTATGGTCTGCACATGATTCCCAACCAGGACCAGTGGACAATCATCTTTTCCAAGATGCATACCGCCTGGGGCAGCTTTAGCTACAAGGACTCCGAAGACGCGCTGCGCCTCAACGTAAAGCCGCAAGCGGCCGAGTTCCACAATGCGCTGGCCTACGATTTCGATGAACTCAAGCCCGATTCCGCGGTAGTTGTCATGAGCTGGGACAAAGTCGCGGTGCCTTTCAAAGTTTCTGTCGACGTTAACAAGGTGGTACAAGCCAGCCTGAACAACCAGCTCCGAGGGCTGTCGCAATACACCTGGGACGGTTGGGACGATGCCGCGACCTACCTGGTCGACAATAACGTGGACCTGAGTGAAGCGCTGAAATACGAAAACAATTCCATTGGGAACGAAGACCGCTTCGAGAACGAGATGACGAAGTCCAAGATTCTGGCAGCCATGGGCCAGAAATCCGAGGCGGAGCAGGCCAAGGAAAAGGCGCTGTCTCTGGGCAATGCGCAGCAACTGTATGGCTACGGCCGCCAGCTGCAACGCGAAGGCAAGCAGCAGGAAGCTTTTGCAGTCTTCAAGCAGGCGGCGGCAAAGGACCCCAATAACTGGCTCTCGCATGCCGGTCTGGCGCGCATTGCGTGCGGGGCAGGGAATTATCCCGAGGCAACGAAGCAGATGCAGCTGGCGTTGGCCTCCGCCCCCGATCCGGCGAAGTCAGGAGTGGAAGGCCTGATCAAGAAGTTGCAGGCACAGCAGGACATCAACAAGTGAGGCGGGTCGTGAGCGGTGGATTGTGGATCGTTCCACCGCTCACTTGCGACCGAGAATCTAAAAATGGGCCGAGGCCCATGGCATGGATGTTGAAACCGTAGAGGTAAACGCGTTACGGCACGTCCAGATCAGGTAGCGTGTCTATCCACTCCCAGAACGCTGAGTCGGTCTTCAGATTAGCAGGACATACTCTCACTAGCCGCTGCCCGCCTCGCGGCACCAGCCGTATGATTTGAGAACCTCTGACCTCCACCAAGCGGCGGCCTAGAATCTCGTCACGCCGCAACGCTTGGGTAGAGAGCAGGCTCTGAACTTCAATCCGGTCCGGAAACAGGACTACACGATACTTGGTGTCTTGCAGTATCGCGAATATAAAGACAACAATGAGCAGGATGCCCGTCACAAGCCAGCTCACACGCACTTGAGGTCCCGCAAGCGCGGACCGTAAAGTGGCGAATCCGATGCTGATTGCGACGAAGCCAACGATCAGTCCCTTAGCTCTCGTGCCTGGAAGCATGCGATAGGTGCGCGGGTAGTCTGCGGAACTCAGCGGCTGGTATTGGCTGAAGTTGCTATTCGATGCCTCGCTGTTCGGCAAGGGCATTTCGCTTTCGATACGTGAGCTACGTCGCATTGCGAGAAAGCGACGAAGCACCGCGAATAAGACCGCTATGGGCACGAGGAGGAGGATCAGCTGTTGTCTTAGCGGAAACGCGATGGAGGGGTTGCGCAGGAACCAGATGGCCTGCGTCAGCTGGCTGGGCTGCGTCAGCACGCCTTTGGTGATGCGAACGTCGACCGTCAGTCCCTCGTGCACGGAAAGCGGACCGGTGGTTTCGACGGAAACTGAATTGCCCCCAACCTGTACAGTTGCGTTCTGCGCGCGGGAGCCATACTCTCCTGTGAAAGCCTGAGCGCGAAGCTTGCCGCTGCTATTCGCCAGAAAGACGATGTGGGCCGCGGCGCTCTCAATGGGCGCTGACCAGTCGTTGCCGGTGACGTTCCAATCAAGCTCGTCATGATCGTCAAACCAGCGTACTGCATTTGTCACCGTGTAATGGATCTGCACCGTCCGGGTCGCGTTCACCGCATCGGGAATGTGTATGGTCAGGTGACGAAAGCCGTTTTGCGTTGTCGAGTCGAACTTCAGGTCGTTGCCGGTACCATCGGTTACACGGGTGACCTGAAGGAACAGGGTGTAATTAGAGCCGTGCGGACCGGGATACTCGATCGGAATATTGCGCCAGATGCCTTGGTAGGAGCCGTCGAAGACCACGTCCAGTCGCTCTGTAACATCGACGCCTCCGTCCCGCGCGACCGATATCCGGACATCGAAGCGCGCCAAGTGGCAGTCGCGCGCGAAAGCGGGGGCCATGAGAACAACACAGAGAAGTAGTGCGAGAGTAATCGAGAACCCGAGTTTCTTAGTATAAGAGGAGGCCGTTGGCTTCGGCGGCACAAACCCCTCCCCGCCTCTGCTCAGGATGGCCGCACAGAACCGGGCGTACATCTCAGCAAGAATTTCCGTTTTGGTTGCCAATAGCCCCACACTATATACCCCGAGGGAGTCGAGAGCAGCATTTCTTCTCTTGGTCGGACCCAGTACGCGGCATAGGTTCCTGCCAAGTCGGCGTTGAAGCGGTGCTCGACCCGATTTCCCGCGATATACTGCTCTTAACGAGGATGGTGTGAGCTCTCAGCAAAAAACGTTTTACATTGAGACCTTCGGGTGCCAGATGAATTTTCACGACTCCGAAAAGGTCGTGGGGACGCTCATCTCCGAAGGCTATCAGCAGGTGCAGCGCGAGGAAGATGCCGATCTCATCTTCTACAACACCTGCTCGATCCGCGATAAGGCCGAGCAGAAGGTCTTCCATCGTCTCAACGACTTCAAGAAGCTGCACAAGGAAGGGAAGCGCTTTGGCGTTCTGGGCTGCGTGGCCCAGCAGGAGGGCGAGAAGATCTTCGAGCGCGCGCCCTATGTTTCGCTGGTGGCAGGCTCGGCATCGTATCGCAACCTGCCCGAGATGCTGATACAGATTGAGGCAGGCGCAGCGCGGGTGACCGGGCTGGACGACCGAGAGACCGATCAGGCGTTCGAAACCGAGTTCACGGCGCGCACCAATCCGCATCGCGGTTACATCACCATCATCGAGGGCTGCGACAAGTTCTGCGCCTATTGCGTTGTGCCGTACACGCGCGGCAAGGAGCGCAGCCGCACGTCGGGGTCGGTGCTGAACGAAGCCAGACGCATGGCCGACGCCGGCTACACCGACATTCAATTGCTGGGGCAAAACGTCAATTCCTACCGCGATCCGGCGGGCAAGATGACGTTCGCTGAGTTGCTGTCGGCTGTCGGCGAGCTGGCGGGAGTTCGCCGGGTGCGGTTTACGACGTCGCATCCGCGCGACTTCACAAAGGACATCGTTGACGCGATCGACTCTGTCCCGGCGCTCTGCGATCACGTGCACCTGCCGGTTCAGAGCGGATCGTCGCGGCTGCTAAGTTCGATGTTCCGCGAATACACCCGGGAGCAATATCTGGAACGCATCGCCTGGATGAAGTCGGCACGCAACAAAGAGATCAGCATTACCACTGACGTGATTGTGGGCTTCCCCGGCGAGACCGAAGCCGAGTTTGGCGAGACTCTCACCCTGCTTGATGAGGTGGGGTACGACGGTGTCTTCTCGTTCAAGTACTCGCCGCGTCCGAACACTCCGTCGCTGCAATACATCGATTCGATTCCGGAAGCCGAGAAATCACGCCGACTACAGCTCCTGCAAGAGCGTCAGCGCGAGATTCAACGCGCCAGTTATAACAGGCATTTAGGACAGATTATTGAAGTAATGGTGGAAGGCAAAAATACGGCTCGCGAGCAGGTGATTGGCCGCACTTCGCAGAACAAGACGCTGAACTTCGTCACCAACGGCGGAGGTGAGCCGAAGGTTGGGCAGTACGTTGACGTGGAGGTTACACAGATATTTCCGAATAGTCTGCTGGGCAAGATGGTAGGCTGAACATCCACAAACGGCTTGCGCCGCGTACTCGATAGGGAGTATCAAAGGGACAGGAAGTTGGAGGGCCACGATGGAAGTCGAGATGAAGATTCGCGGGTTGATGATGGACCCCGTCACCAACATGCCCATCGTGGTGCTGAAAGACCAGGGTAGCGAGACGGTGCTGCCGATCTGGGTCGGCGTCTACGAAGCCAACGCGATCGCGCTTGAGATCGAGAAGATCACCACGCCGCGCCCCATGACTCACGACCTCCTGAGGAACCTGCTGGTCGGGCTTGAGACCATGGTGCGCAAGGTGGTGGTTACTGAACTGAAGGACGACACCTTTTTCGCCGTGATCTGGCTGGAGCGCGAGGGCCAGAGCATCAGCATCGACTCGCGGCCGTCGGACGCCCTGGCGCTGGCCCTCCGCATGGATTGCCCCATCTTCGTTGAGGATGAGGTGCTGAAGAGCAGCAAGGTTGCCGGAAATGTCAGCGATAAGGTCTCCAGCGATGAACTGCGCAAATGGCTTGAGAACCTGGGCGAGGATGACCTGGGCAGGTACAAAATGTAGGAAAAGCTACGAGCCGCGAGCCGAGAGCTAGTAGCTTTTCACAACGCGATCCCATCCCCATTACGCGGACTGCTTTGTAGGTCGATGAGGGCGTCCGGTCAAGAATCCAGGATGGTGCTTGCACGGGGAGGTTCGATCACGAGATTTGGCTCGTGGCCCGAAACTGATTTGATAACTGCCTCTTTACCATGCCCGATCCTTCCGCCGAACAACTGCAACGCCTCTATCTCGCCGGCTTCGAACTTCAGGCCTTCGAGCGCTACCCCAATTCCATCGGCGTGATTCGCGACGGTTGTATTGCCTTGCTGCGCGCCACTCCTGCCGGATTACAAATGATCGGACTGCCCGGCTGGCGCATGGGTGAAGTCATGGGCGTGCTCGTCGAGAAGGACGGCAGGGAAGTTTTTCAGGCGAAAACTGAGGTGGTGGAAGCAACGCCAGACCGGTTGGCATTGCTGCGCAAATTCAAGATGGATCTGGAGCAGTTATTGACCGCGACAGCGTAGACGACTACGCAATTCCTTCCGCAAGTCACAAACCGATGACGCAGAATTGACTCCCGCTTTTGAGCACAACATCAGGCCGTGCATCCTCCTTTAACTGGTGAGGAACGGGAGGACAAAGTTAATGGTAGCGGACAGACCAAAAAACCACGCGGCGGCCCTCCGACAGAACTCTCCGATGCGTGGTATCGGGGTGTCTACGGTAAAATGTGCCGTTGTCTCGTACTATGACCTGCTAAATAACTGTCAAGCTAATGTCGACGAACGCTGATGTGCCCAAGTTGCGGATCCTTTCCTCGATGAGCCTGGAGCAGTCCATGGCTGAGGTGCGACGGTATCTTGAGGCCAGGAATCGCGCCGGCGTGGGGTTGTGGTCCGGCCCCGGCAAGACTGGTTCGGACGCTGCCCAGTCTTCGCAGTTCAATATGCAAGCCGCTAACATCGCTGGATTGACAGAGATTGTGGCGCGACTAGGGCAGGTTGAGCCGCACAGTGAGATGGGTGCGGCCGGCGTGTTCTTGAAGCGCGCCGTGCGCAAAGCCATTGGTTGGTATTCGCGGCCCGCGCACGATTTCGATCGCGCGACGACAGCAGCGTTGCAGCAGGTTCGTCAAGACATGCTGGGACTCCAGCAGCAAATCGCCGCACTTCGGCAGGATATCCTCAACCCTGCGCCAGCAGCAGCGCCGTCTGTGGGCAAATCCGTTTTCGCGCAAGGCCCAGCTTCAGAACAGGATGAACTCCTGCTATTGACGATTGAATTATTTAAGGATGTGGCTGCGGTCCAGGCATTACGCCAGGCATTGCGAGAGGAAGATCCCCAAGTCCTCCAGCGGGTCGAGGTTCTGCTCCAAAGGATTGAGAGCGAGTCCAATCAGGTGAAGGCCGCTCTCCTGACGCAGCTGATGCAACAAGCCGCTTCAAAATAGTTGCTTTGCCGGTCTCGATTCCAGCGCGCGCTCTTCGTCGCCTTAGGCGGGCCAAAATCCGCCGGCCGTTTCGCCCGCGTGCCACCGCTTGTATAATTAGAGACGCTGGTTGGAGCCTGTGGGCAATAGCCAGTCCTCCGTTCCCATTCTCTTGTGGGGCTATAGCTCAGCTGGGAGAGCGCATCGTTCGCAACGATGAGGTCGTCGGTTCGATCCCGACTAGCTCCACCAAAACTCCTTAGAAATCAACCTGGGTTAAGGGTCGGAAGCACAGGTTACGTCATAAAGAGTCACAATTGAGGTTGTACCCCGGCTTCGACCTTGGATCCGGCGTTCTGGTACTTCTTTCTGGCGTCGACCGAGGGAGGAGCTACCTTGGTCCGCTGCCGGCCGCCCGTGGAGGCTTCAGGGAATTTCAGTTGACACTGCTCGCGATAGTTTTATACTAGTTATTGTTCGATAATTATGCGCCTCGCCCCTGAACAATTCCGTGAGCTGGCCGCGAAGCACGGATTGGCGGTCACGCACCAGCGTCAGGTGGTCTACGAGTCCGTCATTGCATCCCACGGACATCATTCCCCGGAAACCATTTACGCCGCAGTCCGGCGTCGCATTCCGTCCATTTCTCTTGCCACCGTCTACAACAATCTGCGGCTTTTCGTCGAGTGTGGCATGCTGCGGGAAGTCAGCCCTCATACGTCCACGTTGCGTGTGGACGGCAATCTTAAACCTCATCACCACCTGGTCTGCGCGCGCTGTAAATCGGTGCAGGACATCGAAGGAGAGTTCATCGATTTCAATCGGCTATCCCGGCAAGCGCCGGGCGGCTTTGATCTGAGCCAGCCGTTGATCGAGGTCTTTGGCCTCTGTCGCCGCTGCCGTGCAAAAACCTAAGCAAAACATTCCGTCCCCATTGGGTAGCTTTGTTCCGCGTTTCCGCAAGCCAGTATCTTGATCAAAGCGGCGATCGCGGTAGGAGAAAGCCCGGATGGGTTAGTAGTTCGTCATAGTATTTCCGACAAATTCGAAGGAAGAAAACATATGGAAAAGGAACTCGCTGTCCCGGGCAATCAACAACAACAACAAACCTCGTCAACCGAAGCCAGGTGCCCGGTCGCTCACGGCCCTGCCAGAAGCCAGAGCAATGCCGACTGGTGGCCGAATCAGCTGAACGTGAACATCCTGCACCAGCACTCCCCAAAGTCCGATCCCGTGAACAAGGACTTCGATTACGCAAAAGAATTCAAGAGCCTCGATCTGAACGCCGTGATCAAGGACCTGCATGCCCTGATGACGGACTCGCAGGAGTGGTGGCCAGCCGACTTCGGGCACTATGGCCCGCTCTTCATTCGGATGGCGTGGCACAGCGCGGGTACCTACCGCATCGGCGATGGACGCGGCGGAGCAGGCTCCGGCGAACAACGCTTTGCACCCCTCAATAGCTGGCCGGACAATGTGAACCTCGACAAGGCGCGGCGGCTGCTATGGCCGATCAAGCAGAAGTACGGGCGGAAAATCTCATGGGCCGACCTCATGATTCTCGCGGGCAACGTCGCCCTCGATTCGATGGGCTTCAAGACCTTCGGTTTTGGCGGCGGGCGCGAGGACGTATGGGAGCCCGGCGAGGACATTTATTGGGGTTCCGAGGGCAAGTGGCTGGCGGATGAGCGCTACAGTGGCGACCGAGATCTCGCGAATCCACTCGCGGCTGTCCAGATGGGCCTGATTTACGTGAACCCGGAAGGGCCGAATGGCAACCCGGATCCTATTGCCGCGGCACGCGACATCCGCGAAACTTTCGCCCGCATGGCGATGAATGACGAGGAGACCGTCGCGCTGATTGCCGGCGGGCACTCGTTCGGCAAGACCCACGGGGCTGCGGATCCCAGCAAGTATGTCGGCCCAGAACCCGAGGCCGCCCCGATCGAGCAGCAAGGCTTGGGCTGGAAAAACACCTATGGGCGCGGCAACGGCGACTCCACGATCGGCAGCGGACTGGAAGTCACTTGGACCACGACGCCTACGAAGTGGAGCAACAACTTCTTCGAGAACTTATTCAAGTACGATTGGGAACTGACCAAGAGCCCGGCTGGTGCGCATCAGTGGACACCGAAGAATGGCGCGGGCGCCGGTACGGTGCCGGATGCTCACGATTCATCCAAGCGTCGCGCGCCCTCCATGCTGACCACAGATCTCTCCTTACGGTTTGACCCGGCTTACGAAAAGATTTCTCGGCGCTTCTACGAGCATCCGGAGGAGCTCGCGGACGCGTTCGCCAAGGCATGGTTCAAGCTGACACACCGCGACATGGGGCCGATCTCCCGGTATCTTGGCCCACTGGTTCCGAAGGAGTCCCAGATCTGGCAGGACCCCGTTCCCGCTGTGGACCATAAATTGATCGGGGAGCAGGATATTGCCGCTCTGAAGGCGAAGATCCTCGCGTCCGGACTGTCGATCTCGCAACTGGTCACGATTGCCTGGGCGTCTGCGGCGTCGTTCCGCGGCTCCGACAAGCGCGGGGGCGCGAACGGCGCGCGCATTCGCCTGGCGCCGCAAAAGGATTGGGAAGTGAACCAGCCGGCCGAACTGGCGAAGGTCCTTCAGAAGCTGGAGGCGATCCAAAAGGAGTTCAACAGCTCGCAGTCCGGCGGGAAGAAGGTCTCGCTGGCTGACCTGATCGTTCTGGGCGGTTGCGCAGCCGTCGAGCAGGCTGCGAAAAAAGCCGGGCATGACGTGAAGATAGGCTTCGCGCCGGGACGCACGGATGCTTCGCAGGACCAGACCGATGTGCACTCGTTTGCCGTAATGGAGCCCAAGGCGGACGGGTTCCGCAACTATCTTCGGGCGCAAAACGGAACATCACCGGAGGAGTTGCTGGTGGATCGGGCGCAGTTGCTGAATCTGACGGCGCCCGAGATGACGGTCCTCATCGGCGGCATGCGCGCCCTGGGTGCCAACTTCGGGCAGTCCAAACACGGCGTCTTCACCAAGCAACCCGAGACGCTGACGAATGATTTCTTCGTCAACCTGCTCGACATGAACACCACGTGGCAGCCCTCTTCTACATCCGAAGGGGTGTTCGAAGGGCGCGATCGCAAGACGGGCGAAGTCAAGTGGACCGGCACGCGCGTCGATCTCCTCTTCGGTTCCAACTCTCAACTGCGAGCGCTCGCGGAGGTCTACGCTTGCAATGACTCTAAAGAAGCGTTCGTGAAGGACTTCGCGGCCGCATGGAACAAGGTAATGAACCTTGATCGCTACGACCTGGCCTGAGTAATGCGAGAAGGAGAGCTGTCAACTTCCGACCTGAGTTTTGTCGGAGGAGATGGCGCCATCTGGCAGTGCTGGGTTTCGCCGACGAGATTTGGGGATAATTCCAGAAACCTGCTTTTGGCCGACTTGTTGGCGACAAGTCGGCCAGTTTGCAGAAATGGGTCCGCGCCTGCTTGTCAGTAGGTAAAAGCCTCAATCTCGGTCACGCCCGAGTTAGGACCATCTACGTATCCGGAGCGCAGGCTGGGGTTCAGCGCGATGTG
>Ga0182030_10027453_pt1 | contig 10235 bp, 9 predicted proteins | sample 812S3MmetaG_FD_121299 | JGI IMG/M metagenome (GOLD analysis project Ga0182030, IMG submission 121299) | Permafrost microbial communities from Stordalen Mire, Sweden - 812S3M metaG (Illumina Assembly) | ecosystem: Environmental > Terrestrial > Soil > Wetlands > Permafrost | place: Sweden... | reverse complement strand
GCTTCATCAGCTTTGGCTCCCAAGATTGGTCCCCTGGGATTATCGCCAAAGAAGGTTGGAGAAGATATCGCAAAGGCTACTGGTGACTGGGTATGTGAGCAGAAGACGAGAAAGCGATTCTAAATCTGACCGTAGCTGTGATAGAAAGGTCTACGAGTCACAGTAAAGCTCACCATTCAAAATCGTCAAGCTGCCGTCTCAGTCGTTCCCTCCGCCTCCTCTCTTGTCATCAAAGCACTCAAGGAGCCTCCTCGGGACCGAAAGAAGGAGAAGAACATCAAGCACAGCAAGTCAATTTCCCTCGATGAGGTCATTGAGATCGCCCGGACAATGAGATTCAAGTCGCTCGCGAAGGAGTTGAAGGGCACTGTTAAGGAGATTCTCGGAACTGCGTTTAGTGTTGGCTGCCAGGTTGATGGAAGAAGTCCAAAAGACGTTAGTGATGATATTGAGAGTGGAGAGATTGAGAGTATGTTGGCCTCCGATATTATGTATGTGCTGATTGCTAACTTCATCCCAGTCCCCGACGAGTAAACGATGATTTCATACCGGTTTCTTTGCATGGGTACAATGGACTCCAGACTTGACGATAGGCTTTGCAAGCAATGGCATTGAATCACAGTCAAATATCTTATGTGAAAGGGGTTTTCATAAAACAATTTTCCTTCTCCTCCCTTGCCAAACACTCTGGCCCTTACCCCCTTTCCTTTATGGATCGGTTCAATCTATGGTATAGGCCTATTTTTGCGTGCAAGAAGATCAACTTCGTCCGATTACTCACCACGACATCTTGCCTTCTGGCTGTGGATGTGGAGGTCCATATCTTTCTGGTCAACATTCGATGCAGCTTTGCATGCACCTATGGTGATCGCATATTTCCTTTCTCACTAATTTGCCCACGATAAATCCGATTCAAAATGAATCCTTCCCGTTCCTGAAAACACGATGAAAATAGGGGCTTCCTCATCTAATAACGGATTACGAGCGGCCACATTCCAGGCGTTGCCCATCACATCCCTTACACCCAAAGGAGGCGCTTACGCAAGGATGTCTTACCAGGGTTTCGTATAATCCTTCCTCAATAAAAGTATTGTTCTGAAATCTGATGTCTACTGCTACTATGCTTCTACTGCAATCTAGAATGTGATTAAGGTGTTGAAAATAAGTGAGAGTTTTAGTAAATCTGAAGGAATTATGGGAAGATTGAAACTCGAAACTCAAAATGGGGGCTTCGTTGGCGTTGAACTAACCCTGCATACTTGCTGACAGCTTGAAAGCCCCCAAGTGACAGGGATAGTGAGAATACACCGATAGCCCTCTGTAACTTTGTAAATTGATCACCATCATCATCACGCTCTTGCCAACATGTCTTTATTTTGAATAGTCGTCGACCTCTTCTCTAATCTGTCTTGGATTGATTGACCGTATATACGTACCCTATATCTCGACGTGCATCCATCTGTGACAATTTTGGCCAAGGCAGCTGTCCTTCAAGGCTTCACAGCCACGAAATTTGCATCTCTCTATCCACGAAGCCTTGCACATATTCTGCAATACACGAAAAGAAGGCAGACGGAATACCAGAACGCCCAACTACGGGCTGTTGGGCATTGCGAGCAGAAATGATCAGTAGAGGAAACATTCCCCTCCGTGCAGGCATTGGCACTCCTTGGAATTGATGACCTTTCAACGACCCTCATTTTATGTTACTGTTTAGCACTATATACCCATTTGCATTTTGCAGATCATCGGCAACAGACCTGCGAATATGATTCCCCAGATTGCTCACCATCCTCGACACCTCTCGCAGCAATTCGGTGGGCCAGAATTTGCTACCCCTCCCTTCGACTCCCTTCAAGCTCCACGATTACCTGACCGGCTTGCACCTCTACCCTTTCGAAGCCCGAGAATTATCACGCCCTCTTCGTCGCTGTCCCAAGTCCATCGAGCATACCCTGTGGAGAGTCATGTATCCTACCGAGTTGGCCTCGCTGCAACCACGCCCAGCGGTGCATTTGGGGGACAATATCATGACCCTTCTGAACATATGCTACGTAGGAAGACCCCCAATGGCACACTCGCAGCGGGGTATGATGGGACGCCTGTGCAATGGTCGAGCAAAGGGCCTCCTCTGAAGCATGTCTTATTGCCAATGTCTGCGGTCTCGGGTCAGAACGGAAGGGATTCTACATATACATCTGATGAGTCACGTTCACGGCAGAGATCCAACAGTGTGGGTTGGAATTACCAGCCAACAACTCAATTTCGAAACGATGGAGGTTCTCGCATCAATAGCGATCCTGGAAACTGGACGTATCTCCAGCACGGGGCAAACACACCTAGCAATGTTTTGGATCATTTATCTATGCAGCAGAATACCACATATTACCCAAACAATGGCATACAAGTTCCCACAGTCTTGCAACCGCCGTACCAAGCATCACCTGGTCCCACGGCATCTAACGATGGCGGATTATATGGGCCATATTGGCCGGATGGGAAATTTGTCCCATATCGACCCGCTGCTGTCCGCGATCCTGGGCATCACCATCTCGTCCAAGAGTTTGATTTGAATCATGGTTATCAGCAGCATTCACACTCTCCGGCGGGCTTGCAGCCGTTCCGTCAAGCCTCATTGAATATTGATTCCATGCAGCATATCGGAAGGCCGTCCTTTCCTTCGCTAGATGCTGGATCCCACTTACTTGAGAATGGTTATAATACGCCAAGGCATGCCCCTTATTTTCATGATAATTCTCCACTTTACTTAGCCATCCCTGATGGATCTCGGACCCCAACAGCTCAATCACCAAACAGCAACACTCGTTTCAGGGAAAAGACGCTTTCCTGGGCCCACAGCATCTATGTTGATCTATTGGCTTTTCTTCATCAATCGAAGAAAGAAAATAGACACTCAAGACAAGCCCATGGATTCAGGCCATACTCCAAAAGTAGTATATATCCGAAGCCACCGCGTCAGCCTTCATCGACGTTTGGAAATACAGATTGGAATGGACTGTACAACTCAGGACATGAAAATGATTCTGTCAGCCCCCGTTCCCATGCTGGCAACATGTCGTCGAATTCACATCATTCAAGTAACAACTTTGGCGGCTGGCAAGGGAATGGGGACTCAGGCGAACAAAAATTCTCAAGATTTTCCAACCAAGACATGCCGCACTACGTCTCACCTTTTCAAGCGTCGCACCACTCAACAAGTTCGCCGACAGGAAAAGCAAAGGAAGCTCTGGAAATGCTTACCACTCTTTGCGAACAAAGTGGATGGTGCTGGATTGATGGGATGTTACTTGGTGGATGCCTTGCATATGGACTAGAAGAATATCTTAAGGCTCTTGAATGGTACTCGAAGATCATCGCTATAGACCCAAAGTAAGTCAATTTCCCCCAAATACTTTGAATAGTTCTGAATTTTCTACAGGCATGTTGAAGCGATCTCAAACCTGGCTGCCACCCTTCTGTGCCTGAATAGGCGTGAGGAAGCTGAACAGCACTGGTTACAGTCTGTCAAACTTCGACCTAGTTATTTTGAGGCTGTTGAGCATCTTATTGGGCTGCTATGTGGAGATCATCGAGGTAACGAAGCAGTGAACATTATCGAATTCGTCGAACGTTCTCTTCGACTGCCCAAATCAGACGAACATCAAGATTACTTTAGTGAATCGTCTAGCAATGGTGACCGGGATTCGTCTAGTTCAATTAGCACCTCCTCAGAAAAAATGGCCATCGATTATGATTTCGATGACCGATTGTTCCGCTCACCGTTGAATCGGAAAGTCGAGGATGGCCAACCTGGGTTTGGGTCCAGCGGCTTCTCGGTGCCTGGCTCTGAGAACGGTCGTATCTTGGCACTTGTCCATGCCAAAGGCAACATGCTGTATGCGCTTGGGGATGTTGACGGGGCCTCCAAAGCCTTCGAGGATGCGGTTCTAATCAGTGCTGGTAGAGGGTTGAGTGGAATTCGAGGTTTAATCAGAAAAATTGTGGGAGTTTTATCTATGGATGGCTTTAGCACATTACGGACAGACTTTAGATCACCATCATCACCCCCGCCAACTGCTGCGCCGTTATTGTTACCGCCAGATAAAGCCCTACAGACAGCAAGACTTGTGTTCGCAAAGACTGGCGAACTCCCAGGACTTCGTTATGTTCCCGATGGGCTGGCCCGGAAAGCCGCAGTATCTACGACAAGCAACTCTCTACTTTCCCTTGCCAAAATTTTCCAGGATGCCATGTCGAACAGCAACTCCCCACAGAGGATCTCAAGGATGCCTACTGGGGTTGGGGATATATTAGCCCTCTATTATCTCTCGTTGTCTCTACAACCAAGTCCGTCCACGGCCAACAATGTGGGAATCCTACTTGCTAGTGTACAGCAACCAGCTACGCATCGCCAAATCGTTTCGAGAGACAATGCGGCGCTCCCTTCCATTCCGGGAGTCGTTCCAGGAAGTGGAGTTGCGTTAGCACTGGCTTACTACAACTATGGACTCAACTTAGATGCGAGGCATGCTCATCTTTATACTAATCTTGGTAGTCTGTTGAAGGACATTGGGCAGCTTACTGCCGCAATTAAGATGTACGAGCAAGCAGTTAGTTGCGACAGCTCCTTTGATATTGCACTCGCGAATCTGGCAAATGCAGTTAAGGATCAAGGCCGTACTAGTGATGCAATCGAGTATTACAGACGGGCAGTAGCCTCAAGCCCGGATTTTGCAGAAGCTGTATGCGGTCTAGCGAACGCTTTGAACTCTGTCTGCGATTGGGCTGGACGTGGAGGTGTCATCCTCGATGGCGGTAAACAGGATAGATGGCATGTGGACGAAACAGGAATGATCACTGAAGCAACAAATGGAAATGGTGGTGGCTGGATGAAGCGTGTTGTAGACATAGTCGCGAAGCAGTTGAAAGACGGCGCGTCATGGGGGCGCGGTACGCTTCGGGACCAGGCGCTTCAACAGTTTCTTCAACAGCTAGAAGCAGCCGATACTGGAACCCGATGGACTTCGGAGAAAAGGACAAGCATGCAAACAACTTTAAGTGCGTGGGCTGGGCATCGGTGGGAGGGGGCCCGCGTGTTACGACTCATCGAACGTGCAATCAAAAGAGCTATGCATCGTTGGTATCACGACAAGCACATCAAGAAAAAACAGCTTCCCTTGTCTTACTACCAGCGACCACAACTTCCAAGTACTTTGGCTGTTCCATCCGCTCCGACAGTTCTACCATTTCACACCTTTACTTGTCCTTTGTCGGCGAAGGATATTCGGATGATCTCACAGCGTAATGCTCTTAGGATATCTTGCTCAACCCTTCGCGCACCGTGGATGCAAGGCTCTGTCTTTCCGCCGCCCCCGCCACCGGCACCGCATCTTAACATTGGATACGTATCTTCTGACTTTAATAACCATCCCTTGGCCCATTTGTAAGTACTTCCAGTCGGCCTCCTACGTTATTTCTGACATATATCTCTAGGATGCAGTCGGTCTTCGGCATGCACAACCCGTCTCGTGCAAAGGCATTTTGTTACGCTACCACGGCGAGTGATAACTCTATCCACAGACAACAGATTGAAAGAGAGGCACCCGTTTTCCGCGATGTGTATAGTTGGACTGCCGACCGTCTGGTCCAGCAAATTGTGCAAGACGAGATTCACATTCTTGTGAATCTCAATGGGTATACCCGAGGCGCAAGAAATGAAGTTTTTGCAGCTCGACCGGCGCCTATTCAGATGTCTTTCATGGGGTTTGCAGGTACTTTAGGCGCCGAATGGTGTGACTACATTCTCGCCGACGAAACAGCAATCCCTCCCGAGACTCTTAGACCGTGGAGAAGAAATCTTGATCTCGAAGACCAATTGCTAGATCAACAGGCCTTGGAAGAGGAGGATTGGGTCTATTCGGAAAACATAATATTCTGCCGGGATACATTCTTCTGCTGCGATCACGCCCAGTCTGAACCACGCGAAAACCGACTGTCTTGGGAAGATGAGCAAACGAAGAGGTGGAACATGCGGAAAGAGTTGTTTCCTACTCTATCTGATGATGCTATTATTCTTGGTAATTTCAACCAACTTTACAAGGTACGTCTCTTCTCAGAATGCAGTTCTTCCGCTCCTCTGACTATCGCATAGATCGAGCCAACGACTTTCCGGACTTGGTTGCGAATATTGGATAAAGTTCCCAAGGCCATCCTCTGGCTCCTCCGATTTCCAGACCTAGGTGAAAGCAACCTTAAGCGGACAGCCCTAGAATGGGCAGGAGAGAGCGTTGCTTCTCGAATATGGTTCACTGATGTAGCTCCTAAACATCAGCATATATCAAGAGCCCGAGTCTGTGACCTCTTTTTGGATACGCCAGAGTGCAATGCGCATACAACTGCTGCAGATGTCTTGTGGTCCAGTACTCCTCTACTAACACTTCCACGATACAAGTATAAAATGTGTTCTCGAATGGCGGCATCGATCCTTAAGGGTGCACTGCCGCGAGGAGAGGAAGGCGAGAAAGCTGCAGCTGAACTCATTGCAAAGGATGACGACCAATATGAGGAGTTTGCCATCAAACTCGCCAGCGGCCTCTCTTACAGAACGCTGCCGTCGGGTCGTGTGGAAGGAAGTGGCAGACTTGGAGAGCTTCGAAAACTTCTGTACGACAGCAGATGGACTTGTGCGCTTTTCGACACAAAACGGTGGGTATCAGACTTGGAATCTGCGTATGATGAGGCTTGGCGAAGATGGATAACCCAAGAAGGGGGTGATATTTACCTTAAATGATCACTGTGCTGCGATTTGAATAGATGAGCGATGGAGTTATGTTATAGACGATGGAGCAAAGGCGCCATGCAGGATATGAAAGGAATGGGAAAACATCATGGGACGACATTTTCTTTCTTCGTTTGCTAAATGGGACGGGCGTATAGGATTATGCAATCGCGCCTTGTTGATAATGCCCCTAGATATTTGTTGGAAGGATACCCTTGAGAGTTGTATGAGGAACATGCGGATAATACCACACTGGATCTAGGTAGACAAAGATCTACATCCTGTGTCTACTTCACCCCCTAAACTCTTCTGAACCGCCAATGTGTCATAATAGTAAGTTAGACATAAGATCTGTATTCCAAAGACCTTGAAGTCCTCTCAGTACCAATGTGCCAGTCATTGATAAGAGATTAGTTCTCACGTCCATCAGAGCAAGGACTTGGGAGCTGGGGGCCGTGGCATCTCCATGTACACGATTAGAATCAATTGGCACGCTACTAGTATTGGAGGCCATGATTATGCAACATGCTGGAACATTTTATAAATCTAAATCTAAAAGGGGCAACGAGCAACAGCAATATTTGCCTTTCCCACTTACAGCCGTTCATCTACGATTGAGATCTTCGATAAACGAAAAACGATGCATCGAGCCAAATCGAGAGCGGGACGTGGACAAGGGTCTCCCTACCTCTTTTTCCATGCCTTAGTAGCCCTGCACGTCCCATCACACCGATGCGGGAAAAGCAAAAAATAGGGAGTGAAGTGGAAGTTCAATTTTCTGCACCGGACGGGCATCCTAAGGACCCAATCCCAGAAGGGACTCAACGCAGTGATCCGCGCCAGGTTGTACAGGTGGCTTTGATGCGGTGGCACAATGAGGGGCGGGTGGCCGGTCCCAGCAAATAGAGGGGTAGCACGATGGGATTTGCTTTTTTTCGTTGGGGGATCGTCACGGGCCGTACGGAGGACTTTTGGGGACTGAGTGAGTGGCTTTGAGGGTGGGTTGGATGGGTAAATTTGCCGTAGCGCTGATGTGGGTACACAGTACACGGTACACGGTACACGGTACACGGTACGCGGTACACGATACACGATACAACTAACTATGGCCCATTATCCGCTGTCCACTGTCCACTGTCCACTGTCCACTGTCCACTATCCACTGTTCAGAGGACGGGCTTGCTTTCTGCGGGATAGAGTTCAGCGCCAACTCAGGAGATTTTGCGGGATCGAAAGTTAGTCAGTCAACGGTGTCCCGTTGTCTTTTTGTTTTGCTTTGGGTGATTGCGGAGACGTCGCCGTAGAAGTGATTAGAGAGTGAGCTAGACGGAATCCGTGATTATCGTTCGAGCACTTTACGCCAGCACTTTTGGGCTTACTACCTAAGGTACCTAGTATGCCGGGGGACAGGCTTAGCGTGCTATGTTCTTTCAATGATTAGCCAGCAGAGAACGAAGATTTTTCGCCAGCTCAAGCCAGCTTTGGTGTGACAATGGTGAGAATTTGCGCTAGATGGGAAATCACAGCAACCTCCAAAGTTTCGTTTGTAATGAACATGATTATACATTTAGTATGGTTAACCTTACGGGCATAGTTGGGTATCTGATAGAAGAAGAATACACAGTATCAAGGACCGAGTCCAAAACTCAAAGACAAAAGAGAAGACATGGCTCATTATATCCCGTTCCAAAACTTATTGAACACCTTTCCTCGCTATCCAATTCAACCCTTTATCCTTCCTTTCCGTGGATTAGATGATATGTAATCCGACAAATGACAGAAGCCGCCCATTTTTGAACCCGTCCGAGTGTGAAGATATAATTAAGATTTTAATTAAGCAGTGAAGAAAGATGTATCCGGGAATCCCGTTCAACGGCGTGTTCTACTTGCTCCGATCGCCCAGGTAGATGGAGAGGTGGAAGTTGAACAGGAGTTGGAGGAGCGGTAGGCAATTGCCCCCGCTGTTCGTAGTAGTCTCGAGGTGAAGGCGTATGCTGCTCGCTTCGCCGAAACAAAGGAGGAGAGACCGCACTTAAGGCATACTTAGAATCGCCATGGAATCGAGACGAGAATGCGCTTGATGGATTTTCGGCTTCAGACAGGAATGTAGTGGGTCTGAACAAGAGTGGAAGGCTTGGCCTTCTTGTCTCTCTAAAAGAGCCCAGAGGTGGTAGCTCAAGTGAAGGTGAAGCTGCTAATCGCGGGGAAACCGAAAAGGTTGTGCCATTGTCAGAGACGAGGGATGGAGCGCCGTCAATCGACTCTGCGCGCGAGGCCTCGGAAACAGATGGTGATGGGAGTGGGATCTCTGTTCCTCGCTGGGATGAGAAGCCTGATGAAGAAATTGCGAGAGGTCGGGTCTCTGCTGGTCTTGCAAAGGAGAGGGTTTGTGATCGCTCGTCAAAACTGCTCTGGCAATGTGATGACGTTCTTCGACGAAGCACGAGTCGCCGACGCCGGTTCATGCTGCCGTTCCACCAGTTCTTCACGGCATTGTCGCTTCGGCCATGTAGTCTTCGAGCGATCTCAGCCCAACGCTTTCCCATCTCAGCAACCAACCGCTCGATTTGAAGTCCTTCTTCGGGGCTGATCGGCTCGTGGTTCAGAGAGGGCTTCAAGTTCTGGTGATATCGTTCACGACACTGCTTGGGAGACCGGGTCCCGATCAGCTGTGCGATTCTAACCCAGTTTAAAGCTCCCTGTGTATGAACCAGTTGAACTAAGTAGGCATCTTCGCCTTGCGACCATGGCCCTCGTCGATGGGCTGACATTGTAGATAGGCCCAAAAACCTTAGAAGGAAAGGGGATAGAGTGCACTGGCAGATAAACGAGTCAAGCGTCGTGTAGAGAAGATAGAATAACTCAATCCGTATCGTCTCCTGAAACAAGATATTGGTGATTCTTCTTATGATTTGTGTGATGGCAGTGAAGGTAGGTACCTCCTAGTACAAGAGGAGGTAGATAGTAACAGACAGCGATCCACAGGTAGATATTGACCAAGAATGATAGCGCTTAAGAGTGCAGCCGGTGAGTTTGACACTAGGATTTTCTGGCGTAGTCCTTAGTGCAGGTGCTTTGATCGGACTGGCGGTGCGGCAGATGCGGGGGGGTTTCCTCTTTTGATGAGGCTTTTGAGCCTTGGTCTAGATACAGCTGGGCGAGGTGAGTCTGTCGTTTGGGCGAAATTTTCTGGCATGAAATTCAGAGCGAACAGCGCTTCTTATTTTGGAACGGTGACGACAATTAGAGTTGCAAGCAGCTCAACGAGGAGATTGAGTGGCAGAATACGGATGTAGGATGAGAGATCAATATCCCCTTTCAGGACGGGAAAGTAGTGAGGTAATGAGGCAAGTTGAAGTGATATGGTTGGGGAGATCAAGTGAGAAAGTTGAGCTGAGATCGGGCCCTTTGAAGAGAAAGATCGGACGCAGTAGGACGATATACGTTTGTTTGGATG
>Ga0182030_10027452_pt1 | contig 10236 bp, 10 predicted proteins | sample 812S3MmetaG_FD_121299 | JGI IMG/M metagenome (GOLD analysis project Ga0182030, IMG submission 121299) | Permafrost microbial communities from Stordalen Mire, Sweden - 812S3M metaG (Illumina Assembly) | ecosystem: Environmental > Terrestrial > Soil > Wetlands > Permafrost | place: Sweden... | reverse complement strand
CCGATGAGGAAGAGCACCCGCGCAAACCGCAGCGCGTCCCAATCTTCGCCGCGTGGTCCGGCCAGGCCGTGGAAGAACAGGCAGACTCCCACGCCGAACAGCAAAACGCGCGCCAGGCTTTCGAGCGCAATCTTCCACCCCGAGTACACCGCCGCGAATCCCACACTCAAAAAAAGCGCAGCCACGAAAAGAAGGAGCAGAAACGGCAGAGCCTGTCTCACAGGCCGCCACCTGCGCATCGAGCGGGCACTGCCAGGCAGCGCTGGCAGAATTAAAAACGGCGCAACGTGGGCTCCCGAATTTCCGATCGGAAAAGGCAGCGGTGGCAGCAGTAAGAGGCAGAAGAAGAAAGACCCGAGCCACAGCCCGGTCAGAGTACTGCTATCAGATGCATCGCGCGCAGTGAACCCGGCCTTACTCAGTAAATACGTTCCGTACACGGTGAATGCCCTGTCCGCTTTGACTCACCCCGGACCAGAAACGGAACTATCGTCGAAAATCTTCGAATGATCCGGTCCGTGGGCTTCGTGAACCACTCTTCGTTGAAGCACGCGACAGTCGAAAGCGCCCTCGCGGCTTATGGCAACAGGAGCGCCCGATGACCACGCGGCGTCAACCGGCGGAATCGAAGTCACGGCGGCTGGTCGTTAACGACGCGACCTTCGAGTCGCTTCGTCAGACCATGAGCGAAAACCCGGCGGGAATTCTGGCAATCAAAAGAACCCCGGTTCTGTGGGTTTTGTAGCCGCCTCCTTAGCCCAACATTCCGAGATCGAGACGATTTCGGGACACGGCGGAACTCGCGCCTTCAACGGAGCTGGCGACCAGGTGTCGCAGGGATGTCATCCATGGCGCTTACGACGGCCATGAGTCCAGCCAGAGCACCAGCGTCAAATCGCATCGATCTTCGTGGGCCGGCAGATTCGGACGAAGTTCCTTGTAATAGCGATCCCTCAGGATTTCGCGTTGCAGGTGCCCGGCGCGCGCGAGGTGCTGCACGTCGTCGCGATCCCGCTCATAATTGCTCAAGCTTGGAGAGGGCGACATCGTGAGCCTCCAGCGCGTGAAGCCGCAGATGCGTCCAACTGCCGGGGAACATCGGCACGAGCCGTTGTTCGTAATCTTCGGGCGGGATGGCGACAGTGACGGCATCGAGATACAGCTTGTGCTTGCGGTGTAGGGGTGAACCCTTGCCTGCGATCTCCGTTAAGCGGCTCTGCACGTTCGGGACGACGGCCAAAAAATCAACGTCGCTTGTGGTCCGCGCGACGCCATAGAGTTGTGTGACTACGAAGCCGCCACAGCAGTGCAGGTGAACATCTTCAGTGAGGCTGGCTTCAACGTCGGCGAAAAAAGATCGCCACGGCTCCGGGGGCTCCTCAGGCTGTTGCATATGGAAGCTGCTCGGCTGTGATGCCGGTCAGCAAACTCCAATGGGCTGCGGTGGGGGGACGGTTTTCCCTGAGCCATCGGCGTTCAGCCTCAGGCATCGATTCCCGGCACAGTGTCCCTTCGGCAGCGAGGCGAGCCTCTTCAAGCTGGTTTCCCCAGCCGGTCAGAACGTTAACCGAACTGCCGTGATGCGGCGGTGCGCCCGCCGTCTCCCTGGCAAGATGAACAAGGTAGCCCAGCCGGTTTTGTGCGTTTTGCAATTTTGCCCGGTCCCGCAGCCAGTCCCAATTCAGGTCCGTGTACGATTTCAGGACCCACGGCAGCGCTTCAACAAGCCGCGTGTCGAGGTCGCGCTGCACAACGGCACTGAGGACGACTTCGGCGGGATTACTCGTCTGCCTGGCCCGCACATGCTCAAAGCCGGGGTAGCCGAGAGAAGCCAACCGGTTCTGAAGGTCATCAGGTCGGCTTGGATGAGGGGCAAACGGTTCGGGAAGCGGGAGCGCCGTCGGCGGAAGCTTGTACAGGCGTGCGGCTTTGCGGGCGAGCTGGGCGCTGGCCGTCCTCAGTCCGGTTTCGAGCTGCGACAGGTAAGGCTGCGACACGTTCAACGAACGAGCGGCTGCTACCTGGGTTAAACCGCTTTTGTTGCGTCCTGCCATCCACTGCTCCGCCGTCATGTCAATTGTTCTCCGTCTTAATACAATATAGCATTTATAGCTATATTCCTGCTGACGGGGCAGTCTCCCCGGAGTCGAAGCTGGGGACTTGTGGGCGTCGCTGACGATGTTCGCTCCAACGCGCTTCAGGGTTCCGTGCTGTCTGCATGGCCTGCGTCACACGTTCGCCACGCGACTGGCGGAGAACGGCGCGTCAGAATCTACAACGCTCGCCCTGATAGGCGAATGAGCCGGGAAATGCTGGAGCGTTATTCCCACGTGGCAGTGACCTGCCCCGATTTTCTCTGCCAAGCGTAGTTTGGAAGGCCCGGTTTTTCGTCCTCTGAATTCTACTGGTCCTGAAGCCATCCCGCCGGAGCCGCCCGTCGCGAAAACGTTTCTCTGCACAGCGGCGCGGAGCGGGGAAGGGCGCGCCTGTCAGGGCGCGGCGTTCAGCGAACCCTTGTCCGCGAGCACCGCTGTGCGATCCACCCAAGTCGAGTTTCATGATCTCCGCGGCGTGGGCGAACTAGTACGCGCTATCGATCCGCGATATTGACATTTCCGACCCGGTCCCTCATAGTTGGTAAGGTTTAGAACGCTTCGAATATTGCGAATGAAGTTTTTTGTTTCGTTTGCCCGATCCCATGCGTCAAACCTGGAAGAGAGGAGGTTTCCAAATGACTACACCGAGCGCCCGAACGGCGGCCGTGCATCAACCCCGTGAAGTCGAGAGTGCCGAGATTCAGGAGTTGTACCGGCTGTTTCTGCTTGAGAAAGCTCCGGCTTTGGTGGGTCCAAATCGAGAATCTATTGCTATACCCGAGTCTGTTTTCAACGTTTTACGACAGGTGATCGGGTATATGAGACAGGGCAAAGGAGTATCAGTTGTTCCCGTAATGGAAGAGTTGACGACGCAACGAGCGGCCAATATGCTTGGGGTCTCCCGGCCTTTTTTAATCGATCTCTTGAGCCGGAATGAGATTCCCCACCACAAAGCAGGCACCCATCGGCGCATCTACCTGAAAGATGTGATTGAGTATCGAAATAAGCGAGATCGGCAAAGAAAAAAGATTCTCTCCGATCTTGCCAATCAGGCGGTCGCTGACGGCGATTACGACCAGGTGTACATCCCCCGAAGCGGTGAATGAACAAAGACTATTTGGCCGTCCTGGACGCGTGTGTACTCGTCGGGGCGGGGTTGCGGGACACCCTGCTCCGCCTTGCTGAGACGCCCAGGCTATACGTGCCCAAATGGAGTGACGACATTGTCGCTGAAGTCAAGCGCACTCTGGAGAAGAAACTCGGTAAAAGCAGCGCTCAGACAGAGCACCTGGTCACCGAACTGAAGAAGGCTTTCCCGGAAGCCTGGGTATCTGGCTACAAAAGCCTGGAAGCAGTTCTTCAAAATGACCCTGAAGATCGACATGTACTCGCCGCCGCCATTCGAGGCGGGGCGCAGACAATCGTAACTTTTAACCTTAAAGATTTTCCTGCCAAAGCGCTCGCCGAATATGACATCGAGGCGGTTCATCCTGATGAGTTTCTGGTCAACCAGTTTTACCTCGATGATGCGCTGGTAACTCTCAAACTAACGGAACAGGCCAGCGCGATAAACAGGACATTGGAGGATCAACTCCGTTCATTTTACAGGACTGGTGCGCTGCCGCTCTTCACCCAAACGATCGCAGACGCGTTGTCTATTGAACTGGATCCTCCGATCGAGGGAACATTCCGCTAATCGCGAACCGCCCGCCCAGACTGGGCTGCCTTAACCCAAACGCCAGGCGAATGATCGCCAGTGCTTGGCCGTTTCGCTCTTGATGTCGCAGGCCACGCACCGCCCTCTGTGCCGGGCAATGCTGGAACGCTACTCCCACATTCGAATGGCCGCGAAGCGGGAAGCTTTGACGATCCGGAAAACAGGCGAAAATTCGGAGGGAGTACCCACAAAATCCACCACAGTGACCGAATCGGAACCCAACTCGGTGACGGCTAAGTAGTTGACTTGAAATGGTGAGCGCGGAGGGAATCGAACCTTCAACCTACTGATTAAGAGTCAGTTGCTCTGCCAGTTGAGCTACGCGCCCGAATTCGCTATTCTACCATCCGCAACGTAACTTCCGCCGCACAATTCTTCCATCGCACAAATCTGCTCCCGTTTCCGCTATCCTTTTTACGGCGACCACGTTTCTCGCCCCACCATGCATCTGCTCCCTACTCACGATGAAGTAGTGCGCGTTCTGCGCGACACCGGCGCACTCCGCGAAGGTCATTTTGTTTACTCGAACGGCCTGCACTCGAACGAATACCTGCAGGTTCCGCTCGCCATGCGCTATTATCAGCACGCCAAGACGCTGAGCGTCGGGCTTAGCCGCCTGCTGCGCGCCAACCCCGAAATCCGCGCCATGATTCCCGAACTCTCCATCGTCGCGCCTGCCACCGCCGGTCTCCCCGTCGCGTACGGCATGTGTGAAGCTCTGCAGGCCAGACGCGTTTACTGGGCCGAGCGCGATTTCGAAGACCGCCCCTTCCACTTCCGCCAGTACATGGACCCGCAGCCCGGCGAGCAGGTCGTGCTCGCCGACGACATCCTGCGCACCGGCAACCGCCTCACGGAACTCAAAAAGCTTCTCGAAAGCTACGGCGCGGTCGTTGTCGCCATCGCCGTGGTGGTGTACCAGCCGAATCCGCGCATGCATTCGTTCGGGGATACGCCGATCCTCTATCTCACCAGCTTCGAGGCCAGCTACTATTCGGACGCGAAGTCCTGCGAGCTTTGCCGGAAATCCGTGCCGATCGAAAATGTCTGGGTCTGAAAAGGTGTTTTGACATGGTGCCGCATCAGGAAGTGATTCATCTTCAGATGAATGCAGCGTGACACACCAACTGCTGAACGACGGTGCACTTTGTTACATAAGCGTTGCGAATCGGGCTAATACGTATTCCTGTTACTCATTTTTGACAGATTTTTCCACAGCGTCGGTTGAAAACTCGCCAGCGGGTTTTCAACAGTGGCTCTTTGCAGCCTCAGGTGCCTCCGCGTGAAGCTGACCCCGGTCGACTGGTCGATCATCGCCGCCTATTTTCTATTTAACGTTCTGATCGGCTTCTATTACAAAAGCCGGGCCGGCGCCAACACCACGGAATTTTTCCTCTCCGGCCGCAACGTGCCATGGTGGCTCGCGGGCACCTCCATGGTCGCAACCACGTTTGCCGCCGATACCCCCCTGGTCGTCACCGGCCTCGTGGCGCGTAACGGCATCGCCGGCAACTGGCTCTGGTGGAACATGGTCGCCAGCGGCATGCTCACCGTCTTCCTTTTCTCGCGCCTGTGGCGCCGCTCCGGCATGACCACCGATATCGAACTCGCCGAACTTCGCTACTCCGGCAAACCCGCCGCCTTCCTGCGCGGCTTCCGCGCGGTCTACCTCGGCGTGGTCATGAACTGCATCATCCTGGGCTGGGTCAATCTCGCCATGGTCAAAATTCTGACGCTCGTGCTCGGCGTGTCGAAGAATCAGGCCCTCTGGATCGTCATCGGCATCATCGCGCTCACCTCCTTCGTCTCTACCCTGTCCGGCCTGTGGGGCGTGCTCGTCACCGACCTCTTTCAGTTCGCCATCAAGATGACGATGGTGATCGTGCTGGGTGTCGAAGCCGTGCGCGCCGTCGGCGGCATAGACGCCATGAAGACCAAACTCGGCGGCGACGGCAGCCCGTTCCTCAGCTTCGTCCCCGATCTCCACTCTGTCTGGATGCCCGCCACCACTTTCTTCGTCTACATCGCGGTCAACTGGTGGGCGACATGGTATCCCGGAGCGGAGCCCGGCGGCGGCGGTTATGTCGCGCAGCGCATGTTCAGCGCGAAGGACGAACGCAACTCCCTGCTCGCCACGCTCTGGTTCAATATCGCGCATTATGCCCTGCGACCGTGGCCCTGGGTCCTCGTCGGGATGGCCTCCGTGATTCTCTATCCACATCTCGCCGACCCCGAATCGGGATACGTGCGCGTAATGATCGATTACCTTCCCGCGTCTCTGCGTGGCCTCATGGTCGCCGCGTTCGCCGCCGCGTTCATGTCGACGGTCGGCACGCAGCTCAACTGGGGTGCCAGTTATCTGGTCAACGATTTTTACCGCCGGTTCGTAAAACCCGCGGCGCCGGATCGCCACTATGTCGCGGCATCCAAGATCGCGACCGTCCTGCTGACCATTACCTCCGCCGTCATCACACATTACATGGATTCAATCGCGGGTGCGTGGAAGCTCCTGCTCGTCACCGGCGCGGGCACCGGCTCCGTGCTCATCCTTCGCTGGTACTGGTGGCGTATTAACGCCTGGAGCGAAGTTTCGGCGATGGCCGCCGCCTTCCTCGTCTCCTTCATCCTGCAGACCGCGTTTCATCTGGACAGCGATGACCCGCTTCAGTTCGCGCATCTCATCCTGATTACCGTCGCCATCACCACCGTGACGTGGGTTTCCGTAACGTTCCTCACTTCCGCCGAAACCAATGACACGCTCATCGGATTTTATCGGCGTGTGCGCCCTTCAATCGCCGGCTGGGCGCCGATCGCGCGTCTGGCCCCGGACGTCAAGGCCTCCGGTGATCTCGCCTGGAACCTGCTCGACTGGCTCTGCGGATGCGCCATGATCTATGGGGCGTTGTTCGGCATCGGTAAGATAATCCTGAAGGATTTTGCGGCCGGCGCGATTTACCTCGCCGTCGCGGTCGTCGCCGCCGTCATCATTTCATGGGATCTCAACCGCCGCGGCTGGTCGTCTGTCATGGAGTAATTAAATGCGTCTGTCCATAGCCCTCATCGCCTGTGCCGCGTTCGCGCAGCCACCCACCGGGGAAAAGCTCGCGCCCTACTATCCCACTCCCGAAAGCATCGTCGAGCGCATGCTCGAGTTCGGCCGGCTCAAAGCCGGCGAGCGCATGTACGACCTCGGCAGCGGCGATGGCCGCATCGTGATCATGGCCGCGCAGCGCTATCGCGCTCTTGCCACCGGTGTCGAGCTGGATGCCGACCTCGTCGAATCCAGCACCGCAAAGATCCGCCGGTTGGGTCTGCAGAAGACGGCCAACATCATCTACGGCGACATCCTCAAACAGGACTACTCTTCCGCCAATCTGCTGACTGTCTACCTGCTTCCCGAATCCAATCTGAAGCTGCGCCCCATTCTCGACGCGCAGCTGAAAAAGGGCACGCGTATCGTGGCGCACGATTTTCCCATCGGCGGCTGGGTTCCGGACAAAGAAGTTACCATCGCCGACGACGGAGAAGGCCGAAGCCACACCCTGTATCTTTACATCCACTAATACGATGGGGTCCCCGCTTAGTGGGGCCAGGCTTTCGAGCCTGCCGCCGGGCTTCTGCCCGGCGCTGAACTTTACGGATTCTCAGTATTCAATGGAGCGGCAACGCGAACTTTCGCAATCAGGCATCAGACATGAAAATCGGTATCACCTGCTATCCCACTTACGGCGGCAGCGGGATCGTCGCCACCGAGCTTGGCCTCGAACTCGCCAACCGCGGCCACGACATCCATTTCATTACGTATTCGAACCCCATCCGCCTCGATCCCTTCACCCCGCGTATCCACTACCACGAAGTCGAGGTTTCCAACTACCCGCTCTTTCAGTACCCGCCCTACTGTCTCGCGCTCGCCTCGCGCATGGCCGACGTGGCGGAAACCTATCAGCTCGACCTGTTGCACGTGCACTACGCCATTCCGCATTCCATCTCCGCGCTGCTCGCCCGCCAGATGACGCCTCGTCGTCTCCCGTTTATCACCACGCTCCACGGCACCGATATCACCCTGGTCGGCCTCGATCGTTCCTACTACGGCATCACGAAGTTTTCCATCGAGCAGTCGGACGGCGTGACCGCCATCAGTGAAGATCTGCGCCGCGACACCATCGCGAAGTTCGGCATCGCCAACGAAATCCGCGTCATCCCCAATTTCGTCAACTGCGACACCTACAAGCCGAATCCCGACCGCACCGGTGCCGCAGCCTTTGCGCCCAATGGAGAAAAACTCATCGTCCACGTGTCGAATTTCCGGCCCGTGAAGCGCATTCTCGACTGCGTCCGCATTCTCGCCGAGGTCCGCAAACACGCCGACGTGCGTCTCCTTATGGTCGGCGATGGCCCCGAGCGCGGACCCGCCGAGCATCTCGCCGGGACGCTCGGCGTTCAGCAGCACATCGAGTTCCTCGGCAAGCAGGACCACATCGAGCGCCTGATCTCTCTGGCGCACGTGATTCTCACGCCCAGCGAGATGGAGTCTTTCGGACTCGCCGCGCTCGAAGCGATGGCATGCCAGGTCGTGCCGGTCTCAACGCGCGTCGGTGGCGTCCCGGAAGTCGTCACCGACGGCGTCGATGGATTCCTCGAATCGGTGGGCGACATTCCCCGGCTCGCCGCGCGCGTCACGCAGCTGGTTACCGACGAGTCGCTGCACTCCCGCATGTCCTCCGCCGCGCGCCGCACTGCCTCGACGCGCTTCTGCTCGGACAAAATCATTCCGCAATATGAGGATTATTACCGGCAGGTTTTGTAAAACTCTCCGCGTAGAATAGAACGGTGCGCGCCGCGGGTATTTTATTTCTGATCGCCGCCGCCTCCTGCGCTCAGGTACAGAACAGAGCCGATACAGGCGTCGGCGTGAGCACCACCATGCTGGCGCCGGGCTCGCAGGCCGCCGTCAACTATTTTCCGGACGCCGGCAGCCCTCCCACATCGGCAACGGTGTCGTTTCTGCCCGTGAATACGACGACGCCGATTCCCGCTCAGATCATCAGCGTGAGCCCCGCTGCGATTTCCTTCCTCGTTCCGCCCGGCGTTCCCTACGGACCGGCGCAGCTGATCTACAAACCAGGCACCCAGGCGACACAGTGGACCACTGTCTCCATCGTGCCCATCAGTTTTTCGCTCTACCGCACAGGACCCGTAGGTCCGCTCATCGCGCCAATTGTGCCGCTGACCGGTCCCGCCTATCCAGGCGGCCTGGCGAACCCCGCCCAGCCGGGCTTTGGCGTGGAGATTTTTGGATCGGGTCTGGGTGCGGTGCCGCCGAGCCAGATTCAGGTGACGCTGGGGGGCGTTTCGCAGCCGGTTACCTACGCGGGCACACCATCGGGTTTGCCCGGACTGACTCAGATCGACTTCCTCGTCGCGCCCGGCACACCGGATGGCTGCTATGTTCCTCTGGTGGTGACTTACGGTCCGCAGTCCATCTCCTCGTTCCTCAGCAAGACCTCGGACGGCATGCCCTGCCACCATCCGTGGGGTTTGTCGACGCAGGCTCTGACCATGCTCGACGACGGCGGTTCAATCAACGTCGGTGAAATCCAGTTGAGCACCGGCATCGAGGCGGCGGCTTCGAATCGGGCCTCGCGTCAGGAGAGCGCCCAGATTATTCCTGCCGAATTGAACGCCGCACAGATTGCATCGAGCTTTGTCGGAATCCAGGGCAACTCTGCGCAGCCGTGCAGTGTGCCCAGCGCGATTTATTCCGGGTTCGGTTTCGGCGGTTCCGGTTCAGCCGGACCCGCGCAGCTCACGAACTCTGCCGGCACAATCACGCTCCCGTACACAAGCCCTCAGCCAATGGACTCCGCTCTCACCAGCCTCCCGCCCCCGGTGATCGCCCCCGGACCCTGGCAATTCACGGCAACAGATGCTTCCGTCTTTCCGGCCGGAGCGTCGTTCACGTTCACTCTGCCGCCTCCCGTCCAACTCTCCGGCGGCGCGCCAGTCGTCATCAACCACACCGAGAGCTCGACTATCGCGTGGAACGGCTCTGCTTACGATTCTTTCGCGACGCTGCAGCTTACTCTGACGTCATTCCTCTCCCCCGTGATCTCCTGCTCGGTCCCGGCGCAGTCCGGAAGCGTCACGATTCCCGCCAGTCTGCTGGCGTCCTTCCGGACCGGATCTGCCGGAGTGCTCTCCGTGTCTGTAAGCGAAACCGGCTCCGGCATTCCTGCCGCCGATTTTACGCTGGACCGCACGCCGGTTCTCGCGCTGGCGCAATGGACCAGCACCGACTCCAGACCGGTGGATTTTCAATGAAGGCGACGCGCATCACCTGCCTGTGGCTGGCGTCGGCCGCCGCCTTGGCGGCGCAGAACGCGACGGTAGAGAATGCGGCGTTGTATCAGGCATCGACGGAAT
>Ga0182030_10027450_pt1 | contig 10236 bp, 8 predicted proteins | sample 812S3MmetaG_FD_121299 | JGI IMG/M metagenome (GOLD analysis project Ga0182030, IMG submission 121299) | Permafrost microbial communities from Stordalen Mire, Sweden - 812S3M metaG (Illumina Assembly) | ecosystem: Environmental > Terrestrial > Soil > Wetlands > Permafrost | place: Sweden... | reverse complement strand
CGGCCAACAATAGCGACTTCGCTCCTCAAGCCGTTGACTACAACAATGCCTTCGCTGGTCCACAAAACGTGGCTTACGATGGTCAGCCGTTCTCGGTTGATGGTGGAGCAGATGGAATGGGGGGTGCAAGTGGTGCGGCCGGCTACGGAGGTGGCTACGGCGATCCGCTTGTCAATTCAGCAGACCTTATCAACGGTCAATATCTAACGAGCGACAATCCTGCCAATTGGGGCAACGGTGACAACAGCGTCATTCACGATTATTCTCAGGATCATGTGCACGATTATTCTCAGGATCATGTGCACGATAATTCTCAGGAGTATTTGCAAAATTGGTCGGTTGATCAGTCGGTTGAGCACTCTCACGAAGTCAATTTTGGCGATGTTACAACAGCTGCTGTGGCAGGCTTCGTCGCACAGAACGAGGTTCCACAACAACAGCCAGTAACTAACTACGAGCAGCCCCTACCGGTGATGCCGCAACAGCAGGTTCAAATTGCGGACAATCACCCACCACAATTCACACCACCTCCAGCGCCTGTGGAAATTCCACCAGAGGCACCACCACCGGTGCCGGTGCCGATTCAAGTTGAAGCTCCTAGAGATGGCTCCAGACAGGTGTTCAGTCCACCTGTAACAGCGAAACTCCCCCCAGCCGCCAGCCAGTTGCCGATCTTTGGTCAACGACCAGAATCACAATCAATGGAGGGAAAAGCGTCTGCCCGTGATGAAAAGGCCGAAGTCCCACCATCCGAAATCGCTGCTGAATCGGTAGCCTTTGGACCTAAAGTGGAAGGTTCAGCCTATAAGCAGCCAAAGATCCTGGGAGAAATCGGCGAATTCAAATCAAAAGAGCAAGAAGAAGAGGAAGCTCGCAAGAAAGCCCGGCCCTCAACATTTGCTAGCGTGTTTGCCAGAATGAACAAAAAGAAGGACGAATGACGTCATAGACACATAAACTGCAAACTGTTCGAAAAAACTATCGAGACTGCTCGACAAGAGATTTGCCAGAAAGTCGCTCAACAAAGCGCCCCATGCGAATCAGAGCAGTCTCGATTTTTTCAAGACTGGTGGCATAAGAACATCGAATATGATTTTCACCACCCATACCAAAGGCGGTGCCAGGAACCACCGCTACGTGTTCTTCAAAAAGCAAGCGTTCGGCAAATTCTTCGCAAGTCAACCCCGTTGAAGCAATGCTCGGAAAGGCATAAAACGCTCCTTTGGGCAGATGACACTGTAAACCGATTTTGTTCAAGCCGGCGACGATGAATTTTCGTCTTCGATTGTACTGAGAGATCATATCTTGCACAGCCGATTCGCAGCTTCGCAGAGCCTCGATTGCTCCTTTTTGACTGGTTATCGGAGCGCAAAGCATGGTGTAAGAATGAATTCGCATCATCGGTGTAAGAATGGCTTCCGGTGCACAAACATAACCCAGTCGCCAGCCGGTCATTGCATATGCTTTGGAAAATCCATTGAGCAAAATAGTGCGCTCGAAGGCCCCTGGTATTGACGAAACACAATTATGCATTTCGTCATAGCTGAGACGGTCGTAAATTTCATCGCTAATGATGAACCAGTTACTGGCCACAGCCAGTTTGACAATTTCTTCAAGAGCCGCGCGCGGCATTGTGGCGCCTGTAGGATTGGAGGGGAAGCCCAGTAAAATGGCCTTGGTTTTAGATGTTGACGCAGCTTGGAGTTGACTGGCGCTCACACAAAAATCATTTTCAGCACTGGTGGCGATGCCGACTGCTATGCCACCAGCAAGCGTCACACAAGGCTTGTATGAAACATAGCAAGGTTCTGGCACCAGCACTTCGTCGCCTGGATCGAGAATGGTGCGCATCGCTAGATCCATTCCTTCAGATACGCCAACAGTGACAAGAATCTCGTCGTCTGGGCGATAATTGACTGAATATCTCTCTTGCAAATGCTCTGATATTAATTTGCGCAGTTCGATTAATCCGTAATTCGAAGTGTAGGTAGTTTGACCACGCTCTAAAGAATAAATTGCCGCCTCGCGCACTGCCCATGGTGTGACGAAGTCTGGCTCACCAACACCGAGCGAAATCACATCCTGCATCGACGCCGCAATATCGAAAAAGCGACGAATACCAGATGGTGCCAGTTCACGCGCCAGTTTTGCCAGAGGAGGCGTCGTTTTCTTTTCTTCTTTCATGTCTCTATGGCGTCACAACCAATCGTTCATCATCTTCTAAATCAACAAAAATATCGTTGTCTTCTTTGTAGCGCCGCAACAAAAAATGAGTGTCTGTAGCGATTACGCCGTCAATCGTCGCTAGTTTTTCGGCGACGAAACGACCCAATTCGCGAATATTCCCGCCATGGACAACGACCCTAAGGTCACTTCCACCTGATACCAACCAGACACTTTGCACTTCTGGAAAGCGATAAATTCGCTTAGCCACATTGTCAAAACCAACGTCGCGTGCGGGCTGCACCTTCACATCTATAAAAGCGAACATTCTTTCTTGACCGGTTTTTTCCCAATCGATAATCGTTTTGTATCTCTTGATGACGCCTCGTTTTTCGTAATCGATGATGGCCGCCACGACAACATCCACAGGGCTCCCTGTTAAATCAGCGATCCGCTCGGGTGTAGTGCGAGCATCTGCCGCTAATATCGATAAAATCTCATCTGGTTTTTCATTTGGCATAACGCGATAGTTTACCATCTCACGTCAGCTCAAGCCTTCAGAAATCTCCAGAACTTTCCCGAACACAATCTCACTTAAGAAACTGCAAGCAATCTCGCGCAATCGCCACTTCTTCGTTTGTTTTCACAACTAGAGTTCGCACCTGGGCTATCTCAGTCGATATATCTTGATGCACGCCAGTTCGAACTTTCTCTGATGCTTCATTATTTGATTTTTCATCAATTAAGCAACCCAAGAAGCCAAGCTGCGCGCACACGGCTTCTCTTACAGGCGCACAATTTTCGCCAATTCCACCTGTAAAAACAAGCGCGTCTATTCGCCCCAAACGCGGCACCAGAGCAGCAATATTTGCAGCCAGGCTATTTACATAAATTTCTATAGCCAGACTGGCTCTTTTAGACCCATTTCGGGATGCTTCAATAACCTGACGCATATCGTTGGATATGCCAGAAATACCTTTAAGTCCAGATTCATTATTCAAAACATTGGAAAGTGACTTGGCAGAATATTTTCCCGTGTCGATTAGGGCAATGATTAAACCAGGATCAATCGCGCCACTGCGATTGCCCATAACCAATCCATCAAGTGGCGTATAGCCCATGGTCGTCATTAATGAAGCACCATCTTTGATGGCACATAAAGAGCCACCATTGCCAATGTGACAAGTGATGATACGCATGTCTTTTAGCTCGCGTTTCAGTAGAATAGCAGCTTGATGCGAGCAATAGCGATGACTGACACCATGAAAACCAAACCGCCGGATTTTATCTTTTTCGAACCATGAGTAGGGTCCAGCAAAAACAATCGAAGCTTCTGGCATTGTGTGATGAAAGCCTGTATCGAATACCGCAATTTGCTTGGCATCAGTAAAAAAACTGCGGGCAATTTGAATACCTCGAATATTGGCTTCTTCGTGCGCCGGGGCAAGACTTATATATTCAAGAAGATCGTCTACAACTTGATCGTCAACGACTGTGGGCACGTAATATTTATCGCCGCCATGAACGACTCTATGACCAACGGCTTTAATTTCGTCAATCGAGGCCAGTGGTCCGTCAGACTGAGTGATCTCACTAAACAGCTTTCTATAGCCACTTTCAGCGTCAGTAGCTTCAACGGTGAAGTGCTTGTCGGCTTGCCCGGTTGGGCTTGATGTAAAGTCAGCCTGACCGCCGTCGTGAAAGTTCACCTGACCATGCCAGAGCAAACCGTTGTCTTTATCAAAAAGTCGCGAGGCATCTAATAACTGACTCTTGATACTGCTTGAGCCAGCATTTATAACGAAAATTTTCAAGTTTCTTTTTAACGCTCCCACTTCCAGTTGCGAATTTCCGGCATGTCGATACCTTTTTCATCGACATAATTACGATGTTCAAAAAGTTTACTGCGCAAATGAGCTTTGATGCGAGCGCCGCGGGCTGCAAATTTCGGTACTCGATCAATCACATCTATGGCCAGATGAAAACGATCGAGATCATTCAAAACAACCATATCAAATGGCGTAGTTGTTGTCCCCTCTTCTTTAAAGCCGCGCACGTGCAAATTGTTATGTCCGTTGCGTCTGTACGTCAATCTGTGAATGAGCATGGGATAGCCATGGAAAGCAAAAATTATGGGCTTATCGGTAGTGAACATCGAATCGAAATCCGAATCTGACAAACCATGCGGATGCTCACTTCGAGGCTGCAAACACATAAGGTCAACGACATTGATAAAGCGTATTTTCAACTCAGGCAACTCAGTACGCAGAATATCAACTGCTGCCAGAGCTTCCAGAGTTGGAACATCGCCGCAACAGGCCATGATTATGTCAGGCTCCTCATTGAGGTCGTTACTAGCCCAATCCCAAATCCCTGCACCGATGATGCAATGTTTAATTGCTTCATCCATTGTCAGATATTGCAGTTCCGGTTGCTTGCCGGCAACGATAACGTTGATTAAATCTTCGCTGCGCAGGCAATGGTCTGTCACTGATAGAAGCGTGTTAGCGTCTGGTGGCAAATACACTCGAATCGTCCGTGCCTTTTTATTGACCACATGATCAAGAAAGCCTGGGTCTTGGTGGCTGAAACCATTGTGGTCCTGACGCCACACATGAGAACTCAAAAGATAATTCAATGATGCAATAGGTCTGCGCCAGGGAATTTTTCTTGCCGTCTCAATCCACTTAGCGTGCTGATTGAACATCGAATCGATAATATGAATGAAGGCTTCATAGCAAGAGAAAAAGCCGTGCCGCCCAGTTAACAGATAACCCTCGAGCCAACCCTGGCAAAGGTGTTCGCTCAAAACTTCAAGAACCCGACCATCATGACTGACGTGGTCGTCATCAACGCTTAACGGCTCCATTAAGATTTTGCTGGTCACTTCAAAGACATCGCCAAGACGATTGGACGCAGTCTCATCTGGACCAAACAAACGAAAGTTACTCATATTGGCTTTGATGACGTCACGCAAAAAGGCACCCATAACACGTGTTGATTCGGCCAGTTCCGTGCCCGGTTTAACAAAACGAACCTCATAGTCACGAAAATTCGGCAGGTGTAATTCCTGTTTGAGAATGCCACCATTTGCGTGAGGGTTGGCGCTCATGCGACTTTTCCCTGTTGGAGCAAGTGCGCGCAATTCTTCCTTCAGCCTTCCTTCTTGATCAAACAATTCGGCAGGTTTATAACTGAGCATCCACTCTTCAAGAATTTTAAGATGCTCCGGTTTTTCAAACAGCTCAGTCAATGGCACCTGGTGAGCACGAAAAGTACCCTCGATTTTGATACCATCAACTTCTTTGGGGCCTGTCCAACCTTTGGGGCTGCGTAAAATGATCATTGGCCAGACTGGTCTGTCTGCAGCATTTGTCTGCACTGCAACTTTTTGAATATTTTTTATCTCGGAAATAATTTCATCGAGAGTCGAGGCCATAGACTGATGCATCAAATCCGCTTCATGCCCTTCAACAAAATACGGTTTATATCCATAACCGTTGAACAGACTGACCAGTTCGTCGTCACTCATACGTGCCAGAATAGTGGGATTTGCAATTTTCCAGCCATTTAAATGCAATATAGGCAGAACAGCACCATCGCGAGCGGGATTGATAAATTTGTTCGAATGCCAGCTGGTGGCAAGCGCTCCGGTTTCGGCCTCACCATCGCCGACGACGCAGAATGCAATTAAATCTGGATTGTCAAAAACAGCGCCGTAAGCGTGAACCAGTGAGTAACCAAGCTCGCCGCCTTCATTGATCGATCCAGGAGTTTCTGGTGCGGCATGACTGGGGATGCCGCCTGGAAATGAAAACTGCTTGAATAGACGCTGCATGCCCTCAGCGTTTTCGCTGATGCGCGGATATAACTCACTATAAGTGCCTTCCAGATATGTGTTTGCAACGATGCCTGGGCCACCGTGACCTGGCCCCGTAACGTATATCGCATTCAAGTCGAACTTCTTAATCACACGATTGGCATGCAAATATAAAAAATTTAGTCCGGGTGTCGTGCCCCAGTGTCCAAGAAGTCTTGGCTTAATATGTTCGGTCGTCAGCGGCTCTTTTAGCAAAGGGTTGCTGAGCAAATAAATTTGCCCGACTGAAAGATAATTGGCCGCGTTCCAATAGGCGGTCATCTTGCGCATTTCGTCTTGGCAGAGCACTTCTTGGAGTTTCGACACCTTAGCTTGAGCATTATTTTGAGCGGTGGCCATTGATTGAACTCCTGAATGAACTGAGCGGGCTGGCAATTGAATTTAATCAGCACTGCAAATTTTAGCAGCGAAAACTTCGCTGACCTGTTTCTCTAGCTGACGTCGAAATTTTTCGAAAAGTGGCAAATTGATGCCAAAATTAGTTACATGGAGAACAAAGCACTGCTTTCAGCGTTTGCAATTGCTGCTCTTGGCATGATCATCATCATCCCGCTATTGCCTTTCTACGCAGAGAAATAACATGCAGCTTTAGACTGAAACAGGCAGAGCAGGTTAGGGTAGATTCAGCCGTTTAGTGTTGTATGTACATGTAGAGAACAACTGCTGCCAAAAGCAAAACAGAGCCAAAAGCAATTCCCAACAGCAACAAATTCAAGTCTTTAAGATCCCGCAATTGAGCCTGGCGTCTTTTCCAGGCGACGTTATCATTACTCATACTCGTCAGCCTAGAATTAGAGGTCGTCGGCGAATTTGGACGTTTGCCAGTATCGATTGGTATCGACACTGGTTTGGACGGAGCCATGCTGTCTAATTGCAGTGTGGATTTCTGATTTTTGGATTTTGCATTGACGAGCATCATTCTAAACTGCAGCAATTCGTTGTCGGTACCAGAAATAGGCGGTTGAGAAGCTAGTTTTTCCTGGGGAAATCGGCTCCGTCGGCGCGGCCCAGGAGACAATGTGTTGATCTGCTGCTCCTCTTCTTCTTCTTCTTCTTCTTCTTCTGCACCAAACTCTTGAGGTGCCAAAGTCTCGGGACCCGACACACTCACAGGTGCTGATAAAAACTCATCGCTGACTAGATGATTATCTGACATTCCTAGTAAACACCGATTTAGACGGAGTATGGATACGTGCCAGTGGGGGAACTGATTAGTATCGAAGATGATAATGTCATAAGATTTGATGCTTTGCAACTTAAATTTGCACGAATCTGGACTTTTTCGTAAAAGCCCCATTGCCATTTTTGGCGACATAAAACACTTGCATCATTTCGTAGATAAAAGCGGGTCGGTCGATTACAATGGAAAAATGACGTCGTCAAAAATTCGACAAAACTTTGATACGAACGAATCGAATGAATCAGCTGATTCATCCGAGCATTCCGCTCAGGCTGGCAAGACAAAAAAAGACGCGGAAGATTCCGCTCCCACAATAGATTTTGCTCCCGGCGAATTACTAAATCTTGACGATCCAAGCCTGTACATTAATCGCGAACTCAGTCTTTTAGACTTTCAAAAAAGAGTGCTGGAAGAAGCGCAAGATGAGTCGAATCCGTTGCTGGAGCGTTTTAAGTTTTTGTCGATTATCGGCTCAAACATCGAAGAATTTTTCATGGTCCGAGTCGCCGGTCTAAAAAGGCAACTAGAAAACGGCACTGTCAGCGTCGGTCCAGATGGTTTATCGCCAAGTGAGCAACTGGGCTCAGTCAGAGAGACCGTAAAAAGCTTGCTCGAGGATTCACACAACTGTCTCGTTCAATCGCTGCTGCCTTCACTGAAACAAGCGAATATTCAAATTTGTCGCTATGAAGAATTGAGCGCTGAGCAGCGTTCTCTTGTGCAATCTTATTTTCTACAAAGCATTTTTCCAGTTCTTACACCGCTCGCTTTTGACCCAGGGCATCCGTTCCCTCATATCTCTACTTGAGCTTAAACCTCGCCATTCTTATCCTCGACAATCGAGGAGAAGAGCGATTCGCGCGCGTCAAAATTCCTGACACTTTGCCACAGTTAATCGCCATAGACAAACCATCACTGGGCGCAAATAAAGGTTCTTCTCCTAACAAACAAGAAGCTTTCATCTGGCTGGATGATCTTATAAGCGCCAATCTCGATGTACTTTTTCCTGGCATGCAAGTGCTCGAATCCCATCCATTTCATGTCACCAGAGACGGTGAAGTAGAAATCCAGGAATGGGAAGCTGAAGATCTTCTCGAAACAACTGAACAGGGAATCAGACAACGCAGATTTGGTGACGTTGTCCGATTGACTGTTGACTTAGGTATGCCTGAGCCATTGCTCGAGATTTTGACAGAGAATTTAGAAATTGAGACTGAAGATGTCTATCGCGTACGCGGCCGATTTCCGCTGAGCAATTTGAAGTCTATCTATTCATTAGATCGTCAAGATTTGAAAGACCCGCCGTTTTTGCCCATGTTACCTTCGGCGCTCAATCCAGATACTGCCGATGACGATATTTTTGCCGCCATTAGAAAACGCGACATCCTGCTGCATCATCCGTTTGATTCGTTTCAACCAGTAGTCAATTTTCTGCACATGGCCGCGCGTGATCCAAATGTCTTAGCTATCAAAATGACTCTTTATCGAGTCGGGCGCAATTCTCCCGTTGTCGAAGCACTGCTGGATGCCATGCGTCACGGCAAACAAGTAGCCGTGCTTGTGGAACTCAAAGCCCGCTTTGACGAAGAAAGTAATATTGAATGGGCTAAAGCTTTAGAAAAAGAAGGCGTGCATATTGTGTATGGACTTCTCGGTTTGAAGATCCATTCTAAAGTTGCTCTTGTTGTCAGACGCGAAGGTGATGCAATTAGACGTTACGTGCATCTAGGCACTGGCAATTACAATCCTGTCACAGCGCATTTGTATACTGATATTGGCTTATTTACTTGCGATGATGAAATTGGCTCTGACGTCACTGATTTATTCAATTATCTAACTGGATATTCAGCCAAGCGAGACTACAGAAAGTTACTCGTGGCACCAATCAATATGCGAGAACAATTAGAGGCATTTATTCGGCGAGAAATCGAAAATCACAAAGCTGGTAAAAACAGTCATATTATTTTCAAGCTGAACGCTCTTGTTGATCCTGGCATGATCGAATTGCTCTACGAAGCCAGCCGAGCTGGCGTAAAAGTCGATTTAATCGTGCGTGGTGCTTGCTGTCTAAGACCAGGAATCCCAGGCGTCAGCGATAACATTCAAGTCCGCAGTATCGTCGGTCGTTTCCTCGAGCATAGTCGAATCTATTATTTCCACAATGCGGGCAAAGACGAAATTTTCCTTGGTAGTGCTGATTTAATGCCGCGTAATTTGTATCGACGCGTCGAGATTATTTTTCCAGTGCGCGATCCACGCCTGTCTAATTATTTGCGAGAAGACGTTCTCAATACTTATCTTGCCGACCACGTCAAAGCAAGAGAAATGCTCTCTGATGGGCACTATATACGGTGCCAGGCCAAAGCAGAGTTTGAATGCATCAACAGTCAACTCTCTTTCTTGAACAAGCGACCGCCCTGGGAATTGACACTGTAAAAGAAAGTTACCTACTTCTTACAGCCTTAATTACGGCAACGCCAAATCAATATCCAGCGCATAATTGTCGGATATTTGTTGAGAAATACAGAAGTGACTTACCTACTTCTAATCAGACCGAAACTGGCTAAGTCAGCCGTTTGCGGAACTTTGTCGGACAATTTGGCTTCTTTGAAATAAATTGTTATGGCAATATCTGCCGACCGGAAGTACCATGAAGATAAGGTCCTGGTGTTTGGTTTTTTCCACTTCACGGCTGAGGCTCTATGAAAAAGACTCGCAAAAAGAAAGCAGAGCGGTGGTACACGGCATTTATGGATGGTGGTCCACTTGACGGGCTCAGCGTTTTGACCTCGGGGCAACCGCTTTTGATGGTTGAAGATATCATCGAAAAAGAAAAGACAGTTCTGTACGTCAAGCATGCTTATCAGATGAATCTGAAAGCCAAGCATGACGAAAACAAGGAAGAGGAGCTGCTTTACGAATACGTCGGCTGGTTAAACACAGACGAGCAAGATATTCGCAGTCTTAATCCAGAGCTGAACTGACAGACGCGTGGTCTTTAGTCTCAACAAGT
>Ga0182030_10027449_pt1 | contig 10237 bp, 9 predicted proteins | sample 812S3MmetaG_FD_121299 | JGI IMG/M metagenome (GOLD analysis project Ga0182030, IMG submission 121299) | Permafrost microbial communities from Stordalen Mire, Sweden - 812S3M metaG (Illumina Assembly) | ecosystem: Environmental > Terrestrial > Soil > Wetlands > Permafrost | place: Sweden... | reverse complement strand
CGAAACCCCACAGGGCCGCCGCCACGACGGCGGCACCGAGGCCGAGCGATTTCTGCTTCTTCCCTAACGGCGAGGCATCATTGCGCACGTTTAACTCAGTGGAACGAAGGAGGACACGTCATCAACTCCCTGTTCGCCTTTGTTTGCTGAAGTCCAAATCTCGCCAAACCGAGGCACCTCTTGTCCACTAAAATTTGCCACTGAGTCCCATAAAGCGAACGGACCGACCGCTTATCTGGCAGCAGCGTTCGACGATCCACTCGCACGTTCGTGCTCGCAATTCCGTTGGCATCTCGACGTCGATCATCATTTCCGAGACCGGCTGGAGAAGGTCAACGAGCACATCTTCGTCGTGTGAGCGTTCCAACGCGCCGAGATGTCGAAGGCGACGCCCGTCTGCTTCAGGACATCCACAATCGCATCACCAGACATTTTGCACTCTTGCTCTGTTCCGGCTCGCGACAGTCTCCCAGACAGCGTGGAACCGCGGATGTCTCGAGACATCGACCAAACAGTTTTTCCGGCTTCCTTCCTTATTCGCCACGACCTTGCAGCTGATCTGCAATTTGCTTGGCAGCCCGAAGGGTTTTGATGTGCGCGTCACGCTCTTGCGCGGTAGAGAACCTGAACGTCGGTGAACTCGAGAAGTCCCCACGGCCCGTTTTCGACCCCGATTCCGCTCCACTTGGCTCCACCAAAAGGTTGGTGAGGAGCCAGGGCAAGGTGGGCGTTCACCCAAGCAGTGCCACATTCCAGCTGCTCAGCGATGGCAGCACCACGATCCGGATCCGCCGTCCAGACTGAGCCGGAGAGGCCGAATTGCGTGGAGTTCGCACTCTTCAGCGCGTCTGCGACGTGACGATAAGCGATGATTGGCAGCGCCGGCCCGAACTGTTCTTCGTCGACGATTCGAGTACCGTCCGAGATCTCGGCGAGAATCGTCGGCTCGAAGAAGTAACCAGGCCGATCCATCGGCTTCCCACCGGCGGCAGCACGGGCACCTCCCGAGATCGCATCCTCCACCAACTCCCTGATCCGGTCAAATTGAGGCTTGTTATTGATTGGGCCGAGCTGCGTGCCTTCGGTCATGCCATCATCCACGACCACGCTCCGGGCAAACTCGGCCAAGGCTTCGACGTACTCGTCATAGCGTGCCTCGGGGACATACACGCGCTTAATGGCAGAACATATCTGCCCGTTGTTCGAGAATGCACCCCAAAACAACTTGTTAGCGATGTCCGTCGGTTCAACGTCATCGAGCACAATCGCCGCATCGTTACCCCCCAGTTCCAGCGTGATCCGCTTGAGATCGGGGGCCGCGGCGGCGGCCACGAGCTTCCCCGTCCCTACAGAGCCCGTGAAACTGATCTTGCGCGGAACCGGGTGCGAGGCCATCCATGCGCCCAATTCGTCGCCGCCGCTAACCACGTTGAGCACGCCAGCTGGAAGGACACCCCGCAGTAACTCACCGAGCCTGAGGGACGTGAGTGGCGTGAAGGGAGAGGGCTTAAGGACTACGGTGTTGCCAGCGAGCAAGGCGGGAGCGATCTTCCACGAAGCCAGACTTAGTGGAAAGTTCCACGGTGTGATCGCTGCAACCACACCGAGAGGTCGGCGAACGACTTCCGCGAATGCCGCTTCATCGTCTTGGATGGTCTGTCGCGGCATCTCGAGTTCAGCGAAGTACCTGAACCACGCCCCAGACCGCAATACCTCCCGCTTGGCATCTGTGAGCGATTTTCCTTGTTCCTCCGTAAGTATCGGTGCCAGATCATCGACCGAGGCGACCAGGAGGTCACCAATACCGGCGAGCAGTTGGCGTCGAATATTTTCGTCGCCGCGCCAGTCTTCGTAGGCCCTGGCTGCAGCATCCATCGCGGCGTCGAGTTGCCTGCGCGAGCACTCCGGCGCCTCGGCATAGACATCGCCTGATGCGGGATTAACGACGCCGAAACTCCTGCTCGTAGGGTCAGCAGCACCGTCGATCGTCATCGTGTATTCAGGCATCACACCCACTTTCTTCCAATTGGCCTACGACGACCGCTGACTGCGATCACCGACGACACGCTTGCATTCCTCTTCGGGCGAGAGGCCTCTATCCGGATGCATGTAGGACAGCGGTCACGTCAATCTCAACTTCCACGCCCACCCTGAATCCGATTCCCGGCAATGTTGTACGCGCAGGCCGGTGGTCCCCAAAAATCTCAGCGAAAGTGGAGTCCATCTCCGCAAAGGACGATGGATCACGCAGGTAGACCATCGCTCGAAGTACTTGCGTGAGATCGCTCCCGACACCGCGAAGGACGAGTTCCAGATTTTGAAGCGCCCGGCGTGTCTGCGCCGCGACCCCGACGGGCATTTCGCCAGTCACCGGGTCAACTCCGAGTTGCCCTGAGCAGTAGACAATGTCGCGGTGCACAGTTGCATGGACATACGCGCCCTTCGGTATGGGCATGCCATCGACCAATACTCGCTCGATCAATTCCGGTTTTTCGTTCACATTCCTTCTCTCCCATGATCCCAATGGCTCCGCTACATACTGCTCTTGTCAGCCACTACGACAATCATGTTTCACCATTGCAACTTCACTCGCGCCTCGACTACACCAATCCGAACATCTTTCAGCTCACCGGCCGTCTTGTCAGACTTCGCAACAGCCCAACCGGCCACGATCCGACCTTCCCAGATGACAATTCCATTAAGGCGTTGGGAGTGCTGCCACGAGGCGTTCGACATCGGTCAGGTCGTTGAACAGGTGACTGGAGATTCGCAAACGACCGTCGCGCACCGCGCAGGAGACGTTTTGTTCGGCAAGTGCCGCACGCACACGTTGCGCATCCCCGTCCGGAACCGTAGCTGAGACAATCCCCGAGCGCTCTCCGTCACGAGTCGAACTCGTCACCGGGTAGCCCTTTTCTTCTAGCGCTTCTACGACCCTCGCGCTGATATAGAGAACCCAGTCGTTGATTAGTTGGACGCCGGCGCTGGTGAAGAGATCGATGCTCGCCCCGAGCCCATACATGCCCGCCAGGTTCGGAACGGTCGATTCATAGCGCCGCGCATCCTCGGCATATCTCAGGTTGTACTGCAGCTGCTTCTCAAGAAGTGGCGCGTCTTCAATGTTCTTCCACCCGGGTGCGGAGACCTCGAGCACCTCTCGCAGTTTCGGAGCCACGTAACAGAAGCCAATGCCATACCCTGAGCAGAGGCTCTTGTAGCCGTGCGCCGCGACCAAATCCGCTCCCAACGAGCCAATATCGACCTTGAGTGCCCCCACAGCTTGCACCGCGTCGACTACGAGCAACGAACCATTCGACTGACATAGCTTGGAAATCTCCTCAACCGGGGCACGGAATCCGTGATAGCAATTCACAAGGCTGATGCAGACAACACGAGTGCGATCGGACAATAATGTCTCGACATCTTCGACGTCGAACCGATGGCGACCCCGATCTTCGATGAACCGAACGGTTACCCCACGCTTCTCAAGCGCAAGCCAAGGGTAAACACCGCTCGGAAACTCCTGGTCGTAGACCACGACCTCGTCACCGGCCTTCCAGTCGAGCCCGAGCGACACGAGGCTGATCCCCTCGATGGTGCTGTGCAACAGTGCCAGATCGCGCGGATCGCAACCGATTAGGCCACCGACTTTGCCTCGAACCTCTGCGGCACCCTCCCACCAATGCCCAATCCCCTTGGGACCTCCGCCTAACATCATCTCCTCAAGGAAATGCTTCTGCGCATTGACGTTCGACACCGGCAATGGACCATATGTCGCTGTGTTGAACCAAGTTTTCTTCTCAGTAACTGGGAACTCTTCCCGACGCAACCTCTGCATCTCTTGATTCTGAACTTTGGAACTCATTGATTGCTCCTTCTTGATTTGTACAGACGCAGCCTTTGCATCCCTTGATTCTGAGGTTTAAAGCACTTGGTTTACTACTACCTATGTTGCCCAAAGGGACTTCAAGTTCCGGCGTTGTGGCCGCGCACTTCGAGCACCCATTGCTTCTGTCATCTCGTCGAACCAATACTCCACTTTCGAATTGAAAAACGCTCCACACGCTCCGAAACTACGGGAAATCCATTTCCCGGGCGTAGCGGAACGCTGATGGAACCGTCCAGATCGATGTCGAACGTCGGTTCTACAAGATCCTCCAAATAGAAAATTCGCGTTGGTGACATATCGGCGTGCATCGTGAATCCGGGAAGCGAAGCAAGAGCGAGGTTGAACCCACGGCCTATGCCTGTCTCCAGCGTTCCGCCACACCACGCTGGAACATCGAGGTCCACGCATAGATCGTGAACCGCAAAACATCCGAGTGGTCCACCGAGTCTTGGGGGCTTGATGTTGACTATGCGACCTGCCCCCATACGCAGGGCAGTTCTCGTCATGTTGAAGCCGGTGGCACTCTCATCAAGACAGATAGGGGTGCGGAGTGTGGACTGGAGTGTCGATAACTCGATGAGTGCGTCACCCGGCAGAGGCTGTTCAATCATGAGCAAGTCGAAGTCGTCAAGCTCATTCCACGGGCCGGATTCGGGTGTGTAACCGCAGTTTGCGTCGACCGAAAGTGGAATCTCTGGAAAGGCATCCTTGACCGCCGAGACGACTGAAACATCCCAGCCAGGTGCGATCTTCAACTTGATCCTGCTGAATCCCTCCTGCAACCGAAGAGCAATTTCGTCGAGCAGAAGTTCGACGCTGTCATAAATTGAAAAACTCTCACCAACCGGAACTTTGGTCCGCACACCGCCCCAGAGCGAGTAGAGCGGTGCGCCCATCTTTTCCGACACAACGGCCCAGGTGGCTGACTCAACAGCATGCTTTGCGTAGTGCTGACCCAGAAGGTCCTCCCACGTTTTTGCGAGCTGACTCGGCCCACTGAAAGTTCGAGCCATGATTCCGGGCAGAATCAGGTCCGACAAGACGGACCACGTACCTTCAGGAGTATCCGGGCAGTAAACGGGCCGCTCCGGTGCAGGGGCTTCGCCCCAACCAACCGTGCCGTCATCGTCTTCCAGTCTGACCAGGATCGCTCGCTTCATACCAGATGAGGCGCCGTAGGCTGACTTGAACGTCCGACACATTGGTAGCGAGAGCATGAAGAGGTCTGCCCGTCGCAAACGTATCGGAGTTTCAATTGCTTTCGCTCTTTCTAACGAGCCAGATCTCGTCCGGTCGTCATCGGTGATCGGTGAAATTTGCATCGTGCCCCCTAAAGCATTTCTCGATATTCGGCAATCTCCCAGTCGCTCACGTGCCCTAGATAACGCTGCCAATCGAAGCGCAATAACTCGGTGTAGGTCCGCGTGAAAGTGACTCCTAGTGCCTCCCCCAACTGATCGTCGCTTGCCAACGCGTCCAATGCCTCGACCAAACTCATCGGAATCCGTTCGAAGCGGGTGTCGTTGAATAGGTTGCCGTCTGAAGGATCGCCGGGATCAAGATTTCTCCTGATGCCATCCACTCCCGACGCCACCATGGCCGCCGCGAGAAGATAGGGGTTTGCGTCCGAACTACCCATCCGATTTTCAATTCTGGTGTTGCGCCCATCGGGGAGGGCTCGCACCAGCGCTGTCCGATTTTCGACACCCCACACCACCCGAACTGGAGCCCAGGTTCCTGGCCGGTACCTCTTGTAGGCGGTCACGGTTGGAGCTGCCAGTGCTGTCATACCCCGCGAGTGATGTAATTGTCCCGCGATGTACTGGCTGGCGATCTGTGACAATCCGTGCGGCGCTTTCGGATCGAAAAAGAGATTCTCTCCATCGGGGCTCAGGACCGATTGGTGCATGTGATAGCCACTGGGCGGCGTCTCGTCGCGATTGGTCGGCTTCGCCATGAAGGTCGCTCTTAGGCCGAGCGAAGACGCGACCTCCTTAATAGCAATCTTGAGCGCGACGACATGGTCGATGGCACCCACACCTGACCGCGGCTCAAGATTCACCTCGAACTGTCCCGCGCCGTGCTCGCTAAAGATCTCGTACAGCGGGATTCCCATCTTGCTTGCCGTGTCCTGAAGCGCGCCCACGAACTCTTGGGCCAGGCCCAGTGCGTGAATGGAGAACCAGGATTGCATGCCGTGGATCGTCTTGAATCCATCAAAGCCCACATCAGGTTGAAAGACGTAAAACTCAAGTTCGTTGCCAAAGACGGGCTCCAATCCAATAGACCGGGCATCATCCAACACTTGACGAAGCACGGTTCTTGGTGTCGCCACTACGTTGCCTGAACCGTCGTAGAGATCGGTGAGCACGTGTGCCGTATCTGGCGTCCAGGGAAGCGAGGTGAAGGTCGAAGGGTCCAAGACGAGAACGCCGTTCCTGTATCCGATGTCTTGACCGTACTCACTCTCAGAGGGCGAATGGTTTTGCCAGAGATTGCAAGCTAGGAGGGGAATGGCGAACGGGTGCCCTGCAACCAGTGCGCGTTCGAACCGCTCGACGGGTATGACTTTCCCTCGCGGCACGCCGTACATGTCGGTTACCACAAGGCGCACCGTGCGAATACCCTCATCACTAATCCGCTTGAGCACGTGAGCCCTCTGATTGGCGGTGTCCTCATCCACGGCAGCGACCGTCTCCATCTTCATATCGCCTTCCATAACTATTCAGCACTCCTCACGTCACGCACTTCGCTGCCGATAAATTGGCTAATTCCAAGGACCCCCGGTCGACGCGAGAGTCGAACACGACACGCTCGGGGGAGAGTTGCCAACGCCTTCTCCTTGCGCATGGACCCGTTGAGGAGCCCTTGGAACTAGCCATCTTGTCTTCGGCGGTCAGTATCGCGCTGGCCCTAGCAGCGTCGCGTTCATTGGCCTCTACGAGATCGGGCTTGGTATGAGTCGAAAGAGTCAACTCGGATCCACTTGCGCTTCCTTAATGCCCTGAGCCGCGAGTGCAGCGACGACCGCGAACTGGGTGGCATCAATGTGAGCTCTCATGACCGCGCTGGCCCCAGAAGCGTCGTGCGCGTTGAGACTGTCGATCAGTTTTCCATGGGACTCTATTGATTGAATCCTCCGCTCATTTGAAGGTGCGAGGAGATCCAAACCAGGTGCCAACTTCACCCGAATGTCTTGTACAGCGTCCACGAGATATGCATTGCGACTCGCCTCCGCAACTATCTGATGAATTGCCACATCAATCGCACGGAAACGGCCACGCACCACACTTGGTTCCTGAAGTTCTTCCTGGTGAAGTTGATCAAGTCGAGAAAGCTCGCTCTCGCTGATTCTTTCGGCGGCCAACGCGGCGATGAACGGTTCCACCACCGTCCGGTACTCGAATAACTCCCGAAGGTCCGATGCTCTTCCAGAAAGCCGGTCCATGACGACATCAAGTTCTGGATCCAAGACGAAGGCGCCTCCGTAGCGTCCTCTTTGCATCCGGATATATTTGTGATCTTCAAGCCAACGCAGGCCCTCGCGCACGGCCATACGATTCACACCGATCTGCGCGCAAAGTTCGATCTCGGAGGGCAGGCGCGCACCGGGCATGAACTCATGAAGTCTGATTGCGGTCAGGATTAGATCGGCTACTTGCTCTCCGAGCCGATAGCGCAATGGCTGTCCCGCATTAAGGCCACGCGACTCAGATGTCGGGTCACTCACTCTAGACACCCCCCAGAAACTTTGCGTCATATCGACCCGTCACAACGTCGCGCCCCCTATGACGGTCCTTCGATCCGTCGAATCCGGAAATACCAAATCGAAAAGTGAGTTATCCGTTGAATGCAATTGGGTCGCAGCCATCACTACATCATCCATGCGAAAGGTCCAGAGTTGATTCGCGACATTACTGCTATAAAGCGCAATGTCTCCATCGCTATTGATTGCGGCAAGATTCGCTGGTCCACCAAGTCTTGAATGAACTATCTGCATCGATTCAGTCATGGGCATTCCTTCACCGACGAGGTCCTCGAACATCAGGAATCCAACCTCACTATCCGCTGCGCCAACACATCGGTCGGCGTAAGTAGGTCGGTACTCCAATTCATTCACGAATCGCCCGTTGTGCACGAAGGCTATGGTCTGTTCTTCGTTCATGAACGGCTGCGTATTCTCAATTTGCACTGTCGACAACATGCTTGGACGCCGAAAATGGATCAGGAAATGCGTTGACTCAACATCGTTCAGGAAATTGGCGTCTTTCGCATCATCGGCTAGTTGACCCATACTTCTATAACGGTGCACTCGATCCGACTCCAACCACGCAACGCCCCAGCCAAACTTGGCCGAACCGAAATACTCCATGGCGCGTCCCTGTTCCCTAAATTCCGAAAAACTTCTCGGTGTAATTGATCTCACGACCAAGATCTCACACACGGCAGACGATTCCTATTCTGTAGTTACTGATCACTGACATAGATGTTCTTTATCTCCGTATAGTCCCAAAGGCCATCAAGTCCCTGCTCTTTACCAAGTCCACTCCTCCGGTAGCCTCCGAATGGAGCCTGGATGTAGGAACTTGAGTCCGAATTGATACTCAAGAGTCCGGTACGAATTTCGCGCGCGACTCGCAGAGCTCGACCAATATCGCGGGTCCAGAGCGAACCACTAAGACCGTACTTGGTGCCGTTCGCCAAAGCGATTGCTTCTTCCTCATCATCGAATGGAAGAATCGTGGCAACTGGCCCAAAAACCTCCTCAGTAGCGATCTCACTCTCCGGAGACGCACCAGTAACTATGGTTGGGGCGATAGCGTTCCCCGCTTCAAGTCCGATAGCGCTGATCACGTTGCCACCGCACACAATTTCAGCACCGTCAGCTCTTGACCGTTCCAAGAATCCAAGTACGCGATCACGCTGATCCGAGGAGATCAAACTCCCCAGAGTCATGGTCGGATCCAAGGGATCCCCCTGGCGAACATTTGAGGCATTTTCTGCGAGTAATTCAACGAATTGCTCAATCACGGAACGTTGGACGATCATCCGACTTCGAGAGCAGCAGTCCTGACCCGAGTTCGCAAACACTCCCCCAATTGCTGATTTTGCTACGGCGGCCAATGGCGCGTCAGCGAACACCACATTCGCGGACTTTCCGCCAAGTTCAAGGCTGACTCGCTTAATACCTGCAGCAGCCCTGGTCAAGATGTCAACACCGGTGGCGGTGCTACCCGTGAAGCTGATCTTCTCGACGTCAACGTGCGATACCAGTTGTTGACCTAGTTCACGAGTCGATCCCGTGAGTACGCTCATCACTCCGGCGGGCACCCCGGCGTCCTCGCAAATGCGGGCAAGTCTCAAAGCTGTGAGCGGTGTCGCAGGTGCTGGCTTTAAAATGACGGAGTTGCCTGCCGCGAGCGCGGGCGCTGCTTTCTTCGCCGCAATCGCGATTGGACCATTCCAGGGCATGATGAGGGCACAGACACCAATTGGCTCGCGTAGAGTAAAGTCGAGTCCGCTGGCATTTACGGGAATGGTCTGACCTGTTAGGTGATTCACCGCAGAACCGTAGAACCGAAAATATCTCGCAGCCCCTCGCACTTCGGCTCGGCAATCAGAGATGGGCTTCCCAGAACAGATGGACTCAAGATGCGCAAGTTCTGCCTCATTAGCTTCGATAGCGGCAGCAACTCCAACCAGTATCTCGCCACGTTGTGGAGGGGGGAGCCGTCGCCAACTACCCGATTCGAAAGTCTCTCGAGCGATCTGCACCGCCAAAGCGACATCGACTTCACCGGCATCGGCCACCTCAGCAACAATGGTGCCATTCGCCGGATTTCGGACAATATAGGTTGCTCTACTATCGGCATCGACGTCGGAACCATCGATTAACAACTGCGCTTTCAGCACTTCACGTGTGGATGTCATTACCGAGTCGCTCATACGGCGGTATACCCTCCGTCCACTACGAAGAACGCACCCGTGATCCAACTTGAGTCATCTGAGGCTAGGAATAGCGCCATCTTTGCAATGTCTTCTGGCTGTCCCCAACGACCCAGTGGCACATGGCTCTCAATCGCGCGATCATATTCGTCCGTGAATGGTCCAGCGAATGGTGTCCTGACTGCCCCAGGAAAAATGCAATTGCATCGAATTTTGTAGGGGGCGTGTGCTACTGCGAGCGTTCGAGTCATAGTAGCCACACCGCCTTTCGCCGCCGTATAGGCGTCCGATGCACCTGAGCCAACTCGAAGGGCCGCAATACTCGAAACATTGATGATCGCTCCTCCGCCCACCTTTTGCATCTCTGGAATTGCGAACTTGCACCCCAAATAGGTTCCCTTT
>Ga0182030_10027448_pt1 | contig 10237 bp, 11 predicted proteins | sample 812S3MmetaG_FD_121299 | JGI IMG/M metagenome (GOLD analysis project Ga0182030, IMG submission 121299) | Permafrost microbial communities from Stordalen Mire, Sweden - 812S3M metaG (Illumina Assembly) | ecosystem: Environmental > Terrestrial > Soil > Wetlands > Permafrost | place: Sweden... | reverse complement strand
GGCGGCCATAGCGAGTGGGAACCACCCGATCCCTTTTCGAACTCGGAAGTGAAAACGCTCCGCGCCGATGCTAGTGTTGGCTTTGTCAATGCGAAAGTAGGTCACTGCCAGGCTCTTAAATCAGAACCCCCATCGGTGAAAACCGGTGGGGGTTTTTTTATAGGTGCAATCCGGTAAAAGCGTATGCGTCCGCTAATCCGCGTATTCCCGGTTTCGGCCTGATCGACCAGAGTTCGCCGCACGCATCGGACCTGGAGGTGACGGATGAGCGCGACACGATTATCGCCGTCGCGGCGGCGAGAAGATAATCGGGCCGGGTGGGCGGCGCATATGAAGGCCATGAAGGCAGAGCCACTCAGCGTCCTGAATGGATTTCGACAATCATCCATTTATGCCCTCGTTTAGTCTCGTGCCCATGGCCCTCCGCGTGTCAGCCTCTGCCGCCCCGTTGCACGCTCGCATGGGCCACGCTCACATGAACAGCGCGCGGCTCACGCGAACCATATAGGCCGCATCTGGATTCGTCGCCCCGCTGCCCGAGAGACGTTCCATCACGGCGGCAAAAGAAAGGTCGCGTCGCTTTGGCGATCGCGCCGCTTCGGCAGCCGCCAACGCGCCGGGCAGTTCATCGCGAGTGAGATCGGTGCAGTAGCACGGCGTGCCAGGTTGCTGCCGCCAAGAGTCGGCAAGCGTGCCTGCATCGATTGCGTCGAGTCCGGTGTCTTCGACCAGCGCCATTGCCGCTTTACGATCGTGTTCGCTGTCAGCGGCAACGGGGATTGCGATCCGCTCCGGGCTTCCAGCGGGTTTTGACTTGGTCGCGAAGGAGTCGGCAGAGATGGCATTCCACGCCTTCGCAATTGGCCGACGCAGTTGTTTGGCCACCCACAAACTCTCGAGCTGGCCTCCCTCGATGGCGTCGATCCTGCCATCCCGCTGCGGATAGTAGTTCGACGTGTCGATGACGAGCGTACCCGGTGGGAGATCGGCGACCAGCGGCGCGATCTCGGGGACGCGGTTGAGCGGCAGCGAGAGTATGACGACATCGACGTCTTGCAGCGCTTCGCGAGAGGTGACTGCACGGCCACCCAACGACAGTATGTCCGCCTTCATCGTTTCCGGCCCGCGAGAGTTTGCGAACTTGACGTCATGTCCAGCCGCGGCCAATCTCTGGATCAGCGTTTTGCCGATGTTGCCGGTGCCTAAGATACCAATCTTCATGATGAGATTCCTTTACGAAGCAAACGGCGTTCGACCTATTAGGCGAGAGTCACCGTCTTATAGCGCAGATACTCGTCCAAGCCGGCGCGGCCGCCCTCCTTGCCGTAGCCCGAAAAGCCCACGCCACCGAACGGGGTATAGGGGTGAATCTGAGTCGCGCCATTGACATAGACACCACCCGCCTTCAGCCGCTCGGCCAAGCGGTGAACGCGCTTGTAGCTGTCGGATTGGATATAGGCGGCGAGGCCATACGGGGTGCTATTGGCGATCGCCACCGCCTCGTCCTCGTCCTTGAACTTTTGAACTACCAGTACTGGTCCGAAAACCTCCACCTGGGCAATCTCGCTCTTCGGATCGACCTCGGTGATGATCGTTGGCTCGATGTAGTTCTTTCCGGCAAGCTTGCCGCCGGCGCGGTTGCCGCCGAGCACAATCTTGCCGCTCCTTTCCGAGCGTACGCGGTCGAGCATGCCCATTACCCGATCACAGGCCGCCGCATTGATGAGTGGCCCCACCGTCACGTCTTTCTCGAAGGGATCGCCGACCTTATACGCCTTGGCGATGGCGATCAGCTTCTCGACCACCGCGTCGTGGATCGACTCGTGGACGAGTAGCCGCGTCGGCAGGGCGCAGCCCTGGCCTGCCCCGAGGCCAATCGTCCACTGTACCGCCCGCGTGCAAGCCGCATCGATGTCGGTGTCCGGGAACAGCAGGCTGGCCGATTTGCCGCCCAACTCCAGCACCGCCGGCTTGATCTGTTCAGCGCAGGCGGCGAGGATCTTGCGCGCGGCGACTGGCCCGCCGGTGAAGCTCACCAGCGCCACGTCCGGGTGACGCACCAGCGCCTCGCCGGCATCGATGCTACCGGGCAGCATGCTGAACACGCCGTCAGGAATGTCCGTCTCGCGTATCAGCCGGGCATAGAGGTCGGCCGCAAACGGGGTCATCTCGGCCGGTTTGACCACGACGCAGTTGCCGGCGGCAAGCGCCGGAGCGACCTTCATGCCGAGCGAGATCAACGGACCGTTCCATGTGATGATGATACCGACGACTCCGTAGGGCTCAGGCGTCGAATAGGAGAGCTCGCCGCGAGTTTCGAAGGTCGAGAACAACTGGCCGTCGACCTTGTCGCACCAACCGGCGTAGTACCGGTGCCACTGCGCCGACAACATGGCGATTTCGGTGCCAGTTGCGAGCGTCATACCGCCGTCCAAGGCGGCCAGGCGGGCGAAGTCGCCCACGTTCTCCTCAATCAGGTCGGCCAACTTAATGAGCGCTTCGCGCCGGGCCTCTGGGCGCCAGCGCCGCCAGGCTTGGGCGGCGTCCTTGGCGCGGGCCACGGCCCGGTCGATCTCGATCTTGCCGGCCAGAGGAATGATGGCCTGGAGGCGACCGCTGACCGGATTGTGATGCTCGTAGGTCCCGCCTGATCCTTCTGTCAGGTCTTCGAAGCCAATGCGCAGTGCTGCCGATGGGGCCGCTTGAGTGTCCATTTCCGTTCCTTCATATGATAAAGAGCAAAAAGTGTTGGCCAATCGCGTCAGCGATCAGCAAGGCCAAGCATTACGGGATGCAAGCGTTCGCGATCAGGGCTCGGCGTGGTAGGAGAACTTCTCGCCTTCAACCGAAGCGCCACCCTCGAGGCCGCCTTTCGCGATGGTGAAGACGACCATGCCATTGCTGTAACCACCAGCGACACGCGCGTTGTTTTCGCCGCCACTGGCGCTCGCTTGTGTGCCGCTCGTGTCAGCGCTCGCTGACGCGCCAGCGGTGATCACCACAGCGCTCACACCGGCGCCAAATTGAAAGTTCCCTGACTCGAACGCATCGAGCGCTCGTTGGTCTTCAAAGAAAATGATTTCGCTGAAGGCCTTGCCGCCCGCCTGAAATCCGACGCTCAACTGCGTGACGGCCGTCGTCCCGATCCGTGTGCCGTGCGCGTACACGCGACCGTCCCCGTGCGCGGCACCCACGATGAAGCTCCCCTCACCGACCGTCGGAAAAACGGCATAGCCGTAACTGTTTTTAAAGAAGTCGGCGCTCTGGCCGGCATTCTTGAACGCAGCGATCGTCTGCGGATAACTGGCGGCGCGTGCGGCGCCGGTGCCGAGCAGCAACGTCGCGACAACGATAGCGATACGGGAAGAGGAGGTTTTCATAATGCGGGTGCCTTTTAACAACAATTGAACGACACCCTTATGAGCTACCGTTCTGGACGTGGAAGTGGCTGGCTGTCAGCTCATCGGCTGATCAGGACTTGAATAATTTTCAGTGTAACGAGGCCGTGATCGAGCGTCGGTGCGCTGGGATACAGTGAGTGCGTGATGATTCGACACTCGAAGTGATCCCAGGAGGTGCCCCCAGATGTCGGGATTCATTTCGAATCGATGTCCTCGTCGAGGCTCAGGACCATCACCTTGGCGGTGACTCATGATCTCTTCTTAGCCGATGGCGATGGTTCCAAAAAACGCCAGCCGCCTCGGTCGGCCGTTGCAGGGGGATGATGTCCTTCTTCCGATCAGAGGTAGGTGCTGAACGAAATAAAGAAGTTCAGATCGCGTCCTTGTCCAGGTTCCGTAAGGAAACTGGGGTTGTTCGTGAAGGCGAGACCGGATTGTAAGAAGGTCGCGTGAGTTAGTTTGTAGGCGTACGCCAATGTCACCGACGTGGTGTCCTCTTGCGGCGGATAGACTCCTTGCTCAATGTAGAATTGCCGTGCATCCCCGCTGAACAGAGCGTGCGTGGCAACTATATTGAATTGGTCTTCCGGACGGCTCGCGAAGGGTCCGATATCGTAGAGCCGCGCTTCATAATAGCTACGGAAAACATTCACGTTTGATGGCGACTCCATGACGGTAAATCCGCCATACCAACCCCGATACGCTCGGGCGGGTTCCGGTCGAGTCAGTTGCTGGTCGGCCAATAAATAGGCATTCCAGTTGGCGGCAGTTCCGCCCGTACTGAAATCGGTGTATTGGGTCCAGTTATACAGGCCTCCGGCTCGGATATAGGTGGAGTACGTGTCCGCGGACGCGGTCTGTCTGAAACCCGCCTCGTCGATTAGGAGTTCCTTGACGTTCGGTTCCGAGAACGTTAACCCATGCCGGTTAAAGTGGCTGTACTCTTGAACGACACCTTGTGGGGATAGGCTGCGCTGCACCCCGACCTTCTCATACCAGTTTGCATCGAAGTGGTAGGTCAAATTAAGGCTCGGTGTGACGCCGGGCTGCTGCGAAAGACCGGATTGAACCGGGAGAATGGCCTCGGGCCCGAACGAACCGGTGGTCAGACTCCCGCCCACGTAGGTATCAACGAATTCCACGTCATTCGGTAGGATGCCGGCAGACAGCTCGACTCGCCCACCGAACAATGAGTCGTAAAAGGATAGATTGATGACGCGGCAGCCACGCCCGTAAGCAGACAAATCGCTGGATACGGAGCAGCCGGCGTCCACGATAATCTGTCCCCCTTGCAGCCCGATGTGACCTAAATCGTACGTTGCAATGAATCCGTCCAGTGACTCCGCCGTATATTTCTGCCCTATATAGGCTTGACTGCCATTGGTCTTGGTTGGCGAATTGAGCAGGTTCTGCCACTGCGTGCCCGAGATGTATATGGTTCCGGCAATTCCATAGTCTGCCAATGCTGAACGGACTCCCCCTACATCTCCCAGAAGTGGATCTTCGAGGCTGGGTGATAGACTGCCACCGGGGCCCCAATTTTTGGCGCGCACGATTGCGGGGTCATTCCACTTTGTCGATGGACGGGGCGTCGAATCGACTTCCGCAGCGGGTTGAGGGACTTCTGACGCGGCCGAGCTCGACAGATTTGTTGGTCCAGAAGATGCCCCGCCATTGGCTTCTTGAGCAAAAAGTGATGCCGAAAACGACATGAATGCGAAGCTGAGGGTGGCGAACGCCGCCAGATGTCGGAATGTCATTTCGAATCGGTTGCCTCGCCGAGGCCCAGGACCATCACCTTGGCGGTGACCACTGCGGTGGGCCACAAGATCGACGTGAACCCTGTTGCCACGGCGACCTTTTGCACACCATTCGCGGTGTAGGTGATGACGCCGCCACCGATGCCCCCGCCGATCTTCTGATGCCAGAGCGGTTTACCGTTCGTCGAATCAACGGCGTAGAAATTGCCACCCATATCGCCGAAGAACACGAGGCCGCCGGCCGTCGGTGTCATGCCGCTCATCACGGGGTAATTGGACTTCAATCGCCACTTCCAAACACCGGTATCGGCGTCGATCGCGTAGACCCAGCCCGCCCATTCGCCATATGGATCTTGCATGCCCAACGCGTCGTAGGGATTGCTGGTGGCGGTTCCGGTCCACGACATTCCACGCTTGACGGACTGCACTGCTTCATCGGATTCCAATCGGATGGTCGAGCACCACTCGACCTCGCCAATGAAGACTAAGTTGCTCGGCGGATCGTACGCGGGCCCGTTCCACTCCGCGCCGCCGGCTGAACCCGGGCAAAAGTGCACATCACTGGTTTGCGAGAACGGCTGATCCGCATTCTCGATCCGGTTAGCGGGCGATCGATAGAGCATCTTGTTGTCGGTCAAATCGATCCCATACAGGTGACCGTCCTTAGGCGCTACGGATAGCAGAGTCCGGCCGGCGCGGGTGTGGATCAGGGCGGGTGCGGCTGAAACATCCCAGTCATGCCAATCCTTCGGCACGAGTTTGAAATGATTTTTGTAGGCGCCGGTCTTGGCGTCGAGAACCACCACCGATCCCGTGTATAGGTCCTCTCCACCGCGTACCGTGTCCACGAAATCCGGCGCGGGATTGCCGCCAGGCACGTACAACTCACCGGTCGCGCTATCCAAGGTGTACGAAGTCCAGGTGGCGCCACCCGAAATGGGCGTTTGGGGACCATTGTCCCAGGTTGCGGGGTTCAGCGGCGTGGCGCCTTGCGGGCCGCGAGCCAGATCACCCGGCTGTCGGGGAACGAGATAGAACTCCCAGACAATCGCTCCAGTCGCTGCATTCAGGGCATACATTCGGCCTTTCACGCCCTTGCTATCGCCACCGGCGTTGCCGATGAAGACGAGGCCATTCCACGCGATTGGTGCAGAGGGAGTCGTTTCGGAGAGCGTCGGGTCAGCGATCACCGTCTGCCACAATTTCTTGCCAGTCTTGAAGTCATACGCAAGCACACGACCGTCCTGCGTGCCGCGAAATAGACGACCATCCAGATAGGCGGCGCCCCGATTCACGGACAATAAATTCGCGGGCGTGTAATCCTCATGCGTTCGCCACTTCTCTGCACAGGTGGCTGGATCCAGGGAAAAAATATCGTGTTCGGTGGTTCCTATCAACGAAGAGTCGATCATGATCAACCCCGACTCGAAGCTGGTGAACTGCTTGGTGTCGTAGGTGCAAAGCACCCGGAGCGTGCCGACATTCTGCGTATTGATCTGATCGAGCGACGCGTAGCGCTCCGACGTCAGAGTCTTGTTGTAACTGCCCCAGTCACCGGACGACGCGCCAGAAGGCGTCGCAGGCTTGAACGGCGTCGACGAGTCGGTTGCGTCTCCGGCCGGCGAGGCCAATTCCGTTGTTGTAGTCCCCGCTGGCGCAGAGCGGCTTCGCCAATAGTTAACCGCCATACCCACCAACGGGATGAACGTGGTCGGATTATAGTAGACCGCGGCCGCGCCTCCGACCGCGATCAGAGCGCAACCGGCACCAAGAACCAACAATTTGTGTTTCATAGCGGTCCGCAGGACGGTCAATCGACGTTGGTACCTGTAGGAGCGCGATCGACATGAAGCGAACCGACCGGCGAACAGTATTCAGACATCAACTAATTTACCGGCCCGCGCACTCCGACGTCTGTGCGCTAGGGTACGTAGTCAGGGGCGTTGAAGGGAGTGAGTTCTGGGTCGGACCGCTCGAGTGCGACATCATCGTCAGAACAAATTGTCAGAATTCGTGGTGGGGGTGGACATGACCGCCCCCGCCGCAGCCGTTTTGCCTGGCGGCCATAGCGAGTGGGAACCACCCGATCCCTTTTCGAACTCGGAAGTGAAAACGCTCTGCGCCGATGCTAGTGTTGGCTTTGTCAATGTGAAAGTAGGTCACTGCCAGGCTCTTAAAGTCAAAACCCCTCGCCGGCTGACGCTGGTGAGGGGTTTTTTATGGTGCGCCCGGCCAGGGGGCACCCACTCGGAGGAGAAAGTCCTCGTGAGCGTCTGAATTTCAAGACGCTCTTCCTGAGCGCCGCTTTTTTCCGGGAGGTCACTTTGTTTTTCGGTGCGCCGCACCATAGAAATATTTCTTTCATAAAATCTTTAACAGAGGAATCATCGTAATGAATATCACGCGCGTCATCCTCATCAACGTCGGCAAAGATTCAGATGTGTCGTCAATTGCGAATGACGGTTCCTTTCCAGCCTTGGGCGTAGTTTCCTTGGCGACGGTGCTAAAACAAGCCCATCCGAATATCGAAGTAATCGCAGTAGATGGGCAAGTTACCCATAGGGCCGACATCGAAGCAATGATCAACTCCTTCAGGCCACAACTCGTGGGTCTCAGCGTACTCGGCTCGAGCTACAAAACTTCTCTTCACTTCGCCGCAGTCGCAAAATCGGCGGGAGCGGTCACTATTTTTGGCAACGATCATGCTGCTGTGCTCGGCCGGCAGATTTCTCCAGCGGCGCAAAGACGTCGATTATATTTGTACGGCGGACATTGGGGAATTTTCTTTTTCAGCATTCGTCAATTTCCTCAAAGGGGGCCAACCAATCGAGTCGGTTCCACGCTTGCTCTATAGAACGAGAGAGGGGATCGCGCATAACGATTTGCCAGAGGTGGACATGATTCGGCGACCTGGGCTCCCCGCGAATGTGCTTGATCGGATACCAGTTCCCGATCGACGCCTACTCCCAGACCACAATTGGAACGCTTATCTGTCATCGTCTCCCCTCCAGAACTAAACGAGCATCTGCGCACAGTCATTGTCGCTCCGATGTCCAGCAAAGGCTTCCCAGCTCCCTTCCGCGTACCCGTGACCCACGCAGCAAAAAAGGGCCTGATCGTTCTCGATCAAATCAGAACTGTTGACAAGGTCCGTTTGGTCAAACTGGTTGGTGCTGTCAATACAAAGACCCTTTCCAAAGTTCTAACTACGCTGCAAGAAGTATTCGCAGCGTAACGACCAGGCTTTCCAGTTTCCGCGAAGCCGCCATTCATGAAGGACGACTCCGGGTCATCATGACCCTGGGACGGTCAACCCTGAATCTCTGACGCCAATAACCGGACACCGGAAATCCACCAGGCGCTTGTCTGCCAAAGCCGGTGATCGCTCCTTTTTTCCCTCCGTGCGGACCAATAAACTCTGCAATACTACGGCGACCGTCATCCACGGAGGGGAAACCAGGTGTCCGATCGCGTTGAACTGCTCAATCCGATCGAGGCCGAGCCCAGTGAGACGTGGCGCGCTCAAAACTCTTTTTTCGGTCACCCACGCGGACTTGGGTGGCTGAGCGCAACCGAGTTCTGGGAGCGCTTTTCGTATTACGGCATGCAGGCTCTGTTGGTGCTTTACATGACCCATCGCTTGTTGCTGCCGGGTCACGTCGAGCATATCGTCGGCTTCGTCACTCTTCGTGCTGCGCTGGAGAGGGTCTATGGAGCGCTGTCTCCGCAGGCACTGGCATCGGTGATTTTCGGCTTGTATGCGGGACTCGTTTATGTAACGCCGATCGCGGGCGGTCTTCTCGCCGATCGAGCGCTGGGTCGTACACGGACCGTCGCGCTGGGGGCATGCCTGATGGCCGCCGGCCACTTCCTGATGGCCTCCGAGGCCAATTTCCTGATCGCTCTTCTGTTTTTGTTGATTGGTGCAGGTTGTTTCAAAGGCAACCTCGCCGTGCAGGTGGGCACGCTGTATCCGCCGGGAGATCCTCGCGTTGACGACGCGTTCCAGCTCTACTATGTCGCGATCAATCTCGCCGTCATGGCATCGCCGCTGGTCTGCGGGACGCTCGGCGAATACTACGGCTATCATTGGGGCTTCGGTGCAGCGGGTGCCGGCATGGTGATCGGATTGGCGATTTACCTGTACGGCCGAAGATGGCTGCCGCCTGAACAGCCAATACGGAGCAGCAATAACATCGCCGGCCGCGAACGACTCCGGGGTGGCGAACTAACGCGGGTGATTGCCTTGCTTGTGCTGATGCCGGTACTCGGCGTGTCGTTGGTGGGTAATTACCAAATTTTCAACTCCTACTTGTTGTGGGCGGAATTGAACTACAAGCTTGGGGTCTTGGGCATGGCCATGCCGGTCACATGGCTACTGTCTCTGAGTTGCCTTGTCACCGTGGGGACGCTCGGTGCGTCCATGCTGTTTTGGCGATGGTGGTCAAAGCATCATGCTGAGCCTAGCGACATCACAAAAATAGTCTTGGGTGCTTTCCTGCTGGCCTGCGCACCTTTGATCCTTGCGGCCGCGTCCTATTTCGTTGCGTCGACCGGCCAGAAGGTCACTCTCGTGTGGGCGGTCGTCTTCGAGTTCGTCAATGATTTTGGCTACGCCAATGTCGTACCAGTGGGACTCGCATTGTATTCGCGATCGGCGCCCAAAGCGGTCGGCGGCATGATGACCGGCGGATTCTACATTCTCTTCTTTTTCGCCAATATGCTGGTGGGCTGGTTGGGCGGATTTCTGGACCGAATGCCCGGAACCGAGTTCTGGTTGCTACACGCTGCTGTTGTGTTCGGCGCGGCGCTGCTGCTACTGATGGTGCGCCGAACTGTGCAGAGCGTCTTGACCCCTGCTGACGAGTCGAACATTCCGCTGGTGTCCATCGGAACCCGTCCGTAAATCGGCGTCTTGCTGCGTGGCCCAGCATAATCCAGATTGTTAAAGTTAAAGAGCGCATCAGCCGACGTGGGCGATGTTTGAGGCGGTAAATTCGTCCGGGGTTGGCAGCACGATCGACTTGTTCCTCGCATTGGCGAGGACATAGGTCAGGTAGGTCAGCGGATTGACCT
>Ga0182030_10027447_pt1 | contig 10237 bp, 4 predicted proteins | sample 812S3MmetaG_FD_121299 | JGI IMG/M metagenome (GOLD analysis project Ga0182030, IMG submission 121299) | Permafrost microbial communities from Stordalen Mire, Sweden - 812S3M metaG (Illumina Assembly) | ecosystem: Environmental > Terrestrial > Soil > Wetlands > Permafrost | place: Sweden... | reverse complement strand
TTCGCCAACGGCGCGCAGATCATGATCGACCAGTTCATCTCCTGCTGCGAGCAGAAGTGGGGCCAGCCGACCGGTCTGGTGATGCTGCTGCCGCACGGCTTCGAAGGCCAGGGGCCGGAGCACTCCAGCGCGCGCATCGAGCGCTATCTCACGCTCTGCGCGGAGAACAACATGCTGGTGTGCAACTGCACCACGCCGGCGCAATATTTCCACCTGCTGCGCCGCCAGATGTACGGCGGACCCGACCGCCGCGGCACCCGCAAGCCGCTCGTCATCTTCACGCCCAAGAGCCTGCTCCGCCATCCGCGCGCCGTCTCCACCCTGCACGATTTCACCGCCGGCGGCTTCATCGAGATCCTGCCCGATACGGTGGCCGATCCGAAAGCCGTCTCCCGCGTGGTCTTCTGTTCCGGCAAGGTTTACTACGATCTGCTGGCCGCCCGTGAAGAGCGAAAAGTCGATCACGTCGCGCTGGTCCGCGTGGAGCAACTCTACCCCTTCGCCGCCGAGCAGGCGGCCGAAATTCTAAGTGCCTATGCCAAGACTGCCGAGGTCGTGTGGGCGCAGGAAGAGCCTCGCAACATGGGTCCCTGGCACTTCATCCACGACAAGATCCAGCCGGTTCTTGACCCGACGAACCGCGAAATGCGCTACGTCGGCCGTCCCGAATCCGCCAGCCCCGCGACAGGTTCCGGCAAGCGCCACCAGGCCGAGCAATCCGCCATCATTGAGGACGCGTTGACAGAAGGTGCGGTGTCCGCGCCCAAGCTGGTGCGCAAGAAGAAGTCGTAAATGAAACGCTTTCAGCTGTCAGCTGTCAGCTCTCAGCTCCTGGCACCTCTGACGCGCCTGCAGCGCTAACCGTGGATTCGCTGACCGAGCGGCTATTAGCTCTCTTGCGCCTGCGGCGCCACTCTGCGCGGTGACCGGCGTGGCCGAAGCAGTCAGTGGAGAGCTCCTGGCTGTTGTCGTTGCCCGATGAGTTGTGCTTCTTGCTGCGGGGCAACTGGCCACGCCGAGCGCCGTACCGGGCTGGCGCCGCAGGCGCAAGAGAGCCAATCGCTAACAGCCAACAGCCAACAGCCAATTGCCGTCTCAGTCAGCGAATCAGCGCCGCACGCGCGTCAGCAGTGCTGAAAGCTGATCGCTGACAGCCTTTTCCCCTACCCGCCCGCCGACGATACCCCCGCGCTCTCCGAGCCCTCCGGCAAGGCCGCCAGCAGCACCCGCCGCAGTTCGTTGGGATGGAGCGGCTTGCTCACGTAGTCCGTCATCCCCGCCGCCAGACAACGCTCGCGATCGCCCACCATCGAGCTTGCCGTAATGGCTACGATCGGAATCTGCCGCCCGCGATCGCCCGATTCGCGAATCCGTTGCGTCGTCTGATATCCGTCGAGCCCCGGCATCTGGCAATCCATGAAAATGGCGTCGTACGGCCGTTGGCTCCATTGCACGAGGGCCTCCATGCCGTTATTGGCGACATCCACTTCGCAGCCGAGCTTCCCCAAGAGGTGGCGCGCCAGTTTCTGGTTCACCGCGTTGTCTTCCGCCAGCAGCACCAGCCAGCGATTCGCAGTCGCCGGCCCGCTAACGCTAACCAATTGCGGCGCCTTGGCATACGGCGCCACGGCGGACGCCGGCGGTAACGGCAGCGTCACCCAGAACGTGGACCCCACGCCTGGCGTGCTCCGGAATCCTACGCTGCCTCCCATCAGTTCCGCCAACTGCCGGCTGATCGCCAGCCCCAGGCCCGTTCCCCCGTAGCGTCGCGCGGTGGACGAATCGGCTTGCACGAACTTACCGAACAGCCGCGGTTGCACTTCCACGTCGATGCCGATCCCCGTGTCGCTGACGCCGATTGCCCATTCGTGCGCATGATCCTTCCGGTAAGCCACGTCGATCCGCACATAGCCGCGATCGGTGAATTTCACCGCGTTGCTCATGAAGTTCAACAGCACCTGTCGCACGCGGCTGCCGTCCCCGAGCACGTTTCGCGGCGCGTCTTGCGGATACTCGAAAGTCATGCCAAGCCCTTTTCCTATGGCCTTCCCCGCAAGCATTCGGACGCTTTCCTCCACCGTGGCGTAAAGGTCGAAAGACTCGCGGACCACGGTCAGCCGGCCGGCTTCGATCTTCTCGAAATCCAGGATGTCGTTGATGATCGAGAGCAGCGATTCGGCCGAAAGCAGCGCGGCGTCGGCCCAATCCCGCTGCTCCGCGGTGAGTTCGCTCTCGCACAACAGGTTGGTCATGCCGATCACGCCGTTCATCGGCGTGCGAATTTCATGACTCATATTGGCCAGGAATTCGCTCTTGGCCTGGTTGGCTTTTTCGGCGCGCGCCTTCTCCAGTTCCAGTTCGCTGGTGCGTTGCTGGATGGCCAGTTCCAGGCTCACCTGTTGGCGATGGTGCCGTTGCATATGCCGGTGCCACCACGCGCGGAACAGCCAGGTCAATACCCCTCCCAGCAAAAGCCAGGTCCACCAGGTTTGCCACCACGCCGGCTTGATGATGAACCGCAGCGTGGCCGGTTCGCTGCTCCATGCGCCGCCGCCATTGCGCGCCAGCACCTCGAACGTATACTCGCCGGGCGGCAGATTGGCGTAACGCGCCTCGCTCTGCGGACCCTCAATCCAGTTGCGGTCGATACTCGATAAGCGATAGCGAAACCGGCGGCCGCGATTGTCGAACAGTACGGGCGCCGTGAAGTGGACCACCAGATAACGGTCGATATGTTCGACTGTCGACGCGGCATTGAGCTTCAGGGCAGTGTTTCCCAACTCCGCGCCGGTCACCGTCACCGTGGGCGCAGCAAACGCCGGATGCGGCTGGCGCCGGAAGTGCGATAGCCCGCGGCTGGTGCCGATCCACTCGCTGCCGTCGGCGCCGGCCAGAAAGGCGCGGCTGTTGCAATCGTCCCAAACCATGCCATCCGCCTGCCCGTAATGGCGCCATTTGCCATCGCTGAAGACTTCCACGCCTTTATCGGTCCCGTACCATATGGAGCCGTCGACGCTGGTGCCCAGGAAGTCTGAGCTCACCTTCATCGGAAAGTCAGTGCGCTCCGGCTTCCAGCCCGATCCGCTCCGCACCAGATGCGACATCCCAATGGACTCGCTGTATCCCAGCCACACGCTGCCATCGGCGCCCACTGTCAGAGGCCGGATACCGTCCCGTAGCAGACCCTCGTTTGTAGTGAAGCGCGTCCAACGGCCCTGGTCGAAGCACAGCAGGCCATGCGTGGTGGCGATCCACATCCGGCCCTGCTGATCTTGCGCGAACTGGTAGTAATGGTCTTCCGCACCCTGGCCTGGCACATCCAGCGCTGCGAATCGCGGCGTGCCAGGGCCGGTGGGAGCCGCGCTTCGATAGAGCTTACCCAGACCGCCGGTCCACACGTAGCCGTCGCGATCCACAAACACTTGCGGCGAGTACAGCGGCCTGCCATCGAACAGCACGCGCTCGGTCCGACCTGTCGCGCCGTCGATGCGGAACAGGCCATCGTTCCCCGTCCCCACCCACACCGAATTGTCGCGGGAGTGCGCCAGGGACAAAATCATTTTGCCCGCGAATTCCGGCCGCACCGTCCAGCGCGAGGGCGACTCCGCTCCGCCGCGCGCGAACGCCAGACCGGACCTGGTGCCGACCCACATGGTGCCCGCGGCATCCCGATGAATCGCCCAGATCGCCTCACTCGGCAACCCCTCGGCCGCACCCCAGTTCTCCCACTCCGAATATCCCAGCCAGCGTGCCAGGCCAGCGCCGGCGAGGCCCACCCAAAGGGATCCTTCGCGGTCGGCCAGCAGGGCGCTGACGTCCGTGTTCACCAGCCCGGAGCGTTGATCGATCAGGCGCCACCGTTTTCCATCCCATCGGTAGAGGCCGACAGGAGTGGAGGCGATCGCATCGCCATTCCACGCCAGTTCGAGCACCGGATCTCCCAGCAGGGGAGCGAACGGATTGTCGGTAGACAGCGGTACCGGAGGGAGCGGCTCGAATTTTCCGGTGGAGGCGCGGCGAACCCAGACAGCCTTGTCGCCGACCATCCACAGATTGCCGGCGCGGTCGTTGCGGAAGCAATGCCAGTGCTCCGCCGGCTGATCCCCGGGTACCACCACGAGTTCTTCGTGCCCGATGGTGCAGAGTCGATTCCCGCAGCCCACCCAGAGCTTGCCGCCTGGATCCCGGTAGACGCTATATGCGGCACGATCGTCGCCGGGCCTCTGGAGCAGCACGGCGGGCCCGCTGTGCCGCCGCATCAGCACTCCGTTGGGAGTCGCCAGGTAAACGTTATCGTCGTCATCGGCGGCCACACCCTGGCGTCTGGTAGTAGTCGCCAGCGTACCGTTGAACGGCACCGGCAGGAAATGTTCGTGGACGAAGAATGCGACGCCGCCGGTAGTGGCCACCAGAAGCGAGCCGCCCGAGTCGGTGATGCTGACGATCTCGGCGGAGGGCAATCCTTGTGCGGTATCGAACACGTCGAACCGCGAGCCGTCATAGCGGAATAGGCCGTTCTGCGTCCCGACCCACAGAAAACCGGTGGTATCCTGCGCCAGTGCGGTAGGGGAGAGATTGGTCAGCCCTTCGGTCTGCCCATACATTTGAAACGGATAGCGCTGTGCCAGACACCGCTGGCCAAGGGTGGCGAGAATGACGACGTACGCCAGGCAACGGGCGCACCGCCTCGTATGGGACCACACTGATCAAATTTCGTTGAATTTCTGCCGAATTGCCAGACTGAAGATAGATAAGGGCAGGCTAGTATCCCTGGTCCTGTCTATGTTCAGCCTCGCCGGGCGTTTACACGGTTTCGGGATTTCGGGCAAATCCAGCCCTGATAGCGTTCGCGAGTGGCCAACCGTCGCGTTGATTTCGCAGCAATTACTGAACAGCGCGCGTCAGGTACGCGTGGCGTTCCCGAAACCGTGTAAGCACCCAGCCTCGCCCGCCGAGTTTGTTTCCATTACTTGCCGTGATATGATTACGCCCATGCCCGAGGCGTATTTCGAGCCGGGAAAGCGTGCGGACCGGATCATCGGAGGCGTACTGGCGCTAGGCATCTTTCTAATCTGCACCGGCGCCGTCCCCGATGTGCTGCGATACCTGGCGGAAATCCTGACCGCAGTCTGGACAGTTACCCTTCTGTTTAGGCCGAGCGATATCAAAGGTTATGGCGGATCAAATTACGCCCTGCGATTTCTCAGTTCCTTGAATTTGCGGTACGCGCTCGCCAGAGTATTGGAAGTGGCTACCGGGCTGGTGGCCGCCCTGGTTGTGTGGACCGGCAGAGAGCGGCTCCCCGCAAGAATTCCGGTATTCGACGCCAAGCTGATTGTGAGCGTGGTGCTCTCCCTGGTCGCTCTCGGATTCCTGGGAGCCTTTGCCGTCTCGGTTTCTCGCGGCGATCCCATAGAGGTGCGTTCGCAGTGGGGTGGATTAGGCGGGGCGGGCGGCGGATGGCGGATCTCGCGTCCGATGGTGTGCCTGATGGCCGCCGCCGTGTTCGGTGGGCTGACGGCTTTGACCAACCTGTCGATCGCTCTTCCGGAGGCGCCGAAAGCAATCGCCGGAACGGAAGCGAAGGCCACGCCGGAAGATGCCAACAAGGGCACGTCCGCTGTGCCGAGTCAGAAATCGACGGCATCCCCGGCAGGCGCCGCATCGCCGGAAAAGAAGTAGGGAGGCTCATGGCAAGTGCTGCTCCAGCCCCGATCCCATCGCAGGCTCCCACTTCCGGACCGCTATCCGTACTGGAATTCCGCGTGGTCAATCCACCGGACCCGTTTACGGGGGAGTATTGGCAGCCTTCCCTGAACCCCGTGGGCTCGCAGCTTGCGAAGTCAGCCGGTTGGGGACGGCTGGTTTACGCCATTCAGCGCTATGTCGAGTGGCAGTCGTCCGGACGGTCGTTCCTGGTGGCCGGCCACCGCGGGTCGGGCAAAACCACCATGGTGGAAAGCGCCGTCGAGTCGGTGAGACGCGCCTGTCTGGACAGAGGCGCCGGCCGCCGTCCTTTGTTTGTGCGGGTGCATGGTCCGGACCTATTCTCGCCAGCCGCCGCGCCTCCGAAGACCGATCCTCCGGCTGCGCCGCACGCCAAGGGTGATCTGCCGGCTCCAGCCGCGGCGAAGACTGACCAGGCTGCGCCGCACGCCAAGGCTGATCCGGCGTCCGGGGCTACAAGCAAGACTGACGCGGCGGCGCCCGCCAATGGCGATGACACCGCCCGCCCGCAGCCCAAGGCCGACGCCGCGCCCGAGATCGACCGCGATCCGCTGATCGAAAACGTCCTCAAACAAATCTGCATTTCTCTGTATCGCGCGGCGGCCAACGAGTTCATCGTTTCCTATCGCGAGCGGGTTCACCGGCGCGGCGGCCTGGCAGACTGGCAGAGCAGGGAATTCCACGAAATGGCCGCGCAGTTCGCTCACGACGTCGACGACTGCCTCTCGCTCGACGAATTGCGCGACTACTGGGATCGCATCGGGCTGCTCTCCAAGGGCGTCTTGTTCGCGCAGCCCGAAGAGGACGTCGACCAGGGCGCGCTCGAGATCATTGCGCTGTCGCTCGCCGGGCAGGCCTATCAGGTGGTCTCCGGCAAATGGGAGGAGGAGCGCTCCGAAGACACCGAGTTGGCGCAATCGAGGCGATGGACGCTGGCCAACGCGGTCGAGGTGAAGAACCTGTTCGCGCCATTCATCGGTCTCATCACCGGCGGCGCGGTGTTTGCCAAAACCGGCGGCCTCAGCGGAATTCTGGTGGGGCTGCTTTCCGCTCTGGCGATTTCGTTTTCGTTCTCCTTTACCGGGTCGCGGTCGCGCGACCGCAAAGTGTCGCGCAAGAACACGTTCGCCAAGGACCGCACGCTGAGCTCGCTGGGGCGCGCGCTGCCACAATTGGTCGTACAGTTTCGACGATGCGGACTGCATCCGGTCTTTGTGGTGGATGAGCTGGATAAGGTCGACGGGTTGCCGGTGAAGATGCGGCTACTCATCTCCTACCTGAAAGACTTCGCCAGCGATCGCGCGTTGTTCTGCTTCCTCACGGATCGCGATTACCTGGAATTCATCGAGCACGAGACCGCGGGAAATCTGTACGTGCCGGAGTACTCCTATTTTCGCGATCGGATTCCGGTGTTCTATCAGCCCGAAGATTTGCGCGCCTATTTGTTTTCGGTCTTCGTCGCTCCGCCCTCGCCGGACTACGAACTGCTGACGTATTCTCTGCTCCATCGCGCCCGTCTGCACCCGCTGGACCTGCGTAGGGAACTCGGCAGTCTGGGTGATGGAACGGGAAACGTCCGGCTGACCGTGGCGGAGTTGCGCGAGGGATCGCGTCCCTTTGAGCTCCTGTTGCAGTTGGCGGTGGAATGGGTTTTGGCGAGCCCGGAACTGCAGGAAGGCATCCGCCGCGACGCGCGCTTCGCGCAACTTGCCGTGGACGCGCTGTACTACCCATCGCGAAGTTGGGCGGGCGGAGACGAAGAGCTGGATACCAGCGACAAGAAAGTGTTGGCGTACCTCGCGCAGCGGCTGCATCCCGCACAGAACGGCGATGCCGCCAGGAATCAGGAGCCCAAGGGCTTGAGCGACCGCCGTCAAGCCATTCTGCTGTTGGCAGTCCATAGGGTGGTCTATCACCTGGAAGATCCCGCCGGGCTGGTGGAAAGTGTTCGGGGCAGGAGGCCCGCCGACAGCGGTCCGAGCGATACCCTGCTCGATCTGGTGCCGCGCGGCGAGCGCCGGCGGATGCTGAAGAAGCTGGAGACCGACAAGTGGGCGTGGCAGTTCAATGCTTACGGCCAAGCCCGCGAGGAGGTGGACATCAGCGCCGTAACGGAGGGAACGCGCGAGGATCGGGACTTCCTCATGAGCATCTCTGTGAAGCTGAAAGAATGGGCGCCAGGCGTCGACCTGGGGTGGATCGCCGCGGAAACCGGGCTGCCGATGATCGCGCCGCAGTGGAGCCGGGTGCAACTGGCCATCGACCGTGTAGGAGCGCTGGAAGACAACGGCTACCGGTATCCGGAAATGGCGGACGACAAGTTGGCGATTGAGGATTACGCCGCCAGGCTGAAGCCTCGCAGCGCGGCGCTCAGCCAAACGCTGTGCTGCGCATGGGCGCTCGCCGCGGGCTCCGGCCGAACCACCGATCCTGAAAAGTGGCAGCACGCCTTGCGGGCCATCTACTCGGAACTCAGCATCAAGGCGCTGAGTGACGATCCTGCGATTCGCATGAACGCAATTTTCAAGACGCTGCTGGAGGCCCTTCCCGCGCTGGGAGAGCCGTTGTCGTTGTCGAATGAGTCCGAAGAACGCTGGATCGATGCCACTGCGAGGCAAATCGAATTCGTCAGGAAGCTCCGGCCCGACGACATGAGGCAACGCGTGTGGGCCCGGTGGCAATACCGTTTTCAGGCGTACTTCCAGCAGGGCACGACGGTTTTCGAAACAAGCTTCGAAGATCTATGGTCGCGGATCGACCCAAAGGCACCCGAGCCTTGGGCGAAACCGGTAGACTTGCGGCCGCGTCTCGCCGATATCGCACTCGCCGGTTGGGGAAATGTTTTAGCCGGATCCGCCGGGGTGGAAGGGCAGGGATGGCCACCCTGGCTGATGCTGCCCGCGGCATCGCTGCTGGGGCTGACAATACTTGCGAGGCGGATGGCAGTCAAATCCAGCGAAGAGCCGCCGTACGGCGATTGGGCCCGCGCGATTCTGGCCGTAAAGGACAAGAAGCGCGCCAGCCTGCTGATTGCCGCTGACACGGAGTCGTTGTATTCCTCGTGGACAGTCTCGGCTACCAACCCGGTGCTGTATGTACGGGCCTCGCAATTTGCCGGCCTGGTGGAGGCAATCTCAAGACTTGGCGTGGCCAGACCTCAGGACATCGGTATCGACCGGCTCTTCTTCGAACTGTCGGGGGATCCCACTTCTCTTGCGTCGATGGTGAAGACTGCGCCGACACGCCTGGTGTCGAGCTCCCCGCTGGCGAACGCGTTCATGAGCCTGCCGTGCACCTACCTGTTGCCTGAGGCGCCCGCGGAAACCTCCGACAAGGCGGCGTACCCATATGTCGTCGCGCCCTCGAGCGTGGAAGATCTGATGAGTAAGCTGACTCCCCGGCCGTCATAAGTATCATAATGGGACCTTGTATTCCCACTTACTGGGTTTTTGCAGGTGCCACTTGCATTCAAGCCGTTCGGGTGTAAGATATTCTCTGGACAAAGTTAAAAACCAGGGAGTGGATGCGAGCTGAGACACGGCAGGATTGGGGACCCTCTTCAGGTCATTCAATAGGGCCAGACAATTTCCAGTAATCGGGTAGATTTAAATACAGTTTGGCCATCGTTGCCGGTCGGACGTTCGTTGCGCACTCTGTGGGTGCTGTCCGGTGAAGTCAGAGAGTAGGCCGTTCGGCCCGTATCCGGACGGTCGTGGGGTAATGATGGCGAACACTACGTTAGAGCCTCCGGGCGCCGCCCCGAAAAGCGCCGCGCCTCCCGCGTCCAAGCCGTCCCTGATCCAAGCGTTCCAATCCATTTTTTCCAAACAGGAAGATCCCGACGAAAGCAGAACCATCGCCCGCCGCAGGCGTTTTGTGATGGCTGCCGTACTGGGAACGCTGAGCGTCAATCTCCTGATGTTCCTGCGATTCTTCTTCCCTCGCGCCCTCTACGAGCCGAAGACCAAGTTCACTATCGGGTATCCCGGCGATTTCGGTTTCGGAGTCGACACCAAATTCCAGAAGGACCATCGCATCTGGGTGGTCCGCAACACCGAAGGAATCTTCGTCATCTCCGCCATCTGCACGCATCTGGGATGCACGCCCGATTGGAAGCCCAGCGAGAACAAGTTCAAGTGCCCGTGTCACGGCAGCGGCTACGACCCGGAAGGTGTCAACTTCGAGGGTCCCGCGCCGCGCCCCATGGATCGCGCGCACGTGGAACTCGACCCCCAGGGACAAATTCTCGTCGACCTGAGCCACGTGTATTCATGGCCCAAGGGTGAGCGCTCGCAATTCGGCGACGACGGCGCCATCCTGCGCAACGTTTGAGGTCTCAATCATGGCTGAAACTAACGGTCACAACGCAAATCCGCCGGCGGGGACTCCGCCCGCAGGCAATGGGAACGGCTCGGGCAATGGCGGCGGCGCAGTTACCAAAGTGCTGGCCGGCGCCAAGGCCGTGCAAGCCCGCGCCACCGAGGAAATCAAAGAGACCATCAAGGCGCCG
>Ga0182030_10027446_pt1 | contig 10238 bp, 8 predicted proteins | sample 812S3MmetaG_FD_121299 | JGI IMG/M metagenome (GOLD analysis project Ga0182030, IMG submission 121299) | Permafrost microbial communities from Stordalen Mire, Sweden - 812S3M metaG (Illumina Assembly) | ecosystem: Environmental > Terrestrial > Soil > Wetlands > Permafrost | place: Sweden... | reverse complement strand
GGGGGGGGTGTTGTGGGTGTGGTTTTGTGTGTTTTTTTTTTTTTTTTTTTTTTTTTTTTTTTTTTTTGGTTACCCCTGAGCCGCTTCCCGGCAGTCGGGAAGTATTTTTGCAGATTCAAGAGCTAAGAGTCAAAGGGGTAAAGGGTCAGGTCCCGCGCTCCTCTGGTTGGCCGGGTCTCTGTGGTCGTTCCCGCGGGTGTGGATTCTGCATTGGCCTTCCTAAGAGCCTTGCTTCATTGCGCCGGCCCCTGATTTAGGCTACATTTAGTAATTGCCCCCTTTTTGGCTGGGTTGGCCACGCGATGAAGCTCCTCTCTTCTGGCTGCACTGCGCTCCGCACTGCACTTCCCTCACAAGTCACACAGAATTTGGTCTCACGTCCAACCATAGCTTCTTATTAGGCAGCCTGCTGATCTGGGGATATTAGCTAGCTGAAAAATGTGTATCAGGATTCAGTTTTTTTGAGCACCTGAAACCATAGCCCCAGGGTTCTAGGGACGAAGTCGTTGCACGAGGGAAGCTGCCTACTTTCCGTCTCTCCGCTTGCATTTGCGACACTTCCGCCGAGGTTAAGAGGTTGTAGCTTTGTTTATATGGACGATTGTTTTGCAAAAGATTTACCATGAGATCATGACTCCCTCTAACCTATCTATGAGTAGCCCAGACGCGAGACTGTCGCGTACCATGATACATTGGGTGTTGACCCGTCCGAACATGGGATGGGCCGCCAGCGGGTGTTTGAGATCCCTGCGGGGCACAGTTCGTGGAGTATGATTCAAATGTTCCTCGAAAAGGCACAGCAGCAAACGGCCCAAGACATTCCAGCTTCGCAGGATCATGAGAGCATACGCCGTAGAGCATGTTTAGGTTTTAGGCTTCTTTCTTACTTCCAGGCAATATCGTTTGCCGTTCCTTTCTTTCTCTGGGCGATGGGGGAGAACAACTGCATCAGGTACTAGTACTAGCAGAGGTGCCCGACCAGGGGAGAGCGAGAGCGAGTTTGCTTTCTTCCTTCAAGCATCGGATTCCTAGATATGGATGAATACAACACCTTCGCAGTTTTTTATATATTAATGTCTCTCATCTGAAGTAACATGATTTTATCCATCATCTGTAATCTATTATCTTGAAACACATCGTCCAAAAAATGACTGTGTTTTAAAAATACCCCAAGAAAGTTTTCGCCAGGAACAGGATTAGCGCTCCCTGAAGCTAGCTTTAGGAGCCATGCATAAGGATCATCCCCTGCTGCTCGCCTCGCACCTCCCACAAGGTCTTGTTCTCCAGTCCTATCAGGTCCCTATTTTGGCATCCTACCCTTCTTCTCTTACTCTCAACCTCCGCACAAACCTCAAGGGGACGACCTCGTCTCGAAACATTTTCAAAAGCAATTCAAGGAGCTTGTGGGACGAAGATTGTCAATATCCCCATTCACGACGCGCAGAGAGGCGAGCTGCCGATTAACGCATTAACACACGAATTTCCCAGATCTTTTTCACCCGATTTCTGCACTTTTCCGTCCGGGGTTATTGGAGCCGCTGAGCATCGATCCTCTGATTCCAATCTTCGACTTCTCGACGCGCGAAGAACATTGGGCCATTGCAGGATCCCTACCTACCGTGCTGGTCACTCATTTTCGGCACATGTGGAGGAACACATATTGAGGCGTCTGCAGAATAATATATGCTCCTAGGGACCTCGTTGATCTTCCCAGGATACCGAAACGAGCCCGACACAGTCATTTCCAGATCTGAAGCACAACTTTCGTTAACCCTACGCGAATTCTGTTACCGGCATTGGATTGTCGATATCTTCTCAAACTTAGAAACGAATCGTTCTGTCCATTACTCATTATCTCCGACCCCAGGTAAGGATTCTTAACGACGGATTACCTGGTCCCCTATTCTCCGAAATCTCTCCTGCTTTCGTTCATTTTTGGTATTCAGGGCTGATGCTGGTCCTAATAGATTCCAATCGCGCGGTGTCGAGTTTCCACGCGGTGGTACCGACTGTTACAACCCTTCATTTCGAATCAAATTGGATCCACCAACCGGGAACTCGAAAATTTCCTTTCACAATTTCAAGGTGGAGGAGCTTTGATCAAAGTTGTGAGCGTGCTCACCCACAGTTGTCGTCGTCAGTCTATCTTCTCATCATTCACTGAATACCCATACTAACTTCCTTTTTAGTTACGACATACGTGTGGGAGTACATACGCAATGAACCGGTTCCGGACGAAGAAGAAGGTGAAGGAGCCTACTGAAGGAGTGGTTCGAGGCTCTACCGATTCTGATGGCCCAGTATTACCGACACTCAAGCCTTCAAAGACGTTTCGACTGGGTAAAAAATATCAGGAACCCGAGCGTAAGATAGAGCTTGATCTAGCCAATGCTCTTCCACCATCGGACGACTTTCGGACGAGCTTGCTCATGAGTGGATTGTCTGCCCGATTTTCCATGTTACGGGAACAAGATGACCCAAAGTCAAAAATTGGGAAAGCAAGCGATGATAGTGTTCTGTTTCCCTCGAAAAGACAGTCGCGAATGAACGATTTTGGGTTTCAGTCACACGGATTATCGGATATCGCAGAGGTATCGTCTATCAATGGGTCGGTTCGACCTCCATTTGCGTATACAAGGACCGATTCGTATGAGACGAACCGTAGCTATGGAACAGACGAAGACTCTTTACAGGGTGGAAGTATTATGAATCGCGCAAAACCTGGAGAGGGTAACAATTTGTTTGGCGGACGGCAAAAAATCTACAAGATTCCAATGGGCGCCTCGGCCTCGACGAAAAGTCTAACCGATGGAGTCAGTTCAGGAATGGGCGGCCGCGCTTTATACGAGAACGACGTCAGCCAGTCAGCTTTTCAGAAGCTTCGTGAACGCGAGAGAGAACAACAGCAGCAAGAGCGTGAAGATGGGGAGCAGAATACTCAGTCCTCTAGGCCTAGCTCACCACCATTATCAGGCTATAACCGTAATAGAGAGACATCCTCAACAACTTCCTCAGGTGGACCATCGATCACAAGAAGCTCGACAGCTGCAACTTCATTTACCTCTCAGAGGACCCCTTCACTCAGCGGATCACATACTCCAATTACACCTGGTCCATTGGTATCTGGCGGGCCTGGATTAGATAGAACTATGACTAAGGGGCGCCGCCTCTATGAAAATGGATTGGATCAGCATCTCCACGAGCAACAATTCTCTGCCATGAATAGGATCGACACCTTGACAAGACAACGTACTATGGGAGCTCAAACCCCTCCGCCTGGAGTCAATTCCCCAACTGGACTGGTCAATCCTCACGAAAGATGGGACCGAGCTCCAATTTCGGGCAAGGCGAGTATGCCGAACATGCGAACAGCAAGCCCCTCCCCTACAGTCACTACGATGGGGGCTTTTGATTTTGGTGTCAAGCCTAGCAATATTGATTCTAAGCCGCCGTTCGGAATGTCCGCTCCTCCTTTGAGCCCGCCTATGAGTGAGAATGATGAGCACGCTGTGCTTGCAGTTCAGCCAAATGACAGAGGAAAGGCCACAGCTCTAGGGGCTTTCTCAAAACCTGTACAGCCGTATGATGAGACGAAATACACACAAAGGCAACTTCAGATGCAACAGGGCCGGGAGACACCTCCACTCCGGAAGCACTCACCACCTCGCGCCTTTGCCCCCAGACAGCAGCAGATGGGACGCACTCGCGCAGATTCTAACGCAACATTTGCTTCTGGCAGATCGAGGTCGAATTCTTCAGTGCAGAGGCAATTTCTACCTCAAGATCGTATTCCCGAGATTGTCCCCTCAACCCAGGCAACTGTTCCTGAGGATCATGCAATTCAGACCGGGACATTTCTGAGTTCACCCGATCGCAGCTCGTTGGATTCTCACGATGATGTTGAACAAGAGCCCCAGCAACGAATCCCAGTAAGACCAATGGATCTGTATAAAAAATACCGTCAGGATCTACCAGTAGCTCTTGAACGTCCTCCCGAATCTCAACATCCCGCAAATAGAGAACGCCCATTTGAGCTACAGCAACCGAAATCAGAAGATACTGCAAACCAAATCGCAGCGTCCAAACCACGTTTGCGAATCGAAGAATCACCGGAACCATCCGATCATCTTCCTAAAGATCCATCGGACTCACCAACACTAGGGCCGACTACTGGACTCAGTGGCATGGTCCGTCAGCATCTCCGATCAGACAGCAATACATCTTCGGTGTATGGTGGCATGCTTCCCCCATCGGCTGGCCTGGTTTCTCCCTTTCCCTATGACCCTCTCGAACCTTTACCGCAAAATGAATACACCACCAGAACCAACCCCTGGGAGGCGGACGAGTGGGACCGTCAAAGTGATTATGGTGGAAACGATTTCCATCTGGAAGAGACCTTGAGCCGTACGAAGCCCAACAGCGCGATTCCACTGCCACTATCTGCTCGTTCTCCAAATATTGAGGCTGGCCAAGACAATCACCAATCTTCTTGGGAAAAGGAACTTGAGACTCATCACACACGCGACGGCAGCTCAGAGACACAAAAGGAGCGCCTGGACTTCAAGAACGATCTCGCAGCACGGCGAAGACGAGTCCAAGAAAATCTAAAGAGTAAGAGTTATGTCGAGACCGACAGCAGATCTGAAAGTCCATTACCAGGTGGAGAATTGAGCAGAGATAGCCCTGCACGCAACAATGCGCTCGGGATTTTGAAGACGAAGTCAAGTCGAGGTTCGTTGGTGGTAAAGCCCAAAGACGCGGGACAATCGAAAGCAATGAAGATGCTCGGAATCGGAAACACAACCATCAGTAGCTCTCCATCGCCTGGAAAGTCTAATTTCGATGAAAATGCCTGGAAGGAAGAGGAAGAAGAAATGCTTCGAGGCGTTCCCAAGGCCACAATACCTCCCCAAACCAAAGCATTTCGACAAGCCCGCAGAGATGCACAACGTGATCGTGAACGGCAGGTAGCATTAAGACACCAGCAAAAGCTGGATGCTGAAAACCATAATAGTTCGCCATCGTCAGATACTCCTATTGACAACCACACTTTTAAGGAGGCCAGGGTTCCGCCAAACATCCGCACTCGTCACCAAACACCCAGCCGGGAGAGGAAAGCGCCTCCAGCAGCACTCTCCCATCGTAACGGCAGTAGCCAAGAAAGCCAAGGGAGTGTCGCGACCCACCATTCTGACTCTAGATCACCCTCTCGAACATCTCGAGACCGGTCAAGCTCAGATGCGTCTGCACGGTCCAAGAGTAGAAATGGTAGATATAGAGATGATTTAGCAAAAGCTATGGCTGAAGGGACGGCGAGTTCAAGTCAAGGGGGGTTTGACGAGTTGGTACCTCCGTCTGCGCGTTTGATGCCGAAATCGCCTGGCACACCTAACATGGCATTCCAACCATCTCCGATTCCATCACCCATGATTGGCTCAAATCGTGCTCCAAGGGATAGAAGCAACAGCAAGTCGACTGCAACAGGATATTTCGAATCTCACAACTTACAACCTATTCAAACTGGCAACGGTATGGACATTGGATTATCACCAAGACCTTCCCCTATCACCCCCTTTTCCGTCAATCCAACTCCTTCCTTAGCACAACCGTCACCTATTGGGCCTGGAGCAAATACGCCGACATCACAAGGCTTCCAGAGCCAAGGCCGGATTCCAGCAAACCGCAAAAGGTCTATCAACAAGTCAGATATTTCGGAACCAAGATTCATTTCATCGACTTCGAGAATCACCACTGTTAACCTTCCTCCAGGATCTTCTCTTCAGAATGGAGCTGAGGCAAACGCCCCTCCAATACCTCCCGTCAACCCTCGACGTAAAACCCGCGCCATGTTTGGTTTCGGCAAGAAGGAAGACTTCGAAGATGTTCATTCTTTGCCCACTGCCACTCAATCCACCGAAGAAATGAGCACTTTCTCAGCCGATGAAGGGGACAGCAAACCAAAACCTCGTCAAAAGCTCAGGAAGAGCTCCAGCGAAGGCGGCAATCTTAATGCCAGAGCACGACAAGCCGCTATTGCAACTCCAAGTCCGGCGTTGCCTGGCAATTTCCAGCCGAGGGGCAGCAGCCCTCCCCCAGCCGCCGAAGGTGGCATGTTTTAAAAAAAATTATTTCTATTGCAATCACTTTGGAGTGACTTATATACCCTTGCGATATGCTTGCTTTGTATGCCAGTAATGTTTTACACGACCACTTTCTTTTGTACAACAGCCTCACGGCGCTCAAAATACAGGAAGGGATTTGGCGTTTGAGAATATGTGCACATAATTCTTTGGTGTCATGGAATATTCTTGTGCACATTGAGTTGGAACTGTTGCAATGTGTGAGAGGGCGGAGTGTATATCATATTGTGCTGATTAAGATAGCTCAGCTGGTCTGTGTTATCATGGGCGGTGGTCTGAAGCTTTGTGTTGATAGCAAGTGTGGATATGTATACTTATCGATGAAATATTCACAAGGATTCTACCCAATATTATACAGATCTTGATTCAAGTCTGTCTAAAGTATCTTAATAGAGGTGCGCAGGATCTGCAGACTGCAGTGGAGTATGGGGCTCGCTCATTGTATACGGGATTCATTCCAATACCGCAGTAGGTAAAAAGACATCCATTGGAGTATATAAATTCTCTTCATTAATTTTGTACCCAAATCACTACTTGAATTGACCTACTCATGATGTCATGACAAATGGTTCTCGCTGGACGTCTTCATTTGCAGCTCAGGATCGCCTGAACGATGCGGATGTGATTGCTGAAAAGGGGGGCTCGCCTGGCATGGCGTCTTCGCTAGCGCAAGGCTCGCTACTAGTAACAATCAAGCTGGCATCTTCAACATTGATGTGCTTGGTACAAAATCAAAGCTTCGATTACTTTGAGCATAAGCCTCTCCACACAATTAAGATGCGGCAAACATCTACTCTAGTGCTCCTAAACGGTTTATCAACATTTATCCTCGCCGCAGAATCTACCCGACCACGAGGTGTTGGGCCAGAATGTTTGTTCTATTCCCCTCCATAAGCACAGCTCGCAATTGAGTTTCTACTAACCACTACCTGTAGTCGCAAAATTCTATAAATCCCCAGATACCTTCACATGTATCTCAAACCCATCTGTAAAGCTTGATCTGTCCCAAATCAATGACGATTACTGCGATTGTCCCGACGGCTCAGACGAACCTGGTACCGCAGCTTGTACATATTTATCTACTCTCTCCCCTCCCCAACCAGTCACTGGCACACCATCTGGAACATCGAATACGAGTTTGACGCTGCCGGGATTTTATTGCAAGAATAAAGGCCACATTCCGGAATATCTGCCACATACTTTCGTCAATGATGGGGTGTGTGATTATGAGCTTTGCTGTGATGGAAGTGATGAGTATGGCGGGGTCGGAGGCGTGAAATGTCCTGATAAATGTGGGGAGATTGGGAAGGAGTGGAAGAGGTTGGATGAGATTAAGCAAAAAGCGATGAGGAATGCGTTGAAGAAGAAGGATGAGTTGGTTAAAGAGGCTCAGCAATTGAGGGCTGGAGTGGAGATGAGTATTGCCAGATTGCAGGCGGAGATTAAAGTGCAAGAAGTTAAGGCGGAAGAGTTGAAGACGAAGTATGAGGAGGTTGAAAGGAGGGAAAGAGGAAAGGTGGTGGCTAGTAAGGGGAAGGGATCTAAGGTTACGATTTTGGCTGGCTTGGCAAAACAAAGGGTGGAGGAGCTAAGAGGAAAGCTGGTCAGCGTTGTGGGCAAAAGAGATGCGTTGAAGGAAAAGGTCAAGCAACTTGAAACTATTCTTTCCACTTTCAAGGAGGAATATAATCCTAACTTCAACGACGAGGGTGTCAAGAGAGCGGTCAAGTCCTGGGAAGATTATGCTGCGAATAAGGTCGAAACAGATGACTCTGCTGAGGATCGGGATGTTGAAGAGGTCTCTAAGCCAGATACTGAAACCGAGGGTATAAATTGGGCGGAGTGGGAGACTGAAGAGGAGGAAAGTGATACCGATGCTCGTGAGTGCTTTAATCCACCCATTTTTATATTGCTAATATGGGGCAGTCTATAAATTTGAGGAATATCTCCCCGGCCCAATCCGTGACTGGGTTCATCAGAAACTGGTTGATCTCCGCATCTTGCTGGTAGAAAATGGCATCCTAGCCGACAACGCCAACTCAGGCAGCGAGTCAAAAGTAGTGAGTGACGCTAGATCGGCTTATCAAGAAGTCAACGACGACGTCGGGGTCAAACAAGCTTCTTTAGGCGAACAACAAGCCGATCTCGCCAAAGATTACGGCGAGGATGACATCTTCCGTGCTCTGAAAAACACCTGTATCGAGAAAGACTCCGGAGAATACACATACGAGCTCTGCTGGCTCGATAGAACAGCCCAAAAATCCAAGAAATCCGGTGGCAACACTGGCATGGGCAATTTCGTACGCTTCGATACATTAGAGGTCGATGAAGAGATTGGTGCTGATGGGAAAGGGTTGGGGAAAGGGAAGAGGATTACGTTGATGTATGAGAACGGGCAGCATTGTTGGAATGGGCCGAATAGGCAGACAACGGTGGTGTTGGCTTGTGCGGAGAAGGATGAGGTTTGGAAGGTTATGGAGCAGGAGAAGTGCATGTATAGGATGGATGTGGGGACGCCGGCTGTTTGTGAGAGAGTCGAAGGGAAGAAGCAAGAGGCGAAAGGGAAGGATGAGTTGTAGATTGGGTAGTTGTGTATTACCATCGTGTTTAGACTTGTATCAAAAGAAAGTTTCTCCAATGTTGCTGCGAATCACAGGTGTGGTTTTATTCCCAATAATGGTACATGCGATCATTGAGTCGTAGACCAAGCCGCCAGGTATTACATGCACCAGTATAGACAAAAGATGCAGGTACTAGAGCCCAAGATCTGAAATTTTGGTATTTGGACTAAAAACGTGCTCCATTCCTCCTATCCCAACGCCGAAGATCCTCGTATATCAAAACGCCAACCAATATGCCAACGCCCTATTTTCTGGTGGTTTTCTTGGGTAACGAGTATCCTCTCGTCATGAAATCCCCTCCCTTATGGGTTTGCGCACTATAGCCGGTATTTGAAAAGAGGCTCTTTATATTGTCATTCAATCCCAGTTTTCGCCTTTTATTGCGCTCTTCTTGTTCGTCCAGAACCTTTGCGGTCAAGGATGCAGTGGCAAAATTCTTGATTCCTGATGTGGGCGTTGAGGTTCCACTCCTCGACGGTGCTGTTCCATTTTGTATCAATCGGCCCTTTGTCTTCTCCGAGACCCCATCTGATGCTCCGTTCGTTGTGCTCTTGCCTTCGGCAGGTACGGATTCTACTTCAGTATGCTTCTTGCGCTTTTTGCCACCAGGAGCCTTCTTCAACGAATGGGTCAAGCCCGCTTCCTTCAACTTCGCAGCTCTAGCCGCCAGTTTCGCAACATCCTCTTTCGCCAGCGGTATAATGGATATGATATTTTCAGCAGTATAAGGCTCGTTGCATTCAACACACGTCTCGCCTGCAACTTCTCGGATTGCTGCTTCAGAAAACGCATGTCCACAAGGTACCAAATATACAGCCTTCGTACTAGGTCCCAATTCCTTGCTTGTGATCGGGCATACCCATTTCTCATCTTTGCCCTCCTTTGATACCGCGAATTTCACTTCCACGATGTCTCGTAGCCCTTTGACGCGACCCTGTAGGATGTCTTCTTTTTCTTTAATGACCAAGGCCGAGACATCATCGTCTTTTGGCAAAAGTTGCTCTATTATTGCATCTTTATTGTATAGCGTACCTGCACAATCAGAGACCACGGGAGTAGTGAGAGGGCGGTTGGAGAGAGGACACCATGTCCAGGCGTGGGTTTGCGCTTCTAGTTGGGTTGCTTTTAGTTCGGAGGTATTGGGGTTTCGCGCTGCATTCTTGACCAACTCTCTTCGAGTTGGTATGCTTCCTCCATCGTTACCCATTGCTGGAAATAAGTTAAGTGACAGTTGTGTTGTAAATGTATGTCTTGAATACTAGTTGAAAACAGCTCGCGGGGCTCGCTGGCGGGATTTTAAGTTATAGCCTTGGATTTAAGGTATTATTTGTTATCAGATATTATACAGGGCTATAGTAATCTATATATGATCATAAATCATATACAACAATCGAAAATCTAAGTATTATAGTTATAATAATAAAAAACTATAATAATATAATTAATTTTATTATAAAAGTAATACTATTAATATATT
>Ga0182030_10027445_pt1 | contig 10238 bp, 13 predicted proteins | sample 812S3MmetaG_FD_121299 | JGI IMG/M metagenome (GOLD analysis project Ga0182030, IMG submission 121299) | Permafrost microbial communities from Stordalen Mire, Sweden - 812S3M metaG (Illumina Assembly) | ecosystem: Environmental > Terrestrial > Soil > Wetlands > Permafrost | place: Sweden... | reverse complement strand
GCTGGCTGAGGCAGAACGTCGCCCCGCGGGCCGTCTGGAGCACCTTGCCGGCGCCCGAGTAGATCTGCCGGCTCACGAAAAAGGGGATGAGTACCTGGACGAAATGGGAAAAGTCGTCCCGGCGGCTCGTGAGGTAGTTCTCGTGGCACCCATAGGAGTTTCCGGCCGAGTCGGTGTTGTTCTTGAACAGGTAGATGACCCCGCGGATTCCCTCGTCGCGAAGGCGGCTCTCGGCTGAGGCAACCAGTCCCTCCAAGATGCGCTCGCCGGCCTTGTCGTGGGCGACCAGGTCCTCTATCGAGTCGCATTCGGGAGTGGCGTATTCGGGGTGGCTGCCTACGTCAAGGTAGAGCCTTGCACCGTTCTCCAAAAATACGTTGCTCGACCGACCCCAGCTCACGACACGTTTGAACAGATAGCGGGCCACCTCGTCGGGGCTCAGACGACGTTGGCCGCGAAGGGTGCACGTGACGCCGTATTCATTTTCGATCCCGAATATCCTGCGTTCCACCGAGGTCCACGGTAGCCTCGAACTGGATGAAGCCATCCGACCGTATGGTCCTCTTGACGACTGTCATGGGCTCGTTCCATGGCCACGTGCTCGCGGCGCGTCTTGGGACAGAAGGAATCTCGGTCGAATTGAGGGGCCTAAGCGAGGGCCCCTACCCCCTTCCGGGCAACGTCAGCGTGTATGTCCGCGAGGACCAGCTCGAGCTCGCCCGCTCGCTTTTGTTGGCCGACGCCGTCGACGCAGTCTTCGACGAGCGCTACAACGATCTCGGGCCAGATGATGCCGGTGCGCTGGACCTGCCCCCGATAGACCTGCCCGGGTCCGCCCACTTCCGCCGAGCCCACAGGGCGCTCGTGCTGTCCATGGTGGGGCTCGTGCTAGTGCTCGCCTTCATCACGTCTTTCATCACGTCTTTTCACTGACACCTGAGGTGCCGGCGCCTCCTCAGTCGTCGGTGGGGTCGATCGTCTCCTCGACGGGACGGTCGGTGTCGAGCAGCTTGGTGACTGCGGGAGGCTGTGGGCTCGGTACCTCGACCTGCTCGCCGTCGACAAGAAGGCCGGCGACTTCCTTGCCCTCGATGCGCCTGAAGGCCCTCCGCCATGGACCGTGCTCGAGCACGGCGACTTCGAGGTCGTTCGCGTGCAGTACCCGGGACGGACCCGACAAGCTTGCCAGGCAGGCAACCATCGCCTGGCTCAGTGGCCAAGCCTGGCGGAACCTCGCCGTCATGCGCTGGGCGATGGCGTCTGCCTCCCCGCCGAGGACGGTGAAGCGTTGCTCGTCGGCGACAGTGCCGTCGTAGGCGATGTGGAATAGCTGGTGGGCGTCGCCGTCCGGATCGAGCTCGGCCACGAGGATCTCCACCTCGAGCGGCTTCATTTCGTGGGTGAAGACCTGTCCGAGGTACTGGGCGTAAACGTTGGCCAAAGAGCGGGCATCTACGTCTTCTCGCGAGTAGGCGTAGCCCTTGGTGTCGGCATGGCGCACCCCTGCCACGCGGAGCTGGTCGAACTCGTTGTAGCGCCCGACTCCGGCGAAGGCAACACGGTCGTAGATCTCGCTGATCTTGTGGAGGGTGCTCGAGGGGTTCTCCGCCACGATGAGGACACCCATATCATATGTGGTCCCGACGAGGGCGCGCCCGCGAGCGATGCCTTTTTGGGCGTACTCGGCGCGGTCTTTCATGACCTGTTCGGGCGCCACGTAGTAAGGCATCGTCATGAGCTCTCACCACCCTCGCCCCTGAGGCGCCGGCGCTCGAGGACGTGGCTGAAGTGTTCGGCCACTTGAGCGTCTTCCAGGCGGGAGTAGCCCTCGGCGTCGACGGTCGCCACGACGGGGTAGATGCCCCGGATCGGATCGGGACCGCCGGTAGCAGTGTCCTCGTCGGCTGCCTCGTACAAGGCGGCCACGGCGAGCTCGACCGCCTCGTCACGTCCGAGTCGGTCTCTGTAGCCGAGTTTCACGGTGTTCTTGGCGTCTCGCCCGCCCGAGCCGGTGGCGTGGAAGTCGGTTTCTTCAAAGCGGCCCCCGGTGACGTCGTAGGTGAAGATCCGGCCCCTTTTTAAGCGCAGGTCGTAGCCCGCGAACAGGGGAATCACGACGAGTCCCTGCATAGCCATCGGCAGATTGGCGCTCACCATCTGACCGAGCTGGTTTGCCTTGCCCTCGAGACTCAGCCGAGTACCTTCCACCTTCTCGTAATGCTCGAGTTGAGTCTGGAAAAGTCGCACCATCTCGATGGCCGTTCCTGCGGCGCCGGCGATGGCGACCGCTGAGTGCCGGTCGGCAGGAAAGACCTTCTCGATGCTGCGGTGGGCGATCATGTTGCCCTCTGTCGCTCGGCGGTCACCGGCGATGACGACACCCGTGTCGAATCGGAGCGCCACGATCGTCGTGCCGTGGGCGACGGGGGGCATGACTCCTCCAGATGGCCGGCCTTCGCGTGCATTGGAGGGCTCGTAGGGTTCCCCGGGGCCAGCTTGCAGTCCAGCGGCCCGTGTACGGCGCAGCAGCTCGACAAAGCTCGGGCCCGGATCGTTGCCGAGACTGAACAGAGGAAGGCTCATAGGAGGGACTAGGTCTCGCTTTCTCTCACTCGCCCCCCTTTTGAACGTAGTTGCGCACGAACTCCTCAGCATTGTTCTCGAGGACTTCGTCAATTTCGTCGAGGAGGTCGTCGATCTCGGCCTTGAGCCGGTCCCCCCGTTCCGCCGTTGCTGGCGTCTCCTCTTCAGTCGTGGTTGTCTCACGACTCGTCGTAGGTCGCTTCTTCAGCTCGCGCTCTGCCATCACCGTTCCTTATGAGCCCAATCGCCTAAGTAGCTCTGCCGGAGTCTCGCATTCTTCGAAAAGCGTATCGACATGGCGAGCGGTGCCCTTCAGTGGTTCCATCATCGGCACCCGGCGCAGGGACTCTTCCCCGATGTCGAACACGACGGAATCCCAGTTGGCGGCCACGATGGCGGAGGAGAATCGCTCGAGGCAACGGCCGCGAAAGTACGCCCGCGTGGTCTCGGGCGGTGCCGTTGTCGCCTGAGCCACCTCTTCGTCGGTCGTCAGCCTTTCCATGGAAAGACGCGCAAACAGGGACCTTGACGGGCGCAGGTCGTGGTACTGCAGGTCGATGCCGGCGAGCCTCGCGTCGTCCCAGCTGAGGCCATGACGCTCTTTGTAGGCCTCGACGAGGCGGAGCTTGGCGACCCAGTCGAGCTGGCCTGCTAGCGACAGCGGGTCGTTCTCGAGCCCGGTGAGGACAGCTTCCCAGCGGTCAAGCACACGGCGGGCCACCCCCTCGTTTCCAAGAGCCTCGAGGCCTCGCTCAGCGGCGTACTTGCGTGCGAGGTCGTAGAGCTCCCATTGCAGCTCGAGCGCGCTCAGGTTCCCGCCCGAGTCGAGCTCCACCTTGGTCTGCAAGGTCGTGTCACGCGAAACCGAGCGGATGGCTGCCACGGGCTGGGCCAGGCGGAGGTCACGGTCGCAGTGGAAGCCGTCCTCAATCATCGCGAGCACGAAGCAGGTGACTCCGACCTTTAGGAAAGTGGCGACCTCCGACAAGTTGGCGTCACCGACGATCACGTGCAGCCGGCGATACTTTTGCGGGTCGGCATGCGGCTCGTCACGGGTGTTGATTATGGGGCGCTTGAGCGTCGTCTCGAGACCCACTTCTTCTTCGAAGAAGTCCGCTCGCTGGCTGAGCTGGAACGCCGGTGAGACCGCGCCATGGGAGACCTCCTCGCCGATCTTGCCGGCGCCCGTGTAAATCTGTCGGGTGACAAGGTGCGGTGTCAGCTCGTGCACGATCCTCGAAAAGGGCACTGTCCTGTCGATGAGGTAGTTCTCGTGGCACCCGTAGGAGTTGCCCTTGCCGTCGGAGTTGTTCTTGTAGATGACTATCTCCTCACCCGGGGGAAGGAGATGATTGGCGGCCTCCATTGATCGTCTCAAGATTAGCTCGCCCGCCCTGTCATGCAGGACGAGCTCAAGGGGATTTGAGCATTCGGGAGTCGAGTACTCCGGGTGAGCGTGGTCGACGTAGTAGCGCGCCCCGTTGGTGAGCACGGCGTTCACGAGGTGAGTTTCGACCTCAGGCGGCATGGAGCCCTCACGGGCGAACCCGCGCGCGTCGCGGCCGGGCGACTCGTCCTCGAAGTCCCATCCGATTTTGCGGTCTAGCTGAGCCACGTAGGCGTTGATGAGAAGCGAGGACGCGGTCGTCGGGCTCATGTCCCCGGGGGAGACGACGTGTATCCCGTACTCGGTCTCGATGCCGCAGACCTTGATCATCGCCACGCTCGGACGCTACCCCACTCTCTTAGCCCGACCGGTGCACCTGGCGTGCTTCAGCCCTGCGCCGGGAGTGTCAGAGGTATTGGCCCGTTCCGACTCGCTCTATCGCGCGCCCTCCGCGCTCTTCGCCGCCTTGGCCCATGAGCGTGCGGATATAGATGATCCGCTCGCCCTTCTTGCCGGAGATCTTCGCCCAGTCGTCCGGATTGGTCGTGTTGGGCAGGTCCTCGTTCTCCTTGTACTCCTGGCGGATCGACTCGATCATGTCGGCAAGCCGGATGCCGTGGCCCTCACGGGCGATCTCACGCTTTATGGCGAGCTTCTTCGCCCTCCGGACGATGTTCTCGATCATCGCCCCCGAGGAGAAGTCCTTGAAAAAGAGTGTCTCCTTGTCGCCGTTTTGGTAGGTGACCTCCAAAAAACGGTTCTCGTCGTCAGCCCGATACATCTCCGCCACGGTCTTTTCGATCATGAGGAACACGGCCTTGTTGGCGTCACCGCCTCCGAGGGCAGCCACATCGGCTGCGTCTATCGGCAAGGTGTCGCGCAAGTAGCGGGCGAAGACCTGTTGGGCGGCTTGCTCGTCAGGCCTCTCGATCTTGATCTTCACGTCGAGCCGTCCCGGTCGCAAGATGGCCGGGTCGATGAGGTCTTCCCGGTTCGAGGCACCGATCACGATGACATTGCGGAGGGCCTCGACCCCGTCGATCTCGGCCAGCAGTTGCGGGACGACCGTTGACTCCATGTCAGAGGAGATACCGCTGCCCCGAGTGCGAAACAGCGAGTCCATCTCGTCAAAGAAGACGATGACGGGAACTCCCTCCTCGGCCTTTTCCCGTGCTCGCTGGAACACCAGGCGAATCTGTCGCTCGGTCTCGCCCACGTACTTGTTCAACAGCTCCGGGCCTTTGATGTTGAGGAAGTAGCTGCGGACCTTGTCGTTGCCTGTCCGCTCCCCCACTTTCTTGGCTAGAGAGTTTGCCACGGCCTTCGCAATGAGGGTTTTGCCACATCCCGGTGGCCCGTAAAGCAGGATCCCCTTCGGTGCTTGCAGGCGGTACTCGCTAAAGAGGTCGCGGTGCAAGTACGGCAGCTCGACGGCATCTGTGATGGCTTCGATCTGAGTGTCGAGGCCGCCGATGTCCTCGTAGGTGACGTCGGGCACCTCCTCGAGCACGACTTCTTCGAGCTCAGGCCGGGGCAGCTTCTCGTAGAGCAGCAGCGTTCGCGGGTCCATGAGCAGCGAATCACCGGCGCGGAGCTTGACGCCGGCGAGAAAGTCGGAGATCTCTGCCACCTGTTCTTGGTCGGCACGGCCGACGATGAGCACCCGACGGCCGTCCTCGAGCACCTCAAGCACAGAGACGACCTCACCTCCAAGCTCGGGGTCGCGGACGAGGACGACGTTCAAGGACTCATTCAGCACTACCTCTTGGCCCTTACGGAGCTCTTCTGTCTCGAGGCCGGGATGAACCGCCACGCGCATCTTGCGCCCGCTAGCGAAGACGTCCACCGTCCCGTCGTCGTTGCCGGCGAGATAGGTCCCGTACGCCGACGGCGGCTGGGTGAGCTTGTCCACCTCTTCGCGCAAGGCGGCGATGTGCTCTTTGGCCTGCTGGAGCGTGAAAGTGAGCTTCTCGTTCTGGGAGACGGCGTGAGCTAGCTGGCCCTTGGTCTCGAGCAGGCGCTCCTCGAGCGTGCGCACACGCCCGGGCGCCTCTTGCAGGCGGCGCCTGAGCTCGGATACCTCATCCTCGGCCTGTTCGGCCCGGCGATGGAGCTCTTCGCGCTCCTCGTCATCTGCTGGGAACCCCGTGCGTCCGTCGTTCTCCATCGGTGTGCCCACCTCCTCCATGGCGCGCTGTTCGCCCCCCGGCGGGACCCTACACCGGTGTCGGGCAGGTTTGACGCCGCATCGGGCATCTTTGCGTTTGGCGAGGCCGAACGGACGCGGGACTAAGCTTGTTGTCAACACGCAATAAAAGTCAGCCCAGTTCGCGGGCGCACTCAAGGAGGAGTGTTCGATGAAGGTTTGGATCGACCAGGACCTTTGCACAGGAGACGGCGTTTGCGAGGAGCTGTGCCCTTCTGTGTTCACGCTCCTCGACAACGGGCTGACATACGTGAAGCAGGGTGACACCGTCCTTAACAACCCTGGAGGCGAGTCGCAGATGGCGACTGTTCCCTCTGAGTTCGAAGACTCCGCCACTGAGGCGGCGGACGAGTGTCCGGGAGAGTGCATCTTCCTCGTCAACGACTGACGACCGGCCTACATCGCTCACGTTCGGGGTTGCGCTGCAGCTAGCGGCGCGGCCCTAAGATCTTCGCGTTGTTAAGAAGCGGTCGTAACCGAAATCGGCCGAGCAGGAGCGATTGCTTCAAGGAGATGAGTGGCGGATGCAGGTGTGGATTGACCAGGACCTCTGTACCGGAGACGGGCTTTGTGAAGAGATCTGCCCAGCAGTTTTCACTCTGCTCGATGACGGTCTGGCCTACGTAAAGCAGGGCGACACGGTGCTCAACGAGCCCGGCGGAGCTTCGCAGATGGCGACGGTTGCCTCCGAGCTCGAAGACGCCGTCACCGAGGCCGCCGAGGAGTGCCCCGGAGAGTGCATCTTTATCGTCACTGGTTGAGGCGGCGCTCGTCAGCTCTTGGTCCCTCGACCGGTAACCGGACGAGGGACCTCAGGAGGACAACAGGCGCGCCGAGGTGATAAAACCGGTGTGAGCCACCATGCGGTGGTCGGGACGGACCGAACGACCCTCGATGTGCCAGGTGCGCCTCAGGATTTCGAAACTCTCCGCCATGGTGAACCCGTGCTGGTCCAGCGTGCCCCGCAGCTCCGCCGTCTGGTTGATGGTCGGCAGGTAGGCGAGCAGGATTCCTCCGGGGGCTAGGGCCTTTTTGGCGTGCGGCACGACTTGCCAAGGTTCGGCCAAATCAAGTACGACCCGGTCGAGCTCTTCGGCGTCTATGCCGAGGTAGACATCGCGCACTTGTACCTCGTAGGGCTCCTCTGGGCCCAAGAAGGCCTCCACGTTGGTCCGGGCCCGGGCGGCGAAATCGTCGCGCAGCTCGTAGCCGGTGATGAGGGCGCCGGCGCGAAGCATCGCCATAGAGAGTGCCCCCGAGCCGACGCCGGCTTCGAGCACGCGCGCTCCGGGGAAGATGTCGGCGGCCATCAAGATGGCGCCAAGGTCCTTCGGGTAAATGACTTGCGCCCCTCGGGGCATGCCGATCACGACGTCCGCCAAGGTGGGCCGTAACACGAGGTAGCGGGCCGAATTGGTGACACGACCGTCTTTTTGGCGCGCCTCGGCTTCTTCACCTTCGCATCGACCGATCAGATCGTCGTGGTCGATGACTCCGGCATGGGACTGGAAGGAACGACCCGGTTGAAGGGTGACTAGATAACGGCGGTCCTTTCGGTCGACGAGGAGCACTCGCTCACCCGCGACCAATGTCCGGCTTCGAGCCGGCGGCGCTTTGTGGCTCACGCGGGGGCCTCTAGGTCCCCTTCTCCGCTGTGTTCTTTCGACCCATGTCCGTCCCGGCGCGCTTGTTTCTTGGCGGCGCGGTTGGTCTTTCGGGAAACTCCGGTTTCCTCGGCCGCCTCCTCCCGTGAGGCTCTTGCGGCCGCTCGGCGGTAGCGCCGGCTCGCCTCCAGCTTGGCCTGGCGCTTGGCCGCCAGCCGCTCTTGTTTGGCGAGCTGCTTGGCTACCTTTTTCTTCGCGCGGCGCGAACGCGGCGGGGCCGGGACGTGACTGACGAGGACCGACTCGCCGAGACGGAGACGCTCGAGAGTCACTTGCGGGGCGCTCTTTCGCGTCAAGAAGCGGAAGAGCCAGGCGAGCGCCCCGATCGAGAGCCACAGGTTGCTCCCTTCGATCAGGCCGGACCTGACCCCGCGTCGGACCAGCTGGCGAATCCAGCGGTCGATGTAGGCGCGCACCGCTTAGAAGTCCTCTCCGGCCACGTTCAGATACGGCGTATCTCTAGGACTGACGCCCGCCGTCGGCCGCGTCGGCGGCCGAGGAGGTAGACGGCAGCCACCGCGGCCGCCCCGGCGGCCACGAGCGCTCCGATCATCGGCGGGGCGGCGTCGCTCACGACTGACTCGGTGCTGCCCCGAAGAGAGCGAAGCTTGTCCTCGACGTCAGAGAGCGTCACGCGACGCGGCTCGTCTTGGACCAGCAATAGATGCTTGGCTAGGCGGATCGTCATCACCCTGCCTCCGATCGCTTCATCGTTAACCCTTCTTAGCGGTGCGCTTGGCACGAGACTTGAGGAGCACGCCACCGAACCCACCCATGGCCACAAGACCCAAAATGGCCGTGATCGGATAGGGCACCCAGGACCAGTTGCCGGCAAACACGGACCCGCTCTCAGTTTGCAAAACCCGGAGGAGCCCGATGAGCAGCAGTACCGTGCCGATGCCCAAGAACACCGCCGCGATTGATCCGAACAGCAATGTCCTGCCCACGGTCTTTAGCGGTGCGACAGTCTCCTGGATCACATAGCGGCGCAAGAGACCGAACAGCTCGGCTCCCTCCTCACGCGGATCACTGTGCTTGCCGTCAGCTTTTCCCGACATGAAACCGCAGGCTATCGGCCGCGCCGCCCCATCGCTAACTCATCGGAGACGTTTCCGTCCCGCGGTACGCCCAAAAGTGGTGATTAGGGCTCCAAAGCCGCTCGGAAGAAGCCCCGCAGATGCTCGAGGCGCCTGTCCAGCTCTTTCGGGTCGAGCGGGCTCGTCTCGAGGAGGGCTTCGAGGAACGGGACGTCGCTGAAGTAGGTGAGGATCGCTCCGTAGCCCGTCAGGACCAGTTGCTGCGCGTCATGGGCGCGAAAGCGCCCGGCGGACATCTCGCGCTCGAAAAAGGCGACGGCTCGATCAAGCATGGGACGGAGGGCGACCCCGAGCTCACCGACCATTTGACCGCCGCCTTCTAGCGCCTCACGGCGAACTAAGCGCACGAATTCGGGACTTTCCGCACAGAACCCGAAACCGCTCGTCAGCACCCTGTCCACCTGCTCCCAGCCGTCCCGGGGCCGGTCTGTCACCTCGGCCACCCTCGCCAGCCAGTCCGCAAAGGATGCCTCTATCACCTCGCGGTACAACGACTCTTTGGAGGGAAAGTGATGCAAAAGGCTGGGACGGCGGATGCCGACGAGCTCGGCGATGTCATTGAGCGCGGTCCCTTCGAAGCCGTGCTCCGCGAAGCACCACAACGCCGCGTCGAGGATCGCCTGGCGGGTGGAGACGCCTGGGCGGCGGGCGAGATGGGCAGGCAAGCCGAGCCCAGGTTGTCCCTCAAGGACCTTAAGACCGGGCGCCCCATCTGGCTTTGTCATCAAGCAAGCCTACCTACCAGACGGTAGGTCACCGCCGGTATCCTTCCCCTGTGCCGGGAATCGTCCTCGCAGTTCTCGTCGGTCTCGGCCTGAGCCAGTTGGCGCTGTTCTGCACGACCGTCTATCTGCACCGGGCCCTCGCGCACCGGGCCATCACGTTGAGACCTTCTATCGCCATGGCCTTCCGAGTGCTCATATGGCTCATGACAGGGATAAGGCCCCGTCAGTGGGTGGCGGTCCATCGCAAGCATCACGCTTTCACCGACGTCGAGGGCGACCCGCACTCACCGGTTTTGCTGGGGTTTTGGCGGGTACAGCTCACAAATGCCGTGCTCTACCGCAAGGTGGCACGTGACGGCAGGACGACCCAGCGCTACGCGAAAGATCTCCCGCCGGACCGGCTCGACAGACTGCTCTTCGACCATGCCTTTATCGGCCTCGGCATCGGCCTCGCGGCACTTTGTGGCGCTCTCGGGTGGCGGCTCGGGCTGCTTGCCGCCCTCGTCCACGCTGTCAGCTACGTGGCGTTGAACGCGGCGATCAACGCCATCGGGCACAGCTTCGGCAAGAAGAGCT
>Ga0182030_10027444_pt1 | contig 10238 bp, 11 predicted proteins | sample 812S3MmetaG_FD_121299 | JGI IMG/M metagenome (GOLD analysis project Ga0182030, IMG submission 121299) | Permafrost microbial communities from Stordalen Mire, Sweden - 812S3M metaG (Illumina Assembly) | ecosystem: Environmental > Terrestrial > Soil > Wetlands > Permafrost | place: Sweden... | reverse complement strand
TCATCGCGATCTGGTATCCACAGGTGATGGGGGCCGGATACGAGTGGATCGACCTGGCGATGCACAATCGCTTCCCGTGGGAGGTGCTGGGAATTCTGGCGGGCCTGAAGATACTCTCGACGGCTTTGAGTTTCACCAGCGGCACTCCGGGCGGTTTGTTTGCTCCGGTTCTGTTCATGGGCGCGATGCTCGGCGGCTCGGTCGCCATGCTGGAGCAGCAGTTATTTCCGTCGATTGCGGTGCCGGTGGGCGCCTATGCGCTGGTTGGAATGGGAGCGCTGTTTGCCGGAATCCTGCGCGCTCCCATGACCTCGGTCTTTATGATTCTGGAGGTGAGCGGCAATTATTCGATCATTCTGCCGGTGATCATCTGCAACACGATCTCCTACCTGATTTCGCGCGCCTTTCAGGAGGTGCCGCTCTTCGACCTGCTCTCGCGTCAGGATGGCCTTGACCTGCCTTCGCTGGAGGAAGATCACGAGCATGAGATTCTGCGGGTGGAGGATGCGATGCATCCCACGATGGGGCGGGCGCTGCTGGGAGACGAGTTGATCGCCTCGGCGCGGAATATCGCCGCCAGTACCCAGGAAGAGCACTTCCTGGTATCGCTGGGCGAGGGACGCTGGAGCGTGCTGAGCCGCCAGACTCTGCTCGACCCTGCGCTCGATGAAACGGCTCCGCTGCGGAGCCTGATTCGCTCGAGGGTGCCGCGCCTGCACCTGGACCAGTCGCTGGACGTGGCGCTGCGCTTCATCAAAGACCGCCCAATGCTGCCGGTGGTGCATCGCGGCAACATGGATCTGCTGATGGGAGTGGTCAGCGTCGAGGACATCCTGCGCGCCTACCGCAAGGCCGGGATTGCCGAGGCCGAGACGGGGGAAGTCTCCTAGCAGGACCGGCAGCGGCGATTCGGGCGAACCCCGCGCCGGGTAAAGGCTTCTAACCGGATCAGAGTTGCAGAAGCGGACTCCGGGGAAGCATCGTGCTGAAGCTGGAAAGCTTGCGAAGTACACAGGAACTGGAGCGGTTGAAGTCACGCTGGGAGTGGCTGGAGAAGCAAGGCGGCTACTCGCTGTTTCAGTCGTATGAGCTGAATCGGGCGGCAGCCAGGTGGTTTTCCGCGCGGGAGACGCCGCATGTGATTGTGGCGGAGTCCGATGCGGGGATCGCGATCATCCCGGCGGTGCGGCGCGAAAGGGAAGTAGGATTCATCGGCGAGACCCTCTTCGACTATCGGGACGTTCTGAGCGCAGGCGACCCGAATGTGCTGGAGCGCGCATGGCAGGAGCTGGCGCGGCTCGGGCTTCCGCTGGAGGTGACGGCGCTGCGCGGTCAGCAGGCGCTGGCACGCTGGCAGAGCCTGCAACCTGCGGAGTTCTGCAACGCTCCGACGACGCGGCGCTGCGACATGACGGCCGAAGGGTTTGTGGCTGCACACCGGAAGGCCGCCAAGGCGAGCCGCAGACTGGCCCGCGAAGGAATTCGGCTGGTTCGGAGGGAAACTGGAGGGCGCGGGGACGGAGGGCGGCTGATCGTGGAGTGGCTCTATCGGCGCAAGGCTGAGTGGAGTGGAAAGAGCGAGAACCTGTTCGCGGATAAGCTCCGGCAGGACTTCATGATATACATTTTAAGTAACGAGATATGTAGTAGTACAATATGGAGTTATGAGGCAGATAGTGGCGACGTGGTGGCGGCCCTGGTGACCCTGCGGCAGGGGCAGTTCCGGCACTTCTATACCATCCACCACGACCAGCGCTGGGAGAGATTTTCGCCGGGACAGGTGATGATCTTTGACGTTACGCGAGAGACGCTGGCCGAGGGATTGGATGTGGACTTCATGACCGGAGAGTATGCTTACAAGAATCGGTTGGCGACCGCCATGGTGCCGCTGTACCGGGTATCGGCAAGCACGGCTCAGATGGCGTCATGGAACGGAGGCTCGCCGGGGATGGTAAGCCGGGCCGCCTGAGGGGAGAACATTTCTGTGGCCGATTCCGCAAAGCAACTACAAGTCATTTATTTAGCTGGATTTGAAATAGAACACTTCGAGCGTTTCCCGAACACTGTTGGGGTGATCAAAGGACACTGCATCGCCCTGGTGCAGCCAACCCCCGCGGGATTGAAGCTGATTGGCCGGCCCGGATGGAAGATGGGCGAGGTTTTGGGCGTGCTGGTGGAGCAGGCGGGCAGGAAGGTCTTCCAGGCCAAGAGCGAGCTGGTGGAGGCTACTGCGGAGAGGCTCGGTGAGCTGGAGAACTTCAGCCGCGAGCTGGACGCGCTGATGTCGCCTCGCGCCTGAAGAGGCGGCGCCTACTGCGGCAAGGGCTCATTGCCGCTGAAGAGTACGACGCGCGGCTGAAAGAGCGTCCCGGCAATGCGCTGCACCACGGCGATCAGCAACGTTTGATTGGCGAAGACCTTGACCAGGGGCGCGTCAGAGAACTCCGGGAGATTGACCGAGCGGCCATTGCGAATCGCGGCTACCACTTGGGGCAACGCCGTCACTGAAGGGAACTCGGGGAGAATGTGGCGGGGGTGGAGATAGGGAGAAACAGGCTTAGGGGCGGCGATATCGGCAGTTTTCGGGGGTTTTTCCCCTGTTTCTATGTCCGATAATGAGTATTCTGATAAGTTCACAACGGGAGCGATTTCCGCTAGGCCGGCCTGGTAGGCGGCGACCGCATCAAGCGACACGGCCTGAGAGAGACTGAACTCCCCTGCCTGAGTGCGACGCAACTGGGAGAGATGTGCTCCACAGCCAAGCGCCTGACCGAGATCGTGGGCGAGCGAGCGGATGTAGGTTCCGGCGGAAACTTCGGCGACGAAACGGGCGCGATCACCGCATACACTTATTATCTCAAAGCGGCGGACGTTGACTGCGACTGGCTTGAGGGCGACGGGCTGGTCTTTGCGGGCGAGCTTATAGGCGGCTACACCGTTGATCTTCTTGGCCGAATAGGCGGGCGGAAGTTGCAGGATGCGTCCGGTGAGGGCGGGCAGATGGCGCTGGATCTCAGCCAGGGTGGGCTGGGTGCTGGAGAGCGGCCCAACGGCTTCTCCTTCGGCATCATAGGTGTCGGTTGCAAAGCCGCAACGTATTTCTCCCTCATAGACTTTCACGCCATCCTTAAAGAATTGGGCGAGCCTTGTGTAACGGCCCAGCACCAGCGGAAGAACACCCGTGGCCATGGGGTCGAGGGTGCCCAGGTGGCCGACGCTGCGCTCTCCGGTAATGCGCCGGATGCGGTTGACGATGTCGTGCGAGGTGAAGGCGGCGGGCTTGTCGAGAACTAGAATTGCGTTGATCATTCCCTTCCATGGTCAGGCAAAGCGCGCTTGCGGTCAACCTGCGGGCCCAGCAAAGGCGGAAGAAGTTCTCCGATTTTGCCCCGGCGAATGCCGTATGATGGGAGCTCGACGCGCGCCTGCCGCAACCATAGGCCCGATAGACGAACCATGATTCCGCTGAAAGACGACACTCCGCGACTCTCTCCGCCGCTGCTCAACTATTTTCTGATTGCGGCGAACGGGGCGGTGTTTCTTTTTCAGCGCTCGCTTGACCGCCGAGCGGCGGCTGGCTTTGTCCAGACCTTCGGGCTGGTTCCGGGGCGGGTGATGGCGATTCTGCACGGGACTTTACCGCATGCCCACGCCCATGCCCATTCGCTGCCGCTGGAGTTTGCCTTTCTGTCGATTCTGACCAGCATGTTTCTCCACGCCAATGTGTGGCACATCCTCTTTAACATGTGGTTTTTGTGGATCTTCGGAAGAAACCTTGAAGATACACTTGGACATTTTTCTTACTTGATCTTTTATCTGGCATGCGGCTTTTCGGCAGCCGCGGCACAGATCTTTGCCGACTCCAGCTCGATGGTTCCGATGGTAGGAGCCAGTGGCGCGATTGCGGGAGTGATGGGCGGGTATTTTGTTCTGTATCCACGGGCGCGGGTGCTGATGCTGGTTCCCTTCTTCTTCTTCTTCTTTCTCTGGCTGCCCGCCTGGGCAGTGCTCGGCTACTGGTTTGTGCTGCAAATCCTGAGCGGGGTTGGAACGTCGCTGGTCACCGGCAGCCAGAACTCCGGCGGAGTTGCCTTCTGGGCGCATGTGGGTGGCTTTGTGGCGGGAGTGTTGCTGGTGCGGCTCTTCCCTGCCCGGACGCGGCGCTACCGTTACGAGAACTAAGGCGCGAATAAAATTTGGCGTATGGGCATCGCGCCGCGAGTCGGTGGCACTCCAAGAGGCAACACAAGATATTTCCGAGGTACACACCATGCCAGAAGCTAAAGATTTCTGCGAACGTCCCAGCGTTTATGCCCGCGCCGAACCGGATGACGAGTACGAATCCAGGCTGGAGCCGCTGGACCCATACCTGGTCGATCCTGAGATGTACGAGATCGACGAAGAAGAGGAAGAGCAAGACGAGCACGACCACTAGCGTGCGTCTTGTTTAGAGCGCGCCAGCCGACGGAGTAATCACAATCTCGTCGAAGTTTGCCTTGGCGGGCAGAGTGACGGCGGCGGCTACCGTCTGGGCGATGGTCCGCGGAGAGATCATGCTGCGCCGTGGCGCGCCGGGCCAGAACTGCTGCCAGATTCCGGTGTCGATGGCTCCGGGTAGCAGCGCGACGACGCGAATGCCGCGCGGGCGGAGTTCCTCGCGCAGGGTCGCGGTGAAGGCGAGCAGCCCGCTTTTGGAGGCGCTGTAGGCCGCCATTCCGGGAATGACCATCCGCGCCGCGATGCTCAGATTGTTGACGATCACGCTTCCCTTCCCGAGAAATGGCAGCATCGACTGCGTGACCAGAAACGTGCCGTGCAGATTGGTCTCTATCACCTCGCGCCAGCTGGCGTAGTCGAGCGAGTCGATGGGCTGCGAGGGACCGGCGATGCCCGCGTTGTTGATGAGCACGTCGAGGCGGCGTCGCTTGCCAACCACGGCGGCAAGCGCCGCGACCGCTTGCGGGTCGCGAATGTCACAGGGGATGGCGGTGGAGTTTGGCAGGCGTGCGGCAAGGCGCTCCAGCGGACGCCTGCTGCGGGCGGCGAGGATGAGATGAAATCCGCGTTCGGAGAGCGCCTCGGCGATGGCCAGGCCAAGGCCGCGGGAGGCTCCGGTGACGAGAGCGAGCTTGGCGCGTCCGGGCATGAGGAGAGAGTAGCAGAAAGACCGGTCCACGCGGGATGCGTCGAAGTGTTCAACGGGAGAGCTCAATAGCGGAGGCAGGCGAGCAACTTCAAGAACAAGGTCAATTTCCCTACCCTATCCAAGAGGAAGGCCAGGATGAGACACCCGCCGTGAAGATCAGTTTAGCGAAAAGCTAGCGGTGTGAGCCTCATCGGCTCCCACATTCGCCAACGGCGGGCGGATGTGGGCCACCCGCCGGGAGTGTTGCTGGTGCGGCTCTTCCCTGCCCGGAGGCGGCGCTACCGTTACGAGAACTAAGGCGCGAATAAATTTCACCGCATGGGCATCGCGCCGGGAACCGATGGCACTCCAAGACGATAAGTGCATGGTAAGTGGAACATCGCGTGCATGATCCACAGTGGATAAGTATGGGAGGATCAAGATTATGGCCAAGTATCGTGCGCTGTGCGTGATTTGCTGTTTGATTGTCCTCGGCTCGGCAGCCAGCTATGCCGATTCCATCACCGGATACTTTGACCTCACCTGTTCAAGTAACCATTGCGCCGCCTACAATGCGGGCGGACTCCCTCTTGGCACGATTTCCACAATACCGGCTGTCGGGCAGGTTACTTTCAGCCTGAACGGCAATGGAACCATCGCCGCAACCTTAGATGTCTATGGGTCACCGCTTTTGGCGGCGCCAACGGTTTTGGGATTCGGATTTGACTCCGCCGGTTACTTTTATGAAACCGGATGGACGCCTGCAACGCCGGATATTGCTGATGGTACATATGGCTTCTTCGACCGGTTCGGTATCCAGCCTGAAGGCTTCGGCTCCCCTGCCGGTCACGGCGTACCGTTGGTGGAGAGCTGGACCATTGGCACTACCAGTGAGTTCACTTCGGTATCGCAAGCCCTCAATGGCTCGACTTCCATCGTTGACTTTTTCCTCGTGGACAGCAACGGCCAATATGGCGCAATTCTGCGGCCTTCCGTGGCGGCTACGCCTGAGCCGGGCAGCTTTCTGCTCTTTGGCAGCGGGGTCCTGGGACTTCTCGGAGCGTTCAGGCGCAAGCTAGCGCGGTAGTCCTTACCAGGAATTCAGAAGCTGACGGAGCGGAGAGCCCAAACTCTCCGCTCTGTTTTTTGCCTGTCGCGTCTTTCATGCCGTCCTGGCCCTGTTGATATCCGTATCTTTCTTCTCCCACATTCGCCAAAAGCGGGCGGATGTGGGCCACCCGGTTTTCCTTTTGGCAAGAGTAAATGCGAGAGCACGAGCAGAAGCAAATGCTCTACGGCTTTCTCTTGAGGCGTTCGAGGACGGCTCCGGCGACGAGGGGGAGCGCTACGGTGGCGTCGTCGAAGACTTCGGCGAACTTGCCGCCTTCGGCGGGCGGAACGAACTTGCCCCAGGAGATGGCTTCGCTATAGGGCGAGCCGCTGAGTCCGCCCCAATGGACCGGCTCGGGACAGATGCGCAGGCCGTAGTGATAACGCTTGAGAGGGAGATCCTCGCCGCCTCGGCGATGGCGCAGCTCGATGTAGGGACCGAACTGCTGGGTCCAGTTGCGGGGAACGCCGCCGCCGATGGTGAAGATTCCGAGACGGCTTTGGGCGAGGTTCTTATCGGCGAAGTGGTTGAGGTCGAGAAAGGGATCGAAGCGGATCGGTTCGCGACCCTGGGTGGCGCGCTTGCGATTGTGCAGGGCGAGGTCGAGGCCGATTTCGGAGTCGGTGAAGGCTGGGATGTAGACGGCGGCGCCTTTTTCATAGGCCGAGCGCAGGATGCCGCGTCCTTCGGCGTTCTCCGAAAGATACTTGCCGATGGCGTGGGTGAACTTGTAGGAGCAAAGGACTTCGGCGGCGTCCCAGGCTTCAAGAATGCGGGCGACGATGGCTTCGACGAAGTTGAGATTGGTCTCCGGCTCCAGGGTGTCATAGACGCGGTTGTATCCGGCTTCGTAGAGCTCGACATCATTCATCTTTTCATCCCAGACGAAATGGGATTTGCCGGCGGCTTCGACCAGTCCGTGAGCCATGAGAGCTCCCGTGGAGACGATGGCCTTGACGATTCCGGCGTCGATGAGATCGGTGACGATGAGTCCCTGCTTGGCTACGGTCATGGCTCCGCTGAGCGTCATGATGATGAATGCATCGCGATCGCGGGCCATGGCTTCCAGGACATCGGCGGCGTGGCCGATCTGGCGTCCGGTGAAGGCCGTGCGGCCCATGGCGCGGACGAGATCGTCGACGGAGTGGATTTTGGAGAGATCGAGAGGTTCGAGAGCGACGAGCTTGTCTGAGATAGGATCGTGCAGCTCGCGCTCGATGCCGGAGCCTTGGTCAGGAGAATGAGGGTGATTCAATTGCGCACCTCTTGCAGGATTCTGAATGATGACCGCTCAAGGATAAATTAGGGAGGGCGGGAGAGGAAAGCGGGTTTCAATGATCGGAGGTTTCAGAGTTTCAAGGTTTCAATGTTTCAAGGTTAAGAGCAGGAGCAGCGCAATTGAGTGGGAGTTGAAATGCCTTCCAGTCCGCGTCGGAGATTTGGGCGGGGCTGGGATTCCTCACTTCGTTGAGTAGCAATTTGTTTTTGAATTGTCCAGAGGAAGAGTTTGAGCAAAACTAATCAGATGTCAAAATGACGGTTCCCGTCTTTCCTTCATAGATCATCTTGAAGTGACGTAAAAACGTTCTACCGATCAAGGCGCTATGGATCTGCCCTCCTGCCCTCAAGTCCACTCCAGAAAAGGCCCCATTCATAGTCATTCCCAAAATTGGGACATGCACTTGTGCCAGATAGACGTTGGCAAGATGGCTACCGTGAACTCCGGCAATCTGCCGCCGATTTACGAGAGGCAAATTCAGTTGGACTGCAAGCAAAGAGTCAATACAACATTCGGTGGCTCCGGTATCAACGAGAGCCTGGACGCCCGTAATGCCGGGAACAGGAACGCCTCGTGGATTCGCCACCGGATCATGGTTGGGATCAAAGCCAATGTCTACAAACAGGGTGGGACCATGGGCGACCAGCAAATCGCACCCCGGACCGATGGGACCATTGTTGAATCCACACTTAGCTTCAACCATGATAAGTGTTGTACATTACAGACGCAGGCAGTGTGATCGGAGGGGCCCCGATCTGCCGGATAAGGTACGGCCCCCTACCAAACCGCGACACCGCATCGTTGGCGGCGTTCTCAAACGAAGGATATGTACCGATTAGTTTGCCGTCGTGCATTACGACCCATTCGCCCATGTGGTGAATCTCTAATTCCTCACGCATTGCGTCGTAGGCCGAAATTTCGTTATCAATATCCTGCATAGAAGCCTCCAGACAGCTCTCGTTCGCTGCTCCGGCCAATCGGTTATGCTGCAAGAAACTTTAGCACCCAATTTGGCAATATGCCAATTTTGATGCAATCCGAAGGCCATGAACGTTAAAAAATCCTCATAGAGAAGTGGTCCTGTCACGGCAGGACTATTCTTCCTTAATCCTAGGACATTCCGATGATTTTTGGAGAGATTGTTTACTACTTGGGTAATGTGTAGAAACAAGAGCAACGGCAAGAGCAAAGTCAAAAACCCCACCCTAGCCAAAAAACGGCTAGGATGGGGCACCCGCGCTTGTCGTTCAGGTGACACGAAAAACAAGAACGAAGAGCGGATACAATCGACTCATCATGTCTTTATCTGTAGTGAATTCCAAGAATAGAGTGGGCGCGTCCAGGCTGAAGGTGACTGGATACGTGGTGTTGGTGATCGCGCTGCTGGCGGCGGTGCTGGCGGGAGGCGCGTATCTGTGGTTCCGTTTGGCGGTTCGTGGGGCGATGCCTCAACTGGATGGAACGGTGAAGGTTGCGGGGCTGCGGGCTCCGGTGACGGTGGTGCGCGATGAGCATGGGGTTCCAAGCATTACGGCGGAGACCTTGGACGATCTGTTCTTTGCCCAGGGGTATGTGACGGCCCAGGACCGGCTGTGGCAGATGGACATGATGCGGCGGTATGCGGCAGGCGAGCTGGCGGCGGCGCTGGGCTCGGACTATGTGAAGACCGACCGGGAGCAGCGCACGCTGGGGCTGCGCGAGGTGGCACGGCGCTCGCTGGAGCAGGCATCGGCCGAGGAGCGGGCGCAACTGGAGGACTACGCGCGCGGAGTCAATGCATATATCGCCGAGCATCAGTATGGCCTGCCGCTGGAGATGCGGGTGCTGCGGTACTTTCCGCGGGCGTGGACGGCAGAGGATTCGCTGCTGGTTGGAGCTTCGATGGCGGAGATGCTGAACCATGGCACGTATCTCGACGACTTGAACCATGCGGAGATTCTGGCGCGGCTGGGGCCGGAGTTGACCAGCGACCTGTATGTGGAGAGCTCGCAGCGGGATATTGTGCCGGGACACGATATGGATGAGGCTGAGCCGGCGGGAGCAGCGCAAGGGAGCGAGGCTTCAAAGTCTCAAGGTTTCAAAGTTTCAGGGTTTCAAGGTTTCAAGGTTAAGGACAAAGACACATATCTGCTGACTGCGGCAGATGCGGGGCAGCTTCAAGATCTGGGGCAGCTTCAAGCTCAAAGTGCGGAGCGGGTGCGGGCGGGGTCGAACAACTGGGTGATCAGCGGAGCACACACGGAGAGCGGACGTCCGCTGCTCTCGAATGACATGCATCTGCCGCTCCGGATTCCTAATATATGGTATGTGGCGCATCTGACGTGCGGCGATTTCGACGTGGCGGGAGTTACGCTGCCGGGAGCTCCCTGGGTGATTGTGGGGCACAACCGGCACATCGCCTGGGGCTTTACCAACCTGGGAGCGGACGTGGAAGACGTCTTCGTGGAGAACTTCAATGCGGCGGGCGAGTATCAGACTCCCGAGGGCTGGCGGAAGCCCGAAGTGCGCCACGAGGTGATCCGGGTGAAGCGCGGGCGCGATGTGGAGATGGACGTGCGGCTTACCCGGCACGGGCCGATCCTCTCCGACCAGATGCAAGGCGAGAAGAGGCAATTGGCGTTGAAGTGGGCAATTTATGAGACGGGCCTGAGCCTGCCGTTTTTTGCCGTCGACAGGGCGCAGAACTGGGAGGAGTTTCGCGCGGCGTTTTCAGGGTTCAACGC
>Ga0182030_10027443_pt1 | contig 10238 bp, 10 predicted proteins | sample 812S3MmetaG_FD_121299 | JGI IMG/M metagenome (GOLD analysis project Ga0182030, IMG submission 121299) | Permafrost microbial communities from Stordalen Mire, Sweden - 812S3M metaG (Illumina Assembly) | ecosystem: Environmental > Terrestrial > Soil > Wetlands > Permafrost | place: Sweden... | reverse complement strand
GCCACGAAAACCGACCGAAACGGCGAAAAATTCGTCGCGGAAGCAAATCACGGGCAAAATCAGGGATTTTTCCGCAGCCTGTAAAGCCCGTACTCATATGCGGCATTTGCGGCACGACTAAAGTCATGCCCTGTTACAAAGCCTTTCAAAACTGGACTTTTACCACAGGCTGTTTCCACCTCTCTGTCACTTACATCTGAATCTTCACCGGCCAGGTCTTCCATATCTCCGCGCAGTAGTCGCGGATGGAGCGGTCCGATGAGAAGTAGCCAATGCGCGCTACATTCAGGATCGACATACGCGTCCAATGGTCCTGGCTGGCGAATGCCTGACTGACTTGGTCCTGGCAATCAATGTATGACTGGTAATCGGCCAGCAGCATATAGTCGTCACTCGAAAGCAGTGAAGAGTACAGCGGCTCGAAGAGTCCCTTGTCTCCGTGCGAGAATTCGCCGCTCACCAGAGAATCAAGCGTCTCGCGCAACTGAGCATTCGACTCATAGATCGTGCGTGGATTGTAACCCTCTTTCTTGCGTTGTTCCACCTCGGCAGCCGTCATTCCGAAGAGGAAAAAGTTCTCTTCTCCAACCTCCTCGCGAATCTCGATATTGGCTCCGTCGAGTGTGCCGATGGTCAGTGAGCCATTCATGGCGAACTTCATGTTGCCGGTGCCGGAGGCCTCTTTGCCAGCCAGTGAAATCTGCTCGGAGAGGTCGGCTGCCGGATAAACTCGTTGCCCCAGCTTCACGCTGAAGTTGGGCAGGAAGATGACCTTCAGACGACCACGTACCAGAGGGTCGGAGTTGATCGCTTCGCCGACCGAATGGATGAGCTTGATGATCAGCTTGGCCATGCGATAACCCGGAGCTGCCTTGCCGCCGAAGATGAATGTACGAGGCGTGATCTCCAGGTTCGGATCACGCTGAATGCGCTTGAGCAGGGTGAGAATGTGCAGGATCTGCAAGTGCTGCCGCTTGTACTCATGCATCCGCTTGACCAGCACATCGAAGATCGATTCAGGATCGGTGGTGATGCCCAGCGTGTCGTGGATATAGGCAGAGAGCTGCAGCTTGTTGTGCTGCTTGATGGCTCTCCATTGCTCGCGGAAATCTGGATTATCGACCAGTGGCTCCAGCTTGCGCAATTTCTCCAAATCCCCGATCCATCCAATGCCAAGCCGCTCAGTCAGCAACTCGGCCAGCCTCGGATTGCTCAGCACCATCCAACGACGTGGTGTGACTCCGTTGGTTTTGTTGGAGAATTTTTCTGGCGTAAGCGCGTAAAAATCGCTGAGCACGTGCGACTTCAACAACTCGGTGTGCAATTCAGCAACGCCATTGACGGCATGGCTTCCCAATGTGGCCAGATGCGCCATGCGAACAAACTTTTCGCCATTGTTCCCGTTTTCGTTGATGAGCGAGAGTCGCTGTGCCCGCTCCTCGTCGCCCGGAAACTTCTTGCGCACATTCACCAGATGGCGGCGGTTGATCTCGTCAATGATCTCAAGGTGACGGGGCAGCAGTGCGCCAAACAGGCTCTTCGGCCACTGTTCCAGCGCCTCTGGCATCAACGTATGGTTGGTGTACGAGAGCGTGTGTTGGGTTACGTGCCACGCCGAATCCCAGACCAACCCATTCTCATCCATCAACAATCGCATCAGCTCAGCCACGGCAATCGCTGGATGCGTATCGTTCATCTGGACGACAAAGTTGCGATGCAACTCGGCCAGCGGACGACGCTGTGTAGCTTGAATCTTCAAAATGTGTTGCAAACTGCACGAGACGAAAAAGAACTGCTGCGCCAGACGCAATTGCTTGCCCTGCGTTCCCTCATCGTTGGGGTAGAGAATCTTGGAGATGTTTTCAGACGAAACTTTCTCCGCCACAGCTCCAGAAAAATCGCCCTGGTTGAAGGTCTCGAAGTCAAAACTTTCCACTGCTTGTGCAGACCACAAACGCATCGTGTTTGCAGTGTTTGTCCGGTAGCCCAGAATCGGCGTATCGTGCGGAACCCCACGCACAACCTTCTGCGGAATCCAGTTCACGCAGAGCTTTCCCGTGGCGTCGGTATAGGTTTCGGTGCGACCGCCCATCTTCACTTCAAAGGCATCTTCTGGCCGCTCCAAAGCCCAGGGATTGCCCAGTCGCAGCCACTTGTCTGTCGTCTCCACCTGCCAGCCATCGCGAATCCTCTGGTCAAAGATTCCGTATTCATATCGGATGCCGTAACCAATAGCGGGAATATCCATTGTGGCCAGCGAATCCATGAAGCACGATGCCAGCCGCCCCAATCCTCCATTGCCCAGACCCGGCTCCGCCTCTTGTTCGATGAGCATATTCAGGTCTATGCCCAACTGACGCATCGCCTGTTCGGCCTCATCGTAGATGCCCAGATTGATGAGGTTATTGGCCAGGTGAGGTCCGGTCAAAAACTCTGCCGACAGATAGCAGACCATGCGTACATCCTGTGCCTGATAGTTCTTCAGCGTCGAAATCCAGCGCTCCACCAGCCGGTCGCGCACGGTGTGCGCCATTGCCATATAAAGATCGTTGACTGTGGCTCGTTCCGCAGACCGGCCTTGCACAAAGACAAGATTATCCAGAAACGATTGCGCCAAGGCTTCAACGCTCAGTTCCGTTCTTTGGCCCTTTGACGCTCCGGCAAGCGACGTTTTCAAAATTCCAGTTTGCTGCATCGATTTCCTCACTCCCGCCTCGGCGGTCCTTCCTCTGATTCGAGCAATGCTCCAAAGATAAGTCCGTGGGAAGTGGAAAGAAATGAAATTTGGACGAAAAGGTGGTTGAGAATTTATGAAAGGCCCATTCTGAATAGTGGATTTCCATTTTGGTCAGCCGCTTGGGTTGAGCGAGCCTCGATCGAGATCGCTCGATGTGGTAGTTGTATAGACAACGATGCAGACGAAAGAGAAGGTCGCTGATGCAGGCATTGCTGGGAATTGATGGTGGCGGAACGCGGACGCGGGCCGCAATCACTGCGGGTGCACAGACACTTGCGTTTGCTGAGAGCGGCTCTATCAAGCGGTTGCGGGTGGGCGCAGTGGCTGCCGAGGAGAATCTGCGTGCCTTGCTGACTGAGGTCTATGCTCAGGCGGGAATGACTGCTGTACGAGCGGCATCCGTTGGAGTGGCCAGCGCCTCGATGCCGGGAGTTACCGAGTGGATCACGGCAGTCTTCAGGGATTTCGCTGTCGAACGATCCGAGGTGGTTGGCGACGAGGTGATAGCTCTGGACGCTGCTTTTCGAGGTGGCCCAGGAATCCTACAAATCGCAGGAACGGGCAGCAATTGCATTGGCCGAGCACCGGATGGCAGTCGGGAGACAGCGGGCGGCTGGAGTTCGCGGCTGGGTGACGAGGGGTCCGGCTACTGGATTGGCCTTCACAGCGTGCGCCGTGCGCTTCAGGCTCTGGATCGCGAACAGCCGTCAGGGATTTTAAAGCGAGTGGGAGAGATTTGGGGCACGTCGGGTTTGGATGAACTGGTCAATCTGGGCGATAGCACGCCCGGACCGGACTTTGCCGCGCTGGCTCCGGCGATCAATGAGTTGGCCGAGGCAAGCGACGTGGTTGCCATTGCAGTCCTCGATCAAGCTGCGGCTGATCTGGTCGAATCTGTTTTACTGGTCCGCTCCAAGCTGCGCCGCAAGCATTCCATCGTCGCAGAAGTCCCAGTCGCATGGACCGGTAGCGTGATCGAGAAGATGGCGCGAGTGCACGTGACATTCTTTTCCGGTCTGAAAGCCGCTGCGCCTGATTTGACCGTGATGCCAGAGGCAGTTGTTCCCCTAGACGGCGCCTTGTGGCGCGCTGCGCGGCTTGCTGAAGCGTAGGGCATGATTATTCGAAATAGTTTTCCAGAGACCGTAACAACAAAAAGCCCCCAGCCGAAGCCGGAGGCTCTTGTTATTGCTTTTGCGCGAAGCGCGTACCGCTGGACGCGAAGTCCCTAGTACATGCCGTCCATGCCGCCGCCGTGGCCGCCGCCTGCCGGAGCGGGCTTCTGCTCGGGAATCTCGACGATCAGGGCTTCAGTGGTGAGCAGCAAACCGGCAATCGACGCTGCATTCTGCAACGCAGTGCGGGTTACCTTGGTTGGGTCAATGACGCCAGCCTTGACCAGATCCTCAAAGACGCTGGTGGCCGCGTTGTAGCCGTAGTGTTGATCCTTTGACTCAAGAATCTTGGCCACCACAACCGCGCCCTCTTCGCCAGCGTTGGCAACGATCTGCCGCAGCGGCTCTTCGAGTGAACGACGCACAATCTGCGCGCCGATCTTCTCATCGCCTTCGAGCGACTTGATGAGTTCGTCAACAGCAGGGATGGCGCGAATCAGAGCCACGCCGCCGCCGGGGACGATGCCTTCTTCCACAGCCGCGCGAGTCGCATGCAGTGCATCCTCAACGCGAGCCTTCTTCTCCTTCAGCTCGGTCTCGGTTGCCGCGCCCACCTTGATGATGGCAACGCCGCCCACCAGCTTGGCCAAACGCTCTTGCAGCTTCTCTTTGTCATAGTCAGAAGTGGTCTTTTCGATCTGCGCACGAATCTCACGGACGCGGCCTTCGATGTCGCTGGACTTGCCTGCTCCATCAACGATGGTGGTGTTGTCCTTGTCGATGGTGATGCGCTTTGCCTTGCCCAGATCCTCGAGCTTGACGCCTTCGAGCTTGATGCCGAGATCTTCCGTGATGGCCTTGCCGCCGGTGAGGGTAGCAATGTCGCCCAGGATGGCCTTGCGACGGTCGCCAAAGCCAGGAGCCTTGACGGCAGCTACGTTCAGCGTGCCACGCAGCTTGTTCACAACCAGAGTTGCCAAGGCTTCGCCTTCAACATCTTCCGCAATGATCAAGAGCGGCTTGCCGCCACGAGCAACCTGCTCCAACAGAGGCAACAGATCTTTCATCGCGCTGATCTTCTTCTCGAAGATCAGGATGTAGGGTTCTTCAAGAACCACTTCCAGGCGCTCTGCATCGGTGACGAAATATGGGCTGAGGTAGCCGCGGTCAAACTGCATTCCGTCCACAGTCTCCAGACCGGTGTGCATGGTCTTCGACTCTTCGATGGTGATGACGCCGTCCTTGCCCACAACCTTCACGGCGTGTGCAATGATGTCGCCAATTTCCTGATCCCCGTTGGCAGAGATGGCACCAACCTGGGCCACGGAACCCTCGTCAACTGGCTTTGAGAGCTTGCCCAGTGCGCCGCCGTCGGTCCACTTGCCGTCCTTGTCGCGGGTGCCGATGATCGCAGCAACAGCCTTGTCGATTCCGCGCTTGAGAGCGGTCGGATTCGCGCCCGCCGCAACCGTCTTTACGCCTTCGCGGAAGATGGACTGCGCCAGAACCGTCGCCGTCGTGGTGCCGTCGCCGGCCACGTCGCTGGTCTTGGAAGCAACCTCACGCACAAGTTGCGCGCCCACGTTTTCAAGCGGGTCCTTCAGGTCGATTTCCTTCGCAACCGTTACGCCGTCCTTGGTGATGGTCGGCGATCCAAACTTCTTTTCGATTACAACGTTGCGGCCCTTGGGACCGAGCGTCGCCTTCACAGCGTCTGCCAGCGTGTTTACGCCGCGCAAAATCGCCTGACGGGAATCTTCACCGTGTAGAATCTGCTTTGCCATTGTGTAAATCTCCTTGAAACAGTTCTCAGTTGTTGGTTCTCAGTTCACAGTTGTTAGTTCTCAGTCTCAATTTTTCAATTTTCAGCAACTCTGCCAAGCAACCGGCGGTCTTTATTGAGAACTGAAAACTGAGAACTGTGAACTGACTACTTCTTGACGATTCCCAGGACTTCCTCTTCACGCATGATGAGGAACTCTTCGCCGTCGATCTTGATCTCGGTTCCGGAATACTTGCCGAAGAGGATCTTGTCGCCAGCCTTCACGTCGAGCGGGAAGACCTTGCCTTCGTCGTTGGACTTGCCCTTGCCGACGGCGATCACTTCGCCCTCTTGTGGCTTTTCCTTGGCGCTATCGGGGATGATGATGCCCCCACGGATGGTTTCGCCCTCTTCCATACGACGAACGAGGATGCGATCATGAAGCGGAGTAAAGGTGGTTACTGCGGAGGTTGTTGCCATTGCTTTGCTTCTCCTTCACACACGACCGAGGTTGAGCCTGGGCCGAGGGATTTGAGTGGTTTTAGAGGAAAATCTCGGAATCGGCTGATTGCGAACCCTGAGAGCAGGGTACAGAACCAAGTAGAGCAGTTCCGCCAGCGATGTGCTAGCACTCTCGCCTTCCAATTGCTAACGATAGGAACTTCGCGGCAATTTGTCAAGCGAGATTTTCAACATATGAGTGACTTATGCTCATATAGTATGAATTTTCCGATAAATACTCTGCAAAACTCTGTCTTTGAATTTTCAGATAGGGCACCCACCTATTTAGTCGGAGGTCCTGCTCGCTGCGAGCCCCTTCATCGTAGCCGCGTTCACCGGTTACAATAGTCCCCATGCGTTACCGTTCTCTCTTTCATCTCAGCATCGTTGTGGCCACGCTTGGCCTGATCGTCGCATCGCTCGCCGTCAGTGCTCAGCAAGCACCAAACAAACGTGGCCGCAAGTACAAATCACCGCCACCAACAGCTCGTATCGAGGTGACTGTGCTGCGCGATTCCAGCGGCAAGCCGATTGAGAACGCGGCCGTGATTTTTCATCTGGTTGGCGACAAAGGCAACATGGAACTGAAGTCGAATGAAGACGGCAAGGCTGTCATCGACGTACTGCCGCAGGGTAGCTCGATTCAGTTGCAGGTGATTGCCAAGGGCTTTCAGACTTATGGGGAAGATTACGACCTCGACAAGCCTGAGATGGCCTTCGAGGTTAGGTTGAAGCGCCCGGGCGAGCAGTATTCAATTTATAAGAATTACGGCGTAACGTCGGGCAAGAGTGGCGATACGGAAAAGTCCGCATCGCCGGCCAAAGACTCCGCGCCTGCAAAGGATGCTGCGCCCACGAAAGACGGAGCAAGCGATAAGCCAGCCAGCCAGCCGGATGCGCAACCTAAGTGATGCCGCGTTGATTCAAGGCGGGGTGATGACCAACCAATCCCTCAGCGGTAAATCGGTGCTGGTTACGGGAGGCGCTCGTCGTATTGGGCGCGAGATTGCTCTTACGCTGGCACGCGTAGGCGCTGACGTGGCCATCACCTATCGCAACTCTCACTTTGAGGCTGAAGAGACTGTTCACGCTATCGAATCGATGGGCTGCAACGCACTGGCCGTTGAGTGCGATGTACGCTCAGAGTCTTCTGTGCGTGCGGCGATTGCTGCCTTCATTGCAAGCTTTGGGCGGCTAGACGTGCTGGTGAACAACGCCGCAATCTTTGAGTCTTTACCTCTGGATCAGATCACACTCGAACAATGGGATGCGGTCTTCGAGACCAATACGCGCGGACCGTTTCTGGTGGCGCGTGAGGCCATTGCGCCTCTACGCGTAACCGAGGGACGCATTATCAATATTGGGTCTCTGGGGGGCTTGCGTGCCTGGGCTGGTCATGCTCACTATTGCGCATCAAAGGCCGCGCTTCACTCGCTCACTCAATCCATGGCCAAGGCATTTGCCCCGCAAGTCAGTGTCAACTGCGTTACTCCCGGCTGGATCGAGATGGAGGCCGACGCCAACGAAACAGCCGCTCGCTTTGCGGCTAAAACGCCTATGCAACGCAATGGCTCAGCGTGTGACGTGGCGCAGGCAGTGCTGTTTTTTGCTGTGGGGCCACGGTTTGTAACTGGCCAGATTTTGAGCGTGGATGGTGGATTGGGGCTGTAGTCGGAATTTATATTGTGCGCACATTGACGCAGCGGCACAATCTCTTATCGCATAAACAAACGCCGCCAAAGACTCTTTGACTCAGCGTTGCGGGGAAGGGAATTGGCAGCGGCGGCATACTTCTTTGCCTCAAAGTTCAGCGGCAGGTGCTCCCACAGGCCGACAGCTTCAGGTTGCTCGGGCCATACGGAACCTTCGACAGCGGTTTGAGGATTGGTCACGCACAATCGCTGTGCGGTCTCTTCCCCTGCTCGTTGCGCAATGTAGTCATACCCCTTCTTCAGGTGCGGCGGACGCCACTTGGGATGGTGCGCATCGGTAGCCACGAAATGTATCCAGTTGCGCTCCAATAACTCATTGGAAAACGCCTCGGCCAGCTTGCCGAATCGTCCGTACAAAGAACTGGCCGTGACTTGCACCAGACATCCGTGGCGCATCCATTCAGCCAGCAACTCCGGTTCGCGTTGCACTGCCGCGTACCGTTCCGGGTGCGTAACGATGAGCGTGTAACCCGCGGTTTGCAGGTTGAACAGCGCATCATTTATCTGCGGCGGAATGGATGAATTGGGAAACTCGATCAGCAGATAACCCTTGCCGTCGATGGAGTAGCGCAGCGGATTGGCTGCTGCCTCGAAGATGTTGTCGGCAGTCAAGTGAAAATCGCAGGCGAGGCTCAACTCAATGGTTCCGTCAAGCAACTCGCGCAACTCAGTAAAGCGTTCTTCAATCAGTTTGGCTTGCCAGGGATATTCGTCGCTTGCGTGCGGCGTGCAGACGATGCGGGTTACACCTTCATCAGCAGCCTCACGCGCCAACGCCAGCGAGGTTTCCAGATCGGGCGCGCCGTCATCCACGCCGTAGATCAGATGATGATGAATATCAATCATAGGTCTCGGCTTTCGAGGTGAAGCTCAACGCGCTGCCAAAGTTCCAATCATCGAAGAGATAATCCCCCAGCCGTCTGCCGAGCCGAGCAATTTTTCACTGGAGCGATCAGGATGGGGCATCATGCCCAGCACATTGCGCTTGGCGCTCAGAATGCCGGCGATGTTGCTGAGCGACCCATTCGGGTTGGCCTCCGCAGTAATCTCGCCTGCGGGTGTGGAGTAGCGGAAGGCGATGCGATCTTCTGCTTCAAGACGGTGCAACTCGTCCGCCTCGCAGAAATAATTGCCTTCCATGTGGCCGATGGGAATCTGCAAGACCGAACCCTTCACAAGTTTATTGGTGAAGGCGCTGTCCGTGGTTTCAACGCGCAGATGCACCTGTTTGCAGATGTACTTGAGACCGGCGTTACGCATCAGAGCGCCGGGCAGCAGACCGGATTCGGTCAGAATCTGAAAGCCGTTGCAGATGCCCAGCACCAGCCCGCCGCCATCGGCAAAGCGCTTGACGGCTTGCATGACGGGCGAGAAGCGGGCAATGGCGCCGGTGCGCAGGTAATCGCCATAGGCAAAGCCGCCGGGAACCAGCACGGCATCGACTCCGGCTAGATCCTCAGAGTCGTGCCACAGGAAGGTGACCGGCTGATGGGCCACTTCGGCAATGACGTTGAATGTATCGTGGTCGCAGTTCGAACCCGGAAAGACCAAAACCCCGAATTTCATGCTTCTAGGTTATCAGCTCCGCGGGGTGGAGGCGAGTTTTTGCAAGGGCATTTCACTTGAGTCCAGGAATCGTTCTAACATAGACGCTGCAAAAGGAATGAAAATTCAGCATCAGGATTCCACCCATTGATCTCTGCTCGCGAAATCACAACTCTGCACGATGAACTGGTTCATCTTTGGCATCTGGAGCCGACTGCGCAGGAGTCAAGCGTGTCGGATTGGCTTGCCCTGGTGGCTCGCCAGCATCATGCGAATATTGAACTCTGGCACATTGAGGACGAGGCTCGCACTCCTGGCGCGACCGATGCGGAGTTGGCTGGAGTGAAGCGTCGCGTGGACCGTACCAACCAGCGCCGCAATGACCTGGCCGAAGAACTGGACCGGAAGTTGCTCGACTGGCTTGAACCTCGCAATCTGCCCAACCTGGCGGCTCCGCTGCATTCCGAGTCGCCGGGACTCATGATCGACCGGCTTTCGATTTTGGCGTTGAAGATTTTCCACACCCGCGAAGAGGCTGAGCGCATGGATGCGCCAGTTGGCCACGCAGAGCGCAACGCCGACCGGCTGGTGATTTTGCAACAGCAACGCGATGATCTGGCTGGTTGCCTGGAATCGCTGTGGCTTGAGACCCTGGCCGGAACGCGGCGTTTCAAGCTTTATCGGCAATTGAAGATGTATAACGACCCGTTGCTGAACCCGGCAATCTATCAAAAACTGACTCGCTAGCCTGCATTATTCATGAACGCATGGCAAAAGCGTTTTGTGGTGGTTTGAAATTGCCGAAGTTGCTGGCAGCGGTGTGATTTTTGTCTTACGGGAAGCAGCGGTGAGTCTGGTTGGCATTG
>Ga0182030_10027441_pt1 | contig 10239 bp, 10 predicted proteins | sample 812S3MmetaG_FD_121299 | JGI IMG/M metagenome (GOLD analysis project Ga0182030, IMG submission 121299) | Permafrost microbial communities from Stordalen Mire, Sweden - 812S3M metaG (Illumina Assembly) | ecosystem: Environmental > Terrestrial > Soil > Wetlands > Permafrost | place: Sweden... | reverse complement strand
TCACAGCGACGGTTCGGACACGGTTTGGCTTCGGTTTGATGGGCGCGATTTAAAAATTTTAAGGATTGGGATTTTATTGCTCTTAGTGTTTGAAATTGATTCTTATTTAGTGAGCTAATCGGCGACCGCCGAGTCTGGTGTGACAGGATGGACGGCAGTTGCACAACCGCCGGTACTCCGTTCTACACTTTCCAGAACATTTGACAGGAACTTGAGGGGACGAACAATGCCGCTTACACCAGCCGACGTCCACAATGTGGCGTTCAGTAAGCCGCCTATCGGCAAGCGCGGGTACAACGAAGACGAGGTCGACGCATTCCTCGATCTCGTCGAGAACGAGCTGACTCGGCTCATCGAAGAGAACGCCGATCTGCGTCAGCGGATCGAGGAGCTCGACCGCGAGGTGGCCGCCGGTGGCGGCGCCGCTGTCCCCGCCGCGGTCGCCCAGCCCGCCCCGGTGGCTGCCGTCTTCGAGCCCGAGCCGGAGCCGGAGCCGGTCAAGGCCGCCCCGGTGGCGGCCGCAGCTCCCACTGGCACCAACGAGGAGCAGGCCCTGAAGGCCGCCCGCGTGCTGAGCCTGGCGCAAGACACCGCCGACCGGCTTACCAGCACCGCCCAGGCCGAGTCGGAGAAGCTGCTGTCCGATGCCCGTGCCAATGCCGACCAGATCGTCAGCGAGGCCAGGCACACCGCCGAAACCACGGTCACCGAGGCCCGGCAGCGCGCCGACGCGATGCTGTCCGACGCGCAGACCCGCTCTGAAACCCAGCTGCGCCAGGCCCAGGAGAAGGCCGATGCCCTGCAGGCCGACGCGGAACGCAAGCATTCCGAGATCATGGGAACCATCAACCAGCAGCGCACAGTGCTGGAAGGGCGTCTCGAACAGCTGCGTACCTTCGAACGCGAATACCGCACCCGGCTCAAGACGTACCTGGAATCTCAGCTCGAGGAGCTTGGCCAGCGCGGATCGGCGGCACCTGTCGACTCCAGTGCGGACGCTGGTGGGTTCGACCAATTCAACCGCGCCGGTAATTAGCCCAAGCCGTGCCGCACGTCAGGCCGAGCACCCGGTGGTAGGTTGGGCAGTCGCTTCTCGTCGGCTGGAGGATCAATGCTGATCATTGCGCTGGTATTAGCCCTGATCGGGCTTGTTGCCTTGGTATTCGCGGTCGTCACCAGCAACGAACTGGTGGCCTGGGTCTGCATCGGCGCCAGCGTTCTGGGTGTGGTGTTGCTCATCATCGATGCGTTGCGGGAACGCCGGCGACATGATGCGGGCGGCGAAATCGACAGCAGCGCCGGGGAAGACGAAGACTCCTACGTCGATTACCCGGAGGAAGCAACGGAGGAGGCGGAGCGGTCCGCCGCGCTTTCCGATGAGCCTGCGGAGGAAGCGACTCAGCAGCAATCGGCGGTATCCGCCGAGGGCCGCGGCGACGACGCGGCCAAGTAGACCAGCCTTTTAGCTCAGCTCAGCTCAGCTCAGTTCGTCGGCGTAGCGAGCAGCTGTCGAACCTCATCGTCGCTGACCTGGTGGAAATCGCCGTAGACCTGTCCGACCGCCTCGAATCCGGGCGGCATCGTCACGCACACCACGTCGTCGGCCACCTGCGCGAGCTCCTGGCAGACCGACTGCGGCCCGACCGGAACCGCGACCACGATCGACTGCGGCCCGCCGGCCCGTATCGCCCGCACGGCGGCCAGCATGCTGGCGCCGGTGGCGATGCCGTCGTCGGCCAGGATCACGATCTTTCCGCCCGGGTCGGCGACTGGTCGGCCGCCTCGATATGCCTGCTCGCGTCGCGTGAGCTCAGCCGTCTCGCTGTCGATTACCTCGCGCACCTGCTCGTCGGTGATGTGCAGGCTGGACACCACGTTGTCGTTCATCGCGACGACGCCGCCGCTGGCCAGCGCGCCCATCGCGAGCTCGGACCAGCGCGGCACGCCCAGCTTGCGGACCAGGAACACATCCAGCGCCGCACCCAGCGCCGTGGCGATTTCCCAGGCCACCGGCACGCCGCCGCGAGCCAGCCCGAGCACCAGAACGTTGTCCTTTCCGCGGTAGGACGCTAGGTCTTCGGCCAGCGCGCGGCCGGCCTCATGGCGGTCGCGAAACGTTCGTGTCGCGGTCCGCCGCAGAAAGCCACTGGGTGGGTTCATTGGTGTGCACTCCCGGCTACTGGGCCTTCATCCAGCCTACGTGCGGTGGCAAGTCTGCGACGGACCACGCAGTCGTCAGGGGAATCGCCTTGTGCACGAACATCATCGAGACACCGTCGGGCCTGGCGCGCCGGGTCATCCTGTGGATGGCGACAATGTGGTGATGTATGGCGATTCGACTCGCACGCTCAAAGCCACCAGTTCGCCGGCTCAACCGGGTCAGCCGGTGGCGCCGTCGCCGGTACTGGCCGCCACGTATCACCTGTCGGCCGACGACACCACCGGCCTGGACAGCTACGGCCGCAGCGCCAATCCGACCTGGCGACAACTGGAATCGGCGCTTGCCGAGCTCGAAAGCGCAACCAGCGCACTGGTGTTCAGCTCTGGCATGGCGGCCATCAGCGCCGGATTGGCCGCGCTGACCAGACCGGGCTCGGTGCTGGTGGTGCCGGCTGACGGCTACTACCAGGTGCGCCGGTATGCAGCTGAATACCTTGTGCCGGTTGGGGTCACGGTTGTCGAGGTGGCCAGCGAGCAAATCTGCGAAGCCGCCACGGGCGCCGACGTGGTTCTGGTCGAAACCCCCACCAACCCCGGACTCGATGTAGTCGACCTGCAGCGTCTGGCCACGATTTGCCGCGCTAGTGACGCACGTCTGATCGTCGACAACACCACGGCCACACCGCTTGGCCAACAACCGTTGTCGCTCGGCGCCGACCTCGTGGTCGCCAGCGCCACGAAGACCCTGTCCGGCCACAGCGACGTGTTAGCCGGCTACGTAGCCGGCAACCAGCCCGACCTGATCGCCGCCGTGGAACGCCATCGGCTGCTGGCAGGCGCGATCCCGGGTGCGTTCGAGGCGTGGTTGGTGCTGCGTGGCCTGGCCAGCGCCGGACTGCGATTCGAGCGTCAATGCCACAATGCGCACGCCGTGGCGACGATGCTGCGTGACCATCCCGGCGTCCGTGTGGTGCGTTACCCGGGGCTGGCCGAGGATCCCGCGCATCCGGTGGCGGCCGCCCAGATGAGCGGGTTCGGGGCCCTCGTCTCTGCCGAGTTCGCCGACGCCGCAGCGGTGCACGCCCTCGTGCAGCGCAGCGAGCTGCTCATCGCGGCCACCAGCTTCGGCGGCCTGCACACCTGCGTGGACCGAAGAGCCCGCTGGGGAGACCCGGTCGCAGACGGATTTGCCCGCATCGCATTGGGTATCGAAGACACCGACGACCTTCTCGCCGATATCGAGCAGGCTCTCGCGGCACGCGAATGAGTGCCGGGCCGTAATGCTGGTGTCCGAGGGGGGACTTGAACCCCCACGCCCATTAGTAGGGCACTAGCACCTCAAGCTAGCGCGTCTGCCATTCCGCCACTCGGACAAGACCAACGCAAGTTGGCAGCTAAGGCTATCGGATCAGCCCGCGCGGACCCAATCCAGCTCGTCCTTGCTGAACCGAACGATTTCTAATCAGCAAAATCGGCGTCGCCCTGGTCCTCGCCTTTGTCGCCGTCTCGGCGAGCGGATGTGTCGTCATTGCGGCACCTGCAGCCCACACCAGTTCCTAGGCTCTGCAGCCCACGACGGGGCTAGTCGAGTAACGCGGCGGAACTGACCCAACTGTCCGCCTGCCAGCCCGAGCGTTCGGCATTGAGCCGGGTGGCCCGGGCAATGGTAGGAAAGGGTGTTGTGACAGTTGAGACCGAGAACCTGAACCACTCCAGCGATGACGTGGTCGAGGTTGTCAGCAGGTTGATCCGCTTCGACACCACCAACACCGGCGAGCCCGAGACCACCCAGGGCGAGGCCGAGTGCGCGCGATGGGTCGCCGAGCAGCTCGCCGACGTCGGCTACCAACCCGAATACCTCGAATCCGGGGCGCCCGGGCGCGGGAATGTGTTCGCCCGCCTCAAAGGCGCGGACAGCTCGCGTGGCGCACTGCTGATCCACGGGCATCTCGACGTGGTGCCGGCCGAACCGGCCGATTGGAGCGTGCACCCGTTTTCCGGAGCGATCGAAAACGGCTATGTCTGGGGCCGCGGCGCGGTCGACATGAAGGACATGGTCGGGATGATGATCGTCGTCGCCCGTCAGCTGAAGCAGGCGGGCATCGTGCCGCCGCGCGATTTGGTGTTCGCGTTCGTGGCCGACGAGGAACACGGCGGTCGCTACGGCGCCCACTGGCTGGTCGACAATCGGCCCGATCTGTTCGACGGCGTCACCGAGGCGATCGGCGAGGTGGGTGGCTTCTCGTTGACGGTGCCGCGGCCTGACGGGGGTGAACGGCGGCTCTATCTGATCGAGACGGCCGAAAAGGGCCTGTCGTGGATGCGGCTGACCGCCAGGGGCACGGCGGGGCACGGCTCGATGGCGCATGACAACAATGCCGTCACCGCCGTCGCCGAAGCGGTCGCCCGGCTGGGCCGACACCGGTTTCCCCTGGTGCTGACGGATACCGTTGTGCAGTTCCTGGCAGCGCTGCGCGAGGAGACCGGCCTCACGTTCGACGCGGCGTCGGCCGATCTGGAGGGGATGATCGAAAAGCTCGGACCGATGGCGCGCATGCTCAAGGCCGTGCTGCACGACACCGCGAACCCGACGATGCTCAAGGCCGGCTACAAGGCAAACGTGATCCCGGCCACGGCAGAAGCGGTGATCGACTGCCGAATTCTGCCGGGCCGCAAGGCGCCGTTCGAGGCCGAGATCGACGAGCTGATCGGCCCGGATGTCTCTCGGGAATGGATCAGGGACCTCGACTCGTATGAGACCACCTTCGACGGTGACCTGGTCGATGCCATGAACGCTGCGCTGCTGGCGCTCGACCCCGACGCGCGAACGGTGCCGTACATGCTCTCCGGTGGGACCGATGCAAAAGCGTTCGCGCGCTTGGGTATTCGCTGCTTCGGCTTCAGCCCGTTGCGCTTGCCGCCGGATTTGGACTTCTCTTCGTTGTTCCACGGCGTCGACGAGCGGGTACCCATCGACGCGTTGCGGTTCGGCACCGACGTGCTGGCCCATTTCCTGACGCACTGCTAGTGAAGAATTCGACTCGATGACACGAAAGGACCGCCCATGAGCAAGACGGCTGACCCCTACGAGGCGCTGCCCAAGCTGCCGTCGTTCAGCTTGACCTCGAATTCGATCACCGATGGCCAGCCGCTGGCCACGGCCCAAATCAGCGGGATTTTGGGCGCCGGGGGAGAAGACGTCAGCCCGCAACTGAGCTGGTCGGGATTCCCCGAGGAGACCCGTAGCTTCGCGGTCACCGTCTACGACCCCGACGCCCCGACGCTGTCCGGGTTCTGGCACTGGGCGGTCGCCAACCTGCCCGCTGACGTCACTGAGCTGCCCGAGGACGCAGGCAGCGGAGGCGAGCTGCCGGGCGACGCGCTGCAGCTGGTCAACGATGCCGGCATGCGCCGCTATGTCGGCGCGGCGCCGCCGCCCGGCCACGGCGTGCATCGCTACTACGTCGCCGTGCACGCGGTGGACGTCGACAAGCTCGACTTGAGCGAGGACGCCAGCCCGGCTTTCCTCGGGTTCAACCTGTTCCAGCACGCGATCGCGCGGGCCTACATCCACGCCACCTACGAACAGAAGTAGGCGACGCGCGGCAAACGCCGTGAAGCCTCGCGCGTGTGTGCTCGTCCTGCCGGGCGGCAGGGTGCGCAGCGACGAGGCGTCGCGGTGGTGGCAGCTGGCCAACGTCCGGATGATGTTGGTCGCTGCCGCGTTGCGGCGCCGGCTGGGTCGCGGCGTCGAGGTGCGCCGCGTCCAGTACCGCCTTCGCGGGTGGAACAGTCCGCGTTTCGACGCGGTCGCCGACGCCAGCGCGGCGCTGGACGCCGTGCGTCACCGATTCGAACCGAAAAGCATTGTGCTGGTTGGTCATTCAATGGGTGGCCGGGTCGCGACACGGCTGGCTGCCCGTGGACAGGTCGGCGCGGTGGTCGCACTGGCGCCGTACTGGCCCCGCGACGACGGTGATCTGATTCCGTCGTCGACCCGGCTGTTGGTCGTGCACGGCACCGCTGATACGCGGACGGACCCGGAAAGCTCGCGCGTCCAGACGCTACGAGCCCGCCAGCGCGGGCTGGACGCGCAGTGGGTGGGCCTCGAGGGCGCGGGTCATTCCATGCTGCGGCCGTACTTTGAATGGCACCGCCGTACCGTAGATTTCGTCGCCGACCATTTCGGACGCTGATCGAAATCCGCGTCAAATCACTTGCATCACTTGGGTTTCAGGGGCCTCAGGGTGGCGATTTTTGTCGGTCGGCCGACGTATTATTCGACCATGCTTTCGAGTAGTCGTGAGGAGATCCGAGAGGATTTCGACGCGCTGCGTACCGCGGTGTCCCGGGTGGTCCGGCATTCATTTGAGGTGCTGACCACCCCGGAACGGCTGGCGTTGCTCGAACGGCTCGAGCGGGAGACTCGGCGGTTGCGGGCGCCGGAGCATCGACTGATCAATCAGGTCGCCGGGCAGGCCACACCAGAAGAGCTCGGCGGCAAGGTCTCCCATGCGTTGGCCAACCGGCTGCGCATCACTCGCGGCGAGGCGTCCCGACGGGTGGCTGAGGCCGCCGAGTTGGCGCCGCGCCGTGCGATCACGGGCGAACCGTTGCCTCCGCTGTTGACTGCCACGGCTGCCGCCGAGCGCGACGGCAGCATAGGCGCCGGCCATGTATGGGTGATCCGCCGGTTCTTGAAGCAATTGCCCTGCGGCGTCGATGTGGAAACCCGCGAGAAAGCCGAAGCCCATCTGGTCGAATTGGCCACTTCGCACCGGCCCGACGAGCTCGCCAAACTGGCCGACCGGCTGGCCTATTGCCTCAACCCCGACGGCAACTACACCGACGAGGATCGCGCCCGCCGCCGCGGACTGACCTTGGGCAACCAGGACGCCGACGGAATGTCGCCGCTGCGGGGCTGGCTGACCCCGGAACTTCGCGCCACGTTTGAGGCGGTGTTGGCCAAGCTGGCAGCCCCGGGGATGTGTAACCCCGAGGATCAGACGCCCATGGTTGACGACCCGCCCCGTGACGCACTGCGCGACACCCGCTCACCGGCCCAGCGCAACCACGACGGGTTGAACGCCGCACTCAGGGCGGTGCTAGCCAGTGGAAAGTTAGGCCAGCACAACGGATTACCTGCATCCATTGTCGTGACCACCACGCTCAAAGACCTCGAATCCGCCGCCGGGCACGCACTCACCAATGGGGGCGCCCTGCTGCCCATGACCGACGTGATTCGCCTGGCTCGCCATGCCCACCACTATCTGGCGATCTTCGACGAGGGCAACGCCATCGGCCTGTACCACACCAAACGACTGGCGTCGCCCGGCCAACGAATAGTGCTCTACGCCAAGGATCGGGGGTGCACCCATCCTGGCTGCGACGTGTCCGGATATTGGTGCGAGGTCCACCACGTCGAAGAGTGGTCCACCACCCACCGCACCGACATCAATCAGCTCACCTTTGCCTGCGGATCCCACCACAAACTGGTCGAGCAGGGCTGGATCACCCGAAAACGCAAAGACGGTGTCACCGAATGGATCCCGCCACCGCACCTCGATCGCGGGCAACCCCGGGTCAACACGTTCCACCACCCCGAGAAGCTGCTGGCAGACGAAGACGAAGACGAAGACGAAGAGGGCGCAGCCTAGCTCGGCGGTTGCTCCCGCTTGGCCGCCGACCCGATTGCATCGCCCAGTGACACGAACCCGCCCTCACGCAGCCGGCGGGCGATGCCGTCGTGAATCTGCTTGGGCCACAAGCCTCCTCCGTAGACGAAGCCGGTGTAGCCCTGCAGCAGCGAGGCGCCCGCGGTGATCCGCTCCCACGCGTCGTCGGCGGTCTCGATGCCCCCGACGCTGATCAGCACCAGGCGATCGCCCACTCGGCCGTACAACCGGCGCAGTACCTCGGTGGCGCGGCGTGCCACCGGCGGCCCCGAGATGCCGCCGGTGCCCAGCTCGTCGACGCCCGGCGTGACCAGGCCGTCGCGCGACACCGTGGTGTTGGTCGCCACGATCCCGGCCAAGCCCAGCTCGACGGCCAGGTCGGCGATGTCGTCGACGTCGGAATCCGAGATGTCCGGTGCGATCTTCACCAAGACCGGTGTCGAAGTCTCGGCAAGAACGGCCGACAAGATGGGCCGCAGCGATTCGACCGCCTGCAGATCGCGCAGCCCCGGCGTGTTCGGCGAACTGACGTTGACCACCAGATACGACGCCAGCGGGCCGACAAGCCGGGCGCTGGCTCGATAGTCGTCGACGGCAGCAGCGGCCGGCGTTGTTTTGGTCTTGCCGATGTTCACCCCGATCGGCACGTCGGCCCGGTGCCTGGCAAGACGGATGGCCAGCGCCCCGGCGCCGTGATTGTTGAATCCCATTCGGTTGAGCAGTGCCCGGTCGGCGGCCAGCCGGAACAGGCGGGGAGTGGGGTTGCCGGGTTGCGGGTGTGCGGTGACGGTGCCGACCTCGGCATAGCCGAATCCCAACGCGCCCCAGGCAAGTAGCCCCAGGCCGTCTTTGTCGAAGCCGGCTGCCAGTCCGAGCGGTCCCGGGAAACGCACCCCGAACACCGTGCTGGCCAGCGCCGGATCAGTCGGGCCCAGCAACCGGTGCAGCAACCGCCGCGGCACGCCGACGGCAGTGGTGCCGCGCAGCACGGCGAACACCAGGGTGTGGATGCGCTCAGGCGGCACCAAGAAGAACAGCCGGCGCAGCAGCCCGTACACGCGATGACCGCGTTGGCCCACCGTCACAGTTCCGGCTGATCGGGCTGCTGGCTGCTGAGGCGAGACTTTTTGCGGCGCAACAATACTCGTCGACTTCCGTCGGTATAAAGCCGCACCCGCGTCAGCTCCCAGCCCCGATACTCGGCCTCGATGGACAGCCGGGTGGAGGCGCTGAGCCTGGTCACTTCCGGCGGCAGGCGCAACGGCACCCACTCGTATTCGTCGGACAACTCGGTGTCCCAGCCCACCGGCGGCGCACTACGCCGCGGCGCGCTCACGCGGTACCCGACGCATGCTCGATCACCTGGACACCCGCACCGGAGCCCGACACCACGTATAGGGTGTCCGACGCTTCGTCAAAGGCCAGCGAATTGGGTTGCTGCACAGTTGGGTAATGCACCTTCTCGACGGGAATTCCGGTTGACAGATCGTAACCAATGACGGTGTTGGACGCGGTTTGGGACACCCAGGCCAATTCCCTGGAGCCGGCCAGCCCGTATGGCGCGTCGCGCACCGGGTAGGCCTGCCGCAGGATCAACGGGTCGACGCCGTAGACCAACAGCTCGCCCCCGCGCGTGTCGGCGACCAGCACCCGGCCCAGCGGATCGGCGACCATGGTGGTGGCGCCCGCGCCGGCTCGCAGTGCCTGCTCGGCATGACCGTTGGCGCCGATCGTCGTCACCGAAGTCTGCCCTTGATCCAGGACAACGGTCGTATCTCCTTGGGTCACAAGGAAATCTACCCGAGCAAAAATCTTGTTTCGGCTCTCCACGGTCGCAGTCGTTGCATCGCCCGATGGCTGCGGGGCAAGGGTGTAGACCGCGCCGTCGGCGCTGCCCAGCACCAGCCTGCCGTCCGCGCGTCGTGCGATCGCGGTGAAATCGGCCTGCGGGGCGCCGGCGACCTGCACCTGCGCGGGGTGCCCGGTGGCCAGATCGACCACGAAGTAACCGCCACGGGTGGCCAAGTAGATCGTGCCGCGGCCGTCACCGGTCAACGCGGTCGCTGGCCCCGGCAACACGACGACCCGCGGCGCGGCCTGCTTTTGGTCGAACACGGCGAGGCTGGCCGGCGCTGCCGGGTCGGCACCGGGGGCCAGCACCGCCAGCGCGTGGGTGCCGCCGTCGAAGACGGCGGCGGCCGCGTGCCCCGCCAGTGGCCGCACCGCGCCGGCCGGATTTTGCGACGCCGGCGGCGACTCGGCCGCACGTGCCGGTTCAATCGTGGGCGGGGTGGCATCGAGCGAACTCGACGAGCAGCCCGCCACCAGCGTCAGCAAAGCAATCAAGACACCCGAACCGCGGGGAACTCGACGTTCCTTGCCCTTATGTCGTGACAGCAACGGC
>Ga0182030_10027440_pt1 | contig 10239 bp, 15 predicted proteins | sample 812S3MmetaG_FD_121299 | JGI IMG/M metagenome (GOLD analysis project Ga0182030, IMG submission 121299) | Permafrost microbial communities from Stordalen Mire, Sweden - 812S3M metaG (Illumina Assembly) | ecosystem: Environmental > Terrestrial > Soil > Wetlands > Permafrost | place: Sweden... | reverse complement strand
TTAGGAAACCGATGCTCTATCCCCTGAGCTACGAGGGCATTGCCCATCGGTCCAATCTTGGTCCATTCTTTGGAACGTTCGAGATCTTGCGCTAGGACGATTCAATGTTACAGGCTGACCCTATTGGGTCCATCTCGCCGGAATCTTTCAACTGCCAGTCGCCCTTCCTCAACAATTTGTCAGTTGACGCGGTATCCTCGGTCGCAGTTGGACTTCACCTCTGACGAAGGGCAACTATTCCGGACGACAATTGGCGAACGGGTATTGCTCCGTAATACACCTGCTTGACAATGCCCGATCCATCGACAAACACAGTCTCCGGTATCTGACCAAATTTGAATATTCCAGCAGTCACAGCATTGCTCGCATCGAACGCAACCGGAAACGTGACGTGATCATTACGCGTAAACGTCTGGGCCAAAGATTGAGCATCGTTGGAGTCGATACCCATGACAGTTACACCTCGAGGTGGATGAGTCGAAATGTAGGCAGCAACTTTGGGCATCTCGCCACGGCAGGGGATGCACCAGCTAGCAAAGAAGATCAGTACTCCTGGATGTCCACCGGCCCATGGTGCCTTCTCGGTTCCGCTATCCAGTCCGGGCAGAGAAAAACTGGCCACTCTGGTTCCGACAAGTGATGATTTTGGCGATCCCACCTTCGCGTTCGACGCGACGATGATGAGGCCTGTTAAAACGGCAGCAACGATGCCGACTGATATCCACGTCTTGGGAGAAAGTCGTCGCTGCTTCGGCGTGGCGACATCGGGCAAAACGTTAACCTCCATCGAAACAATGAGCACCGTCAAATTGGTGCCACGACGCACACACGATCACTTCTTCACAATTTTCTGCGATGAGTAACGCTAAGGCGTTAACTCTACTACTCCTGGTAGAATTACGACGTGAAGCGCGCGACTTGGGGATTGGGTGTGGGCGTAGGAGTGTTCGCTCTGGTTGCCGCCGTGGGTGTCAACATGAGCGCGGGAAGCAAACATGCGCGGCTTTCACCAAGCACCACGGTCAGCGGATCCTCAGGAATTCGGTTTACCAACGTGACCGTTACGGCGGCGTCTGCTCACGGTGAATCTGCCGTGGCTATGACCATCAGCAACAAGACCAATGGCCCGATTTCATTGATGACCGTAACGTCGCCACTCTCCAGCATGAACATGCTCTACTACGACACCAATATGTGCCAAGGCGATACCGCGATGACCTGGCTAGCCAACATCTTCATTTCACAGAATCAAATCCAATTGCTCGGATATCAAAATCAGGGCGTGATGCTGGCACGACTTCATCAGAATCTCAAGGTCGGGACCACCGTTCCGCTCCAAGTGAAGTACAGCAATTTCTCAACCTCGCGCACTGTGACTTTGCAAGCCCGAGTCGTGGCTCCTCCCAATGGGTTGCACTTCCACTTGTCCTCCATGAAAATGTAGGTTCATTGCCGTGCCCGGGAAAATGAATGACGTCGGTTCGCGATGGCCCTCACTCACGTCGTGGCATATCTCTGGTGCGGCAATTTTGCTCGCCATAATCGGATCGGTCGTGTTGTGGCACTTCTCACGAAGAACGACACCTCGTGGTCGCTTTGCTTGGGCCGCAGCGCTCGCGCTCTCCATCGCTCTTCTGTCATCGGACGTGCAAGCCACTGCGATGGTGAGTTATCGCAGCCACATGATCGAGCACCTCGCGGCGATTCTCATCATCGCACCACTCGTCGCGGCGGGAACGAAAGTTCGGATGAGTCGAGGAAGCGCGACGTTGGGCTTGATTGCCTTCACCGTGCTCGTCCCGCTCTACCACTTAACCCGCCTAGGAGCGCTGGTGATGGAACAGGCGGGCGGACACTTGATAGAGCTTCTTTCATTCATTGTCGTCGGTGTGTGGTTTTGGCTCCCGGTGTACGGAGTCAATCGACCGATGACAGACGTCCAACGTCTCACCTACACCTTCATTGCCTTGCCCGTCGTCGTGACAACGGGACTAGTTCTTTGGTCGTCTGATGCGAGCGCTATCAGTTCGGTAGGCATGAATATGCCCATGATGTCGATAGGGGACATTCACAGTGGAGGCCTCGTGATGATCGAGTGGGGAAGCGCAATGATGGGCGCCCACATCGTAGGACTGATCTTTTCGTCAGCGCTGCAGCGCCGCCGAGCTTTCCTGCCGGTGGGGTACAACTACGTCGACTCTTAGTAGGAGCGACTAACTAACACAGACTAAAGCGACGCCAACTCCCACGAAGAACGCACCGATTGTTGTTGCTGCCACCACGTCGAGAGTCGACGCGACCCGGTGATCCAATCGCCTGACCCGCCGCTCAAGCAGTTGATCGGCAATACCAAAAGCCCCACGAGGCGCGAACTGGAACGACGAGGCCTTCGAGATCGCTGAGCGTAATGCACCTCTTGATGCCTTCTTGGCCGCGAAGTCGTCGGCAATCATTTCCAAGTATTCGCGCATCGCAACCGGCGCGCGACGTGAAAGAGGCAGAAAGCTTACGAAGCTCGCCAGCGTCTGCAGTGGCACCAGGAATAATCCGTGGTGCCCTTCGTGATGACCGCGTTCGTGAGCAAGGACCGCTCCAAGTTCGGCATCATCGAGCAATTGCAGTGCCCCGGTGCTCAGTACCACGCGCCCTCCGCGACCAGGCAAGTAGTAGGCGATTGGCTGCGCGTGGTTCAGCAGACTCACTCCAACTCCTGAGCGTTCCACCGACTCGTCTGACACCATATCTATGACCGCGCGCTGATCACCACGTCGCCGCCACGTCTGCCAACCCACCATGACCAGGCCGCCGCCGAACAGGACCACGATGTCTAGTGAGAAGGACAGTCCCACCACCTCGACCAAGCCGAGGCCGCGCAACGGATGACCATCGCTCAAGTGACTCACGAAGGTCAGCATTGCCCGCCATATCGAGGTGGCGCCCGGATCAATTCCTAACCTCAGGAAGAAGACGACGGTGCTGAGCCATCCGACCCCACAGAGGGACCCCCAAAGGACGAGTCCGCTGTGAGGTATTCGATCGAGACGCCGTGAAGAATACAACGACTCGGGAAGCACGACAAGGAACGTCGACGCCACCGACAACGAGACCACCGTCATGTTCATCAACGTGGCCGTCTCGCGAATATCTTGCGAAAGAAATTCGCATCACTCGCGGGTATTTCCTGCGCGAAACGTGCGAGGACCGCGTGGCGATCGGAGGCGCTGGAGAGCGCCTCCATCATGAGAGACGCAATGTAGTCCTCGCGTGGTGCGCGAGCGCGAAAGTGGTTGAGGCGCCCCTGCTTGGATTCGATCAAAAATCCTTTGGCAGCGAGACGGGTCAGCACGGTCATGATGGTGGTGTACGCATGGTCGGGAAAATTCTCGGCGACGTCTCGGACACTCAAGTCCTCATCCATGCGCGACCAATGAACTTCCATCACGTTGCGCTCAAGATCGCCGAGCTTCATGGTTTTCCTTTCCGCACGGACCGGACGATTATTTCAATTTGAAATCTACTCTCTTCGGTTACTACCGTATGTAGTATGACAGAACTACAGACTGTAGGAGATTGGAGCCGGGGATGAAGATGGAGCGATTGATTGCGGTAGTGGGCGTGGGCGCCCTGACCTTGGTGAGTTTGGTGAGCACCAGTGCCACCGCATCCAGCACGAAAGTGGCTCAACCCCCCGCTTCGGTAGGCGTTGCCACCTCCCTGGCTGTTTCCAAGTCGGTTCTAAACGCCAAATTCACCAACCAAGCGGGAAGACCCGAGACACTCGCATCCCTGAAGGGGAGAACCCTGTTCATCGTGCCGGTCCTGACATTATGCAGCGATACGTGTCCCTTCACCACGGGCAATCTGTTACAACTCCAAGCTCGCCTCAACGCCGCCAAGGCGACCAATGTCGAGATCGTCGGGATCGATGTCGACCCCTACCGTGACTCAGTGACTCGCGTGGCCGCGTACTCCAAGTTGATTGGCGCCAATTTTCAGTTATGGACGGAGCAAGGTGTCACTTCTCGGCCAACTTTGACCAAGAAGGAACTCGCCTCCAAGAGCCCCGTAGGAACCGGAGACATCAATCCCAACTTGTTGGCACTGGAGAAGTTCCTCGGTTGGTCCGTCCAAGTCGTACCCCAAGGGACCCCTCCAGCGACAGATTGGATGGCGCCACACAAGAAATTGACGTACGACATCAATCATTCTGACGGTTTTTGGGTCGTGAGCCCCACTGAGCAAGTCCGCTTCGTGAGCGGCACCAAGCCTGCGTTCAAGGGCACGCTGTCCAAGGTCCTCTCAACCTTCATGGGTTACAAGTCCAACATCTACGACTCGCCGACGTGGAAGGGTGGCTGGACACCTGCCGAAGCCCTGCAAGCCATCGAGTGGGTCATCCAGACGAAGATCTAGCTCACCCCCAACCAATGTTGCCTTGGCCCCAGGCGACAATTACGGCTCGGGGCCGGGTGGGTTCTGTAGGCGATAGTTTGTCCTCACCCGATGTGCGATGACCTCGAGCGAGTGGTGGTGAACGGACCGTGACATACCTTGACCAGAACTGGGGCCATCCATGGGTGTTCTTGGCCGGTTTGTTGGCTCTAGTCGTCCACGTACACGGTCTACGTGCTTTGAACTGGCGTTCGAATCGCGAGCGAGCCCGCCGCCGGCGCCATCGCATGCTCTTGAGTATCGCCGGTATCACGCTCGCCACTCTGAGCGTGTGCTCACCCCTGGAGTACTGGTCGATGCAATACTTCTGGATCCACATGCTCCAACACATCACCGTAATGTTGGCCGCCCCTGCACTCTATGTTGCTGGAAACCCAGCGCTCCCTCTGGTGTTTGCAATCCCCGTCGCGACCCGTCGTCGACTGATGCGTGTTATGAATCTCTCCCGCAGTCTCAGCTGGCTGCGCCAACTATTCCACTTTGTGTCATCGACACGATTCGCGGTGATCTCCTTCAACGTGGTGATGGTCGTGTGGATGATTCCTGGGCCTTTCGACTTTGTGATGAAGAGCGAGTCACTTCACATCGGATTAATGCTCTCGTCATTTCTCTTCACCGGCATACTCTTTTGGACCAAGATCTTGTCGTCGTATCCATTCAAGGCGATTGAAATGCCTCTCCCGAGAGCGGGAGCGTTGCTCGTGACGAATCTGGTGATGACCATCGTGGCAATGTCCATCAGTATCTTTACGACGACCGCCGACTACCGATTCCCTCCAATGATGATGGTGATGGGGTCAGTGGTCATGCCCATGACGACGGTTACAATGAATCGTCTGGTCGACCAACAGATTGGTGCGGCGATCCTTTGGGTGTGCGGAGACTTCTGGTGTTTGCCAGCCCTCATCTTTGCGATTCACTCGGCGCTCAAGGATGGCACTGATGCCAATTTGGTGGACCGTTTCCTTCGTGGTCGAGAACAAGCAGCGCCCACCGCGGTCCTCACGGGGAGGGGCCGAAAATGACTCCCACGTCACCAACGCTGCGGCCTTTAGGAGACCGACTCACCGCGCTTCCACAGGTCGAGGTTACGGTTGACTTCGTTGAATATCGATGAGCGTCTCGATGCATAATCGGATTACATATGCCCAAATAATTGTGTTCCGATGACCACCTTGGAGAGGAAAATCTGCTCGCGTTTGGTCCAATCTTGGTCCAATGTTTTGCGATTTAGATGCGTTTTAAGCCACCCCGAGCCGGTAAAAAGCCCACATTTCCAGCGTTTCCCAGTATTTGACACGCGAAACTTGGGATTAGGAAACCATCGCTCTATCCATGCTGAGCTACGGGAGCATTATCCCTCGCTCCAATCTCGCTCCAATCTTTGGAATATTCAAGATGTTGCACTGGGATGCCTCAATCTTACAGGCTTACTGTTAGTGCCTTCGAAACTGTTGAGGGTTCAGTTGCGATCCTCTCAATTGAACCCTCAACAGTTTCGTTCACCGAACACCCATATAAATGTCAACGTTGATAGTCATCACTTGACCGCCACTTCGACAATCTTGACGACGACCATAATGAAGGCAATGCCGAGGTATCCGCGCAACGTCAGCATGCCCATCTTGCGCTGGCTTGACATGACAGGACGAGTGAGTGTGTGAAGGGGCGCCATTCGCCAGGTGTCACGATTCGACACCTCGGCAAGAACGTCGTCCACCGTCACAATCTCTCGGCGACGGTGGCGCTGCGCGATAAGGACGCCCCCCACGAGGAGTCCCAGCATCGAGCCAATAACGAGGATAGCGACGATCTGAGTACTGGTGATGCTGGGAAAGAGGACACTCGCCGTCAAGATCACGGATAGCAAGACAAGTATCCACACAATGGCCGCGGAGAGAGCGTTGAGCCGCTTGCCATTGACCCACGGACCGAGCACCGCTTTGTCGTTACAGAGCAACAACAGGAAGACGGTGGCGCTCGGAAGCAGCACACCCGCCAGGGTCTGTACACCCTCCGTGAGTAGACCGAGGGGAACTCCCGGCGTCAAGACGAGTGCCGCCGCCACGGCCATCAGACCGGCGTAGCAGGCGTAGAAACCCTTCGCCTTCGTCACAGGCCGGTGTAGTGAGTGGTTCAGATTCAATACATCGCTCGTCGCGTACGCGGTGGCGAGACCGACGGCGGCCGCGCCGATGATGCTGGCGTCGAGTAGCGCAATGGCGAACATGTCACCGGTGAGCCGTGACGAGTACTTCGCCAGGCCTTGTGCCACTCCTTGGGCACTAGTGAAGTGCCCGAACTCGGGGTGACCGTTAAATGCCCAATACGAGAATCCGAACATCGCCGCTCCTCCGACCACGACCAGCGCGATGCCGATCCAGAGGTCCACCCGCCCGTAACGGATGAATCGCGGAGTGATCCTCTTGTCGATGACGTAGGACTGTTGAAAGAACAATTGCCACGGTGCGACGGTCGTGCCGACGATGGCGATGATGAGCAGCATCACGGTCGAGAGTTGCGAACCCTTGGGGAAGCCCGGGAGGAGGAGGCCGTGGGCCATCTGTCCCACGGGTGGGTGCACCATCAGGTACACCGGGATCAAGATGAGCGATCCCGCGACGAGGGTGAGGCAAATCCTTTCGAAGCGACGAAAACTCCCCGTACTGGCCGCCGCCACGACGACGACACCCGCGAGAATCACCGCCGGCACTTTGGGCAAGCCCAGGTACCCCACGGCAAACGTGATGCCGATGAACTCCGTGACGATCGTCAACGCGTTCAAGATGAACAAGTCGATGACGCTGAACGCTCCCCAGAATTTTCCGAAGCGTTCGAGGATGAGACGAGCGTGCCCCACCCCCGTCACCGCGCCCAGACGCAACACCATCTCTTGGTTGACGTAGAGCACCGGTATGAGCAGGAGCAGCGTCCACAAGAGCCGGACGCCGTAATTCTGTCCCGCTTGGGTGTACGTCCCGAAGGCGCCGGCGTCATTGTCACCGACCATGACGATGAGACCCGGGCCAACGATGGCCAGAAGCGTTTTCAGTTTCGACGAGACGCCCTGACGTGGCGCCACATCGCCGTAGGCAATCGTTCCGAGTGCGCCTTTGACGTCGCCGAGGTGTGCCGAATCGAGTACGGCTGAGTTCTCAAGATCGTTGTTTGTGAAGTCCTTATTCATCGCTTCATACCCCCGCAAACGTGACGGATCGAACGAACGAATGACGTGGTGGATGCCACGAATTTGGTCATGTTCTCGAATTGTGGCCAAGAATTCATTTGAACGAAGTTGATTGTGTACATGAGGAGTCCTTTGTGTAGCGCATGGCGAGATGCCGTGGAATTGATCAATTGGATGACGGACACGGCCAGACTCGAAAATCGAGGTGCAGCCGTGTCAAGGAGAAGAGATTTACGTGCTCGTTCTCGGGACGCGACAGTTGAGTTGGTCCCAAGACCACCGATCAATTACCGTATCGAGTCAACAAAGGCTTGGGTTACGCCTGAACTCTCTACAGGGATTGGGGAGACGGAGCACGCCAAGTACTAGGAGGGTCATTATGCATTTGACTCACCTCCTCGTCGTCCAGTTCATCCAATTTAGCATGTCGATCGAGTTGCTCTGAATGTCGCTGAAAGATTCCGCGCAGATTCGTGGTAGCACCGATCTCGGCATTCATTCTGGACCCTCGTTCGATTTTGTGAAGATGTCAGTCATGGGGTCTCCCCCACCCGCCTCCTCAACCAACGCCATCAATGCTTGGTCGGGGAATCGGTACGACTTGCGCATAATTCCAATGGGCACCTGGGCCAACTCGAGAGCAATCTCGAGTTCGTCATTGACCTGTTGGTGATTGCGATGGACATCGGCGTGGAACGCCAACTCGTTCAGCACGCCCACGAGTTGGCGGCTCTGGGTTTTGGAAAGGCCCACCGACTGCATTGCGCTGATCTCGGAGTCGATGAAGGATCTACTAATCCTGTGCGCCTCGAGGGTCGTGGCAAGGACTTCGGGAAAACGACTTAGGAGTGTCGCAGCTGGTGCAAGAGGAGCGAGGACGGGTAAGTAGGTCTTCTCGTTGACAAAAAGTACATACTGCGGTTTCCAGAAGAGAGGTTTGGCGTACCAGTTGCCAAGATTCGTCGAAGGTTCGTCATAGAGAACTTCCACCGGAGCCTTGATCCGATCAAGCAGTTTCTTCGTGGCGTGCACTGTATACATGGGTTTCATCCTGTCAGATTCCATTTCTCGCGCCGCGAGCGAACTAATGGCATTAATGTTGTAACTCACGTTATACGTGAGTTTTTGCTATATTGCTTTATAGGAGATTTGGATGACCCGCCAACTTAAACTGATTGACACCCTCCTCTCAGAAGGCCGAGACGAGTTCACTTTCGACGACGCCCGGGCTCGCCTCAATGTCTCCCGCGAGGCGACAGCGAACGTTCTCGTTCGCCTTGTCAACCAGGGTCTGGTCAACAAACTTGCAAGAGGTCATTACGCAATCCGTCCCTTAGGTGCATTAGGCACTTCGTTGGCAACACAGGACCTCGCGGCGGCCGTGGGGGCCGCATTCGAAGGGCGCGGCGAGCACCGGATTGCCTACCTGAGCGCATTGAGTGAACTTGGGGTGCTCAGTCATCCAGTCCGTTCAATCTACGTCGCGTGCACCAAACAAGTTCGATTCGCTACCATCGGCCGAAGACCACTTCATACCGTAGTGGAGAAGGCAGCGACAATTCACTTAGGTGCCGTAGCGGTCAAGAACTCGTGGCGATCGTCGCTGGAGCGAGCCTTGGTCGAATGTGCTCTTCGTGTGGACCTCATAGGAGGGGCAGAGCAACTTGGCGACGCTGTCGCATCTGGATCACGAAATGCGGATTCAGTCGAGATATCGCGCATCGCGAAGAGCTTCGGCGCACGCGGTCAGGCAGCAGAACGGCGCCTCGCCTCAATTGCAACATATCTCCATTTGCCACTGTCTCTCGACCCCGACGTGAGCGAGCGACAACCATTGATCCGATTGGACCCGAGAGATGACCGGACCGTGTGGACGGACTCACGATTTCGGGTGGCCTGGAGCCTGACAATTGACGAGTTGCAAGCAGTCGTGGGGAACTAATAATGCTGACACGGTTTGCAATCACACGTCGAGCAGATGACGATGGCGTTGACTCGTTGGTAGCCGAACGGGACTACGTCCTTTCCCACATCGTTGCTCAACTCCACCGAGCCAAGCCGGCAGGTGGACAACTAATTTTCAAGGGCGGAACGGCCCTACGTCTGGTGCACATCGGTGACTACCGCTATTCTGCGGACCTGGACTTCACCATTATCGGCGCTAGTGCCAGCGTCGCAACCGCATCTATGGTTGAAGTGTTAGATGCTGCTCGCATCCATGCAGGCTTCCCACTACTCGAACTTTCCACGGAAAGTAATCGAATTTCCTACGTCGGGCCCTTGGATGCCAGCAAGCCGCGCATTCTCAAATTGGATATTTCCGACACCGAGGTGGTCTCGATGGTCGAGCAGCGCACAATTCTCAACGCAGTGTGGTCTGATCTCCCCGATGCTGTTCCGTTCACCGTCTACTCCGTTGACGAGATTGCGGCGGAGAAGCTGCGCTGCGTCATCCAACGTGTGCAATGTCGAGATCTATACGACATCTTCCGACTCGTAGAAGACATGGGGGTGTCTCTCATTGAAGTGCGCCCGCTGTTCGAGCGGAAGGCGACAGCAAAGAGTCTAGATCCTGCAACGTTCGCTGTTAAGTTCGCTGA
>Ga0182030_10027438_pt1 | contig 10239 bp, 9 predicted proteins | sample 812S3MmetaG_FD_121299 | JGI IMG/M metagenome (GOLD analysis project Ga0182030, IMG submission 121299) | Permafrost microbial communities from Stordalen Mire, Sweden - 812S3M metaG (Illumina Assembly) | ecosystem: Environmental > Terrestrial > Soil > Wetlands > Permafrost | place: Sweden... | reverse complement strand
GTCGGCAAGAAGCTCGATTTCCTGCTCCAGGAAATGAACCGCGAAACCAACACGATTCTGTCCAAAACCAGTGGAGCGGGTGAACCGGGGCTGAAGATCACTGAGCTCGCCTTGGCAACCAAGTCTTCCATCGAAAAGGTCCGGGAGCAGGGGCTGAATCTTGAATAGCCGAGCTACCGACGTCCCGGCGGCAAACAAAGAGAGAATCTCGGGCGAATGACCACTGTTTTCATCATCTCCGCGCCATCGGGATCGGGCAAATCAACCCTGGTCAACCAGCTGATGCAGCGTGTGGAAGGCATACGATTTTCGGTCTCTTACACGACGCGCGCGCGGCGGGGCCAGGAAGTCGACGGCAAAGACTATTTTTTCATTTCGCGGGAAGATTTCGAAGCCCGGATGGCCCGGGATGAGTTTCTCGAATGCGCGGAAGTCTTTGGGAATTACTATGGTACGCATTCGAGTGAACTAACCCGCGCGGCGGCCGATGGCGTCGATCTGGTGCTCGACATCGACGTGCAGGGTGCGCGACAATTGAAGAGCAAGATCCCTGACGCGGTGTCCATTTTTGTTCTGGCACCCAGCCGGCAGGTACTGGAGCAGCGATTACGCGCGCGATCGCAGGATTCCGAACCGGTGATCGAGAGACGGCTCAGAGACGCGGCGCAGGAAATTCGCAATTATAAGCAATATGAATATGTGCTGGTGAATCGCGACGTGGAGGCCTCGGTGGATAGCTTAGTATCCATCGTCAAAGCCACCCGCAGCCGGCGCGACCGGATGGAAGATCAAATCCGTCCGATCCTGGAGACGTTCCCCGATGCCTGAAACCAACATGAGACACACCGCGCAGAGCGTAATCCCCGACGATCCGGAAGCGAGCGCTTATCGCTTTATCATTGTCGCGGCCAAGCGTGCGCGTCAGCTGCAAAACGGCGCGCGCAGTTTTCTGCCCACGACCTCCAAGAAACCAACCGTGGTCGCGATGGAGGAAGTGCGGCGGGGACTCGTGCAATACGACGACCCCAGCTACAAGGCCGGACAAGAAGCTCTGTTGAACAAAGAGTAGTTTCTCTTTGATCCGGCTGACCGAACCGGTCGGGCTGCGGGGATCACATTTCGAGGACCTATGCCATCCGAGCCAAATCCTAGCGCTACCGAGCCGGGCTCGGCGAAACGGGTGGACCAGAGCGCCTCGTACCCCAGTTCCGAATCCAACCTCTCGAACCTTCCCGTAAAAAACGTCGCGCTCGGTGTCGGCGGCGGGATCGCAGCCTATAAGTCCGCCGAACTGGCTCGGGAGCTGATGGCCCGCGGATTCTCCGTGCAGGTGGTCATGACGGCCGCCGCTCAGGAATTCATCCGCCCGCTGACGTTCGCCGCCTTGACCGGCAATAAAGTTTTGACCGGACTCTTCTCCGGAGCGACCGCGGAAGAGACGCTTTCGAGCGCGATGGAGCACATTCGCGTTGCGCAAGAGAAACAAATCCTGGTCATCGCACCGGCAACAGCGGACCTGATCGCGAAATTGGCACACGGCCTCGCTGACGATCTGCTCACCACGGCATACCTTGCGTTCACCGGACCCGTGGTCATTGCTCCGGCGATGAATGTGAACATGTGGAACCACCCCGCGACCCAAGCCAATGTCAAGACGCTGCGGGGTCGCGGGAATCACATCGTCGATCCGGGCGAAGGCGAATTGGCTTGCGGAATGGTCGGTGCGGGACGGCTGGCCGAGCCCGACGAGATCGCCGCATTTGTGAGCGCTGTAGCAGGCGGCCCAGGAGCCCCCTCTAGAGATCGTCTACGATCTCAAACCGGCGCAGAAGCTTCAGCAATTCCGATCAAGCACGATCTTGAAGGCGAGACGATCCTGATCACGGCGGGGCCGACGCAGGAACCACTCGACGCGGTTCGATATCTCAGCAATCGATCGAGCGGCAAGATGGGCTATGCGCTCGCGGAAGCGGCTGCGGACCGCGGCGCCAGAGTGATCCTGGTCACGGGACCGGTGCATTTGACGGCTCCCAAGGGCGTCGACGTGATTCAAGTCCAAACCGCGCTCGAGATGCGCACGGCCGTGATGGATCATCTGGAGGAATCGAGCATTGTCATCAAGGCCGCGGCCGTGGCGGACTATCGCCGGTCGGATCCACCGCAGCAGAAGGTGAAGAAGACCGCGGCGCGCATGTCGCTCGAACTCGATCCAACGCCGGATATTCTCGCCGAGGTTGGCAAGAAAAAGGGCGACCGGCTGCTCATCGGATTCGCCGCGGAAACCGAGAATTTGGTCGAGGAAGCCCGGCGCAAGCTGGAAAGCAAGAACTGCGACATGGTGGTGGCGAATCTGGTTTCGCAAACCGGCACCGGCTTCGATTCGGACGAAAATGAAGTTGTGCTGGTGTTGCGAACGGGTGAAAACATACAGGTGAGCCGTGCCTCCAAACGTGCCATCGCCGAACGGATCCTGGACCGGATGATTCAGTTGCGTCTCGCCTTGCATCACGCCGCCCAATGAATCCAGACCAGGTACGTCAATATCTCAGCTTCTATCAGGATCTCGGAGTGAAAAACATTTATCGCCGTAAGGCGAGTGAGGCGGCCAAGGCTGCCGAACCATTGGCTGCGGGAGTCGTGGCTGCATCCGCAGCCGGGGCGGCCAAACCCGCGAAGACACCGGCAAAGCCGGCTCCATGGGCGATCGAGCCAGGCGCGGTGGCTCCTCCCACCTTGATCAAACCCGCGACCAAACCTCAGATCGTTGTTCCGGAACTCATCCCGCTCGCGCCGACGGGCGACACGCTGCTCCAAATTTCCGCCGATATCGGCGACTGCCATCGGTGCGGACTTTCGAAGGCCCGATCCAAGATTGTGTTCGGTTCCGGCAACGAAAGGGCGCAACTCGTCTTCGTTGGGGAAGGACCGGGTGCCGACGAGGATGCGCAGGGGCTTCCCTTCGTGGGCCGCGCGGGTCAACTGCTGACGCAGATGATCGACGGAACCGCGGCAAAAGAGGGCATTCCGATCCACAGGTCCGACGTGTACATCTGCAACGTGGTGAAATGCCGGCCGCCGGAGAATCGGACGCCGCTGCCGGATGAGATGGAGATCTGCGGAGAATTTCTGTTCCGCCAACTGATGGCGATTCAACCCAAGGCGATCTGCGCGTTGGGATCGACCGCCGCCAAAGCTCTGCTCGCGACCAAAGATGGGGTGACTCGTTTGCGCGGGAAATGGCACAAGTGGCGCGATATTCCGGTGATCGTGACGTTCCATCCATCGTACCTATTGCGCCCCTACAATCAGGACGCCAAGCGCGAGGCTTGGGAAGACTTGAAAAGAGTTCTTCACTTTGTGTATGACTGAGGCTCGGGCGTAATGGCGCGAGGCCTGTTCATCACGCTTGAAGGTCCCGATGGCAGCGGAAAATCCACACAGGCGCGCCTGCTCGCCGAAAGGGTTCGTGCGGCCGGTCACGAGGTTCTCGAAAATCGCGAGCCGGGAGGCACACCGATTGGAATGCAGATCCGGCGGGTGCTGCTCGATTCGCAAAACCAGGAACTGAGTCCGACGGCGGAGCTTCTACTGATGTTCGCCAGCCGGGCCCAGAATGTCGATCAATGGATTTTGCCGGCGCTCGCGCAGGGCAAAGTGGTGATCTCGGACCGTTTCACGGATTCTTCTCTGGTGTATCAGGGAATCGTGCGCGGCCTGGGGGCCGAGTTGGTGTACGAAGTCGATCGCATCGCGTGCCGCGGCCTGGTTCCAGAGGTGACGTTTGTGGTGGACGTCGATACGGATACGGGTCTGGCACGGGCGCGGCACCGGAATGTCCGCACAGAGACGGTGGAGACGCGGCTCGACGAGCAGTCAATCGCGTTTCACCGGAAAGCTCGCGAGGCTTTTCTGGGGTTGGTCCAAGACGAGCCGAAACGGATCCATCTGATCGACGGAGCGCGCGACCCGGATGTGGTGGCGGCAGACATCTGGACCGTGGTCGACCCTCTGATCAAAGCCCGGAGTTGGCCGGCCTAGGTCCCGAGTTTCACGGCGAGCCCCAAAGCCGCTGCGCCCAGCATCACCCATGCCGATTCGACCATCGTAAAGCTCAGCAACAGGAACGTCGCGACCACAATTCCGAGTGGCACCGCGCCCGTGACGGCATCGCGGGCCAGGGGAAGCGCCGTCGCCAGCACCAAGCCGACGCTTGCGAGCACCACCGCGCGGATCGCTCCTCGCAGCCGCGGATGGGAAGCGCTGCGGCGCAGCCAACGCATCATGGGCAGGATCAGGAATGCGGGTGTGATCAGCGCCAGAGCTCCCGCAATCGCGCCGGGAACCCCGTCGATGAAATAGCCGACGCTCACCAAATACAGTCCGTTGGGACCGGGGCCGGCGCGTCCGGCGACCATCGCGATGTTCAGCTCGCGGTCGGACAGGACGTGCCGATGCACGACGAAGTCATTGCGTACCATGGGCAGCGACGATGGTCCGCTGAAGGACGTGAGCGTGGCCTTGAGAAACAGAAGATAGAGCAGCAGCACATTCATTGTGGGTCGTCCTTCCACAACAAACCCACCAGCACCGCGAGCCCGATCACAGGCACGGGCGTGAACCCGAATCTCCACGCTCCGATGAACGCCGCAGCGATCAGGATCGTCGCTCCGGCGGCTTGGACCAACGTTCGGTTACGTCCGGCTTTCCCGATCTTCGCTGTGAAGTACGGACGCATCAAAATCCAGGCGCTTGAAAGGATGATGCCGACCACAGCCGCTGCGGTGCCTGCCATGGCCGCGCGAACGAACGGATTGGTCCCCCAGCGTTCGTAACCCCACGTCAGCAGGACCGCAGCCGCAGCCGATGGCGCGGTCTCCGAAAGGACTCCGCTGATCGCGCCGGCAACGCCCAGGATCTTAGCGCCACTCGCGGCGCAGAATGCGATAACGCTGGTCCCCGGAGTGACGCGGGCGAGCGAATAGGCGAGCGCGAAGTCTTCTTCCGAGAGCCACTGTTCGCGATCGACGAACTCGCGCCGCAGAGCGGCCATGGTTGGATTGCCGCCTCCGAAGGTCGTGTTGCCGATCCTCAGAAATACGCGCGTGAGTCTGGCGAGGGTCGGTGGATGAGCAGTGGGTGCGGGCATGATCTCGCCGTCCTACTTGGGCGGGAAGTAATACAGCAAAACGCTCTTGCCCACGCGCTCCCTCGGGGGAATTTCGTCCGGCCACAGTTTGAAATCGAGGTAGGTCCTCTTAAGCCCCAAGCGATCGAGTTTCAAAGGCGTGAGGCTCACCGCGTTCCATCCCGGCGAAGGCTCTTGCGGATCTAGAGGATGGATGGGCGGGAAGCCATGGACGGCTTCGAGAAACGCGGAAATGAACGGATTGAAATAGACCTCTTGCGCCCCGACTTCCCGCAGACGTGCGCTGAGGCGTTTCATATCCTGACCCCAGTCAAGATCCGAATCGACCAGAATTTTTTCGGGCTGATTTCCCGCGATCGCGTTGAAATAGGGCAGATAGTCGGGATGCGCGAGAACCGACGTCGCGACCATCCACAGCATCAGGCCGGCCAGCGTCCAGTGCGCGGCGGCGCTCTTCGAGGACCATAACTGGCACGCGCCCAGAGCCGCGATGATCGAAATTCCAAAGTACACTGGCAGCACGTGCCGCACACCGATATTGATCCGGCTGAACGCGGCGAAAATCAAGATGCCCGCGACGAACGCCGCCGGGATCCAATACACTCCATTCGCATCCCGGCGCCGTTTCCAACACAGCATAGCTCCCACAACGAACAGGGCGAGCAGCGCGAGCGGCGTCTTCACCGCCAGCACGACGGGATAGTAATACCACCAACCAGTCTCGCGATACTCGCCGAGCAGATAGCCAGGATGGCCCTTGGCGTTATGCTCCATCACGTCGCGAATACCCTGCCACAATTCCGGCGCAGGAACACCGTTGAATGAAAATCGATAACCGGCCCAAACCAGGATCACCGTGACCAGGGCGGCAAGCCCCAGCGGCAGAATGCGCGGCTTCGCGATTTCGATCAGGGATCCAAACGTGGGACGCTCCAGCACGCAATAGACAATAAACGCCGCGAGCACGGCGGATGGGAAAAACGCGAACACGGAAAACTTTGAGAGAATCGCCGCGGCGAGGGCAACGCCAAACCATGCGCTCCGCGTCCACGACGGACGCTCCAGCCATAAAAGCATGGCGAGGAACGCGGCTCCGAACGTCGCCGTGAGCGCCATGTCCGTGGTGGCGAGCCCGGCGTGCGCCAGGATCGGCGGCAGAAACGTAAAGAACAAAGTCGCGAAAAATGCCGCCGGCTCGCCGAAGCTGCGCCGCGTCCACCAGTAGATCACCACGCAGCCGAGCCAGAAGAACGGCAGGATTCCCAACCGTGCCAGCGCGAGCACTCGATCGTAGTGATTCCTGGCGTAAAGAATCGCCGCGCCTTCGTTGTAAATCCCTTTCTTGCCCCACGAATGTTCGCCCGAAAGATAAGGGCCGAGCGCCGCCATCACTCGCGAAAGCGGTGGATGCTGCGGCTCGTAACGGTAGACGTGCTTATCGAGCCATTCCATCCCACAGGCGATGTGCGCGGGCTCATCAATGGTGTGATTGAATACCCAATAGGTAGAGATGATGCGGATGCTCGCAATCGCCACGAGAACCACGAAGATAGCCTTGGAATGGCACGTCAGGAAGGCTTGTGCGCGTTCGCGACCGCCGATCGCAGCCGGAGCCTTTTCCGGCTTGTCCTGAATCGGCCTCTCTTTGGTGGGCGACGCGACGGCGGATTTTTGCTTCTTCGCCATTGCCGCCGTCTTATTCCTTCGGCGCGATCCCGAGCGCCTTCATCTTGCGGTATAGATGGCTGCGCTCCAGCCCCAAGAATTCAGCGGCCCTTGTGACGTTGCCTTTCGCGTCTTCGAGCTTTTTCAGGATATAGTCGCGTTCTGCGGCCTCGCGCACTTCCTGCAAGCTTCCAAACCGGTCCATAGGGCGGTCGAACACGGCGCGGCGCGCACGGTCGAGAGGAATGTGACGCGCGTCTATGCGGCCTTGCGGGTTCATGATGACGATGCGCTCCATCAGGTTCCGCAGCTCGCGCACATTGCCGGGCCAAGGATATTCTTCGAGCACTCGCAGGGCATCGTCTGTCAGCTCTTTCGGCTTGCGCCCGTAGGCGGTCGTGAATTCCTTCAGGAAATGTTCCGCGAGCAAGCGGACGTCCTCGATCCGCTCGCGCAACGGCGGGACGTGAAAAGGAATGACGTTGAGCCGGTAAAACAGATCTTCGCGGAAATTGCCTCGTTCGATTTCTTCCTCAAGGTTTTTATTCGTGGAGGCGACCACGCGCACGTCCACGCGGACCGATTCGTCCGCGCCCACCGGCTCCAACCGCTGCTCTTCGAGCGCGCGCAGGACCTTCGCCTGAGTCTTGAGCGACATGTCACCGACTTCATCGAGGAACAGCGTTCCGCCGTCAGCTTTCTGTAGTTTGCCGATCTTGTCTTCAAGCGTGCCGGGCAAGCTGCCTTTTCGGTGGCCGAACAACTCGCTTTCAATCAGCTCCTCGGGAATCGCAGCGCAGTTGACTTCCACAAACGCCTCTGCCGAACGCGCGCTCGCGGCATGAATGGCGTGCGCGATGAGTTCTTTGCCGGTTCCGCTCTCGCCGAAAATCAAGACACGCCCGTTGGTGGCGGCCATCAAGGAAAGCTGCTGCCGGAGCGCCTTCATCGGCACGCTATCGCCGATAATCGCGGGTACGTTATCGCCCGAGTCCTTCAGCCGACTGAGTTCGAGCTCGAGACGCCGCTGCTGCACGGCATTATTGAGCACCACCGTGACTTTCCCGATAGTGAGAGGTTTCTCTAGAAAATCGAACGCGCCGAGCTTAGTGGCCTTTACGGCCGTTTCGATGTTGCCGTGGCCGGAGATGATGACGACGGCGGGACGGTCGGCAAAGGGAATTTCCTGGATGCGCGCAAGGGTTTCCATCCCGTCCATGCCGGGAAGCCAGACGTCCAGCAGGACCGCATCGAAATTATGACGGGCCAGCTGCTCCAGGCAATTCTCTCCGGTTTCGACCGCCTGGCACTGATACCCCTCGTCCTCGAGGACGCCGGAAAGAGATTCGCGGATACCCGGCTCATCGTCTACAATCAATACCCGCGCGTTCCTCAAGCGCGAGCCTCCGTCTCGATTGCGACCATCACCGGGACCTCGACGTAAAACCGCGCGCCCACGGGGACATTGTCTTCCACCCGAATCCTCGCCCCGTGTTCGGACAGAATGTGATTCACGATCGCCAGGCCGAGCCCGGTGCCTCTTCCTTTGGTTGAGAAGTAAGGAAGGAAAAGCTTCTCTTTGTCCTCGGCCGAAATTCCGCAGCCTGTGTCGGCGATCAACAATTCGACGGACTCGGGTGAGGCCCAGCGCGTGGCGACGAACAGGCGCCGGACCAGCGAATCACGCATTGCCTCGGCCGCGTTATCCACCAGATTTACGACCACACGCTTGAACTGCTCCGGATCGACGATCACCGGCGGCAGATCGGCAGGAAAGTCTACGCGCAGATCGATACTCTCCAGCCGGCCCGAGAATACTTCCAGGGCATTGCGGATAATCCGGTTCAGGTCGCTGGGCACGGGCTGCGCGGCGGGGAATCTCGAAAAGCGCGAGAATTCGTCAGCCAGATTCTTGACGGATTCCACTTCGCGCGAAATTGTTGCGGCGCATTCTCTCAGGATTCGCTGTGAATCAGCCGATAACGGCCCGCGATCCAGCTGGCGAGCGATCCGCTCGGCGCTGAGCGCGATAGGTGTCAGCGGATTCTTGAGCTCATGCGCGATCCGCCGGGCAACTTCGTGCCAGGCCGCGGCCTTTTGGGCGCGCAGCAATTCGCTCGTGTCCTCCAGCACCACGACGAACCCAGGCGTACCAGGCTGGCTCGTGGGCAGCGCGGAAACCGTGATCGCCAGATGAAGCATCTGCTGCGGTAATTGCAGATCCACTTGGCTCGCCGCCACTCCGGTGCGGCGGGCGCGCTTCATCAGATACTCAATCTCACTGACGTCTTCACTCGGAAACAGATCGCTCAGCTGCACTGCGTTTTCTACGCGATCTGCCGGAAACAGTCCGTGCAGAGCGCGATTCACTCGCTGGATCTGGCCATCGGCGCTGAGCGAAATCACGCCGGTGGGAATACTTTCGAGGATCGCTTCGGTAAACCGGCGCCGGCTTTCGAGCTCGCGGCTGTTGGCTTCGAGCTCCAGCATCATCTCATTAAACGCCCGTACCAGCGTGGCCAGTTCGTCAAGCGCGCGCACTTTCACCCGATGTCCGAGATTCCCTTTCCGCACTTCCCCGGCGGCGATCAGGAGAGCCGAGATCGGCAGCATGATCTGGCGCGAGAGCAGGAGAGCAATCCAGGTGGAGACAAACAGAATGAACAGGGCAATCAAGACCTGGAACAGCAGGTACAGCTTCCGGATATTCTTCTTGTTCGCGGCGAGCTGGTCGTATTCGCTCATGTAACGCGCGATGGATGTCTGAGTCTTCTGCAGATCGATCGGCGCGCGAACTCCCACGATCAGTGTTCCGCCCTGTTCCGGAATCGTCGCGCGCGCTGTAAACAGACTGGCGGGAATGCCATCCACCACCGGACATACATCTCTGGTGACGCCGTCCACATCCTCAATCTGAAGCTTGTCGATCCGATACTGCTGACACAAATGGGCGACTTCCGCGGTTCCATCCTGCAGCCTCGGCATGGGCGCCATCCAGTTGGCTAACGCCTGCGCGCGTCCTTTCACTTCGTCCGCTAAGGCACTGCTCGTATCGATCAGATTGGTCCGGACGCCTTCCGCCGGGCGGCTGAACCACTTGTCGAGATTACGATTCAAGATCGCGTAGCTGAAGAGCACCAGAAACACGACCGGCACTAAGCTGAGCGCCAGAGCTCCCAGCACAAGCTTCGATTTGAGGCGCGAGCCTTCGCGGTTACTTTGGCGTTCGATGTACAACTTCATGCCCGTTCGGAACAGCATGAAGCCGAGGGTGATGGTAAGAATGAAAATCAGCGTCGAGACGGCCCAGAACACAAAGGTTTGAGCCGCGGTGGCGGGTCCGTAGTCGCCGAAGTTGAACGAGACCTGCCACACCACGAGCGCCAATAGAACCGCCAGGGCTAGAAGCGAGCCGTAAACGTACCGTT
>Ga0182030_10027437_pt1 | contig 10239 bp, 9 predicted proteins | sample 812S3MmetaG_FD_121299 | JGI IMG/M metagenome (GOLD analysis project Ga0182030, IMG submission 121299) | Permafrost microbial communities from Stordalen Mire, Sweden - 812S3M metaG (Illumina Assembly) | ecosystem: Environmental > Terrestrial > Soil > Wetlands > Permafrost | place: Sweden... | reverse complement strand
GTTGTGCCTCCGTGCAGGTCGAGCATGAGCATGACGCCGCTTCCCCATAGCACCATCAACGTGAGAACGACGATGGGAAAATCGCGTAGGTATTTACGGAGTGCCGTGAAATGGGTACTGCGCTCGGCAGTTCTTGGACGCAAATTTCTCACATCTCCTAACAAAGGTAACCGCCGTCGTGGCAGGTGCCCCTCGGAGGTTCGCTGGGAGAAACGCGGTGCGCGATGGGGGCGCGGGAGGCGACTTCTCGTCTGCGGCTAGGGATTCACTTCACTGGCTCGCGCGTGTGAAAACGTGAATCTGGGTTCAGTGGCGATCCCAGTGTGGCTACCAGCACAAGTCCACATAATGGATGATCGCAGGGTCAACACTCCCACTGCCGTCCTCCGCGCGCAAGTCGCACGGTCGGCCTTACCTGCAGTAGTGAGAAAAGCGCACAAAAACGGCACTGCTACCGGCCGTATGACGTGACCGGGTACGTGGGCTTTGTCTCTTACCCCGACTCGGCTGGGACTTCAGTCACATTTTCTTCCACTCGGCCTTGTGTGCGCGCTTGGCCGCCTGGTAGTCGATCAGCGCCTGTGGCGAGTCCACGTCCCCGAGCGTGGGGTGCGGCGGCACGAGGCTCTTGGCCTTCGCCATTTTGTACCGCTTGGCGAGCACCGACCCGAGCGCCTTCACCTTCATCTCGCCGAAGCCCGGGAGCCCTTCGATGTTCGCGCGCAACTGGTCTCCGTTCTTGGCGTCGGTCCACACTCGCTCGGCTTCGCCTCCGTACTCTGCGCAGATGTGCGCCGCGAGGTCGTGGACGCGCTCGGCCATTTTCGAGGGGAAGCGGTGGACCGCAGGTTTCTCGCGGAACGCGGAATCGAGGTCCGTTGCCGCAAGCTTCGCTGGGTCGAGGGTGCCGACCCGCTCGAGGATCGCCAACGGGCCGGAGAACGCCTTGGGCACTGAAACCTGTTGGTCGAGTGCGAACCCCACCAGCAGCGCCATCGGGTCCTGTGCGATCAGCTCGTTTGCCGCGTCGGACTCTGTGAAGTAGAGGCGGTCGGGCACGCGGTGAATGCTAGCCGTTGAGTCCTGGCGCCGCTGGCTTGCGACAGACGGTGATCGCATCGTGGAAGGCGCTCAGGTCGTGGCGGGCGCGTGCGCCCCATGAGTCGATCTGCGCCTCCACTGTCAACCCCCGCTGCTCGGCCAGCGTCGCGAACAGGTGGCGTGACATCGGCGTGCGCCAGCCGCTGCGACTGGGGAGATCTCCGAGGTTGCGGCCGTCCGCGTGGTGAATGACGGCCACGCCTCCCGGGCTCAGGACCCGCGCGATCTCAGAGAGATAGCCGGCTTGGTCGGTGGGCGCCACGTGGACGAACACGTCGAACGACCACACCGCATCGACGCAGGAGTCCTCAACGCCGGGCAGGTCGTTGCCGCCGGACAGCACGTACTCGACGTTCTCGGCGGCGGCGAAACGCTCGCGGCAGAGCTCCAGCGGTCGCTCTGAGACGTCCACGAGTATCAGCCGCCGAGTTCGAGCCTGCAGCACGCTCGACCACCTGGCTCCCCCCGGCCCGATCTCGAGCACGACTCCGCCCGCCGGGATCCGTGTGAGCAGGACGTCATCGATCAGTGCCTGCTTCCACTCCTCCGATGCAGTCCACTCCTCGCCGCGGCTGCTCCAGTCCCAGTCCGTCCAGCGCTCGCGGTTCTCAAGCGCCGAGTTGCCGCGCCAGCCTCGGTGTGCCGGCCCGAGCACGCCTTTGCGCTGCTCCCTTTCCAGGCGCCAGTCGACCACATGCCCGGATAGCCTCGCAAGCCTGCGCTGCGCCGCCCGAATGCCGCGCGGCCCGACGGAGGAGACTTTGACGTCCTCTCGGGCGTTCACGGCCGGGCCTCCGCGGCGGCGAGGTAGAGAACCGCCTGCGCGCGCGCCACCGCGCCCACGGCGGCGTCCGGCGGTAGCAGTTCGGGATGGTGCAGAGGGCGGCGCACGAACTCGGGCGCGCCGTCGAGACCAACGAACGCCATCGCCAGCGGCGCCAGCGCCCCGTAGAAGGCGAAGTCGTCGGAGCCGCACGAGCGCCACTCCGCCGCGCCCGCCACCCCGGCATCCGCCAGCAGCTCGCGTGCGAAGGCGACGATCGCGGGGTCGTTTTCCAATACCGGCTCGCCCGCCGTCAGCGCCACCGCGCCGGTACAACCGTGCGCGCTGCTCACGCCCTCCACGACCTCCCTGACCAGGGCGCGCAACGCCTCACGGTCCTCCACGCGGTGCGCGCGCAGCGCCGCGCGGGCGCGAGCGGTGCGCGGGATCACGTTCTCCGCGGTGCCGCCTTCGATCACGCCCACAGTCAACACCGCAGGCTGCAGCGGATCGATGCGTCGCCCGAGCTGTGCGTGCAGCGCCACCACCACCTGCGCCAGCGCCAGGATCGGGTCACGGCCGAGGTGGGGGTAGGCGCCGTGCGAGGGCTCGCCCGTCACCGTGATCTCCACGCGGTCGAACGATGCGTTGATCGCGCCCGCGTCGAGCGCGACCTCGCCCCAACGAAGTTCCGGGTGGATGTGCGCGGCCACCACCGCGCGTGGCGCCAGCCTCGCCAGTGCTCTACCGGCCAGCTCCTGCGCGCCGGAGGGATATGCCTCCTCGCTCGGCTGGAACACGGCCAGCAGCGGTGCCGGCAGCGACTGCACCAACCCCTTCGCCGCGCGCGCCAGCGCCACCAGCGCCGCCATGTGCACGTCGTGCCCGCAGGCATGCATCGTCTCCCCGCCCGCGCTGAAGGACGCTCCCGTCTGCTCTCTCATCGGCAGTCCGTCCAGCTCCGCGCGCACCGCCACCGGCGCAGCGCCCTCGCCGCCGATCCGCGCGATCAGCCCCGTGCCGGCCACGGGGGTGCACTCCATCGCCAGCGCGCTCGCCACCAGCTCCGCCGTGTGGTGCTCCTCGTGCGCCAGCTCCGGCTGGCCGTGCAGACGCCGGCGCAGCTCCACCGCCAGTGGCAGCTCGCGCTCGATGCCGGCCAGCAGGCTCTGCAGCAGCGCCGCTGCGTCAGTGGATGGCGGCATAGCGCGCACACAACTCCTCTAGCTCCAGGCCATCCGCCGCGTCCAGCTCCGCGTGCTTCACGCTCGCATACGCCTCATACAGCAGCGGGCTCATCCAGCCGCGTGCCTTCGTGTCCTCGGCCAGCGCCGCCATCGCCTCCGCAAGCGATCCCGGCAGCGCGCCCACGCCGAAGCGCTCCGCCTCCGCAGCGTCCAGCTCCGCGGGGTCGCGCTCAAGAATGTCGGGCGCAGGCAGCCGCTCGCGCACTCCCTCCAGGCCTGCCCGCAGGAGCGCGCCGAGCAGCAGGTATGGGTTCGCGGCGGCGTCCGCACCGCGGTACTCCAGCCGCAGCTGCTCGCTGGCGTCCACATCGCCGAGCGCCACCAGTGGCGGGATGCGCAGCAGCGCTTCGCGGTTGCGCTGCGCCAGGCACACGGCGCCCGCGCTCCAGCGGTGCGGCTGCAGCCGCCCGAACGACACCGGGCTCGGCGCCGCGATCGCGCTGAGCGCCCGCGCATGACGCAGGATGCCCGCCGCGAAGCTGCCCGCCAGCTCGCTCAGGCAGCCAGGGCGCGAGGCGTCGTGGAAGAGGGCTCTGCCGCCCGCGTCCAGCAGGCTGAAGTGGATGTGTACGCCGTTGCCAGCCTCCTGCTCGTCCAGCAGCGGCGAGAACGTCGCGCGCGTGCCCTGCCGGCGTGCGACCTCGCGCACCACCTCTCTGAAGATCACGCTGCGATCCGCGCTCAGCATCCCCTCCGCGGCGCGCACGGGGATCTCGAACTGGTGCGGGGCGTACTCGGGGAAGATGCGCTCCGGCTCCGCCCCCGCCTGCGCGAGAGCGTCCATCGCCAACACCGCGAACGGTTCGTTCTCGCGCTGTGCGCGCAGCGAGAACGGCGGCGCCGAGGGGCCCTCGCGGACGAGCTGGAACTCGTGCTCGAAGCTCGCCATAAGCCGCCCGCCCAGCTCCTGCTCGAGCGTCGCGAGCGCCTCGCGCAGGAACTGTCGCGGACAGCACTCCCACGCACGCCCGTCCGTCTCCACGATGTCGCACAGCAGCAGCTCCAGCGCGCCGCCACCCGCGCCCTCCTCGACGCGCACGCGCGTGCTCGCATCTGGAAGCAGGCGCAAATCGCCGGTGGAGCCGAACGGGTTGGGTTCCGCCACGTGGCCCAGCGGTGTGAGCGCGTGGTTGGCCGGCACCCAGCCGACACCCGTGCGCAGCGCCCCCGCCAGCTCCTCGCTCGGCAGTGAGCGGCCACGGACGATCGCGCCGAGATCGCAGCACACCAGCGAGACCAGCTCGGTCACGCCCACGCTCACTCCCCCGCTGGCGGGCTGACCGTGCCGTTGTCCCACACGTCCTCCCTCAGCCCCCCCGCGCTCGCGCGCTGCCTCAGCGCGTCGGCGTCCTCGCGCGCGAGGACCGCGATCATCCCGCCAGCGGGCATGTCACGGCGCTCGAGCGCGGCTGCCAGACGCTCCTGCGGCTGCAGGTGCACGCCGCGGTCGCCCAGCGCGGGATAGGTGTCGGCAATCCCATACAGCGTTCCCCGCGGGCCGCGGACGCGGCCGAACACGCAGGCGAAGTGCCCCACGCGCCAGTCCGGCGCGGGACCCTCCGGCCTGCCGTCGAGCAGGTAGTCGAGCAGCACGTCGACGCGCGCGCCGCCGCCCCAAAGGTGGTGGGTTGCGAAGTTCGCGATCAACGTAACCGGGCGCTCGAACTCCACCGCCGCGTCGAACAGCGCGTCGAGTGTCGCCACGTCCCACGGCCCCGCCAGGGCAACTGCCGCAAGCGTCCCATCCGACAGCGCTTCCACGGCCTCCATCACACCGCCGGCTGTGGTGCCGGAGACATCGGAGTCCTCGATCGTGGGCAGCTCCAGGCGGTAGTCGCGCCGCCCGCGTTCGCCGTGCGGCAGCGTTCCCGGCTCGCGAACACCTGAGACCACCGAGCCGGCGGCCAGCGCCACCGCGTCCTGGTCGAGCGGCTCGCCGTCGCGTTCGGCGAGGCCGGCGGCTTTCAGCGCCAGCGCGCCGCAGAACGCGCCGCAGAGGTCGTCGCGCTGGGGCAGCTCGCGCGCGTGTACGGTCAGCAGCTCGCGCGCTCCAGGCAGCAGCTGCATCGTCATCTCGCGCGCGCCCGCCATCGCGTCAGTCGTCCTGCGCCTGGCGCGGCGCGTAGCGGTGATGCAGCATCAGCGCGTTGCCGTAGGGGTCTGCGAAGAACGCCATGTGACAGACGCTCGTGTCGAAGATGTCGCCCTGAAAGCTCACGCCGCGTGCTTCCAGCTCGGTCCGCACCTGTTGAACGTCGTCCACGTGCAGAGCGATCGCGTTCTGGTTGACGCAGTGCGGGATGCCCATTTTCTGGGCGTCGATCACGCTCAGCGTGAGGTTCCCCGTCTCGAACTCCGCGTAGTTGCGCTCGGGCATGTGCACGGAGCGGCGCAGCCCCAGCGTCTCGCCGTAGAACGCCACCGACGCCTCCAGGTCGTCTGTGGGGACGGACACGAAGTCGACGCCACCCACCAGCTGCTCATCTGTCATCGCTTGCTCCTTGTTCTGAATGGTTGACGGTCCACGATCTGGCGTCCAGAAGACTACGCTTGAGCGCGCCGCGGATGACATCGGGCTGGATGATCGAAAGGACGCACCGTCATGAGCTGGGACTTCTCCACCGACCCCGTCTACCAGGAGCAGCTCGACTGGATGGCCGAGTTCGTCCGCCGCGAGATCTGGCCGCTGGAGACGATCTGGCCTGAGCTCGGCATTGACGGCCTGAAGGCCGCGATGGCGCCGCTGCAGGAGCAGGTCAAGGCGCGCGGTCTGTGGGCCACCCACCTGCCGCCGGAGCTCGGCGGGCAGGGGATGGGGCAGGTGAAGCTGGGGCTGATGCACGAGATCCTCGGCACCTCCCCGATCGCGCCGCTCGCCTTCGGCAACGCGGCGCCCGACTCCGGCAACTCGGAGATCCTGGCGATGGCGGGTACAGAGGAGCAGAAGGATCGCTGGCTGCATCCGCTGCTGGCCGGCGATCTGCGCAGCGCCTTCTCCATGACCGAGCCGCACACCCCCGGCTCGGACCCCACGCAGCTGAAGACGAGCGCGGTGCGCGACGGCGACGGCTGGGTGATCGAGGGGAAGAAGTGGTTCTCCTCCAACGGCTCCATCGCCGATTTCCTGATCGTGATGGCCGTCACCAGCCCCGACGCGCGGCCCTCCCAGCGCGCCTCCATGTTCATCGTGCCCTGCGACACGCCCGGAGTGGAGATCGTGCGCGACGTGCCCACGATGGAGCACCCCGCGGAGCACTTCGGCGGCTACGGCGGGCATTCGGAAATCCTCTATGAGAACGTGCGCGTGGGCGCGGATGCGCTGCTTGGCGCGGAGGGCGAGGGGTTCGTGCTGGCCCAGCATCGCCTCGGTCCCGGCCGCATCCACCACTGCATGCGCTGGCTCGGAGTGGCGCGCAGGGCGTTCGACATGATGTGCGAGCGTGCGACATATCGGTACGCACACGGGTCGGTGCTGGCGGACAAGCAGACCGTGCAGAACTGGATCGCGGACAGCGCCGCGGAGATGCAGGCGGCGCGGCTGATGACGTTGCACGCCGCCTGGGTGATGGACACGCAGGGCGCGAGCGCCGCCCGCACGGACGTGGCGTTGATCAAGTTCTATGGCGCGCGTGTGCTGCACGACGTGGTCGACAGGGCGCTGCAGCTGCACGGCTCGCTCGGCTACTCCACCGATCTGCCGCTCGAGCAGATGTACCGCTTCGCGCGCGCTGCGCGCATCTACGACGGGCCCGACGAGGTGCACCGCCAGTCGGTCGCCAGGCGCATGCTTGCGAGCTATTCGCCGCCCGCGGACGGCGTGCCGAGCGAACACCTCCCCACCCGCCGCAGCGAGGCCCGCGAGCGCTTCGCGCACCTGCTGGAGGCCGTCACCGCCGACCATTGAGCGGCGTGTTTCCGTCCCCATGTTGACGGGCTTGTCTCCAACTGCCGAGCCGTCCTCGCAAGCCTGAGTGCCCGTGCCTACAGGGAATCGACGGTCCTGACGCGCCGCCCGGCGAGCCGTGCCTCGCTGCGCCTTGACAGAAACCCGGAGCGCTGCGAGCTTCGATCAGGCAGGCATCTTCCATTGACCGACACGCCCTGCGGCCCACGTGAGCGACTTGACATGCGCGCGCCTGGGCTCCACCGCACGACACGGAGGGGACCGCCGAGTGAAGCCGGGCCTATTAAGCGCAAGTACGTTCAAGCAGCGGCGCATCGGTGCACATCCCAATAGGCAGGTCTCCGCGGAGACGACGGCCACCCAGCCGCCGGAGGCGGAGCCTGAGCAGACCGCCGCCACGGCGGGCCGCCCGCCGGCGGCTGAGCTGACGCACGTCGGCTGGCTTCCCGGCAAGGAGATCGGCCTGGCCGAATGGTCGGCTGTGGGCAGGCGCCTGGGGGAGATCGGCCGCTGCAGCCAATGGTGGCTGGGCGACTGGATCCACTACGGCAACGCGCGCTTCGGCGAGCGCTACACGCGCGCGGTGAAACTCACCGGCTACGACGCGCAGTCGCTGATGAACATGGTCTACGTGGCCTCGAGATTCGACATCTCCCGACGTCGGGAGAACCTCTCCTGGAGCCACCATGCGGCGGTGGCCGCGTTGGAGCCCGACAGCCAGGAGTACTGGCTGCAGCGGGCCACGGCGGACAAGCTCTCGGTCGCCGACCTGCGCGCGGAGCTGCGTGGCCGGCGTCAGGCGCTACAGGAAGGCGAGTTGGAGACACACCCCGTGGGCGCTGTCGCCGAGACCCCGTCACCGTCGAATGAGGCCCAGCTCGCGGTCGTGTGTCCCACCTGCGGGACGACCGTCCCTGTCCCCAGCTCGTAGGGCGCTCAGCCGACGGGCGTCGGTGCGGGCTGGCGCGGCACACCATTGAGGCGTCCGCGCGCGCCGCTGTCGCGGCGGCGGGCGACGATCGCGGGGGCCATGTCGGCGGGCGCGAAGGCGACAGAGCTGCGCATCGCGCGCCCCGAGCCGCCGGGGGCGGGCAGCAGATCCACTTCGCGCAGCAGCGTCTGCATCACCAGCTTCATCTCCAACTGCGCGAACGTGGCCGCCACGCAGCGACGCACGCCGCTGCCGAAGGGAAGCCAGCTGTAGGTCCCCGGTGCGCCGCCGAGGAAGCGCTCGGGCATGAAGGCGTAGGGCTGGGGATAGAGGTCCTCGCGGTGGTGGACCAGGTGGATGCAGGGCGCGACCACGACCCCGGCGGGGATCGTGTGCTCGCCGAGCGTCATCGGCTCGACCAGCTCGCGCATCACGAGCGGCACCGCGGGGCACAGCCGCAGGATCTCTTTGACGACCGCCTCCGCGTAGGCGTCGTCCTCTTCGGCGAGCGCCTCCTCGCGCAGGCGCGCGAGCTTCTCCGGGTGGCGCAGCAGCCGCTCGAAGGTCCACGCCAGCGAGGTGGCGGTGGGCCCGTCGGAGAGCAGCGTGATCAGTTCGTCGCGCAGCTCCTGGTCGGTCATCGGCGTGCCGTTCTCGTCATAGGCTTCTTCCAGCAGCGACAGGATGCCCTCGTCCTCCACGCGCCGCGGCTGCGAGCGGCGCCGTCGCACCTCCCGCATCAGCGCCTCCTCGACCGGCTTCATCGCCTCGTGGAACTCCGCGTTGCGGGTGATGGCGCGCGAACCGAAGGTGCTGAGCAGCGTCAGGCGCCCGGGGTCGTTGAGCCAGTCGGTGAGATTGCGCAGCAGCGTGCGCAGCTCGCCCATCCGCGCGGAGCCCGTCGCGCCGAAGACGGAGCGCATCACGACCTCGTTGGAGATCGACTGCATCCGCGGCCACAGCGCGATCGGCTCGCCCACCGGCCAGCGCGCGATCTCTTCGCGCGTGACCTGCACCATCATCTCGCCGTAGCCGCTCATGCGCTTGCCGTGGAAGCCGGGCAGCAGGAACTTGCGGTGCGTCATGTGCTCGGGCTCGTTCAGCAGCATCACCGAGCGCGAGCCCAGCAGCGGCCCGAGTAGCGGGTTGGCCTCGCCGGCGCCCGCGCGCACCATGTGCGGAGCGGCCGTCAGTACCTGCCCGACGTGGTCAGGGTGGCTGAGCAGAACCCACGGCCGGTCGCGGCGCACGCGCAGTGTGAAGAGGTCGCCGTAGCGGCGCGTGCAGCGCTGCATGAAGGGCAGCGGACGCATCGCCCAGCCGATCGACTGCAGCGCGCTGGGCATGCGCGGCCCGGGCGGCAGATCGGCCTCCAGGGCAGGGGAAAGTGAAAGTGGGCGTTTACTCACAGCCAGTCGTATGGTGCTCGCATCACACCCCATTAGGCAAACAGTGCGGGCCGCAGACGCACGCTGTCGAGGGGTGCGAGCACCAGTGCCTTAATCGGTTAAAGGACCGGCCTTAAACGCCGTTGATCCGGGTTCGAGCCCCGGCTGGTGCACTTATGAGCAACCGGAGAGGAACGCCAGATGCTGACCGTGACGAACCTGTTCGATTACTTCGAGGAGCTCGCCGAGGATGGTGACGCGGGCTCGTACTGGGCGGCGCGAACGCCGCTGCGCCCGAGCGACCGCTTCGACATCAAGCTCGTGCCGCGCCAGCCCGGCTGGCGCGAACACAGCGAGTCGCTGGACGCGCTGGAGCGGATCGAACGCGAGTCGTGGGTGGGCACCGTGGAGCGCACGCAGTCGGGCGCGGAGCTGCGCCTGTCCGACGACTGGATCGAATCGCTGGGCACGGCGCTGCAGGAGGGCGATACCGGCGAGGACCGGCTCACGGACCTGGCGGCGGGCCGGCGCTTCTCAGTGCAGTTCTGGGATGCGAACGCGACCAAGGCGCTGCACGTGGGACACCTGCGCAACCTCGCGATCGGCAACGCGCTGGCCGCCGCGCTGGCGCAGGCGGGCGGCCAGGTGGAGCGCCGCGCGCTGATCTCCGACGCGGGCCGCTCGATGGGCGAGGCGATGGCGGGCGTGATGCAGAGCGGGCGTCACGCGCAGGCGTGGCCCGACCGCAACGAGAAGAGCGACCACTTCGTGGGCTGCTGCTATGCGGAGTACGTGGCGGCGGGCCGCTCCTTCGGGGCGAGGGTGGGCGACGGGCCGGAGGACGCGTTGGAGCGCGAGCTGACGCTGCGCGACGACGACGCGGACGAGCTTCTGCGTCGTGTGCT
>Ga0182030_10027436_pt1 | contig 10239 bp, 1 predicted proteins | sample 812S3MmetaG_FD_121299 | JGI IMG/M metagenome (GOLD analysis project Ga0182030, IMG submission 121299) | Permafrost microbial communities from Stordalen Mire, Sweden - 812S3M metaG (Illumina Assembly) | ecosystem: Environmental > Terrestrial > Soil > Wetlands > Permafrost | place: Sweden... | reverse complement strand
GGACAATTACCGGATTGCAGGGATTGGACAACATTGCGGCGAATTATTCATGCGCCGCTGTGCCGGCCAGCCCGCCGGGCGCTTACAACATTGTGCCTGCCTTGGTGGATCCGTTTGGTCGGCTAATTAATTATTCAGTCACTCTCAACAACGGCACGCTGACGGTGAATGCCGCCGCGCCGCCAATGATTTCGACTGTCTTGCCTGCCACCGGTTCTACCAACGGTGGCCAGACGGTGACCCTGAGCGGCACGAACTTTGAGGCTGGCGCGAACGTGAGCTTTGGGTCGGCACAGGCGACATCCGTGAACGTGGGCAGTCCGACGACTCTGACGTTGCGGACACCGTCATCGGCACCCAGCACGGTCAGCGTGACCATCAACAATCCCGACGGGAATCAGGCGAGCCTGCCCAATGCTTTCACATTTGGAATTCCTCCAAGCATCCAGGTCCAGCCCACCAACGAATCGGTTGTGTTAAGCAGCAACGCACAGTTTCAGGTGCAGGCTTTCGGCGGGGGAACATTGTCATACCAATGGCAGTTCAACGGCGCCAATCTCCTGAACCTCGTCGGAATCAGCGGCGTGCAGACGCCGACGTTGAACATCAGCAATCTTGTTTCTGCCGATGCTGGAAACTATCAGGTAGTTATATCCAACACTTTTGGCACGCTGGTCAGCACGGCTGCGGTTCTGACCGTGCTGTCGCCGCCGTCGGTTTCCACACCGCAAAGCTTGGCTGTCGGTGTGGGTGCCACGGCGTATTTCTCGGTCACGGCCGGCGGGACACCACCCTTTGGCTATCAATGGTATCAAGGCACCAACCAACTGGCCGCGACCGGCCCGGTGCTGAATTTTCCGAGCGTGCAGACTACCAATGCGGGACAATACACGGTGGTGGTCTCCAACATCGTTGGCTCGGTGACGAGCTCGCCGGCGATGTTGAAGGTGCTCGGTTACTGCGCCAGCGCGCAGACCGGACAATCGTTCTACCCGGCCGGAACAACCATTCCCATCACCGTGCAGACGTTCAATTGCGGGACGCAGGCGGCGGTGGACAACAGCGCGGCGACGCTGTGGATTTACAATTCGGGCACCACCCGGACAATACCGTTAACCACTGGCGGCAATGGGAGCACGGTGTTTAACTTTACGCCGCTAATGGGTGAGGTGGGCCTGGTGCAATACGCGGCGGCGTTGCCGGGCGTTAATAACCCTGCCGCGCAAGGCTCGTTCACGCTGCTCGGAATGAGCTTGAGCGCTTCCAGCGCTTCACCGGTGCTGGCGGTTGGTTCTGCCCAGACGAACACCATTACTCTGTCAAACCTGACGGCAGTCGCGCTGGGAGGGCTGACGGCCAGTGTGAGTGGTGTGCCCGCAAACGTAAGCGTCCAAGTCAGTGTGCCGGGGTCATTGCCCGGCAATGGCACGGTGCAGGCCACTTACATTCTTGAAGCCAGCGGGAGCACGCCCAGCAAGGCCCAAATCAACATTCAGTTTGCCACCGCTTCCGGCGTCACGAATAACTTTCCCATCAACGCATCCATCGTGCAACTGGCGCCGCAATTGGCGACAGTTCCTGCGTCCATTAGCGGCACAATGGTGCCGGGGGCGCAGAATTTGGTTACCTTTAGTCTGGAGAATGTTGGGGGTGCCCCCAGCGGCAGCATTCAGGTTCTTCTGCCGGCCAACGCACCTTGGCTGTCGGTGGTTACTGCCCAGCCAATGACGTCGCTGGCAACTGGGCAAAGCATCCAGGTGACACTGGCATTGACGCCCACCAACGGGATGACATTGGGCGCTTATTCCGGAGCCCTGGTCGTCGTCGGGCCGGACTTCCAGTCATCGGTCCCCTTCACTTTTGATTGCGTCTCCACGCAGGTCGGCAATTTGCAGGTGACCGCGCAGGATGAGTTCACACTTGTGAGTCCCGGCGCTCCCAACCTCTCGAACGCGACGGTGACCGTAAGCGATTTTTTGACAGGCTCCAATGTGGCCAGTGCCGTCACCGGATCCTCGGGGACGGTGCAGTTCACCAACCTGACCTCGGCTTATTACACGATTGATGTCGAAGCGGCCAATCACGGAGGTTTTGGCACCACCTTGCTGGTGCAACCCAACAAGACGAACAATGTCGTGGCGTTCCTGCCCGACAATCTGGTCAGCTATACCTGGGTCGTGACGCCGACGACGATACCGGACAACTATGATTTCACGCTCACGACCGTATTCCAGACGCAGGTGCCTTGGCCGGTGGTGACCATTAGTCCGGGCGCGATCAATCTCTGCCAGTTCAGCGGCACCAATCAGGTTGACTTGGTGATTACCAACAGCGGCTTGATTTCCGCGCAGGGATTGCAGCTGTCTTTTGGCACCAACACGGATTGGTCCATCGTGCCGCTGGCCGGCAACCTGGGCGATTTGGGCGCCGACAGCAGCATTGTTGTGCCGGTGGTTATCACGCAATTGGGTTCCAGCACCGATGCGGCGTCGAGCATCGCCGCGCAACTCAACTGGCATGTCTTTACCCCTACCCAGACCAACTATTACACAACGCCCATCTATGTGTATAACGCCAATCCCAATAACTGCACGATCAGCAGCACGCCGGTTGTGAACGTGACCGGCGGTGGTGGCGGTGGTGGCGGAGGCGGAGGCGGAGGCGGCGGTGGTGGTGGCGGTGATGTCGTAATCGCGACGCCGTTTGTTGCATCGCCCAGCTATAGTTTTGTTCCGCCGGTGGTGGGGGCCATCGTGGATGTCACCCTGCAAATTAATCAGCACGCCGTCATTGCGCGGGACGCCTTCAAGGCCACGCTGCAGATCAACAACACTGCGGGCAGCGCCATCAGCGATCTTCAAGTAACGATTAATCCCGTGGACGCCTCCGGTAACCCGGCGTCAAACCTATTCGATGTTGTGCCGCCAGCCTTGACCGGTCTCAACGCAGTGGATGGCACCGGCAATTTGGCCAACGGCGCTTCAGGAACCGCTTCCTGGACCATCATCCCCGCCACCAACGCCGCACCCACCGCGCCCACGCAGTTCGCCATCGGCGGAACGCTCTCCTACGTGCTGGACGGACAACAGGTGGTCATCCCTTTGTTTGCGGTGCCCATCACCGTATTGCCCAGTCCCATTCTCAATGTGGATTACTTCCTGGAGCATGACGTTTACAGCCAGGATCCTTTCACCTCCCAAGTCGAGCCGTCCATTCCCTTCGGCTTGGGCCTCATCGTGCATAACGGGGGTCTGGGCGTGGCCAATGACTTCACCATCACGTCCGCCCAGCCGACAATCATCGCCAATTCCAATGGGTTGGTTATTGCCTTTGAGATCATAGGTTCCCAGGCAGGGACCAACCAGTTGCCATCGCCATCGTTGACGATGGATCTCGGCGCTATTCCGGCGGGCGGCGATGCCACCGGAGTGTGGCTGATGACCTCAACGCTGGAAGGAGCCTTTATCGGTTACAGCGCGATCTTCCAGCATATTGATGCGCTGGGAGCCACCAACACATCGCTCATTAACAGCGTGGCAATCCATGAAATGAACCACATTGTCCGCCTCACGGTGCCGGAGGACGATGGCATCCCGGATTTCCTGGTCAACGACACCACCAATGTGGACGCGCTGCCGGACAACGTTTATTCCAGCACAGGACCTGTTTTCCCGGTGACTTCGCTGACAAATGTGATCGTTTACGGGACGCCTTCTCAAACGCAATCCAACGTCACCATCAACGTCTCGGCCCCGCCGGGATGGGTCTATTTGCAGTTCCCGGATCCGAGCAGCGGGACGATGACCATCGGCAGCGTGCGCCGCTCCGACGGCGTCAACCTGCTGGTGGGGCCGAATGTCTGGCAGACGCCTGAACGCATTCACATGGTTCCGCCACAGCCGCAGAGCCTGGTGCATTTGTTTGATTACAACTCCACCGGCTCCTACACCATCACCTACGGCCCGATGGTCACCGTGCCGACGGTGGCGACGCTGGCGGGCGTCGCGACCAACTCCGTTTCCGCCACCTTGAATGCGCTGGTCAATCCGAACAATGGCCCGACCACCGTGTATTTCCAGTGGGGCACGACGACCAACTACACCGACGCAACACCGCCAATGTCTCTGAACCAAAGTCTCGATACGCTGCAGGACGCTGCGTTTCTATTGGAAGGATTGCAGCCCGACACAACCTATCATTTTGAGGCCGTGGCTGTGAATGGCGCCGGCACCGGCTTCGGAGGGGATGTCACGTTCACCACGCCCGTTGCCACCCTGCCCACCATCACCCAGGTCGGTCCCTTGTTCATCGCCGTTGGCCAGACCCTGACGATTACCAACGAGGCCAACTATCCGGTGACCTACAGCCTCGACCCGCGCGATCCGCCGGGAAGCCGGATCACCAGCAGCGGCATCTTGTCTTGGACGCCCGCCTGCGACCAGGGAACCAGCACCAACGAGTTCACCATTTGGGCCACCGACATCGAATATCCCACCGTCAGCAATTCGATGAGCTTCCCGGTGGCGGTGGGCGACTGTGTGGAGTTAAGCATTGGTTCGGCGGCGCTGCAATCCGGACAGAATGCTTGCGTGCCCGTGAACCTGATCAGTTCCAGCGTCCCGCTTAACGCCTTGGAGTTCACGATCCAGTTTCCCACCAACCAGATCACCAGCTTGTCAATTAGTTCAACCAACATCGCCGTCGGCGCCGCCATCCTGGTGTCTGCGTCATCCTCCCAGGCACAGTTCAGCGTTAGCGCCCTCTCCGGACGAACACTGCTGGGGCCGGCCAATATCGCGGAGATTTGCTTTGTAGCGCAGGGGGCGCACTCGACATTGGGGTCCTTGAGAATGACCGATGTTCAAGGGACGCGGCCCAACGGAGCGCAGGTGGGCAACACGGCCGGGGAGCCCGGGCAAGTGGTCGTGGTGGCGGCCGAACCGCTGTTGCAGGTCGGTATGGGAACCAATTCCGCGTTCATCCTCACGCTCTATGGCATTCCGGGGTCGAACTACATGATCCAAAGCGCATCCGACCTCGGCGGCAGCAACTGGCAATCGAACATGAACCTGATCTTGAGCAATGTCGTTAACCCGATCCCGGTTGGCGGTGGCGGCTCCAACCCGCCGGTCCAATTCTATCGCGCCTACCGGCAATAGCCGTTGCCGGAATTGCCGTTGGCGGCGGCGAACGCGATTCCGGCGAGGTTGCCAGTTTGTGGTGTGAACTTTGCTTGTCAACGGATTGTGAAATCCGCGCCGTCATCCGACCATCCAGCATCAAGCCTAAGGGCGGCAAAGAGAATGGGCAGTGGGAACAGTTTGCTCATGCGCGTTTTCATAATGGATGACCGTCTGCCATCCAATTCCGCCTCCAACCACCATCTTAGCTGAAGGATGGAACACTTACGGCAATTGTTTCGCCTGGTAGAAGCGGGAGGAATTCGTGGCGGCGGTGTCAAGGAAACGCCAGATGCCGTTGGTCCTTTCCATCGTTCCCAGTATGGTCCAGCCCGGCACAGCCAAGTTGGTGCTGGCCAGCACTTGATAATCGGTTCCCGCAACGCCCAACATAAGGAGCTTGAAGGCGAGGTCGGTTTGGAAGCCGACGGCATCGAGTGTTCGCAGCGGTAGTGTGTTGATGGTCGCGGTGGCGTTGGTCACGCCTTGGGCTCCCTCGTTATCCGTGGCCACAGCGGTGAAGGTCAGGGTGCCGGGGAAGTCGGAACTGAAATTGACTTGAGCCGAGCTTCCCGGCGCTGACACGAGGACATTGGTGCCGACCAACAGGGTTAAATTGGTAACGGTGCCGTCCAGGCTGTTTCCGGAACCTTTGACCGCGAAGTTGTGACCGGCGAGCGATTGTGCGGGCACTGTCAGTTTCGCGGTGGGAGGGACGTGGCCGGGCTCAACGAGGACGGTCTTGGAGGTATAGATGGCGGCGGTGGTGTTGGTCGGGGCGGTGATCGCGGAAAAGAAGCCGGTGCGGGCGTTGCAGGCGAGCACGGTGTAGAAACTGCCGGCCGAGGGGGTGAAGCCATTCCAATAGGAAATGTCCAGCGTGCCCGCCAGCGCGGCGCTGCCGCCGATGGACAATTGATCATAGTTGGTGCCGGCCAAAATGCCGCCCAGCTTGATGGCCAGATGCGCATTGGCGCTTTCGGTATAGTTGCCGCTGATGGTGAGCAACCCGGGCGACGAGCCGGTGCCGATGGCGGCGTTGTTGGAAATGCTGCCGGTAATCGTGCCGGTGCCGGTAATCGTGCCACCGAGAAGTTGTGCGACTTGCGAGAATGCAAAGTTGCCGCCATTCAACACCGTCTGGCCGGCGCTCTGGATGAAGGCTTGGCTGAAACTCATCGTCCCGCTGCTGGCCTGCACCGTGCCGCTGTTATTGAACGGGGGATTGATGGTGGTGATGCCGGTGCCGCCGGACTTGCGCAGCACGCCTTGGTTGATGATCAGCTCGGTGGTATCGCAGGCGAAGGTGATTGAATTATCGCCCTGTAGGTCCACCAGCGCCCCCGGCAGATTGATCAGTTCGCCGATGGCCCCGGCCGCCTGGCAACTGCCATCAAGCTGCAAATCCCCGCCGCCGTTTAATAGTTGGATCGTCCCCGCGTTGGTCATAATTCCATAGAAAAAATGCCCGCCGCCGCTCGTCAGCGTCAGCAGGCCGTTGGTGGCCACCGTCACCACGCTGCCCACAAGGATCGAGCCGCTGTTCCAGGTCAGCGCACTGTTGATCACGGTATTGCGAGCCAGCAGGTTCGCGCCATTCATCACCACGTTGGAACCATTGATGTTGCCATTCAACGTGAACGTGCCGCCGTTCAGGAGATTCGTGCCCGCGCCGGTGAGGTCGCTGTCCATCTCATAGCTGTCGCGAAAAATCAGCGTCGCGCCCGCCTCCGGCAGAAACAGCCCGCTGCCCTGGCCGATGCTGTAAATGTAGACGGTGCCGGTTTGGACATCCAGCGTGCCGCTGTTGTTGAACGTGGGATAGATGTAGGTGGTGCCAGTGCCGCCGGACTTGCGCACCATGCCCTGATTGAGCACCAGTTCCGAACCGCAGCCGATGTTAATGGAATAATTGCCCTGCACATCCACCAGCGCGCCCGGCAGATTGACCAGTTCACCGACGGCCCCGGCCACCTGGCAACTGCCGTAAAGGTTTAAATCCCCGCTGGCCAGTTGGATGGTTCCCGCGTTGGTCAATATCCCGTAGAAATAATGTCCGCCGCCGGTCAGCAACAGCAGCCGGTTGGTGGCCACCGTCAGCACGCTCCCCGCATTGATCTGGCCGCTGTTCCAGGTCAGCGCACTGTTGATTACTGTGTTGCTGGCCAGCAGGTTCGCGCCGTTCAACACCACGTTGGAGCCATTAATGTTCCCATTCAACGTGAACGTGCCGCTGTTCAGGAGATTCGTCCCCGCTCCGGTGAGGTTGCTGTCCACTTCGTAAGTTGTGGAAAAAATCAGCGTCGCACCCGCTTCCGGCAGAAACACCCCGCCGCCCTGGCCTTTATTCAGGGTGACTGTGCCGGTCTGGATATCCAGCATGCCGCTGTTGTTGAACTGCGGCTGGATCGTCGTGGTGCCCGTCCCACCCGACTTGCGCACCACGCCCTGGTTGATCACCAGTTCCGAACCGCAGCCGTAGTTAATTACATTATCGCCCTGCATGTCCACCAGCGCCCCCGGCAGATTGACCAATTCGCCGATGGCACCGGGATTGCAACTGCCATTAAGATACAAATTACCGCCGCCAGCGGGCAGTTGGATGGTTCCCGCGTTGGTCAATATCCCGTAGAAATTATGCCAGTTGCCGCCGGTCAGCAACAGCAGCCGGTTGGTGGCCACCGTCAGCACGCTCCCCGCATTAATCTGGCTGCCGCTGTTCCAGGTCAGCGCGCTGTTGATTACTGTGTTGCTGGCCAGCAGGCTCGCGCCGTTCAACACCACGTTGGAACCATTGATGTTCCCATTCAACGTGAATGTGCCGCCGTTCAGGAGATTCGTCCCCGCGCCGGTGAGGTTGCTGTCCACTTCGTAACTTTTGGAAAAAATCAGGGTCGCGCCCGCTTCCGGCAGAAATACGCCACTACCTTGGCCGTAATTCAGGCTGACCGTGCCGGTCTGGACATCCAGCGTGCCGCTATTGGTCAGCGAGGGGTAAATGTAGGTCGTGCCGGTGCCGCCGGACTTGCGCAGCACGCCCTGATTAATCACCAGTTCCGTGTTGCAGCCGGCGCTACTAATCGAATTATTGCCCCGCACGTCCACCAGCGCCCCCGGCAGGTTGATTAGTTCGCCGATGCCGCCCCCGCAACTGCCATTAGGCACCAAATCACCGCCGCCGTTGGGCAGTTGGATGGTTCCCGCGTTGGTCAATATCCCGTAGAAATTATGTCCGCCGCCGCCGGTCAGCACCAGCAGCCCGTTGGTGGCCACCGTCAGCACGCTCCCCGCATTGATCTGGCTGCTGTTGTTCCAAGTCAGCGCGCTGTTGATCACCGTGTTGCTGGCCAGCAGGCTCGCGCCGTTCAACACCACGTTGGAACCATTGATGTTCCCATTCAACGTGAACGTGCCGCCGTTCAGGAGATTCGTTCCCGCGCCGGTGAGGGCGCTGTCCATCTCATAGCTGGTGCGAAAAATCAGTGTTGCGCCGGCTTCCGGCAGAAATGTGCCGGTGCCTTTGCCGCTGTTGTAGAGGTTGACGGTGCCGGTCTGGACATCCAGCGTGCCGCTATTGGTGAACGTGGGATAGATGTAGGTGGTGCCCGTGCCGCCGGACTTGCGCACCACGCCCTGATTGATCACCAGTTCCGTGCCGCAGGCGTTGTCAATCGAATTATTGCCCTGCACGTCCACCAAAGCGCCCGACAGATTGACCAGTTCGCCAATGGCGCCGGCAGCCCCGCAACTGCCATAAAGTTGCAAATCCCCGCCGCCGGCGGGCAGTTGGATGGTTCCCGCGTTGGTCAATATCCCGTAGAAATAATGTCCGCTCCCGCCCGTCAGCACCAGCAGCCCGCTGGTGGCCACCGTCAGCACGCTCCCCGCATTGATCTGGCCGCCGTTCCAAACAAACTGGCCCTGAATCGTCAGCAGACCGGTTCCCGCCAAACTGCCGCCGCTCAAGTTAAATAACCCATTGGTGTTGACAACGCTGGCTTGGTTCAACGTCAGAGTATAGCTGCTGTTGGCGAGGGTTTGTTGTCCGCTGGTGCCGCCCAAAGCCAGACTGTTGACGGTGGCGCTCGCATCAAGCGTGACCGTGTATGTGCCGTTGTTGGTGATCCAGGCCGTGTCGCTGGCGACGGGCACTTGATTGGGACTCCAATTGTTGATGCTGGACCAGTTGCCGCTGGCGGTGTTGGTCCAGACGATGTCCGCCGCGTGGCCCCACCCGCCCAGCAGCAAGCTGGCGAGCAAGACCGCCAGTCCGCCGATGGTCCGACGCGACCGCCGGCGAAGGCTGGCGGCGAAAAAGATGCGGAAGTGGTTAAGGGATGATTTGGTTTGAGTTTTCATAAAAACAACGCGAATAGTTCGTGGTATGCGGTCAAGCACAGGTGGTCAAGACAAATAAATAATGACTGTGAAATACAAGTAGTGATGTTAATCATTATTATCAGCAGTAGCGGATATACAACCAGCTCCGGCGCATCGAACAATTGCCCGGTAAAACGAGACGCGGTTGGAGAAATTGGCGGAACCATTGAAATGTTTGCAGGAATTGGCATCCACCCTTCACGGCCTTCATGGCTGGTGCCGGACACGATAGAACGTGGGGACGGTGGGTTGGTGAATCGTCTCTAGCCGGCTGGCAAGGCCGGACGCGTCGGCTGTGTTGGTGGCAAAAGGGGTCCACGCGGATGGCAGGGATAGGTTCGTCGTTGATTCGAACACATAGTTGCCGTTCACGACTCCCCGGAAACACAACTCGAGTTCGGTCGAAGCCCAGAGATTGGCTGAGACCTGATTCGTGGGCGTGGCGGTAATTACGATGTGAACCACCGCCGAAGTCGAGGACAAGCCAAAATTGTCGGTCGCTACGGCGGTCACCGCGTTGGTGCCAAGCGGCAGACTCGCCATCAGCGAATAAGGGGCGTTCGTCAAGGAGGCCAGCAAGGTCGAAGTGTTGAGATAAAACTGCACGTTGGTGATCGAACCTTGAGGCTTGGAGGCATTTGCCGTGAGAGTAACTTCTGCGCACTCACAAGAGACCGTG
>Ga0182030_10027434_pt1 | contig 10241 bp, 13 predicted proteins | sample 812S3MmetaG_FD_121299 | JGI IMG/M metagenome (GOLD analysis project Ga0182030, IMG submission 121299) | Permafrost microbial communities from Stordalen Mire, Sweden - 812S3M metaG (Illumina Assembly) | ecosystem: Environmental > Terrestrial > Soil > Wetlands > Permafrost | place: Sweden... | reverse complement strand
TCGCCCTCCGTGCGGGGGCGTGGATCGAAACTCGATACCCGTATATTGCTCAAGCGCGCGGTCAAGGGTCGCCCTCCGTGCGGGGGCGTGGATCGAAACCACGATTGTCTTACTGCATGATGCAGTACCGCTTACGCTTCGTCGTCGCAGGTCCGGTCCTAATCGGTCGCGATAGCCACGCCGGCGGCGGCTTGTTCAGAGCGACGCCATCCTGACGGCGGTGGCAGAAGTTGTTGGGCGCGTCGTTGAGCTTTGGCGGAGCTGGTCCGATCCCAAGTAACAAGGTTCGCAAATTCTCGGGTGTTACGAGTGTAGCGTGCCTGTTGGGAGCCACGCAAAAACAAGCATCCGGTATGAACGCCTTCACTCGTACGCGATTCCGATCGTACTGGTCTTATGCAAGGTTGAATTTGCGGTTGAATCAACCGAAAAAGACGTATAATTTTAGAAGTGCCCAAAACACAACTAGAATCAACCTGTCAGGTTCATGAATAGCCTTGCGTGATGGCGCTTAAGTCGCGTAAATCGCGAACATAGAGTATTTCTGGTATACGCACTCTCCAAGTGAGAGTATTAGTGGTTAAGAGTCGGTTTCGGCAAGCGGATCGAAAGTCACAAGGCGGCCGGAAATTGCTTCCCGACAATGGCTGGTTAGCCCTCGATAGGCGGCCGTTTCTCTAGGACATCTTACTTCCGCCGCATCAACTCGTCGCCCGGATAAAATATGTCTGAGAGGATCCCACCATACCCGCGGATCCGGCCTCAGGTTTCACCGCACCGATTCTTGCAATCGCGGCTGCGCTTACGCCGTTTAAACCTGGCCCGGCATAGCTCTCACGCTGTTGGGACGACACAGGCTGCGATGGCTCGCGCGGCCTCACCGGCCTTGCTGATAGGTCCAACGCCCTCGGCAAGGTCTACGACGCCGTCCACGGATCGATAACGACGAGGCCGCAGCCTTCGAACCCGCCGGCGTCTCGTGTGACGACTGCCGCATCATGTGCATGTGCGGTGGCTGCGACGATCAGATCGGCGGTCGCGATGGGCCGGCCCATTTGACGACGGGCGGCGAATAGCTGCGCGTACGCGGCGGCTGCGCGGCCATCGAACGGTAGGACGCGCTCGTGGAAATCTTCCTTGAACATGCCGGCGGCCATGACTTCGAGTTCGGTTCGACGTCGTCCAGCCGGAAGCACGGCGATGCCAGCGAGAACTTCGGCCTGGCAGATCGCGGCCGTGAAGAGCGACCGGAGCGGCTGTTTGCGTAGCCAGGAAGCGACCGCGGACGACGGTGCGGGCTTCATCGTCTCGGACAGCACGTTGGTGTCGAGAAGGAAGATCATTCGAAGGCGGGCGGCTCGCGCGCAAGCTCGCGCTTCGGCAGTTCGAGTTCGACGCCGCCGAGGGGTTCGATACGGGCGCGAATGCGATCGTAGAGATTGATTTCAGGCGGGGGCGTCGGCGCTTCGAGCGTGTCTCGCAGGATTCGGCGCGCTTCGGCCTCCATAGAGTGACCGTGTTTGGCGGCCTGGACGCGGAGACGTTCTTTGAGCGTCGGTTCGAGGTTGCGGATGGTCAACGTGGCCATTTTCGTCTCCTCGTTACGGTGTAAGCGTAGGCAGCAATGCTGTCAATGACAGCATTGAATGCAAGCCGACGGCTACGCGCCCGCGGGCTAAGGCGGGCGACGGCATCGAGGCCGCCCGCTTTTGCGCTGGGTTCTATCGCGGACGCCTATCGCATCAATCGCAGTTTGGCGGCGCTTGCCGGGCTTGGGAGCGCCGCTGACAGGCCTTCGCAAACTTTACTTAGGCAAGGGCCGGCGCCTTATGCCTCCGCCCACGGGGCTCCTACAGCTTTTGGCGGCCGGATACCGGCTGCTGGCTGCTCCGGCCGGCGGAAGTCGAGAGGCCACTTCAATCAAGCACAAGATCGTCGAAATCTATTTCCTCCAACGTTTTCGTCAGTTCCATATCGGGCTTATCATTTACATCGAATCCGTTTTCCTCGAGAAAGCCCTCAACCCACTCCTCGATGACTTCAGGATCGGGGTCGCAAGGCGCGGTTGGACGCGCAACAGTGGCGTCCACGTCAGTTTCGGCGCCCTGAGTCGGCGCCTTCGGCATGACATTGACGGCGCGCTTGGCGAGCCCTTCGGAAAGAGCGTTGATGATCAGCTGCACGTCGGACGCGCTGAAATCGTGAAGTATCGCCTCGACGGTCGCATTCACATCCTTGCCGGCGCGCTGCTTGGTCTTCGGCTTCTTGGCCTTCTTGAGGGCGAGTTTGGCGACGACGTCCTTTTGCTGCTCCTTGGGTGCCGCAGCGATCGTGAGAAGCGCGCCCTGATTGTCATCAAGGCCTGCTTTCTTTGCCGCCGCCTTGGCTTCCGGATCGATGTTTGCGATCTTGGCCGCGCGCTGAAGCTGCTGGCGGCTGAGTCCGAGGTCGCGAGCCGTAGCGCTGTCGCCGCCCTCTCTTCCGCTGGCGCCTTTGACGTTGGAAGGGTGTTGCCCAAGTTGGGCAGCACTCAGCTCATGCTTCTCCTTCACGAGATTCGCGTATTTCGCAAACTGCTCCGAGCGCTCTAATTTCGTCAGTTCGGCACGGTGGAGGTTCTCGACGATTTCGGCAAGACGAACGTCGATCTCCGACAGATCATGACTGATCAGTACGTCGATTTGATCCCATCCGAGCGAGTGGACCGCCGCAAGGCGATGCCGGCCGGAGATAATGCGGAATTTTCCGTCCTCGACCGCGAGTACGCTGATCGGATTCTGCAGCCCCAACAGCTTGATCGAGGAGGCCATCGAGCTGACCACTTCCAAATTGAGCTCGCGGCCCCCCGTAACGACGATTTGTTTAAGTGACAGTGTGCCTATTTCGCGTTTGTGCATGACTTCTATTTATCTCCTTTTTTCAGATCAAAGTTTGGTTGATCAGGCTAAGCGCCGGCCTGCGTCGTCTCGGTCAAGACGATCGCCGTGAGTGCCGGCTGGGTAATGGAAGAATTCGATCGCCCCCTAAGCCGCGCGCTCCTCAGCCATCCAGTTCAGAAGCAAGGTGCGGCCCCCCTGCGTCAGCCTGGGATTTGACGCCGACTGGATGAGTTCTTCGATCTGGTCGTCGGGCGCCGAAAACCCTTTCAGAAACTCGCGAAACTCGGCCAGTTCATCTGATGTAAGGGGATAGGCAGCCGGCTTGCCGACGCTAACGGACCGCGCAGGGCTTGAATTGCTCTGTTCCGAACTCCTCCCGGACGGCGTGCCGGCCTCGAGGTCCAGATCGTCGATGTCCGGGATCGAAGTAAGCTCGGTCATCGTGCTGGACGAATTGATCTGCTCCATGTTGTCATTGCCCGCAGGAACCGTCCCGGCGGCGCTCAGAAGGGCGCCGGCGGCTTTCAGCTCCGCGATGCTCTTGAGCACCCGCCTCACGTTGTTCGGCTTCCAGCGGCAATTCTGGGGCGTTTTGAAGCCGACCTTGTTGAAGGCCGCGGCGATAGTTTTCGGGGTCTTCGCCCCACTGGCGCGCGCAATCCCCAGCTGAAGTTCGAACTTGTCGTACCCCTGAAGCGCATTCTCCAGCCGGACCTGAAGCGACTTTTCGCGGGCCGGAGCGAGGTCGGGGTTGCCGGAAAACCGGCCTTCCGCCCGCGCGCGTTTCTGGGCGGCGGTCGCCGTGCGCTGGCGCTGCTTATTCTGGATGATTTCGAGCTCAAGCGTGTTGCGAATTTTCTCCTCATTGGCGTCCATGCCGAGGTTCGCGCAGATAAGCCGGCCGCTCTTTGAGATGAACTGGTCGAACTCCACGAGCGTGCGCGTGAAGCGAGAGGGTACGGTCACCAGGATATCCCAGTCGTTCTTCAACGCAAGCCTGCACGCAGCCTTGAAGTTCTCGCGCTTGCTGCCCTTTTCCTCGTTAGAAGCCGAGACGGCGTCGGAGAACTCCTCCATGATCTGGAGCTGGTTCGACACAGCAAAACGATCCAGTTCTTGCTTCTGGTCGTCAAGGCTTACGCCGTTCTTCGCTTGAGGTTTGCTAGATACGCGACGGTAAGTAATAACAGATGTGCTTCTCATTTTGTCACCTTCACAGTTGTAACCCACAGGGGTATCGGCATGCAGATCTGTGTTGATCTGCATGTTTGTTTAGATTGCCTACAAAACACAGATCAAGGCAGTAACTCCGCCGTCGGTCCCGGTCATGCGCACATTTGTTCGCGCACTCTGCTTCTGCGTCGTGCGTAACCGGCGCTTTCAGGGCGTGCCGCTGACGCTGAAGGCGCAGTCTCTCCCGCCGTCACCGGGAATCCCCGGTCCGAATCAATTCAAGCGGTGGGGTACAAACTGCCCTTTGGCTGCAGGCGTTTTTCTGCCCGCGACCCGGCGACACTCCTGCTGCGCCGAACCAACCAGTCAGCCGAGGCGGCGCAACATCGCCTCCATCGCCTGACCTACAAAGCGTGGTACGTCGGCTTTCAACACCGTCCCAAGCCGTTGCAGCTTTTCGATGCCGATGGGAGCCGCCGGCGCTTCACCCAACAAGCTGCGGAGCTCATCGAGCGGCATGTCTGCGGCCGATGCGGCAGCCTCTGGTGTAAGTTTTAGACCGTGCAGTACGCTCGCAAAGCCAGATTCCAGGCGCTCCGCGCTAAGGTAGAATGCCGTGTATGAGGCCCAGTTAGCGGCTCGATTCTCCTCAGTCTTGGTAGGTACAAATCCCTTTCGGTCTTTCAGCCAAGCCTCAGCGGCTTCGGTATCGACAGGCGATGAGATTTTTGCCGCACTCAGGGCGTTGCGGACGGCCGCTTCAGACATGTTCGCCAGAAGCGCCAAATGACGAACTGTGAGAGAATCATGATCCCTCTTAAGATCAAGAGTTATTCGCGCAGTCGCCAAATCAACTACGTGACGAACTTTGCTATTGGCTTCATGGTAGAGAGAAAGTTCTCCCCAACATGCGTGCGGTGTGACGGAATAATCGAAGTGTGAGACTTCGGTATGCGCGCTCTCGTCGTAATTCCAGCAACGGCCAACTTGAAACGCGTAGTCAAACGCGTCGCTCAGGTATGGCCATACCCGAAATCGGGCCAAGTCGATCTGCTCGGCTTCTCCTTGCGATGGCCCGCTAAAGCACCCTATCTCGCAAGGGAAGCCAAGAAATTCCGACGCGGCTTCGTTGCCTGCCACGTGAGCGATATGACTGGCTTGAAAGAAAATGAGTTCGCGCAACTCGGCGGCCATTGCCTCCTTGGTGAAAGGAGGGTCTGGACTCTTGCTCACGGTCGTCATCGACTGCTCCTTTGTGATACTCAGTGAGTAATGCGTATCACGAACATCGAGGCGACGCAAACGGAAAGTGATAGTCGGTGAGTAATTGTCATCATGTGAAGTTCGCCAGGGTCGGCAAATTTGGGCTCATGCTGACTTTGAACAGATCCTGCGGTGGCACATGGCGGCGACGGTCGCGGGCCGTGCAGCAGGCGTGCGGGGCGGCACAGGCAGCCGCTGGTGCCCCGCTGTTGCTGCTACTTCACCGCCGCCAGCATCGCGTCGACTGCCGCGTCGATCTGCGCGCTCGGCGCCGGATTCATGTTGCGGCTCGATGCACGCCATTTCGTTAGGAAGATGTCGACCTCGTTCTTCGAAGCGAGCTGCTTGCCGTGGACATCGTCGATTACCTTCGCAAGATCCGGCCACTGATCGATCATGGCGAGACGCAGAAGATGCGCGGGATCTGCGTCGAGGGCGCGCGCAAGCGGAACGATGCGGTCGAGCGGCACCTTGGTCTCGCCCGTTTTGAACATGGAGATGATGTTGGGGCGTGCGAAGCCCGCCGCCAGGGCGATCTGGCGCTGGGTCATGACGTTGCGGAGCTCGTAGATGCGCTTTGTGAGATAACGAGCAAGAGCACTGTTGGCGTAGGGCTGTCCAGAATTGTTCGCGATCATAAGTTGACTCCATTCACGTCGTTATAATCAAGCTGACGCGATGGGCTCATTTTAGAAAGCAACGTCTCGTCAACGCTTAGTATATAGCGACGAGTTTGTCGGACATTGCGATTTATACTATGTGATGACGCAGCCGAAGCCATGCTCGTTGGAGTTATCGCTTGTCGAGCGCCTGTAGCGCCGTCGCGATAGGCAGAAACAGCGAGCCGGCCCGGCTGGTCAGAGGCTGAAATCCGAGGCGCTGATAGAACTTGGCCGCCCGGTCGTCCTTGGCGTCGACCAGGATGGCGAACACGGCGGGATCGGCGCGAGAGGCGCGCAGCACGGCGTCGATGACAAGCGCACCGCCGATCTTCTGACCCTGATGGCGCGCCGATATGGCAAGCCGGCCGATCAGCGCCGCCGGCACGAGGGGGTAGCGCGGCAACTTCTTCGCCAGCGCCGGCGGCAGATCGCCGAGCGCCAGGCCAGTGGCGGCGAAGGTGTAATAGCCGACGATCTCGCCGCCCTGCCCTACCGCAATGAAGCAGTTGCTGACGCGCCGCTTGATGTCCTGGGTGACGAGTTCGCGAAAATAGCGATCCAGCGCCTCGACGCCGCAGGCGAACGCCTTCCGTTTATGATGAGAACCGAGGGGCTCAACCCGGATCGAACCCGTCACGGCTCTTCGACGACGAGATTGCGATAGGCCGCGGCGGCGCGGCGAAGAGCGTCGCTGGGGGGTGGCGGGTCAATGATAGCTTCTGCGAAGCGCTTTTGGTCTTCGACGGATAGCCGGATGATCTGCGTCTCCGCGATCGCCTTTTGCGCGGCTGCATGCGCCGCGGCGACCATGAAGTCGCTGACACTACGCCCTTCGAGCTCGGCGGCGCGCTTCACGACCGCGAGCGCGTCCGGCGCAATGCGAGCTTCGATCCGTGCGGTGCGGTTAACATCCTGGCGCATGTCGCATTCCTCAGATACAATGTACGGTGAATTCCCTCACATTACAAGCCGCAGCGGGCGAGCGCGGCTCACTTTTGCCACAGGCGGGCAGCCGCGGCGGATAAATGGCCGAAAAACTGGCTAACTACCTATGTTAATAGGAACACATGTTCCTATTTTAACCGTTTCCTGGTAAGCTAGGTCTATAGAAACCTCCGAATATAGGAAGCGGGGTTCATAGTGAGCATTATTACCATCGCGACCACCAAGGGTGGAGCGGGCAAAACGACGCTGGCGCGACTGATCCTGGCGCGCTCGGCGCTTGCCGGCCTAAAGACGGCCGCAGTCGACGCCGACTTCAATCACACGTTAACAGATTGGGTTTCGACGGCTGCAAAGCATCCGATCACTGTCCGGCACGAACTCGACGAGACCAAAATTGTGCCCCTGGTGAGCGATCTCCACAATTCGCACGACGTGGTTGTGATAGATACGGCCGGCGCGGCGTCTCAGGCGACAATCTTCGCTATTGGCTGCGCCGACCTCGTTCTTGTGCCGATCGCGCCGTCTAGTGCTGACATCGTCGAGGCAATTAAGACGGTGAACCTGATCAAGAGCGCCGCGCAGATGTTGCGCCGAGACGTCCTGCATCGGGTCGTCCTGACCGCCGTGCAACCTGGTACGAACATCGCCGAGCATATCGAAAAGGAGATCGCAAAGGCGGCGCTGCCGGCTCTCGGAACGCGAATACATCGCCTCGTGGCCTTCCAGGAAATGAGTTTCACCGGTGTGCCGCCGACGACGGGGCTCGCCGGGAATCAGTGCACCAACTTTCTAAACGACATCGCGGCCCTAGGTGGCTTGCCAATAGCTATGAAACTAGCTTCATAGGAACATACGAATGTCGAAGAAAGACTTGGCGAACGTCACCGCCGATCTGTCGGCGCTAGCGTCGACGATGCCAACGCAGCGGTCGACCGCAATTGTTCCACCACCACAGGAGCCGCTCGTATCCGAACCGCAGGTCTTGAAAGTCGTGTCGGCGCCGAAAGCGAAAGCAAAAACTGCTGAATCCGAACCCGTCACTCAATTTTCACTGAGCTTGCGCCGCGATCTCCGAAAGCAGCTTGCCCGTCTCGCAGACGATGCCGACATGACGATGCGCGCCTTCGTGCTGAGTGCCCTGAAAGCCAAAGGTCTGGCGGTACGCGACGATGACTTGCGCGATCTCCGCAAAGAGCGCGCTTGACGACTTAGACTAGAAGCCGCCGGACGGGCCCTCCTTCGCCTTTTATTCTTGGTAACGCATATATCCACAGAGCTATAGAGTCGTAACGTCACTGCCTCACGGAGCCATAGCGTCAAGGACGGCCACGCTTCTCGAACCAGCTCTGACAAAACTTGATGAAATGGCGCTCGGGGCTCTTCGGCACAATCTCGTTGTGGCCGAGCCAGCCGCGCCATTCGCGTTCGAGATAATGCACGTCCCAGCCGGGCGCGACGTTGCGGGCATCGCCGTAGGCGTCGCTGTCGAGACACCCGGTCCAAGGCTCCGAAGCAGGCGTGAGCGCAGCCTTCAGAGTGCCACGGTTCTGGAACGTCACCCGGTCCGTCTCCGGGTCGAAGCTGACGGTGTAATCGGGCAGGTGGTTCGTCTCCGCTAGAGTTCGCACAGCCCGGCGAAATTCCTTTTCGCTCGACTTCGACCCCGATTTTTTCAGGAGCGTGTCGAGGCTGACTAGCCAGCTCGCCTGCTGGCCGCAGTGCTTACGGGCCAGCTCATAAATCCGCCGCTCGATCGGCTTGCGGAGCCGGAAATAGTCGCGGTGAAGCGTTAGCACCTCATTGTGCTTGATCGCGTTGAACACCCAATCGGACAAGACGATCTCGCAAGCCAGCAACCGGCCGTCTAGCCCATGCTTGCGCCTGATCGAGGCCGAATCGATCAGGTGAAACGTATCCGTCTGCTCGACATCGCCGGTCGGGATATTGGTCACGATCACCGTGCCGGCCAAGCGCTCGATGGATTCCTGGAGCGCTTCGTAATCCTTCCCGGCCGTTCCCCGATTGGCGAACACAAGTAAATCGCGGCTATTAATGCGGACGCGAGGCGAAACGGGTTCATTCCGCTTGATCTTCGCCATCAGTTGCGAAATGCAGTAGATCAAAATGTCTTTATCGTAGATGGTCGCCAACCCTTTTACGCTCGGCGTTACCTTGATCCATTGGCCGTTATGCTCGTAGCGCCGAACTGTTGTTTCAGGCTTTTTGGAAAGGGCGTAAAACGGATGCTCCATTTGAGGCATAACGTCTTTCAGCACGGCGTCCGATACATCGCAGATAAACAGGTCATGTTGCGGATGACGCTCGGGGAGAAGGTTAGGGGGCAGATTCGGGGTATCAGACACCATGCCCAACTTTCGGGGTATCACCCACCGATTGTCAAGATTCGTGGTATCACCCACCGGGCACCAGATTCGGGGTATCACCCACCGAGATTCGGGGTTTTACACACCAAGATTCGGGGTATCACCCACCAATTTTGCAATTGCGTTGCTAATTACGTTTTTATATCAGAATCTTGCAAGATTCCCAGAGTCCCGTAACACAGAATCTAACTCATATTTAACACATACGGGGGGCTGTGGATAACCTCGCATCGCCTGTCATTATCGAGCCATGCCCTCAGGCGATCGCTGCCATACGCTCAAACGACCTTCGGTCATCTTTGAAAATCAGAAGACCTCGGGTGTAGCAGGCGGGTGCGTCGAAGCCATCGACAGCAAAAACGCCGAGTTTATCGTGGCACCGCATCGGTGCCACCTCACTTCCATCAGTGAGCAACAATTCAAGACTCATGGAACAGCGTTTTGGTGGGCAAATCGGGGGCTTTTAAGAGATTGCGCGATTTTGCACCGATGCTAGCTTGAGCTTTCCAGCGCGTCCACGTTGGCGTGTCGGAGGATAGCAATGGGCGAACAGGCCAAGCTCGACCCGCTAGAGGGATTTCATTTCGATGACTTCGACGAGGAAACCAAGACGCTTACAGTAAGAATTCACAAAATGATTTTGGCGCACCCAAAGCAAAAAGAGGCGCTGCTCGCGAAATTGGCCGAGGTTCTCGCGTTCGGCGATTCAATCGATAAAATTGTGGTGGCCACTCGCGACTAACTGACTCATAAATCAAGGCTTTTGAGAGAAAGTCGCGAGGACGCGACCCGCAAGCCAAACCGGGCGGCCGCAGGGCTGTTCAACGCTCTCAACTGAGTCCCCAATGCAACAGTTCGCAAGTTCCTGATGCGACAGGCGTAGCGGACGATTCCGCCGGGCGAAAAAGTCTGAATCTGTGTGAGGCGACCGAATC
>Ga0182030_10027430_pt1 | contig 10242 bp, 12 predicted proteins | sample 812S3MmetaG_FD_121299 | JGI IMG/M metagenome (GOLD analysis project Ga0182030, IMG submission 121299) | Permafrost microbial communities from Stordalen Mire, Sweden - 812S3M metaG (Illumina Assembly) | ecosystem: Environmental > Terrestrial > Soil > Wetlands > Permafrost | place: Sweden... | reverse complement strand
CAAGCCGAGCCATGACGTGGGTCAATGTTTCGGACGCCTGGTATCAGATCGATTGGCCACTCGCATCGAGTTTCGCCAACGCCTGGCGTGCCGCGAAAACCAGGGTGGGCAATTCATACCGGACCGTGCCCCATACGACCTCAGCGCTGATTTGGTCGCAGGCGTGCCTCAGCCGGTTTCCCATGCCACGGATGTCCGCCCAGGGCTGGCCAGGCATCAACGTCTCCGCCTGAGGTCCGAGGCGATAAACGGCCTCGCACACTCGTCCCAGGCAGCGTTCGACTCCATCGCCCACGAGACGGTTCCGTTCGAAACCGCCGCGATCCATGCCCGCGACGTAGCCGTCGACGCGCGCCGCGTTTTCGACGATATGCGCGAGGGATGCGGCCGGATCATATTTAGAAGGCACGTTTGCGATCCTGGTCGCTAGAGGCGCGCAGATGCCGCGTTTCCACGGGTTCCGGTACTAAATTCACCTTGTGTCCGATCAAATCACCGATACGCCGCTCCAGGGAACTCAGCGCGATGAGACCGATATGAGTGGCGGGGTCTAACCCAACGGCAAGGTCCACCTCGATATCGGGGTCCGGCGGGTCGCCCCGCGCGACTGAGCCGAACAGCGAAATCCGCCTGACCCCGGCCTCCCGTAGCTCCGCCTCGTGCGCCCGCGGGATCGCGATCACATCGTCCGCCGTGGGCCTCGCGGCGACCTTGTCCATTGGTCCCATTCTCCTCGCGGCGGACAGTAGCACAATCGGCCCACATGGGCACGACCACCCGAGGAGCGTGCGGTGCCCCTTGCCGCCGCCGTCAGGCCGCGGCCGCGCCTTTCGCCTCGCGCCGCATCCGGGCCAGCACCGCACGTCCCGCCCGGGTCAGCTCGTGCGGCGCGTGGCGCGCGTCCGACTGGACGCGAACCGCGCCCTTTCGCTTCAGGCATTGCATCAGCGCGTTGATCGACGTTTGGGGAATATCGAGGCGATGCCCGATGTCCCTGGTGCGGGTTGGCCCTTCGCGTTCCAGGTGCGACAGCACCTCGCGGACCCGGGCGGAGCGAAACGGCGGCGTCGGCAACGCGGCTCTGGGTTTATCCGCCGAGCGTTGCCAATGAGCGGCACCGTCCGGAGTCAGCCGATACAAATCGCCGTACGTCGCCACACCGGTCTTCTCGATGAGTCCCAACCCCCGTAACGACTCCGCCGTCGCCGCGACCCTCGTCCGACCCTTGGCGGCCACAAGCGCGATCTTCGACAGCGTCGTCGCCTCGGTTTCGGGGAAAGCGGACAGCACGCGTTCCTGGTCCAGACAGAGTAACAGCGCCGGGTCCTCCTTGCGCGCGATCGCGAAGCTGGGGGACACCACGTCGGCGGCACGGATCAAATCGCGGGCGAACAGAGTGACCACCAGTTGGCGGACACGCTCGCGTGTCACGCCCAGAGGCGTCCGGAGGTCAGCACCATGCCGAGGCCGATCCAGCAACGCCAGCAACCGCGTCGCCGCTGGGCCCACGTGCCACCCCTGTCCCGGTTCGCGGCCGCGCTTCCCGACTGGCGGAGCGATCAGGACATCGGCCGTCTCCCCCATCCTGGTCAGGTGCCAGGTACGGCGGCCATCGACAGTCGCGATGTCCAACGCGGCGAGGCCCTCGAGTGCCTGGTCGGTTTGCCGTGGGTCCAGGTGGGCCTGGAACGCGATACGCGCCTTTCGCGTGGTGCCGCATCGAAGCGCTGTCAAACAGGCGGCTTCCGTCGGGCTGAGCGAGATCACGTCCCGCATGGGAGCACCGATGGCGGGATTGCGATGCGATTCGGTAGCCGATGCATCGGCGATTCGCCATGGCGCTGACTGTCTCGTCCAGGTTGACAACACGTGGATGGGTGCGAGACGTTTCATCCACGGTTTAAATGCAGGGGGAGAATTTCTCATGCAACGAGCGACGTTCGCCGCCACGTTGCCGTTGCTGTTCGGCTGCGCCCAGTCCACGCCGCCGCCCACCGCGCCAATCCCCGACCTGAAAGTCCAGATCGACGCCAACAACGCGGCCTGGTCCGCCGCCGCGAACCGGGGCGATGCCGCCGCCGTCGCCGCCATGTACACCGAGACCGCCACCATGCTGCCGCCGGGCATGGACATCCAGAAAGGCCGCGCGGCGATCGAGAAGACCATCGCCGCGATCGGCGGCTCGGGCGTGCGGAATTTCGCCCTCACGGCCATTGACGTCTCTCAGGTGACTCCGGATACCGCGCGGGAGATCGGCCGGTTCACAGCCCAAGCGCCCGGCCCGAGGAAGCGCCTGGTGACGTTGAACGGCAAGTATGTCGTGATCTGGAAGCAGGTCGCCGGCAAATGGCTACTGGATGTCGATATCTGGAACCTGAATAAATAACGGGCTCGGCCGCCGTTCGCCGAACTTGACATCCGGCGCGGGGGCCCGTATCCCCCGCGCCTTCGATCGTCCTGGACAGAGCCCATTCCCATGAGAGTACGTAATAGCCTGAAGTCGGCCAAGGTGCGCGACAAGAACTGCCGCGTGGTCCGCCGCCGCGGGCGGGTTTACGTCATCAACAAGAAGAACCCTCGCATGAAGGTTCGCCAGGGCTAAGCCTGCCCGGCTTACGTTTGCCCCTCTGGCCTGGACGTCCCGTCCCTGATCGACCCCGTCGCCATCGCCTGGTAAGCTCTTTCCCATCCAAGGGGAGATACGACCATGACTCAGGCGCTGTCCGGCATTCGCGTCATCGACATGACCCACAACCAGGCTGGGCCCGCCTGCGCCCAAATTCTCGGCTTCCTGGGCGCCGACGTCATCAAGCTGGAGGAACCGAAAGGCGGCGACGTCGCGCGCACCAACATGCGCGACCGCCCCGACAGCGACAGCTTATTTTTCCTCGTGCTGAACGCCAACAAGCAGAGCCTGACGCTCAACCTCAAGACCGAGGAAGGCAAGGCGCTGTTCCGCCAGGTCATCGAGCAGTCGGACGTGCTGCTGGAAAACTTCGGCCCAGGGGCGCTGGATCGTCTGGGTCTGGGATACGATGTGCTGTCGAAGCTGAACCCGCGGTTGATCTACGCCACCATCAAGGGTTTTGGGACTTACGGCCCCTACAGCGACTTCAAGAGCTTCGAGCCGATTGCCCAGGCCATGGGCGGCGCGATGAGCGTGACCGGATTTCCGGAGAACCCGCCGACCTTCACCTTCCCCGCGATCGGCGATTCCGGCACCGGCATGCACATGGCGATCGGCATCCTGGCGGCGCTGCAACAGCGGCATCAGACCGGGCGCGGCCAGCACGTCGAGGTCTCGATGCAGGACGCCGTGGTCAACCTGATCCGGGTGTCGTTGCGCGATCATCAACGCACCGGCCGGCCGATGGGACGGTCGGGGAACCAACTCGGGCGGACCATTCCGGGCACGACCTATGCCTGCGCGCCCGGCGGATCGAACGATTACGTCTATATTTTCGCGCAGCCGCGGATGTGGAAGGCGTTTCTGGGCGTGATGGGCCGGCCGCAGTTGGCCGAGGACCCGCGCTACGCCACGCCCGAGGCGCGCTGGGAAAACCGCGACACGCTGAACGCCATCATCACGGCGTGGACCAGCCAGCGTACCAAGCATGAGGTGATGAAGCTGATGGGCGACGCGGGCGTCCCGTGCGGTGCCTGTCTCGACACCGGCGAGGTTCTCGCCGATCCGCATTTGCGCGCGCGGGAGATGATCGTCGATGTCGATTACCCGACGCGGGGGACGTATCAGACCGTCGGCTCGCCGATCAAACTGTCCGACTCGCCGGTCACCGTGCAACGTCCGCCGCTTCTCGGCGAGCATACCGAAGCCCTGCTCGGCGCGCTGTGCGGCCTGCCGCCGGAGGAAGTGGCGAAACTGAAGGACGCCGGCGTGGTCTGAAGCGAGGCCATCCGGGGCGGGCTTGCCGGCTTTGCCGCGTTGCAGCAGGATGCCGGCAACCCCTCAAGGAGAAGTCCCGATGTCCGCCGCCGTGCAATTGAACGCGAGACGCAACATGACCGACGCCGAGTGGCAGGCGCGCTGCGACCTCGCCGCTTTATATCACATCTGTGATTATTTCGGTTGGACCGACACCATCAACACCCACATGTCGGTGCGCGTTCCGGGCGAGCCGAACCATTTCCTCATCAACCGCTATGGCGAGATGTTCGATGAGGTCACCGCCTCGTCGCTGCTGAAGATGGACCTGGACGGCAACGTGTTGGGCGATGAAGGCCGCTTCAACAACGCCGGCTTCATCATCCACAGCGGTGTCTACAAGGCCCGTCCCGACGCGAATTGCGTGCTGCACACGCACACCCGCGCCGGCGCCGGAATCTCGTTGCTGGAACACGGCATTCGCCCGATCAGCCAGGACGCGCTGCACGTTTACGACGACATCGCGTATCACCCGTACGGCGTGCCGGCGACGCGGGAGGAATGCGACGCGCTCGGCGTCACCTGCGCCAACGGAAGCTGCTTGGTGCTGCTCAATCACGGGCTGCTGACATTGGGTGAGACCGCGCACGGCGCGCTGATGCGGCTGTACATGCTGGAGCGGACCTGCGAGCTGGAACTGATGGCGCGCACCATGAACGCGCCGATCGCGAAGATCGACGATTACGTGATCGGCAAGGCGGCCGAGCGGATGAAGAAGATCCGTAGCGCTGACACCTACGGCCTGATGGAATGGAAGGCCCTGGTGCGGACGGTGGAACGCAAGGGCGCCGATTTCCGGCGTTGACCTGAGGCACCGATGTTCCCGCGGCGCGAGGACCTGACCATCTGTTTCGCGCACGCCGCGTATCAGATGAAGGCGACGTTCGATCAACTGAACACCGGCATCCGGAATTTCGAGGTTCGCGACCGCGCGGACCTCGACAGCCGAATCGGTGAGGCGGACGTCGTGCTGGCGTCGGGAATGTGGCACAACGGGTTGATTCAGCACGCGCGCCGGCTGCGGTTCATTCAGTCGATCAGTTCGGGAACGGATCAATACGAAAAGGCGGCATTGCAGGCGCGAGGTGTTCGGCTGGCGTCGGCGGCGGGGGTGAACGCCCGCGCGGTGGCCGAGCATGCGATCAGCCTGATCCTGGCCCTGGCGCGCCGCCTGCCGGAGGCGCGCGACAATCAATCCGGGAAACACTGGCGCGGCATGATCGGCGACCTGACCCACCGGGAGGACGAACTCGGCGGCAAGACACTGGCCATCATCGGACTGGGCCGCATCGGCGGGCGGCTGGCCCGGCTGGCCAAGGCGTTCGACATGGCGGTGATCGGGTTTCGCCGCGATCCGTCCCAAGGCGCCGGCGAGGCGGACTCGGTGCACGCGCTGTCCGAGTTGAAGGCGCACCTGCCGAAAGCGGATTTCGTCGCGCTGACCTGTCCGCTGACGCCGGAGACGGCGCATGTCATCAACGCGGTGACGTTGGGCGCGATGAAGCGCTCGGCGTTTCTGGTCAACGTCGCGCGCGGTGGCTGCGTCGATGAGGCGGCTCTGCTGGCCGCGTTGAACGAGGGCCGCATCGCCGGCGCCGCGCTGGACTGCACCGATCCGGAGCCTCCGGTGGCGGAGTCTCCGCTTTGGACATTGCCGAATGTGTTCCTGACGCCGCACACCGGCGGGGAAACCACCCGCTACGAGGCGAACGTGATCGAGATCCTGATGGATAATCTGGATCGGTTGTGGCGCGGTGAGGCAACGTTACGAAATCAGATCGTCTGAGGCCAGGGTTGGAGGCGCTTTCCTCCCCATCCTCGGTCCGTCCCGCCCCGTCATCCTCGGTCCTGAACCGAGGATCGCTCGCATCACACCCCTGGCCGATCATCGACCCTCGGGGCGTGTCCACGGGTGCTCGCGTCGAGCCTTGGCAAGACGGCGGGAGTAGGCGCTTATCCCGATGCACAGGGGAGAGGCGTGGCCTTGCTCCCCCGCGCCCGTAGCCAGCCCGGAGCGACGATGGCGTTATTCGGTGAAAACCCTGACCCGTCCGGGGAGACGATCGATACGGCGCCCCATTGGCCATCCGTCCGGCCATCACCAAGGATGCTCCGATGCCCAGTACCACCCGCGATCCCACCATCGTCGAGCATCCGATTCCAACCTGCGACAGTCGTCCCTACATCCTCGCCGAGGGCCCCGACGGATGCGTCTGGTTTTGCGAGTCCGGCCCAGGCCAGATCGGTCGTCTGGACCCGGCCAACGGGGCCATCGTCGAGTTCCCACTTCCCGATCCGGCGGCGGTCCCGATCGGCATCGCGGCCGGGGCGGACGGCGCCATGTGGTTCACCCAATCCGCCGCGCACAAGGTCGGACGCATGACCATGGATGGCGCGATCTCCGCGTTCGACCTGCCCACGCCTAATTCCGGCCCGAACGGCATCGTGCTCGGGCCCGACGGCAACATCTGGCTGGCGCAGCATGCGATCGGCGGTGTCGCGCGGGTGACGCCGTCCGGCCAGGTGACCGAATTCACCGGCTTCGCGCCAGGAGCCCGCCCGCTCGCGCCCACCGCGACCGCCACTCACATCTGGGTCAGCGATTCCATCGCCAGCCGGGTCGCCCGCATCGACATGGACGGACGGGTCGCCGAGTTCCCGACGCCGCGTCCCAACAGTGGTCCGCGCGCCATCGTTCCCGGCCCGGACGGCAACATCTGGTTCGTCCTCGCGGAGGGCAACGCCATCGGCCGCGTCTCCCCATCCGGTGAAATGCATGAGTTTCCACTGCCGACTCCGAACGCCAGCCCGCGCGGCATTGTCGTCGCCCGTGGCGAGATCTGGTTCACCCAGAACCTGATCAACCGCATCGGCCGCATGTCGCTGAGCGGGGAAATGCTGGCCGAATACGCCATCCCGACACCGGGGTCCGGACCGCGCGCGATGCTGGCCATGCCGGACGGACGGCTGTTCTTCTCGCAGCACGACATCGGCCGCATCGGGGAGATCAGGCTGGCGGACTGACCGAGCGGGCCGCCGCCGGCATAATTATTCCGCCCGTTAGCGATTTATTCAGATTTCGCTGTCACTTTCGGCCACCAACGATTGTCCACCCGGAATCGAGCGTTCGAACCGCGGGCAGGCGCAATAACGCGATCCGGACTCTCTCCAGGGTCAAACCCGGTCTCCGGCTCCTGTCACGCGCCAACCGTCTCTCGATCGTGTTCCTGGCCAACACGGGTCGTGCTGATGACACAGGACACCGATACTGGCGTGCGCCTTGTTCTTGACGGCGCCCTGACCATGCGAACTGTCGATGCCATCCGCGCGACATTGCTGGAGGCGATCGAGCGGCCATCCCCCGGCGCCGCCTCGTCCGCCGGGATTACCATCGATTGCGCCGAGGCCGGCGAGGTCGATCTGACCTTCGTCCAACTGCTGATCGCCGCCCGGGTCACCGCTCAGCGGCTCGACCGGACGGTATGTTTGGCGAACGCCGCCGACGGCGCGTTGCTGGACACCCTGACCCGCGGCGGCTTTCAGCCGCTCCAGGAATTCGCGGCGGACGGCACGCCGACCTTCTGGTTTCAGCAGGCGCCAGGATGAAGAAACGGATTCTGACCGTCGATGACTCGCCCAGTGTGAGGCAGATGGTGAAGCTGACGCTGTCCGGCGCCGGTTATGATGTGCTCGAGGCCGGCGACGGCGCCGACGGCCTGCGCAAAGCCGAGGCGACGCCCGTCGATATGGTCGTCACCGATCTGAACATGCCGGTGATGAATGGGTTGGGCCTCATCCGCGCGCTGCGGAAACTCACGGCCTACCGGGGTGTGCCGATCCTGTTCCTCACCACGGAATCCGACGCCGAAATGAAAAAACAAGCGAAAGCCGCCGGCGCCACCGGATGGATCACCAAGCCGTTTCAGCAGGATCAGCTGGTCGCCATTGTCAAAAAGGTCCTCGGCTGATGAGCACGATCGATCCGGCGCAGGTGTTTCTCCAGGAAGCGCAGGAACTGCTGGAACAGTTGGAGCAGTCGCTGCTCGATCTGGAGCATACGCCGAACGACAGCGAACTGATCGATACCGCGTTCCGCGCGTTGCATACGATCAAGGGCTCCGGCGCGATGTTCGGCTTCGACGCGGTGGCCGCCTTCACCCATCATGTCGAGACCGCGTTCGACCTCGTGCGCAAAGGCCGCGTGATCCCGTCGCGCGAACTGGTCGCGGTGGCGCTCGCCGCCAAGGATCAGATGCGCTTGCTGATCGAACAGCCGGAAAACGCCAGCGCCACGTTATGCGATGCCATTCTCGCCGATCTCAGCCAGGTCATGGCGGCGGCGACCGGCTCCGGGTCCGATGACGTTGAGCAAACGGTTCCGGACGCCTGGCGGATCCGCTTCCGGCTGCCCGCCGACGCGATGGCCACCGGCACCAATCCTTTGCTGCTGCTGGACGAACTCCGCACGCTGGGGCCCGCCACGGTGCAAGCCCAGATCGAAGGAGTGCCGGCGCTCGAGGATATCGATCCCAGCCTGTGTTATCTCCGCTGGGTCGTGACGTTGCGCACCGAGCAGCCGCGCGCCGCGATCGAGCAGGTGTTCCTGTTCGTTCTCGACGACACGGAACTTGAAATCGAGCGGATCGTCTCGGAACCGGATCTGATCGACGCCGACATCGTTCCGAGTGCCGAGGTCGTGGTGCTGCCACGTGACGATCGGCGCACCGGGCCCGTTCCGGTGGGTCAACAATCAACGGCGCTGGCGGCGACGCCAGCCACGGCGCGGGCGACCAGCAGCGCCAGCACCATTCGCGTGCCGGCCGAACGGCTCGACGAGCTCATGGATCGCGTGGGCGAGCTGGTGATCGCCCAGTTGCGGCTGAAACAAATCGCCGCGGCGAGCGACGACGTCGCGGTCAAGGGCGTCGCTGAAGAAATCGAGCGCCTGTCGCTGGAATTGCGCGACACGACGATGGGCGTGCGGATGCTGCCGATCGGCCAACTCTTCGGCCGCTTTCGCCGCCTCATCCACGATCTCGCCCGCGAACTGGGCAAAAAGATCGAGCTCGTCACGATCGGTGAGGAAACCGAACTCGATAAGACCGTGATCGAGCGGCTCAACGATCCGTTGATCCATTTGATCCGCAATGCGATCGATCACGGGCTGGAAGATCCCGAGGAACGCGCCGCCGCCGGCAAGCGTCCGACCGGCCGCATCACCTTGTCCGCCCGCCATGTCGGCGCCGAAGTTCGGGTCTCGATCGCCGATGACGGCCGGGGCCTGGATCGTGCCCGCATTCGCGCCCGCGCCGAGGAAAACGGCCTTGTGGCGCCAGGCGGCCGTCCGACCGACAACGAGTTGTTTCAGGTCATCCTGCTGCCCGGTTTCTCGACGGCGAAAAAGGTGACCAGCCTGTCCGGCCGCGGTGTCGGACTGGATGTCGTGAAACGTACCGTCGATGGGCTACGCGGCACCATCGATATCGCCAGCCCGGTGGGCTCCGGCTCTGAAATGACGCTGCGTCTGCCGCTGACATTGGCCATCATCGACGGGCTGCTGGTACGTGTCGGCCGCGGCCGCTATGTCATCCCTTTGTCCGCCGTTGAAGAATGCGTCGAGCTCAGCACCGAGGAGGACGCCCGGTCGCGCGGCCGCAGTTTCCTCAACCTCCGCGGCGACCTGGTCCCATTCCTGCGCCTGCGCGAATTGTTCAACGCGAAGGAGCCGGCGGATCATTACCAGAAAGTGGTGATCGTTTCCGCGGGCGAACTTCGCGTTGGCCTGGTGGTCGATCAGGTCATCGGCGACCACCAGACGGTGATCAAGTCGCTGTCGAAGCTGCACGCGGATGTCGAGATATTCTCTGGGGCGACGATCCTCGGCGATGGCACCGTCGCGCTGATCCTGGACATCGCGCATCTGGTCGAACAGGGCCAGCGCCACGAAGAACGTCTTAAAGCCGCCAGTTGAGGAATCCCGCGATGTCCAAATGGAACGGTGACGAGGGGCTTGAGGTTCTGACACTCGATCTGGAGGGCGAGATGTTCGCGATCGAGGCGAAACATGTGCGCGAAATCCTGGATCTGGTCGCGATCACCGACGTGCCGCGCGCGCCGGCGTTCGTCAATGGTCTGATCAACGTGCGCGGTAAGGTCGTTCCGCTGGCGGATTTACGCGTTCGTTTCGGTATGGAGCAGAAGCCGCCGACCGTCGATACCCGCATCGTCGTGCTGGAACTGGAAGTCGATGGGGAGCCGGTGATCGCCGGCATCCGCGCCGACAAGGTGCATGAGGTGGT
>Ga0182030_10027428_pt1 | contig 10242 bp, 9 predicted proteins | sample 812S3MmetaG_FD_121299 | JGI IMG/M metagenome (GOLD analysis project Ga0182030, IMG submission 121299) | Permafrost microbial communities from Stordalen Mire, Sweden - 812S3M metaG (Illumina Assembly) | ecosystem: Environmental > Terrestrial > Soil > Wetlands > Permafrost | place: Sweden... | reverse complement strand
TTGAAGAATCGCGTAATCGTCAGGCATGGTTATATTGTGTACTATAGTACACAACTACGCAAACAAAAAAGGAGGAAAATCCAAGAGGTCGTCATTTTCGGTTACTATTTTGTCCTGCACCCGGGCAGGCTGATCTTTTGCAAAGCGGCTTGCACGTCTTCGACGTTTTCCAGAATATGCCCCTTGCCGTACCGCTCGCTGCGCCGGGCAAATTGCTCCTGTGCCGCCAACTGAATATCGTCCAGTTCCATGTTCGAAAAATAATCCATCCTGCCCGGAAGTGCCAATGCTGGTTTACCAGTCATTCAACGGAACTGCCGCCACGTCGCGTTTTATTCCTTTGCTCTCAGCGGTAAAAAGAACCGCGATCCGTGTCGTCTTCACGCCTTTCAGATGAATGGTCAGCTTTGAAATTCCGGTATTTACCGCCTGTTGCGCCGGATGCGGCGAAGTCGGCAGCGGCTCCGCTTTCATCGTGGTGAAGACTGCATTCGTCGGACTGAGCAGGCGCACATACAGTTGCTTTTGGCCCAAGTTAAGCCGCGCGCTCCGGCCCTGCAAACGAATGTGCGCCGCGGTGTGCATGAACCAGTAAAGCTCGGTCGGCGCATTGGCCTGGATTTCGTCTTCAACCAATACATTGCTGCGATCCAGCAACGCCACACCGCGTTGGACAGATTGCGCCTTGCCGCTGTAAGCCGCAGTCAAATCGGCAATGGCAAAAGCCTTCCGCGGCTCCGATTCAAAGCGAATGATGCGCGTATCGGCACTCGGGTCCTGATCCGGCTCGCCGGAGTCCGGCCCCAACACCAGCGTATTATGTCCTTCGGCGCGCATCCGATAATAATTCCAACGGCCCTTGCCAAAATATCCCGGCAGATTGTAATCGTCCGAACCCAAATCCATCGCCCAGCGCTCGCCTTCTTGATCAAGAACGAAGCTTCCCAGGTCCAAATGTCCGTGGCTCGCCCGGTTGCTGCCAGCCTTGAAGCCCGCAAAAGTCGCGTCGTGGTTTTTCCAATCGCCCCGCAGCGAGACCACCTCGGCGTGCCGGAAATATTTATCCAGCGGCAACTGTGCAATGGCGTCCGGCTCAGCCGGCATAAACCAGAGCAACTCCGGCACTGTCCCTTTCGCCTCCTCCAGCGCGGCGGCGGCAAATTCCGGCCGATGGAATTGTCGCGCCAGCCAAAACAACTGCGGACTTTCTTCGGGTTTGTCATGGGCGTCCGCGAAGTTAAAGACGCGCCCGGCCGGGCTTGTCATATAAATGGGAAACAAGCCCGTCTCCGCGAATCCCGGAAACTGACTTAACCCAAAATCGTCGTGCAGCGCGCTTTTCAACGCGGCCAGAATTGTGACATTATAACTGGTGGCGTAATTCCAATAACCCGGTCCTTCGTCCCACCCGCCGTCGGGAGCGAAGCTGCCCATGGGCAGTTGCAGTGATTCAAGAGCGTCGTGCAGAAATTCCCCGCACAAAGCCGGTTCTTCATCCGCCAGCGCCAGCGCGCCCATGCCCAGGCCGCCATTGCAAACCTGGTTCCAATTAAACGTAAAAACCGACCAACGGATTTTCTTGCGCTGAATATCCAGGCCCAGCTTAAGTCCTTTTTCGACCATTGCCGTGCGCAAAAATGCCTTCTGATCCGGCGTCCAGTAATCATAAAGCCAGTCGTAGCCGATGGCAAAAGCATGGGTCATTTCGGCAGTGTCAAGAAAATGGCGCGGGTTCCAATCCTTGAATTCTCCCGCCGCTTTAAGCTCGATCCAGGCGCGATCGGCGAATCGTTTCTCCCCGCTCATTTGCCAGGCCATGCCCAGGGTGTAAGCTCTGAGAACGACCTTCCGGCTGGTCTTCAGCAAGCGTAAACCATCCGGAAGTTCATAGCGGCTGGCCGGTTCGCTCAGCATGGTTTCAGCTTGTTGATACACCGTCCGGTACCAGTCGCGCAAGACAACATTCGTCTTGACTGATTGGCGAAGGCCCTCAAAATCACTCTTTGTCGCCAGCAGCCGCGGATGCCTTTTGTCCAACCGCCGCACCAGTTTGTCCCCCGGCGGAATGGAAATTGTCGGCGGCAAGGCCGCGCTCGAAATCACCAAACAAAAAAGAAGGAGAGCGGCCAGTTTCACGCTGGCGTCCGCAGGTTGGAGTTGATTTCAGTCACAAATTTTTGCGGATCGTCTGGTGTGATAACAACCGTCTTGTCGGAAAAGCGCAACACCACGGCATTTTTAGTGTCAGTGGCAAAGGCGCGGTAAAGTCCAATTTTCTTGTTGCGATACAATCCGGTAAATGAGAAAAATCCGCCGTTGCCGAAACGCCGCAACGACCACCGAAAGGCATCCGGATCGACGGTGGCCGAGTTCAGCCGGGACAGCTCCATGCGATTCTTCCATCCCAATCTTTTGATGCTTAAGAAATCGTCACTCAAGACATAGCCCCGCACGACGAAAGCCGCGGCCGCCGCCAGCGTCAATCCGGGAACTGTCACCAACAGCCAGCCGATCCAGGGCGGAATCATCGGCATCCCCAGCCACCGTGAAACGGCACTGTTGCCCAGACTGATATTCAAACCCAGCAGAAGAAAAGCCAGGTCCGCCAGGGCGCAGAACAAGCTCATAACAATCAGTGGAGCCCCCCATGGCGCTTTAAATGAAACTTCTTTCATGGCAACTACACCACCGAGGCAGGATCAGGCAGGAAGGCGGCCACGACCTTCGGCCGCGTCATAAATATCAGGAGCAGGATCGGATAAACCAGTCCTACGACCGTGGCCCCCATCATAAAGATCAGCATGGCGATAGCGAAGAATCCCTGCGGTCCACCAGAGTTGTTGCGCATGATCGGCATCACTATATTCAGCGTTACCACCCCGCCGACCAGACACGCCAGAATCGCGTAGATGCCATAGCAGATCGACATAATCCGGGCCCAATTCTGCAACAACAGCAAGCCAATTCCCGCTGCCAGTAAAGCCAGGTGGACAATGCCTCCCAAGGGAATCGATATCTTCATCCAGGAAATATACGTGGGGTTCTCATACATTTCTTTCAACATCGGAATCGCCGCTCCATTGGTCCGCGCCGGCATAACCATCGCGATCAGCAGGCCCAAAAAACCGAGTGCCGCAAATCCAATATTCAATATCCCGAAGATCGTGACTGACATTGGCCGTTGCCGCATATTCTTCCTTTGATTCGAGTTTATACCAAAAGCTGCCGGTGTGCAGCTTAATACGCCTCTCCCCTGATTCAAGGGCAATCTCCGAAACGCCTCCCTCAAATTCGCGCGTGACGATGCGGGCGCATGGTGTATTTTGTTTTCGCCGTGACGACCGCCGATGCCATCAAACTCCTGGAAAAATTTCGCGAAGGCAAAGTAACCTTGCCCGTCGCGCTCCATTCCTTCCAGGCGCCGCCCGTCACCGACCTTGGCTTCGCCCAGGTGGACACCCACCGCGCTTTGCGCAAGGGTTTCGCCGAAGTCATTTACGCCTCCGGCAAGACCGGCCCCCAAATTGTCAAAATCGCCGCCGCTATTCTTGACCATGATGACCGCCTCCTCATCACCCGCCTTAACCCCGGCCAGGCCCGATTGGTGCGAAAAAAATTTCCGGCCAGCCATTTCCATCCCGTCGCCCGCTGCCTGACCATCGAGAAAAAGCCGCTGGCCAGGCGCCCCGGATCCATCGCCATCGTCTGCGCCGGCACAAGCGACCTCCCTGTGGCCGAGGAAGCGGTCGTCACCGCCGAGATTATGGGCAATCGCGTCGAGCGGGTGTACGACGTGGGCGTGGCCGGTCTGCATCGCTTGTTGAATAAATTGGACATCATTCGCAACGCTCACGTCGTCGTGGTCGTGGCCGGAATGGAAGGAGCGCTGCCCAGCGTCGTAGCTGGGCTCGTCAGCCGCCCCGTGATCGCCGTGCCCACCAGTGCGGGCTACGGCACGAATTTTGGCGGCTTGACCCCATTGCTGGGCATGCTCAACAGTTGCGGCAGCGGAGTCACAGTGGTCAATATCGACAATGGCTTCGGCGCGGGCTACGCCGCCAGTCAAATAAATTCCCTTTGCGCCGGCGGCTTATGAAAACACTCTATCTCGACCTCTTCAGCGGCATTAGCGGAGACATGTTTGTCGGCGCGTTGCTCGACGTCGGCCTGGATTTTCCACACCTCTCCGCTGAATTGCAAAAGCTTCACCTGGACGATTACCACCTCCACGTCGGGCGGGCCAAACGCGCTCAAATCGAGGGAACAAAGTTTGATGTTCATCTCGGCCACCACGGCCATCCTCATTCGCATGGCCACGAACATGAACACGAGCATGAGCACACCCATGAACACGCCCGCAATTATCAGGACATCAAGCAACTGATCCTGCAGAGCGGAATCTCCGCCTGGGCCAGGGATAAAGCCATCGCCGTTTTCAACCGCCTTGCCGCGGCCGAAGGCAAGATTCACGGCGTCCCCGCCGAGAAAGTCCACTTCCACGAAGTGGGCGCTGTTGATTCTATTATTGACATCGTCGGAGCCTGTATCGGACTTGAATTTTTGGGCAAACCGCGTGTCCTGGCCAGTCAGCCGGTGGACGGCACTGGTTGGATCGATTGCGCGCATGGGCGCTTCCCCATTCCCGCTCCCGCCACCCTCGAAATTCTGGCCGCGCGCGGAGTGCCGCTAACGCAATGCGAACAACCCCACGAGATGATCACTCCCACCGGGGCTGCGTTGCTGGCCGAGTTTGTCGAGCAATTCGGGCCCATGAGAAATTTTACTCCCGTCCGAATTGGCTTCGGCCTGGGCTCGCGCGATATTCCCAAATACCCCAATGTCTTGCGCGCCATCATGGGTGAAACCAGCGCCGCCTTGGAACACGATTGGGAGACCGATTCCATCGCCGTCCTGGAAACAAATCTCGATGACGTCAATCCTGAACTCCTTGGCCATTTTATGGAAGCGGCCATGGCGGCCGGTGCTCTGGACGTCAGCTATGCCCCCTTGCAAATGAAAAAAAACCGCCCCGGCTTCCTGCTCACTGTTTTATGCGCCGTGGCGCAGGCCGACCTCTTCAGCGAGCTAATTCTGCGGGAAACGAGTGCCTTTGGCGTTCGCCGTTCCCTGGCCGAACGCCGGAAATTGCGCCGCGAATTTCAAATGGTCACCACACCTTTTGGCGATGTTAGCGTGAAGATCGGAAAGCTGGACGGAAAAGTCTTGCAGGCCGCACCCGAATTCGAATCGTGCAGAAAATTATCCGAAAAACAACAGCTCCCGCTCAAACAAATCTACGACGCCGCCATGACCGCCTGGAACAACGCGCCTTAAACTCCAGAAAGCGCCCAGCCGTCGTTTGACTTCTTGGGATCGCGACCGTCCCGATCGCGTCCGTTGGCGTCCCGCCGACGGAATCCCTCTTCGTCCCTTAAGCCATCGGATATTCCGTCTTGGTCACCTTGCCCGGCTGCGGAACCGGGTAACGTCCCTCCGCATCAGCCTTCAACGGAGCCGGCCCGTCCATCGTCATCGTCTCCACGCCCGGAGCGTATTCGTAGGTGTCGTTCAGCATTTCATCGTACGTAATTTCCTGCCCGGTATGAGCGGCCCATCGGCCCATGGAAGTCACCACGCTCGCCTGCACTCCGCGCTTCAATTCGCTGTAGGGTTTATTGTCCCGGATAGCGTCAACGAAATCATTCCATTCGTTCACATACGGATTCTCCTGGCCCGGCGGATACTTGGAACTCCAAACCAGTTTGTCATGCGCCACCTGCTGCCCCTTGTAAATACTGGACGGCGCGCCGAAATCCCCGGACTTCGAGTCAATTGCAAACCCTTTGGTGCCATGCACGTAGCTGGCATAAATCGAAGCGCAGCCATACATGCACCGCCCTTCAAAAAGCATCTTGGTGCCGTCGGCAAACGTGTATTCCGAAGCATAGGCGTCAAAATTCTGATCGACATCGTCGCCCCGGTAATGCCGGCCGCCCATCGTCTGCACCTTGACCGGCCACGCATTCTTCATCCAGCAAAGATGGTCAATATTATGAATGTTAAAATCGCTGTAGCATCCGCCGCTGGCCCAAATAAAACTGTGGAAGTTCTTAATCTGATAACCCACTTCCGAAATGTCCGCCGGCTTGCGCGGCACGAAGCACGCTGCAATCGGCTCTCCCACCCGGTAGCCGCGCATGAGAATAATGTCGCCCACCTCGCCGCCGTGAATGCGTTTCGCCAACTCCTCCTGCGACCGGTTATGGCGCGCCATCAAACCCACCGCCACTTTCAGGTTCTTGGCCGTAGCCTCTTCCCCCAGCTTGAGCATCCGGCGGGAAGTCGGACCGTCTGCCGTCAGCGGTTTTTCCATGAAAACGTTCAGCCCTTTTTCAATGGCGTATTTGAAATGCACCCAGCGAAATGCCAGCGGCGTGGCCAAAATCACCACATCGCCCGGCTTCAAACAATCCATCGCCTTTTTGTAGCCGTCGAATCCAAGAAACCGCCGTTCTGGCGGCACGTCCATCTTGGCCGAATTCTTTTTGCTCAGCCCGTCGTAACTGCCTTTGAGTTTATCTTCAAAAACATCCGCCATCGCCACCAGTTTTAGCGGGCCGCGTTTCACGTCCACCGCCTGGTCTGCCGCTCCGGTGCCCCGGCCGCCGCATCCCACCAGCGCCACCTGTATCGTGTCATCCACGCCGGCGTTCACATAAGGTATCGCGATCCCCGCCAAAGTGGAGACGGCGGCGATTCGCCCGGTAGTTTTGATAAATTCACGACGATTGGAGACAGGAATCAGTTCACTCATAATTTTTAGTTCTTTTTAATGGACGCTGCAAAAGGTCGGTCATTCAATAAATATTATTCTTTCGCCTTGGCCTTGGCCGAAGACTGCGGCGCAATTCCCGCCAGCCGGTCCAATTCCCGGTGAATTCGCGACACGCGCTCAATCTGTCCCTTGGCCGGAAACCGCTCGTAAAAACCCTCATTGCGAAATTCCCGCGCCTGTTCCCCCCACGGAGCCAGCCGGGTCCGCCAACGCTCGATTCGCCCTTCCGCCGGTTCCGCGTCAGCCGCCGTCAAGTCAGCGCAGACCCGGATCATCGCTTTAAGCGTCACCGGTTTGGTGACCATGAACCCGGCATTGCCCCAGCTCTCCCCCCAAACCACCGCCGCCGTTTTCAGAAAATCCCGCGCCATCTCGTAGTAACGAGCCGCGGCGCGTTTGTCCGTTCCTTCCGGCTCGATCTTGCGCCAGGCCTGCCGCGCCCACCGGTGAATTTCGTTAAAAAGTTCCGCCTGCAAAATCCATTTCTCCTGCCGGCTCCGCCCGCCCAGCCGGTTGATGCGATACCTTAGCGGGCTGTCCGCCGCGCTGTAAAGCATTTCGGCAATGTGCGCCGCAAACCGCCGATCCGGCTCCGCCCATGAAACCCGCTCATAAAGATCCACCAGATGGCTCTTGTTAATCCGCGTCGGGGTGGAATTGATAATGACAAACATTTCCGTGGCAAAATCCTCGCTGCGCCCGTCAAAAATAATGCACGGCACATGAATATTTCGCGCGTCATCCGGATGCGTCCGCTGAAAAAACTCCAAAGCCGCCATCCGATGCTGCCCGTCAATAATCAGAAATTTATCCTCCGGCTCTTGCAACCTCCCCACGCCCGACCCGTCCGTCCATGCTTCAAAGCGCAGCTTCTGCGGCGTGAAAAGCAGCACCGTGCCGGGAATGGGCGGCTGCGTGATCGCCGTCTCATAAAAATTGCGAATCGCTCGGACCTTCGCGCGCGACAATTCGCGTTGAAACGCCTTGTCATTGCGTTCGATCTTGGCAATGAACTGGGCCACGTCATCCTGTTCCTCCACCTTTTCCGGCACAATCTCGCCGCCCTCTTCATCATGAAACCGGCTGATGAAGCGCACCCGCTCCAACAGATGTTGTGACGGATACGAAGCAAAATAAAACAGCGCATCCTTCTGTCGAATTTGTGTCGCAATCATATTGTTAATAGCGCGCGTCCTGCGCTGATTCGGAGATTAAAGTTCCCCGTTTAAACTTGCAAGCGCAACCCTGCCCCGCCGCCCTGCTTCGCCGCACGATTCCCCCGCCATAAGTCCAATAAGTCCTCTGCGTCCTCCAAGTCCCATTCTGCCACTCGTCATTCCCTTGGAGTTCTGCCGAAAGTTATACTAGTATGCGCCCGTTATGAAACTGGACTGGTCCAATCGCAAGCTCCTGATCGGCGTCGTGCATCTCCTTCCCCTGCCCGGCTCCCCCCGTTTTCACGGTGCCTTTCAACCCATCCTCGACCGCGCCGTGGCCGATGCCCGCGCCTACGAAAAAGGCGGCGCCTCCGCCGTCATCATCGAGAACTTTGGCGATGCGCCCTTCACCGCCGGCTCCGTTGCCCCGGAAACCATCGCCGCCATGGCCCGCGCCGGCACAATGGTTCGCGCCGCCATCAAACTGCCCATTGGCTTTAACGTTCTCCGCAACGACGCCCGCGCCGCTCTCGGTCTGGCCGCCGCCTGCGGCGCCAGTTTTATTCGCATCAACGTCCATTCCGGCGCGATGCTCACCGACCAGGGCATCATTCAAGGCCAGGCCTACGAAACACTCCGCGTTCGCTCCCACCTTTGCCCAAACACCCAAATCCTTGCGGATGTTCATGTCAAACACGCCGTTCCCTTGGGCACTGAGACATTGCAGAATTCCGCCCGCGACGCCTGGGAACGCGCCCAGGCCGATGCCTTGATTGTGTCCGGCTTTGGCACAGGATTGCCTCCCCTTGCCAGCTCCGTCGAAACCGTCCGCCAGAGCTGTCCAAAAGCCCCTCTCCTCATCGGCAGTGGCTTCACCGCGGATAATGCCCCGGAATACCTGCCATGGATTCAAGGCGCGATTGTCGGCAGCTCGCTAAAAAGAGGCGGGCGCCTCAACAACCCCGTTGACCCAGTCCGGGTCAAAGCCCTGGTCCGTACCATGCGAAACCCCCTTGTCATGAATTCCTAATCTTAATCTTAATCTTAATCTTAATCTCAAAATTCATCATGAATAGATCACCAGCCTCGCTCCTTTATTTTTCTCTGGCTTCGTTCTGCTGTCTCTCGCTCGCCCTCCGCGCCCCAGCCGAACCGTCCGCAACCAGCGCCGCCCACCATCCCGCGCCCAAAAAAGAAGCCTCCACCAACGCCGTCCCCGAAAAAAAAGAAGAGCCTAAAACCGCCCCCTCGGACAAAAAGGATCCAAAGGACGAACTTTCCGAAACCACCAATTCGGTTACGATCAACGGTGTTCTAATCAAGTATAAGGCAACGGCCGGCACCATTGTAATGAAGGATGAGGAAGGCAAGCCTCATGTTACCTTTTTCTTTGTCGCCTACACCCGCCTTGACGCCACCAATTCCGCCTTGCGCCCCCTGACCTTTTCTTTCAACGGCGGCCCCGGTTCCTCCTCCGTCTGGCTGCATCTCGGCCTCCTCGGTCCCCGCCGGGTTTTTCTGGAGCAGAACGGCAGCCTTCCTCCTCCTCCATTTCATTTGATTGACAACGAGTATTCCATCCTGGACGAATCCGACCTGGTCTTCATCGATCCCGTCAGCACCGGCTTTACCCGGACCGTGCCGGGCGAGGACCCTCACAAGTATCATGGCGTGGACCAGGACCTCGACTCCGTCGCCGATTTCATCCGCCTTTACACCACCCGCTACATGCGTTGGGACTCGCCCAAATTCCTCATCGGCGAAAGCTACGGCACAACCCGCGCCGCCGGGTTGTCCGGCCATCTGGAAAACCGCTATGGCATGTATCTCAACGGCATCGCCTTGATCTCCTCCATTCTGGACTTTTCCACCCTCAGCTTCAGCCCGGGCAACGATCTCCCTTTCGTTTTATACCTGCCCACTGAAACCGCCGTCGCCTGGTACCACCAAAAACTCCCTCCCGACCTGCAAGCTGACAAGAAGAAAGCCCTGGCGGAATCGGAACAGTTCGCCCTCGGTGATTACAACCGCGCCCTCATGCAAGGCTCCGCCCTTTCCGCCCCGGACCGCCAGCATGTCGTCCAGGAGCTGGCCCGCCTCACCGGTTTGTCCCAGGACTACGTGGATCGCGCCAATTTGCGCATCTACGCCTCCCGCTATTTCAAGGAATTGCTCCGCCAGGATCGCCTCATCCTTGGACGCTACGACGCCCGTCTGACCGGCAGCGACCTCGACGCCATCAGCGACTCC
>Ga0182030_10027424_pt1 | contig 10243 bp, 10 predicted proteins | sample 812S3MmetaG_FD_121299 | JGI IMG/M metagenome (GOLD analysis project Ga0182030, IMG submission 121299) | Permafrost microbial communities from Stordalen Mire, Sweden - 812S3M metaG (Illumina Assembly) | ecosystem: Environmental > Terrestrial > Soil > Wetlands > Permafrost | place: Sweden... | reverse complement strand
TTGAAGATCGGGGACACGGTGATCGTCCAGCGCGCGGGCGACGTGATCCCGCAGATCACCAAGGTGCTCACGGAGTTGCGCACCGGCCGCGAGCGCGCGTTCAAGATGCCGACGAAGTGTCCGGTGGACGGCTCGCCCGTCGTCCGCGATGGTGCGATCGCGCGCTGTTCATCGCGCATGTGCGCCGCCCAGCATCGCGAGTCGCTCTATCACTTCGTTTCCCGCGCCGCTTTTAATATAGAGGGAATGGGGCCGAAGATCATCGACAAATTTTTGGACGAGGGATTGATCTCCGACGCGGCGGACATTTTTGAATTGCAAAAAGGGGACATCGCCGCGCTTGAGCGCTTCGGCGAAAAATCGGCGGAGAACATCGTTGCCGAGGTGGCCGAAAAGAAGCACGTGACCCTGCCGCGATTTTTGTATGCGCTCGGGATATTGCACGTGGGGGAGGAAACGGCGGTGACACTCGCAAAAAATTTCCAAATCCCCATTTCTAAATTCCAAATAAATTCCAAACCGCAAATTTCAATAAAAGATATCGCGCACGTTTTCAGCGAGCTTTCGTTGGAGGATCTGCAAACGGCGCCGGACATCGGGCCGAAGGTTGCGGAGAGCATCTACGGCTGGTTTCGCGAGAAGCGCAACGGGGAACTATTGGCGCGCTTGGAAAAGGCGGGCGTGACGGTGGAGGCGATGCCCGCGCGGAGTGCGGCGGCTGCGCGGCTTGCCGGGAAGACGTTCGTGATCACGGGTTCGCTCGAGTCCATGGACCGCGAGGCGGCAAAGGAACGGATCCGCGCGCAGGGCGGCGCCGCGTCGGAGGCGGTCAGCAAGAAGACGAGCTATCTCGTGGCCGGCGCCGAGCCCGGCTCAAAGTACGACAAGGCGCAAAAACTGGGCGTGAAGATAATAGATGAGAAGGAATTTTTGAAGTTGCTGGGATAGATTATAACTTTCCAAACCCGCGTTCATTAAAAATTGGTTAAAAAGTTTTTGACTTCATTTTTTGAAAGTGTATTCTTGGTGCATGAACAAAAAAATAATAAGCATAGAAGATCTTGCAGCGATGATCGAGGCGGGGTTCCGGATGGTCGATAAACATTTTGACAGGATAGATGTCAGACTCGATAAGCTCGAGGCTGAGAACAAGCGCATTCGCACCGATCTCGCTGAAACTGATACCCGCACGGCAGTGATCGCTCTTCAGCTCCGCGTAAGTAAATTAGAGGGGAATGTTTGATTTCTTCGGCTAAAAACGATAGAATCTTCAGGGTAGATTTGCGGTCGTAGCTCAATCTGGTTAGAGCACCGCCCTGTCACGGCGGGGGTTGCCGGTTCAAGTCCGGTCGGCCGCGCCCCTTTGGGCACGTTTGAGAGACCGCTGGGGCCTTCATGGTTCCAGCGGTTTTTCTAGTTCAATGTTTGTCCAATGACCATACGCCCCGACCGGACTTGAACCGGACGGGGCGTCTTGGCGATCTGTGTCGACTTCTATTCTGACTTTTGTTCTGCCTCAGCTACTTCCTTTTGTATCGTCACTACCTTTTTCGTAACCATTATTTTACTTTTGATGCAACCCATGAACTCCCGCCGCTCGGTCATGCTCCCATCCTTGAGAACGTAGCGGACGTAGTCCTTAATATCCACGCCCTTCGCTTTCATTTTTGCGTCGCCATCTCCACCCATAAAGCTTTTTTGAAATTTGTTGAGCCGCATGACTTCGGCCTCAAACTTCTTTCTGATGCCCGTCTCGTTGAGATCAAGTTCGTGAATAAGGGGGATAAGCTGGTTCACGAGATCCTCTTCTCGCAGACATCCACTTCTGCAATTTTTATCCTTACTCCGCGAGCACCAGTAGTAGACATAACAGGCCGTTTCACCGTTCTTGAGCCTCTTAAACTTCTCGGCAGCCGTGATGCCTGATTCGCAGAGGCCGCAGGTCATGAGGCGCGTGAAGGCGAATTCTCGGCTTTCCCCGTGTACCACGTCACGTTTGAGATGCTCCTGCACTTTCTCGTAGAGCTCCTTAGTGATCAGCGGGTCGTGCTTTCCGGTGTACCAGTTGCCGCTCTTTACCGGATATTCAAAGACGCCGTAGTAGAAAGGATTTTGAAGGGTGAGAAAAATACTTGAGAGTGCCATCGTCTTGTTGCTCTTCGCCTTGAAGTTCAGCTCGAATTTGAGCCAGTGGTAAACCTTCCGCCCTGACCAGTGATCGTTCCCAACAAACTCGAACATCTTCTTTATGATGGGCGCTCGCACAGGGTCGAGCATCACATAGCATTTGCGGTCAGTCCGCTTTTCATTGAGGTATCCCACGGGCGCGACCCCGGGCCGAAGACCCATCTCGCATCGTGTTTTCATTCCGCGTTTCACGTTTACGCCACGATTGTCGTTTTCCAGCTTCGCCTGACTTCCCAAAATCATAAGCAGAAATTTCTCATTGGGGGAGTCGGTAAATTTCTGGCTGTAAGTACGTATTTCCCGGAGTAATTTTTGGTCGATGAGGTCGACGATCGTTCCCAAATCTCCCGCACTGCGAGAGAGGCGGTCGGGAGACCACGTGAGTATGCCGTTGAATTTCCCGAGTCGGATATCGTTAATGATTTCGTTGAAGATCGGGCGCTCACCCGCATTCTTTGCCGAGTGGCTTTCTCTGCGGATCTCCACGATCTCCAACGCCTCCCTTTCGGCGAGTTCGAGCATCTCCTTGATTTGGCTGTCGATGCTCAAGATTTGCCGCTCTTCCGACTCCGTCGATTTTCTTGCATATAGTAGATATCTGACCTTTATAATTGGCTGTCCCTGTTTTTGTGCCGCAGCCCCCACCGGCATCATCGTTTGGTTTATCATACAACCATTGATGACGCGAACCCGACTGGGCGTCCAGTCCTCATAGGATAGCCCCAAAAGCTCGCTATAAGGCTACGAAGAGGCGAAGGAGGCAAGGATACGTAAAACAAATAAAAGAGAAATGCGGGCCTACCCTACCCGTAAGATCGAGGGTCCTCGGTATTTGCTAATATGTATTGATGTAGGCTTACAATTTCTTCCGGAGATACTCGAAAACCCCATAGCCAACCAGCGCGGCGACAACGGCAATTATGAAATTGGTTTTTGTAAAAATATCCCTCATTGCGAATAAGAACGTTTTTCCGTATCCATTCGCGCGAGTAAATTCTCCCATCAGGAGGTTGGAGTAAAAAAGGAATATGATAAAAACCATCTCGATGAGCGCCCGCCAGATTCGATTCATCGGACTATTATATCAGAAAGCTCAGTGAGGATTATTTCCGTGCCCTGTTCGTTCTCTTCTGGGCGGAAGGTTTCGCGTTGCCGCTTTTCATGTGCTTAAACATTTCAATTTGGCCGAGGCGGTGCTCTGCTTCAGCTTTTGTGACATAGCTTCCGAACGAACGTCCGGTTTTTTCGGAAAGCACCACATATTTCCCCTCAATCTTTTTAATCATCGAATGTCTATTTTACGTTTTTAATATTCGCTATTTCCCGTGCTTTTTTGATCTGCTCCGGCGGCACGTAGATCTCAGTTGGTCCGGTGCCTACCCCAACGCCATCCAAAACATCGCCCGTTTCATTGAATTGGAGAAAACACTCAATACCGTTATTTTTCAACAATACTTCTATCTCTTCGGCCTCCATTCTTGTTGAATAGGTTTTGAGGTATTCGAGTTTAGTATTCATGGATCTAATTATATAGATTTAGGCTTATAAGTTTTTGGCGCGCTTTTCAAAAACTTGAGCAGCGCGGATTTTTTCAATAATCCAGTTTGTGCGCCGAAGAATTGAACGACATGCATTGATTCGATGGGTGCCCATGTCAGCGCCTTCGAGATGGGGAGTCCATATATGAGCGCCGATAAAAATCCGGTCGCGAACGCGTCGCCGGCTCCCGTCCGCGATATTGGTGGCTTCGGATCGGGGTACGGTGGCATAAAATAACATGAATCGCCGTCCGATGCATATGCTCCGTCCGGCCCATCGGTGATGACCACGATCTTCGGCCCGATCGCATGGAGGTCATGCATCAATTTTTTAATGTCATCATGCTTTATACCTGACACCTCCTCCGCCTCCTCGCGATTCACGAAAAGAACATGGGTATGGCGGTAGATCTCCTTGAGTTTTTTTGCGCCAAACTGCAGTTGAAATGTCCCCGGGTTGAATCCCATCTTCACGTTTGGATGCTTCTTTAAATACTCCACCACTTTTTTATGGAACGGTAGCGTGTGTTCGCCGATGGAAGAGAAATAGATCCAATCGGTCGCGCCGAGATGCTCGGGATTATAATATTCGTAATCTTGGTGCTTGATAAGGATCGTCCGTTCGGGTCCGTAGCTGAGGATAAAATTATAGTTGGTGGGCTTGCCTTTGTTTACTTTTATATATTTGGTACCCACTCCTTCCTTGCGATACCAATCGAGGATTTTCTTTGCGTAGTCGTCTTTGCCGATCGAGGTAAGTATCGATGTATGGATACCCATCCGTTTCGCACCGATAGCGACATTTGATGCATTGCCGTCCGCAGGAACCACCTGCAGTGACCCATAGGGGACTTTATCTGCGAACGGCATGCATATCTCTAAATGCTCCTTGTCGGGATGCGCGTGTACCGAGGCTTTTTCGAGGACAACAAAGGCATCCATGACGACATCGCCGATGCAGATCAATTTGTGTTTTTGTTGGGCCATAGGTACTCGAGGGTAAGGTTATTTCGAGGGTTCACAATTGCACTGGGAACACTTCTCTTCGTGCGCGGGATGATGGCACTTCGCGCATTTTTCTTTCTCGTCCATAGTTCTGTTTTTGGCCTATAGTTTGAGCCGACCTTTTACATAGAATATAGCCGCTTAAGAGACGAGAATCTTACAAATAAAAACCAGTTTGTAATATTTCTCCTTCCTGGGCGGCTTTTAAGATAACGACAGTATCGCATTGTGATATAACGCTTTATGAAAAAAAGGAATCGTCTGATCGGTAAATATGAAGCATTATCGGAATTTCGTTATTTAATGCTGCGCTTTCTTGCTCGGAGCGCGACGATATCGCGCTCCATCGGTATTGGCCAAAAACAATATCTTCTTCTTTTGAGTATCCGTGGCTTCCCAAAGGACAAACCACCAAATATCAAAGTAATCGCTGAGCGTCTTCAGATTGCTCCCAACAGCGCCGTTGATCTGGTAAAACGTGCCTGCCGCAAGGGTCTTGTTTGTAAAGCGAGGACTGGCGACGACGAACGGCAGGTTCTTGTTTCACTGAGGGCGAAGGGAGAGCAAGTATTTAATAAAATTGCACACGCGGGAATCGCAGAAATAAAAACCTACGGTCCGGACTTGGTTCGGGCATTGCAGGGCATCATCAAAAACAGCAATGACTGAAAAAAAGATAAAAAAAACGACGACGACAACGAAGCGTAAGCCCGCGCCGCCAAAAGCGAAATCCGCGCGGGCATCGCTTGTGCAAAGAATAAATAAATATATTCACCAGCCAAAAAAATCTCCGTCACCACTTCAGAAGTTTGATGGCAATCCGATTATCGAGCCGGATGAGACGCACGGCTGGGAATCGCAGTACACTTTTAATCCTGCCGCCGTATATGAGGAGGGGAAAGTGCATCTCGTTTATCGCGCGATCGGTGACAGCGGTCTTTCGGTATTCGGCTATGCGTCATCCCAAGATGGCATGCATGTAGACGAACGGCTTGACGCGCCGATGTATATTTCCCGGAAGCCTCTTTGCCCGCCGAAAGCGCCCGCCGTGTGTTATGTCTCGAATTCCGGCGGAAGCTGGGACGGCTGCGAGGATCCGAGGCTCACAAATGTGGACGATCGGTTGTATATGACCTACACGGCATTCGATGGTTATCCGCGCGTCGCCCTCACTTCGATCAATATAAAAGATTTTCTGGAGAAGAGATGGAATTGGAAAGAGCCGGTATTCCTTTCGCCGCCTGGCGAGATCCACAAGAACTGGGTAATATTCCCGGAAAAGATCAACGGCAAATACGCCGTCCTCCATAGTATTACTCCTGAGATCCGCATTGATTATTTCGATGATCTCGATTTTGACGGGTCCACATTTATACAAAGCAGCCATGCGTCTCCGCATAGAAAGAAATGTTGGGATTCTCGCGTGCGTGGCGTGGGGCCGCCGCCGATCCGGACGGAAGACGGATGGCTGGTGCTCTATCACGCGATCGATGATCTCGATCCGGGAAGATATAAGATGGGGGCGATATTATTGGACCTCAACAATCCCAAAAAGGAACTTTATCGTTCGCAGCGACCAATCTTGGAGCCGGACGAGCGATATGAAAATGAAGGATTCAAGTCGGGGATATTGTATTCCTGCGGCGCCGTCGTCGTGGACGGAACGCTTTTCGTTTACTACGGTGGTGCGGATACCGTTGCCTGCGTGGCGACCGCGGATTTGAAGCAATTTTTAGAAGAAGTAAAGAAGGGTGAATCGCCAAAGTTGGCAAAGGTCGCGAAACTTACTCCTTCTCGTAAATTACAAAAATGAAATCACCCAATTCGTATGTGTTAGCCGTCAATGCCGGTTCCTCAAGCATTAAATTTACGCTGTTTGGTAATGCCGAACCGCTCACGAGGATATTCGATGGCGGCATAGAACGGATTGGATCGTCGGATACTGTTTTTCGGATGAATGGAGCTCATCCGGCAGATAACTTTTCGCGTGTTGTGGTAGCGCTTGACCATGCTGCTGCGGGTGGCATATGGATAGACTGGTTCGAGGAACGCATGGGGCATAATGTAACGATGACGGTAGGACATCGCGTGGTGCAAGGCGGTCCGCAGTACTGCGAGCCGCAACGGATCACCAAAAAAATGATTGTGGAGTTGCGTCGGCTTGGTTCGTTTGACCCTGAACATCTACCGGAAGAGATCGGGTTGATCGAAACGTTTTATCGCCGGTTTCCCAAGATGCCTCAGGTTGCCTGCTTTGACACGGCTTTTCACCACGACATGCCGCGCGTTGCCCAGCTTTTGACCATCCCTCGGCGCTATGAGGCGCATGGCGCACGCCGCTATGGATTTCACGGATTGTCATACTCGTTCCTTATGGAAGAACTAGCACGCGTGGCCGGAGCGCGGGCGGCGCAAGGCCGTGTAATCCTTGCCCATCTTGGTAGTGGGGCAAGCCTGGCGGCGGTGCGCGGCGGTAAGTCTATTGATACCAGTATGGGTTTCACGCCGGCCGGCGGCATCCCGATGAGCACGCGCTCCGGCGATCTCGATCCGGGCCTCGTTTGGTATCTTGCGCACACCGAGAAGATGACCGCGAAAGCGTTTAATCACATGGCGAATTTTAAATCAGGACTGCTTGGCGTTTCGGAAACCACCGGCGATATGCACGACCTCATCGGGCGGGAAGCAAAAGATAAGCGGGCAGCTGAGGCTATCGAGCTATTTTGTTATCGGGTAAAAAAGGAGATTGGTGCATTTGCGGCAGCGCTCGGCGGCATGGATACACTCGTCTTTGCCGGCGGCATCGGAGAAAACTCATCGCTCATCAGAGCCCACGTCTGCGACGGGCTCGATTTTCTCAATCTCAAATTTGATAAAAAAAAGAATGCAGTCCATGCCCCTGTGATATCCACGAAGTCGAGCGGGGTCACTGTTCGCGTCATGCATACGGACGAAGCGTTGATGATCGCAAAATCAACGCGCCGCGTTCTCGATCTCGTGTCGCGAAAATAAATTAATTTTAAAAATTATGGCTAACGAAAATAATCAAAAGATAGATGCAATCGAGAATTGGCGCAATGAGCACGGCGACCCGGATTTTAAGTATCTGCAATCCCTCGCAAAGGATGCCAACCCCGAAGCGTTGGAAAAATTGAAATCCGTTGCAGATGATTTAGATGTAGATGTTGATCCCAATATTTCGGCCGATGATTTGATTGAAAGGATCAGATCTGCCACGGGAGAAAATGAAGATGGAGACCCTGTTGATACAAATTAATTTAAAAATTATGGCAAAAGCAAAATCAGAAAAAGTTCTGGCAAATATAAAATCAGCGAAGTCGGCAAAAATGAGCGTTGAGAACAAGCCCACGTTACCGCCGATCAGAATAAAGGCAGCCACGCCTATCGGCAAGCCATTGTCGGCGGAGCTGCTCAGAAAAATGAACGCGTATTGGCGCGCGGCGAATTATCTTGCGGTCGGCCAAATATATCTCTACGACAATCCGCTGCTCAAAGAGCCTTTGAAGCTGGAGCACGTAAAGCCGTTGGTGGTTGGACACTGGGGAACGACGCCGGGCCAGAATTTTATCTATGTGCATTTGAATCGCATCATCAAAAAATATGATCTAGACATGTTCTACATTGCGGGTCCCGGCCATGGCGGCCCGGCGATCGTGGGGAATGTCTATCTTGAAGGTACCTGGAGTGAGATCTATCCGAACGTCACGCAGGACGAGGCCGGACTAAAAAAACTATTCAAACAGTTTTCGTTTCCGGGTGGAATCTCGAGCCACGTCGCGCCGACGACGCCAGGGTCTATCCACGAAGGAGGCGAGTTAGGATATTCGCTGAGCCATGCATTCGGTGCCGCGTTCGACAATCCCGGGCTTGTGGTCGCGTGTGTGATCGGCGACGGCGAATCGGAAACGGCATCGCTCGCGACATCGTGGCAATCCAATAAATTTCTCGACCCGGTCTCGGACGGCGCCGTGTTGCCGATTCTGCATCTGAACGGTTATAAGATCAGCAATCCGACGGTGCTCGCGCGCATCGGGCACGATGAGCTCGCGGACTTCCTGCGCGGTTGCGGATGGGATCCTTATTTCGTGGAAGGTGACGTGCCGGAAGCGATGCATCAGCTGATGGCCGCGACGCTTGATAAGGCAATTAAGAAGATCAAGCAAATTCAAAAAAATGCGCGGAGCAAAAATGATCATACGCGTCCGAAATGGCCGATGATCGTTCTTAAATCGCTCAAGGGGTGGACCGGTCCGAAGGATGTAGACGGCCTTCCAATTGAAGGAACTTTCCGGGCGCACCAAGTGCCGATGCTTGTGGACGGCGATCATCCGGATCACGTGAAACTCCTCGAAGATTGGATGAAAAGTTATAAAGCGGAAGAGTTGTTTGATGAAAGCGGTCGGCTCCTGCCGGAATTGGCGGAGCTCGCGCCCGCGGGCGACCGGCGAATGGGTATGAACCCGCACGCGAATGGCGGGATTCTCCTTCGCGACCTCGAGATGCCGGACTTCAGAAATTACGCGGTGAAGGTATCTTCGCCCGGCAATGCAACCGAGTGGGATACGAGCGTGCTTGGCAAATTCCTGCGCGACGTGACGAAATTAAATATGGACAACTTCCGGACGTTTGGTCCCGACGAGACCGTTTCAAATATGTTGGACGCGATCTTTGAAGTCACGAATCGCCAGTGGGATGCCCGTAAGGAAAAATATGACCAATTTCTCGCGCCGGAAGGAAGAGTACACGATTCGATGCTCAGCGAAAATCAATGTGAGGGATGGCTCGAAGGATATCTTCTGACCGGTCGGCACGGGTACTTCAATAGTTACGAGGCATTCATTCGCATTATTGATTCGATGTTCAGCCAACATGCCAAGTGGTTGAAGGTGACGCGAGAATTGCCGTGGCGTCGCCCAATTGCGTCGCTCAACTATTTGCTCGCATCGCATGTTTGGCAGCAGGATCATAACGGCTTTACGCATCAAGACCCCGGTTTTCTCGATCATGTCATTAATAAAAAAGCGGACATCATCCGCGTGTATCTTCCGCCGGACGCCAACTGTCTTTTATCAGTCTTTGACCACTGTCTGCGCAGTAGGAACTACGTGAACGTGGTGGTGGCGGGAAAGCATCCACTGCCCCAGTGGCTCACAATGGACGAGGCGGTCGTACATTGCACGGAAGGGATCGGTATCTGGCCGTGGGCGAGCAATGATCAGGGAGGGGAGCCCGATATCGTGATGGCCTCATGCGGCGACACGCCGACACTCGAGAGCTTGGCGGCGGTTTCCATCCTCCGCGAGCATTTGCCCGAGTTAAAAATCCGGGTGGTGAATGTCGTCGATCTTATGAAGTTGCAGCCGAGCACCGAGCATCCGCACGGGCTGACCGACACGGATTATAATTCGATCTTTACGAAAGACAAGCACATCATCTTTAACTTCCATGGATATCCGTGGCTGGTTCACCGACTGGCTTACGCCCGGACCAAC
>Ga0182030_10027421_pt1 | contig 10244 bp, 7 predicted proteins | sample 812S3MmetaG_FD_121299 | JGI IMG/M metagenome (GOLD analysis project Ga0182030, IMG submission 121299) | Permafrost microbial communities from Stordalen Mire, Sweden - 812S3M metaG (Illumina Assembly) | ecosystem: Environmental > Terrestrial > Soil > Wetlands > Permafrost | place: Sweden... | reverse complement strand
TGCATCATCCGGTGGTTTACCACCACGTTCCCGCCGAAGGTGTGGCCGATGCACTGGTGGCCGAGGCAGACCCCCAGGGTCGGAATCGTGGAGCCGAAGGCCCGGATGACCTCATTGGAAAGCCCGGCTTCCCGAGGCGAGCAGGGTCCGGGTGAGATGAGAATCCGGTCGGGCGCGAGGGCTCGGATCCCGTCCAGGGTGATCGCGTCGTTGCGCCGCACCTGCAATTCCACCTGCATCTCGCCCAGATACTGTACGAGGTTGTAGGTGAACGAATCGTAATTGTCTATGACCAGCAACATGATGGCGGCCTCAAGATACGCGATCCCGGGGAAAAGAAAAGGCGGCGCTCCGGGCGCGGCTCAGACCTTGGCGAGTTCCTGCCAGAGGCAGGCGGCCATCCGCTGCCCCTTCGCGAAGCAGTCGAGGTCGAATTTCTCGTTCGGCGAGTGCGCGTTGTCGTCCGGCAGGGTCAGGCCGAGCAGCAGCGAGTCCGCGTGCAGCACCTTCTTGAACTCGTTGACGATGGGGATCGAGCCCCCCTCCCGGATCAGCACCGGCTCGTAACCGAAGGCGGTGCGTAGCGCGCGCAACGCCGCCTGCGCCTGCGGGCCCTCCGGCGAGACCAGATAAGGCTCGCCGCCATGGCCCAACTCGACCTCCAGCCGCACGGTGGGCGGGCAGAGCGCGGCCAAGTGTTGGCGGACCAGCTTAAGGACCCGCGCCGGCTTCTGGTCGGGGACCAGCCGGATGGTGATCTTCGCGCGCGCCCACGAGGGGATGATCGTCTTGCTCCCCTCCCCTTGATAACCGCTGGTGAGCCCGTTGATCTCGAAGGTGGGGCGCGCCGAACGCTGTTCGATGGCCGTGAAACCACGCTCCCCGAAAAGCTCCTTCACCCCCAGCAGCTTCTTGTACTCGCGCTCGTTGTACGGCTGGCGCGCCATCTGCTTGCGCTCGTAGGCGGAGAGCTTCCGCACATCGTCGTAGAAGCCCGGCACGGTAATCCGACCGTGCTTGTCCCGGAACTTGGCCAGAAGCTGGCACAGGGCCATCGCCGGGTTCTCCAGGCTGCCGCCGAACAAACCGGAGTGTAAATCGCGCGCCGGGCCGTGCAGCGTGATCTCCAGGGCGGCGATGCCGCGGAGGGCGTAGGTCAGCGCCGGATGCTTGGGCGACGGGATGCCGGTGTCGGAAATAACCACGGCGTCACAGCCCAGTTCGGCGCGGTTTTCCTTGAGGAACCCGCTCAGGCTCTTGCTGCCGACCTCCTCCTCGCCCTCGATCAGAAACGTCAGGTCGCAGGGAAGCTCCGTCCCCGTCTTGTGGTAGGCCTCGATGGCCTTGAGGTGGGCGAGGTTCTGGCCCTTGTTGTCGCAGGAGCCGCGGGCGAAGAGCGCGTTCCCTTCGATGCGCGCCTCGAAGGGGGGCGACTTCCAGAGGTCCAGGGGCTCGGGGGGCTGCACGTCATAGTGCCCGTAAACCAGGTAACGGGGTTTCTTGGCGCCCCCGGCGGAAGGCCGCGTCTTGGCGAGCACGATCGGGTGTCCGGCCGTGGGACGAACCTCCGCCGACAGCCCGGCTGCCTCGCAACGCTGCGCCACCCAAGCGGCGCAGGCCGCCATGTCGGGCCTGTGCGCCGGCTGGGCCGAAACGCTGGGAAACCGCACGTAATCCGTCAGCTCGGCAATAAACCGGGCTTGGTTTTCCTTCAGGTAATCCAGGACTTGTTGCATAAGCAGGGTGTCTTGAGGGTGGGTGGCTCAACGCTGGATGCGGGAAGACCCGCCCTTGGCCAGCGCGCGCACCTGTTCCACGGTGGCCATCGTGGTGTCGCCGGGGAAGGTGGTGAGCAGCGCGCCGTGCGCCCAGCCGAGGTTGACGGCCGACTGCTCCGTCTCGCCGGCCAGCAGACCGTAGAACAGCCCGGCAGCAAACCCGTCGCCGCCGCCGACGCGGTCCAGGACATCCAGCTCGCAGGTCGGGGCCATCACGGTCCGGCCGTCGATCCACGCAACGGCCCCCCAACTGTGCCGGTTGGTGGAGTGAACCTCGCGCAGGGTGGTCGCCACAATCTTGATCTGCGGGTGGCGCGCCTTGACCTGATCCATCATCCCGATGAAGGCGGAGGGGTCGAGCTTCGACTTCGCCGCCACCTCGGGGCCCGGCATCCCGAGGCCGAGCTGCAGGTCTTCCTCGTTGCCCACGAGCACGTCAACATGCCGGACGATCCGGTCGAGCACGTTCACGGCGTGGTCGTTGCCGCCGCGGGCGTTCCAAAGCTTGGCGCGGTAGTTGAGGTCGAAGGAGACGACGGCCCCGGCCGCCTTGGCGGCCTGCATCCCCTCGATGATCACCTCGGAGGTGGTGGGAGAGAGGGCCGCGAAAATACCGCCGCTATGGAACCACCGGACGCCCCCGGCAAAAACCTCGGCCCAGTTGAAATCGCCCGGCTGCAGCCGACCGGCCGCCTCGTTGGACCGGTTGTAAAACACCACCGGGGCGCGCACGCCCTGGCCGCGGTCGCTGTAAACCGTCGCGAGGTTCGGCCCCGACATGCCGTCGTGCTTGAACTGCTTGTAGAACGGCCGCACGCCCATGGCCCGCACCCGCTCGGCCACCAAGTCGCCGATGGGATAATCCACCATCGCCGTGGCGATGCCGGTTTTGAGCCCGAAACAGTCGGAGAGGTTGGCCGCCATATTAAACTCGCCCCCGCTCACGTGAATCTGGCATTCGGTCGCTTTGCGAAACGGGATGACGCCGGGGTCGAGCCGGTGGACCAGTGCGCCGAGGGAAACGAGATCCAGCGCGCCCGTCGAAGGGATGTTCAAGCCGTAATTCATGGTTCTCAACGCGGCGTTGGTTACGGTGCCGCCACCGTTTGACGGGGGCCATCATGCCGCAGGTGGACCAAACTGTCGAGCCTGCCCTGGCCGCCGCGACACGAAAGGGCGCCGCCGAAAGGTCCGACCTTTCGTTTGCGCGGCGACATTCGACAAACCGGAGGAGAGGCGCGATGGGTGGGGACCCGCCACCCGCGCGATCACAACCTGATCTTGAACGGGGGAGGCGGGGTTTTTATGCTGGCACTCATGAAGGATCATTTCCTGGGGGGGAAGGCCCGCGCGGTGGCGACCGCCGGGGCGGTCATTTCGCTCGCCGCGGCCGGCAGCGGCTGCGTGTCGAAAGCCACGGCGGACGCCCGCGTCAAGGCCGCCTATCTCGCCGGACAACAGGAGGCGTCCACGCGGATGCAGCAAAACCAGGCGGGGGGGCCGAGTGTGCGGATCAATGGCAGGGTGGCGATCCCGGTGCTGCCGTGGGTGCCGGGAATGACGCTGGTCAAGGCGCTGGTGACCGCCGAGTATTCCGGCGGTGAACCGGCGGAGATCCTCCTGCTCCACAACGGCTTCGCCCGTAGCGTGGATGTGAAGCGCCTGCTCGCGGGCGAGGATGTTCCGCTCCAACCGGGGGACACCGTGATCATCAACGAGGCCGCGGCGCTCACCGGGCCGGGCCAACCGCCCCGCTAACTGGCGGCGATCGCGTGCCGGGGCCTACTCCGAGCCCCCGCCCGACTCGCGCGGCGGAAACTCGAACGTCGCCTTGCCGTCCTCGCCCAGGACGAGGTAGGCCGAGAACGGCCGGCCGGCCTTGGAGATGAACTTGTCGAGCAGGCCGGAGCGGCCGTCGGCGAGCAACTTGGCGGCCTCGGCGGCCTCGATGGGGCGCTGGAGAATCACCTTGCCGAGCTTGAAGCGGCAGGGCCGCTTCTCCGCCTGCGATTTCTCACACAGGTAGGCATCCGGCGTTTCACAGACCTTCCCGCCGCACTTGGGACAGGCGCCGACCGGCGTGAGCCCGGTGAAATCGATCTTGGCGGCGGGTGCGGCGGGCTCGGATGATCGCGGGGCCTTCCCCTTCCCCTTGGCCGCGCGCGGCTCGAATTCAAAGCCCACGTCCCCGTCCTTCAACACCAGGTACGCCTTGAACGGCCGTCCCTTGCGGGAGATGAACTTGGGCAGGAGATCGGTCTTGCCCTGGGCGAGCAGCTTCCGGAATTGGGTGCGGTCGACCGCCTGCTGGAGGATGAGCTTCCCGGAGCGGAACTTGCACGTGCGGGCGCCCCCGTTGGCCTTTTCGCATAGGTAATTCATCGGTGCCTCGAAGACCCGCCCGCCGCATTTCGGGCAGGTGCCGAGCGATTCCTGGCCTGTGAAATCAACCTCCGCCGCGGTGCCGTCCGCCCGGTCATTGCCGAAATCGAACTCCGGCTTCAGCTCGTCGGTCAGCTTGATGACGGCGGCAAATGGCTTGCCCATCTTGCTCCGGAACCCTTGCAACGGTCCCACCTGGCGCTTGGCGATCAGTTCCTCCACCTCAGACACCTCCAACTCTCGGCTGGCAACGATCTTCCAGAGCGCAAAGTCACACTTCTGACATTGGAACTTCTTGTAATTCTCGTGGATGACCCCGCCGCACTTCGGACACGGGACCTTGAGCACGTCAAAGTCGCCCGGGACGGTGTCGCTCTCGTGGCGTTTGGCCTTCTCGACGATGTCCCGAGTGACCTGGGCGATCTCGCGCATGAAGTCGTCGCGGCGCATCTGGCCGCGCGCCATGCTGCGCAGCTTGAACTCCCAGTCGCCCGTCAACTCCGGCGAGGAAAGCTCCGGGATGCCCAGTCCGCGCAGGAGGGTGATCAGCGAAAACGCCTTCGCGGTCGCCTGCAGGTCGCGCCCGACCCGGAGAACATATTTCTCCATGATGAGCCCCTCGATGATCTGGGCGCGGGTGGCGGGGGTGCCCAGGCCCTTCTCGGCCATCGCCTCGCGCAACTCCTCATCCTCCACCAGTTTGCCGGCCCCTTCCATGGCGCTCAACAGGGTGGCTTCATTGAACCGCGGCGGCGGCTTGGTCTGGCTGGCGATCACCTTGACCTCCTTGGTCGCGACCGTCTCATTCGGCTGCACCGGAACGAGGTTGCCGGTGTCCTCGCTCTGCGCCTCCTTGCCATAAACGGCGAGCCAGCCGGGAGTGACCAGCACCTTGCCGTTCGTCTTGAAGGGTTCCCTTTCCACGCGGGTGATGCGCGTCGTTTCGAGAAACTCGGCCGCCGGGTAAAAGACCGCGAGAAAACGGCGGGTCACCAGATCGTAAAGCCGCGCTTCGAGATCGTTCAGCCCCTTGGGCGCCAGCGGCGTCGGAATGATGGCGAAGTGATCCGAGATCTTGGCGTTGTTGAAGATGCGCTTGTTCGGCCTCACCCAGCCGGCGCTGAGGATCTGCTTGGCGAACGGGGCATATTGCGTCCCCCCCAGCGCTGAGAGCGTGTCCCGGGTCGACTCCAGGTAATCCTCGGGCAGCGCGCGGGAGTCCGTCCGCGGGTAGGTGAGCACCTTGTGCCGCTCGTACAGCGCCTGGGCGAGCGAGAGTGTGGTCTTGGCGGAAAACCCAAACCGCCCATTGGCCTCGCGCTGCAAGGTCGTGAGGTCGTAGAGCAACGGCGACATCTGCGTGGTCGGCTTGGACTCCTCGGTGACCACGCCGGGCTTGCCCGCGCATTTCGCCCGGATCGCCTCGGCCTGGCGGACATCCCACATCCGCTCGGGCTTCAGGGCGTCGTCCGCGGCCTTGCGGGAAAACTGCTCGTCGAACCAGCGGCCGGGGTATTCACCAGCCGCGGCACCGAAGGTACCATGCACCTCCCAATAGTTGCGAGGGACGAAATTCTTAATCCGCTCCTCGCGCTCGACCAGGACGGCGAGCGTGGGCGTCTGGACGCGGCCCACGGTGGTGAGGTGAAACCCGCCGGTCTTCGAATTGAAGGCCGTCATGGCCCGGGTGCCATTGATGCCGACGAGCCAGTCGGACTCTGACCGGCACACCGCGGCGTCCGCCAGAGGACGCACCGAAGCGTCGTCCCGCAGGTGGGCGAAACCTTCCCGGATTGCCCCGGGGGTCATGGACTGGAGCCAGAGCCGGGTGATCGGCTTTGTGCTGCGGGCGTACTGGATGATGTACCGGAAAATCAGCTCCCCTTCCCGGCCGGCGTCACAGGCGTTGACCAAGCCATCCACATCGGGCCGCTTGAGCAGCTTGAGGAGGAGCTTGAGGCGCGACTCGGTCTTCTCGATGGGACGGAGATCGAAATGCGGGGGGATCACCGGCAGGTTGGCGAAGCTCCACTTGCCGCGCTTGACCTCGAACTGCTCCGGGACACAGATCTCGAGCAGATGCCCGATGGCTGACGAGAGCACGTAGCGGTCGCTCTCGAAATAATCCTCGTGCTTCTTGAACCCGCCGAGGGCCTTGGCGATGTCGCCGGCCACGGACGGTTTCTCCGCAATGATCAACGCTTTCCCCATACGATCAGGTCTCAGTCATGCCCGCCGTTTGCCACTCCAGGGCGCCCACCCTCCCGGCGAGCGCGGGGACAATGACGCAATCCCCGAAGCTTGTCAAAAGCGATTTGGCAGGGGGAAAGGGTAGCGCCGGGGGGATCTCCGGCCAACCGGGCAGCGATCCCGCGGAGCCCGGGGGGGGGTAACTGAGCCTGCCGCCCACGCCCTCCCCACCGCCCGGAATCACCTGCGGATGGAGGGCTTCAAAGACTCCAACCAGCCCGGTAGGGCGGATTCAGCAGCGCGTTGGCCTCGCTCGAATTCGTGAATTGGCCGGTCACACCGTCCCACTCCAACTTCTTGCCCCCCATCTTGACCGCGATGATGCCGAGCAGGGCGACCTCGGTGAGCGGGCCGCCGTAGGAGAAATCGGACCCGGCCTTCCTGCCCTGGCGGATGGCCTGGAGCCAGTCCTGGTGGTGTTCCTTCGCCCGCGGAATGCTCTTCGCCGGTTTCTTGTAGGCATCCATGCGCGCTTGAGGGATGAGCCGCACCCCGCCCGCGCCGTGGGAACCATAAACGATCGTGCCCTTGTCCCCCATCACCACCGCGCCCGTGTCGATGCTCTTTTCATCGGCGTCCATCTCCGGGGGACGCGGAATCCGCTCCGTGCCGCTGTACCATTTCATGACCACCGGGCCGCGGCCGTTGCGGGCTGGGAACTCGAAGGTGATGATCTCGCCCTTGGGATAGGCATCCCCCTGGGTCTTCAAATCGTAATCGCGCACCGCCGCCTGGATGGTGGATGGCGCGCCGAGGTCGAGCGCCCAGAAGACCGGGTCCACCACGTGGCAGGTCCAGTCGCCGATGGTGCCGTTGCCGAACGGGACCCAGCCGCGCCACGAGGCCGGCAGGTAGGCCGGGTGGTACGGCCGCGCCTGCGCCGGGCCGAGCCAGAGGTCCCAGTCGAGCGTCGGGGGCGGGTTGTGGGTCTCCTTGAGCTGGGGCAGTTGGTCAATGCCCGAGTTCACCGCGGAACAACCCGCGTTGATGCTGTGGACCTGGCCGATGGCGCCATCGTGGACCCACTCGTTGAAAAAGCGGTTCGACTCGAACGAATGTCCCTGGTTTCCCAATTGGGTCACGACCCCGTACTCGCGCGCGGCCGCCATCAGGGCGCGGACCTCGCCAATCGAGTGCGCGAGCGGTTTCTCGCAATACACGTGCTTCTTCCGCTTGATGGCGGCCATCGCCGCGACCGCGTGGCAATGATCCGGCGTGGCGACCACCACGGCGTCGATCTCCTTCTCCATCGCATCGAACAGGCGGCGGAAGTCCTTGAACTTGCGTGCATCCGGGAACTTCTTAAAGGTCCCCGCCGCGTGCACGTCATCCACGTCACAGAGGGCCACCAGGTTGTTCCCCGGCGCGATGGCATCCAGATCGCCGGCCCCCATCCCAGCCACACCAACCCCGGCGATGTTCAACCGCTCGCCCGGTGGCGTCTGGCCGCTGCCGGCGATGACATGGCGGGGCACAATGGTGAAGGCCGCCGCGGCTGTGATCGAGGTCGAGAGGAACTGCCGGCGAGAAAAGGAGGACGGAGGTTTCATGGAGCCACAATAGGATCGCGCGCGACCGCGCGTCAAGCACCAGGCCGGTGCGCGCCGGGAACCCCGCAACCACCCGCCCTAGCGGGAGGGGGTGCTTCGTCTCGGGAAGGTGGAGAGAACCGGTGGCGGTTCTTGGAGCCGGGCCAGGGCGGCTCCGCAGCGGTGCGATCACCGGCCATTTTGCATTCGACAGGGGGGCCGCTCGAAGTTACTAACAGGTGTTCTCGAGTGTGACATCATGCCGCGTCTCCTCATCAAAACACCAGAGTATGGGAACCATGCGGTTCCCTTGAAGCTGGGGGCGAACCGGTTTGGGCGGTCGCCCCAATGCGATTTTCCCATCCGGCACGAGACCGTGTCGGGCTCGCACTGCGAAATCACCATCACCGGCGAGGGGCTGCTGGTGCGGGACTGCGGGTCGACCAACGGGACCTACATCGACAACCAACCGGTCAGCGAGGCAATCCTCCAGGCCGGCCAGGTGCTGCGGCTGGGGGACGTCGAAATTGTGGTGGAATCGGCCGAGGTCGTGGTTGCCGTGCCCCATATTGAGCGTCCCATCCCGGCTCCGCCGGTGGTGACCAAGGAGGGGGGGATGATCTGCCGGCGGCATCCGGGGGCGCTGGTCACGCACCAATGTACGAACTGCCGGGAGGTGTTGTGCGACGCGTGCGTGACGCGGCTCCGGCGCCGGGGAGGGCATGTGCTCCGGCTCTGTCCCCTGTGCAGCCACCGGTGCGAGCAGATTGGTGGAACGGGGCCACGGAAACGCAACTTCTTCGAGTTCCTGCAAAAAACGGTGAAGCTCCCTTTCCGACGCATCACGCCCGACTCCGAATGAGCCGCCCCCCGCCTTCCGCCGCGCGCTGGTTACTCACCGGGATCCTCGCCGTGTGCGCGCCCTCCACGCTTTCCCGGGCGGGGGCGGCGGAACCCGCGCCCAAGACCAACGCCGCGCCCCCGTCCGCCACCACCGGCCTGGACCGAGGCCGGTTTTGGCACCGGGACTTCTCCTCGGCGGCCGCCTACGATCTCTCCGTGCAGACGAACCGGGAGGACCTCCGCCGGATGCTCGGCGCGGTGGACCCGCGGGTCAAACCCGGGGGATTCGACGCGGCGGCGACCACGGTCGCCGCCAAGGCCGGCGGGCTGGTTTGGGAGTGGACTCGATGGCCGGTGTTCCCCGGCGTGCACGCCGAAGGGATTCACCTCCGACCCGAATGGACCCCCGCGGCCCGGGTAGTGGTGGTGCCGGACGCGGACCAGACCCCGGAGATGCTCGCCGGGCTCGCGCCAGGACTGCCCCCGGAACGGCAGATCGTCCGGCGCCTCGCTGAGCAGGGCTGCGAAGTGCTCTGCCTGGCGATCTTGGACCGGCAAGCCCCCAAACCCGCCGCCCCGGGGACCGGGCCGGAAGCTCCCGGAGGCACCGTGCCCCCTCCCTCCCAGACCGGCGCCTCGCGCCGGGATCAAATCGCGCTCCAAGCCTGGCCGTGGGGGCGGCACGTGCTGGGCTACGAGGTGGAGGAGGTCTTCGCCGCCATCGACGCACTGAACTCCCTTACCAACCGAGCGGGCACGAATGCCTGCAAAACCGGCTTGGTGGGCTACGGTGAAGGCGGCTGGATCGCCCTCTTTGCCGCCGCACTCGATCCCCGGGTGGCGGCCACGCTGGCGAGCGGCTGCTTCGGCCCGGCCGTCACTGGCTCGGGCGTCCTCCCCTGCCGCACGCTGTTTGGCTTTTCCCGCGAGTTCGCCCCAGCGGAAGTCGCCTCCCTCGTCACCCCCCGGGCGCTGGTGATCGAGTTCAGCACGCCGCCCGACGCGGGCGGCGAGGACCCGGATTACCAGCCCGTGGAGGATGAGTTCGACCGCGCGCGCGCCCTGCTGCGCCGTGGCGACGACGCCGGCTGGGTTTCCCTGAGACTCACCAGCGGCAACGAAGGGAGGCCGACTGTGCCCGGGTCGGACCGGGCGCTGGTTGACCTGCTCTACGACTTGGGGTTGAAGCTGGAACGGCTCAAGCCGGTCGCCCAGGATCCCCCGGCCGTGGCACTCCCCGCACACCTCGCGGGCCGCCAGGAAAGGCTGTTCGAACAGTTCCAGGCGTTCACCCGCTCGCTCGCTGCGCAGAGCCAGCCCAACCCCTGACGCCCCGCAGCCTAGGGCGCGGCTTTTGATCCAAGGCGGTCATTGAGGCTGAGCAGGTTAACACATTTGGCGGGACAAGCCCCCGCCACTTTTCTACCCTGCCGGCATGGGAAAACTCAAACGACGCAACCCC
>Ga0182030_10027420_pt1 | contig 10244 bp, 10 predicted proteins | sample 812S3MmetaG_FD_121299 | JGI IMG/M metagenome (GOLD analysis project Ga0182030, IMG submission 121299) | Permafrost microbial communities from Stordalen Mire, Sweden - 812S3M metaG (Illumina Assembly) | ecosystem: Environmental > Terrestrial > Soil > Wetlands > Permafrost | place: Sweden... | reverse complement strand
CCCGAACTATCTCGGATGGCGCCGCACCCTCGAGGCGCTGGGACAGAACGTCACGTCTACCGCCATGATCCTCGGGGCAATCGGAATGGGACCATATCAACAAGCAACGCTATAAGAGCCATTTATATTATGGGACTAATATTTTGAAAACGCAGGCGTCGGCGCGGTCAGGGCGCCCCTGTCCCGCGCGAGCCTCGGAACCAAAACGGGGGGTGAGGAATCAGAACTCGCCGATATCGGCTTCGGCGCCCGGCGCGAAATGCACCACCAGCGCGAGCGCCGTCACGACGCCGGCGGCCAGGGCGACCGCGAGCCAACCGCGCGACGAGACGATCTCGTCATGGGGAGCGACGGCGTGAGCCCCCTTGCGGCCCGTGATCATCGCGCGCACCAGATTCTCGCGCTTACCGACGACATGCAGAATCACCGCGCCGACATGAATCGCAACCGCGGCGGCGATCCAGTAGAATGTTCGGCGATGCAGCGACGTTAGCAGCAGGCTCGTCTGTTTCGACACATAGCCGGCGAGCGGACCGACGTTGAAAATCTCGTCGTTGGAGAAAAGACCGAAAGCCGCCTGCGCGCCGAGCGCGCCGAGCAGCAAAAGCACCATCAGCGCGCCCAGCGGATTATGTCCCGCGTGGCTTGACGCATATCCGCGCCAGAAATCGCGCGCATAACGCAATGTCGCGCGCGGGCCGCGCACGAAGTTCCAGAAACGCGCGTGCTTGGTGCCAATGAGCCCCCAGAGGATGCGAAACGACACCAATGTGATGACGGCATAGCCGCACCAGACATGATATTTGAAATAAGCGACGCCGAGCTTGTTGGTGACGAAGGCGCCGATGAAGGCGGCGACGAGGCTCCAGTGGAACAGGCGGACGGGCCAATCCCAGACGAGACGATGTTCGGCGCCTTGGGTATCCTGCCGGGCCTGCGTTCGAATGTTGTTGTCGAGCGTCGTCATGGGAGCAATCTGTTGAGCGGAAGATCGCGGATCGAGTGTCGCGGCGTTCCCGAGCCTTGGTCCGAGAACGCCGCGCAAAGACTTACTTGACCTTGTAAGTGTCGTGGCAGCCCTTGCAATCTTCTCCAACAGCGACGACGGCGGCCTTGAAGGCGTCGGTCGCGCCTTTCTCGGTCGCGTTCACTTGGACGAGAGCAGCGGCGTGTGTCTGAAAATCCTTCAGCCTTTTGTCGAAGTCGGCGCGGTTGGTCCAGACGTCGGGCTTGGCCTTGGTGTCGGGCTCGCCGACATTTGAGACGTCCGGGAAAGCCTCGCCCGGAAGGTTCGAAAGGAAGGCGATGCGCGCGATGCGCTTCGTCGCCGCGGCCTCATCGTAGGGCGCGGTCCCCTTGGCCACGGCGCCGAGCTGACGGAAGTAATTTCCGATCAGAGTATAGGCGGCCTTGCGCGTCTCGATGGCCACCTTTGACGGCGAAGGAGGGCCGCCGCCACCAGCCCGCGCGGCGGGAGCGCCGCTGGGGGCCGGGGCCGGCGCGGCGCTTTGCGCGTTGGCGGACAGGACAACTCCCGCGCTCAGGGCCAGAGCGACTCCTGTCGCGGCGATGGCGCGAAGGCGTTTCGAAGTCTGACGCATCTCGATCTTTCTCCTTGTCTTGACTGATGTTTTGTCTCGATTGACATTCGTTCGTCCGTCGGCCCGAACGAGCGGGCGACGCTCAAGCTCTCAATATCCGTCTATTCCGATTTAGTCTACTTAAATAATAGACTATTTTCGCCTTCCTTGAGAGGCCTCAGCGCTGGTGTTGCGCCCGCCACTGCTTGACGAAGGCGAGCGTGTCCTGGACATGCTTGCTCGGATTCGAATCCGTGAGAGAGAAGAGCACCTTGCCGTCCGGCCCGATCACATAGGATATGCGGTCCGCGATGACGTCCCCCGATTGCGAGGGTTTATCGCGCTTGGCGTCATAGGCTTTGATCACCGAGAGAGACGGATCTGCGCCCACCGGAAACTTGTCGCGACACTCCTTGGTCGAGAATTCGCGCTGCACCTCGTTCGTGTCGGCGGAAAGACCGATCAACGACGCGCCGGCGGCGACGAAACTGTCGTAGTTCTCCGCGAACTCATGCGCCTCGATGGTGCAACCGCGCGTAAAAGATTTTGGATAGAAATAGACGACCACAGGCCCTTTCTTCAGCTGCTCCGCCAGGGAAAAACTAAAGTCCTTGCCGCCGATCGCGGCCTGCACGGTGAAATCTGGCGCGGAGTCGCCCGGCTTTAAAGCGGCATGCGCCGCGGTCGCGAACAGTCCGAGGGCGAGAGCGAGAAGAAGGCGAGAAAATTTCATGCGACGCATCCTGTTGACGGCTGTTCGAATGGACGTCCGAGGCGATCACAAAAATGTGATCGCCCGGTGACGGCTTTACTTTGCCGCAGGCGCCGCGGACGGCGCGGCGGCGACAGCGTTCGCAGGGGCGCCAGCGCCCGGAGCGGCGGTGGCCTGGCGCGGCGGCGGCGGCGCGATCTTCGTCAACACGCCGCCTTCGTCCTGATAGTCCAGCACGCCGGTCGCGCCGACGACGTTGTAACCAAGGCCATGGAGAATATCGCCGACCGCGCCGGCGCGATGCGCGCGGTTCGACACGACGATGATGAGACGGTCTTTCGGTATGAAGCCAAGGCTCTTTTGCACATCGCTCGTCTGAATGCTCAGATAGACTGGAAAGCCGCCGATCTTCGTTAGTTCGTCGGGACGACGGATGTCGAGGATCAGCGCTTGCTCGGGCTTCGACAGCACCGCGTCGACCGCTGCGCGATTGAGCCGCTGCGTCTTGTAAGTGTAAGCGGGATCATTGGCCGGCGTGACGGCCGGAGCCGGCGCTGGCGCCGCGGCCGGGGCGGCGGCGGGCGCGTTGTCGGCGGCGCGCGCGAAGGGCGCCGCGAGAGCGAGCGACAACACAAGCGCCGAGGCGGAGAATTTCACAAAGGTTTTCATCTGTTTTCGTTCCTGTTGCGAGAGGCGAAGGGTAAATCTCAGCCGCGCAGATGCGCGTTGAAGAAATCGATGGTGCGGCTCCACGCGAGCTTCGCCGCCGCCGCGTCGAAGCGGGGCGTCGTGTCGTTGTTGAAGCCATGCTGCACGCCGGGATAGATGAAGGCCTCGTATTTGGCGCCCGCGGCCTTCAGCGCCGCTTCATAGGCCGGCCAACCCGCGTTGATGCGGTCGTCATTGCCGGCGTAGTGGATCAGTAGCGGCGCCTTGATCTTCCCGACGTCTTCCGCCGGCGGCTGCGCGCCGTAAAAAGGAACCGCCGCAGCGAGATCTGGAAGCTGCGTCGCCAGAAAATTCGCGACGCCGCCGCCAAAGCAGAAGCCCACGACGCCGACCCGGCCATTGCCCTCCGGCAACGCCTTCAGCGTGCGCGCCGCGAGGATGAAGTCCTTGCGGGTCTTGGCCTGATCGAGCTTCGGGAACAGTTCGCGCGCCTTGTCCTCGTCGCCGGGATAGCCGCCGAGCGGCGCCAGCGCATCGGGCGCGAAGGCGATGAAATTGTCGAGCGCGAGGCGCCTCGCGATGTCTTCGATGTGCGGATTGAGGCCGCGATTTTCATGCACGACAAGCACGGTCGGCAATTTGCCTTGCGGCTTTGCCGGTTCGACCAGATAGCCCTTCACGGTTCCATAGCCCTCGGGCGAGGGATATTCGACATACTTTCCGACAATGCGCGGATCGTCCTTGGCGACCTGCTCGGCTTCGGCGAAGCGCGGGCTCAACGCCTCCAATAAGGCGTCCGCGCCGACGCCGCCGGCGGCGAATTTCTTCGTGCCTTCGAGAAAGCCGCGACGATCGGTCAGACCATGCACATAGCGGTCGAAGAGTTTGAGAACCTCAGGATGGAAATCATTGGCTGTCGGACGGGTCATGCTGCTGGTTCCTTGTTCGTGGTCGCGCGCCTCACCGGGCGATGGTTTTCTTGTAAAGATCGTGACAGGACTTGCACAATTGCGTCGTCTCGCGCGCGGCGGCGGCGGCGGATTCGAAATCGTTCTGGTCGACGAATTTTAGCGCGTCGGCGAGGCGTTGCGTGCCTTCCCTTGAAATTTTCACGGCGTCTTCCGCGCCGTTCTTGGCGAAGAACGCCTCGGTGTATTTGAAGCCTTCCTGTAGGACGGCGGCGTCCTCCCTGGCGGCGTCGGCGTTCTTCGCCGTGATGTCCGGCTCGAAATATTTAATGCTCTTGTCGAGATCGCGCATCAGATCATCGTCATAGCCATGGAAGTCGATGGCGGCGACCACAGGCCCGCAGCACAGCATGACGCATATCGACAACAAAGTGACCACTTTCATACGCATCGTTGTGCTTTTCCCTTCTCGCCGTCGCCGCCCAATGGTCAGCGCGTCACGGTGAGCTTCGCGCGCATACGCGAGTGAATGCCGCAAGAGACCTCGATCAGTCCCGGTTCATCGAGCACGACGGCGAAACTCTCATCCTGGTCGAGTTGCCCGTCGGAGCGAAATTTTTCTTTCTCGCCGAGCACGCCGACAACGGAATGCGGCAAGCGGTCGCGATTGACGAAGACAACCGTCGTTCCGACCGTCACGCTGAGTTGCGCGGGGACGAAAGACAGATCTTCGATCGACACCGTGACGAACGGCGCGGCCGTCGCTTGCGGCGCCGATGGGCTGGCGGCGGCGAGCGCCGCGCAGCCCATCAACGCCGAGATGACGAAAGCTCTCGTCATCCGTTAGGCGAGGATGTCCTTCACGACCTTGCCGTAAACGACCGTGGGACGCTCAGAGCGACCGCTGTGCAGGAAGGTCGTCTTCAGATGATCCAGCCCGAGTAGCTGGAGGACGGTCGCATGAACGTCATAGGTGTCGACGGGATTCTCGACCGTCTTCAACCCGATTTCGTCCGTCTGGCCATAGGTATAGCCATGCTTCAGACCGCCGCCGGCGAGCCATTGCGAGTAGCCCCAGGGATTGTGGTCGCGCCCGTCGCCGCTTTGTCCATAGGGCGTGCGGCCGAACTCAGACGTCCAAATGACCAGCGTGTCTTCGAGCAGACCGCGCGCCGCGAGATCGATGAGCAGGCCGCCGATCGGCTTGTCCACGGCCTTAGCGTGGGCGGTGTGGTTGGAGACGAGTTTCGAATGAGCGTCCCAGGTGCGACCGTCGGCGTCTCCGCCGGCCTTCTCCAGCGGACCGGAGACAATCTGAACGAACCGAACGCCGCGTTCGACAAGGCGACGGGCGCGCAGCAGCACCTCGCCGTATTCCTTCGTATCCTCGTCATTCAGTCCATAAAGTTCCTTGGTGGCCGCGGTCTCCTTGCTGAAGTCGACGGCTTCCGGCGCCGAGGTCTCCATGCGATAGGCCAATTCATAGGAGCGCGTGCGCGCCGCGAGTTCGGTATCGTCGGGACGGTCCTTGGAGGCGATGTCGTTCAGTTTGTGCAGCAGATCGAGATTGTCGCGCTGCTGCTCGGCCGAAATCAGCTCGGGACGCGAGAGGTTGAGAATCGGCGACGGGCCGGGGCGGAAGGCGGTGCCTTGGTAGACCGCCGGCAGGAAGCCGGAGCTCCAGTTCACCGAGCCCGCACGCGGCTCGCGCGCGCCGCTGTAGAGCACGACATAGGGCGGCAGGTCCGGGTTGGCGGAGCCCAGCGCATAGGAAATCCAGGCGCCGAGCGACGGACGACCGGGGCTGACGTCGCCGGTGTTCAGTTTCAGGATCGAAATGTCGTGTGTGGCGCCGATGGTTACGCTCGACTTGATGAACGTGAGCTTGTCGGCGTGCTGCGCAATATTGGGCGCCCAATCCGAGAACCAGGCGCCGCTTTCGCCATACTGCTTCCAGGTGCGTTTCGACTCGAACAGCTTGCCGACGCCGCCCTGCGTGCTGGTCTTGATCCCCTTGAGGAAGGACTCCGGCACTTCCTGACCGTCAAGTTTAATGAGATCCGGCTTGTAATCATAGAGATCGAGCGTGCTGGGCGCGCCGTCCATATGCAGCCAGATGACCGATTTGACCTTGGGCGCGAAGTGTGGCGGTTTGGGCGCCAACGGATCGACGAAGCCTGCCGCCTGAGCGGTCGGCACGGAGAACACGCCGCCTCCCGGCATGAAGCCGTTCAGCGCGAGACCGCCAAAGCCATAGCCTACATTGAAGAGCCAATCACGGCGAGATTGCTTGCTCATGATGTCATTTCCTCTTATTTACGTTCGGTTTCCGTGTGTCAGAAGCGGTAGACAAACTCGTTGGAGTTCGCGACGGCGTGGACGAGATCGACGAAGGCGGAGGCTCGCAGCGGGTCGGCGACTTTCAGGCCCTTGCCGATGGGAACGGCGATTGTCAGCTTGCCGTCCGCCGCGCGATCGGCGACGACCCTCTCGTGGCTGTCGAGGAACTCCTTGAGGAGCGCCCTTTCGCCATCGTTGGGCTTGCGCGAGAACAGGATCTGATAGAGCCGATCGATCTGCGCTCCTTCATCCGGCCCGGCCTCGGCGATCACCCGGCCCGCCAAAGCCTGCGACCATTGGAACACCGTGTCGTTGTTGATCAGCGTCAGCGCTTGCAATGGCGTCGTGGTCACGTCGCGCTTGCTGTGCGCCAGCTGGGCGTTCGACATGTCGAAGGCTTCCAGAAGCGGATAGGGAACGCTGCGCCGCGTGAAGACATAGATGCTGCGGCGGTTTTGATCCTGCGCGTTCTTCGACACCGCCCACGCCGCGCCGGCGTTCAGATTGGATGGAATCGGCGGGAACACGCTCGATCCGCCTAGCTTGTCAACGAGTTGGCCTGCGACCGCCAGATAGGAGTCGCGGATCTGCTCGGCGTCGAGGCGTTTGCGCGGGAACACGGCGAGCAGCTTGCCGTCCGCGTCGGCGCTGGCGACGTCCTCGCGCGGCTCCGACGATTGGCGATAGACGCTCGACAGCAGGATCTGACGATGAAGCCTTTTCACGCTCCACCCGTCCTTGACGAAGTTGTCCGCCAAATAATCGAGCAGTTCCGGATTGGTCGGCTTGTCGCCGGCCTTGCCGAAGTCGCTGACCGTCGCGATGATGCCCTTGCCGAAATATTCGTTCCAGACACGGTTCACATAAACGCGCGCTGTGAGCGGATTGGTCGGGCTGGCGAGCCAGTTCGCCAGCGCGAGACGGCGACCGGACGACGTTTCCGTCGGCTTGATATCCGGCTTTTCGCTGCTGAGCGCCTCGGGGAACGCCGGCTGCACTTCGTCGAGCTTGCGCTCATGATTGCCGCCGAAGAATATGTAGGTCGGCGGCGCGTCGGAGTGGCCGAGTTCGGTCGCGCTCGTGAGCGTAACAGAACCCTTGTTCGGCCGGAGATTGTCAGACTTTCTCAACTCCGCCGTGAGCTTGCGATATTCTTCCGACTTCTTGAGATATTCGGGATTGTAATCCTTCGCTTCCTTGTCTTCGCCCGCATAGCGGAAATAGCCCGCCAAAGTGTCGTCGTCGGTGACGACCGCGAGGCGATGATTGACCCAGCGGTCGAGAGCGTTCCAGTCGTTCGAAGGCTTGAAGATAGATTCGCGGCTGTCGGTCAGATAGCGCTCCTTGTGATAGGTCAGCGCCGCCTCGCGCACACCGTCGATGAGCTCTTTCTGCTTGGCCTTGATGTCCTTGACCGCCTCTTCCCACTTGGCCTGCTGCGCCTCGAAGCGCTTCTCTTCATCGCCCTTCACGGCGACGGGAGTCTTTTCGTCGATGGCCGTGTTGGCGAAGAACGCCTGCAGCGAAAAATAGTCCTTCTGGGTGAGCTTGTCGTATTTGTGGTTGTGGCAGCGCGCGCATGCGACCGAGGTTCCGAGAACCGCCGTGCCCAGTGTGTCCACGATGTCGGTGGTGATCTGATATTTGCGCTGCACCAGATCGCGTGAATTGCTGTTGTCCGCATAGAGGCCGAGGAACCCGGTGGCGGTCAAGGCTTCCTGATCGCCCGGCGCCAATTCGTCGCCCGCGACCTGTTCCTGGAGGAAGCGCGAATAAGGCTTGTCCGAATTGAACGCCTTGATCACGTAGTCGCGATAACGATAGGCGTTGGGGCGGGTCTGATCGCCCTGGAAACCCGCGCTGTCGGCGTAGCGCACGAGATCGAGCCAGCGACGCGCCTGACGCTCGCCATAGCGCGTCGACGCAAGCAGGCGGTCCACCAGTTTTTCGTAGGCGTCCGGCGAAGCGTCGTTGACAAAGGCGGCCGCCTCTTCCGGCGTCGGGACGACGCCCCAAACGTCGAGCGTGGCGCGACGAATGAAGGTGGCGCGATTCGCGTCCGGCGAAGGCTTCAAGCCCTTGGCTTCGAGCTTGGAGAGGATGAAGGCGTCGATCGGCGCGCGCACCCACTCCTTCTGTTTCACGATCGGCACGAATTGCGCCTGCACGGGCTGCCACGCATAGGGGAGTCGACTGGCCGGCGCGGGGGCCGCGGCGGGAGCCTGCGTCGCCGCCGCCGAATCGGCCGGCTTCTCCTCGGCGGCGACGGCGATCGCCGCGGCCGACACGCTCAACATCAACACAAGATAGGTTTGCTTCATCGTCTTCTTCATTTGCACGCCCCGTCGATCATTTTCCCTGAGTTTTTCCCGCTCCCGCGATCGGCACGTCGCCGCAAATTCCGATCATTGGAGTAGGCATATCGTCCGATACCCCAAAATGTGGCGACGCCGATTGCGGAACTTAAGTCATATGCTTCATACTGTTAGAGCCTAGAGCGTTGGCGTCGCCGCTCGCCGCGGGACCGTCTCGCCTAGCGTGGAAGTCAAGTTAACTCAGGAGCCCGAGTAAGTCTACCGTGTTTATATGAATTAATTGCCGCGCGGCTGCGCTCACGCCGCGCCGCTCGGAAAGCCTGGCGCGCGGCCATCGCGCATTTGTGGAAAATTATCGGGAAAGCGGGCGGCGCCAATGGCGACTGGAGCGCTTTCGCGCGCGGTGGCTGGAATTTTAATCTACATTTACATAGTAGATAAATAGCTACAAAAAATTCTCGGCCATCGGGTCCGCCCGCGACGGATCGACCGACGCGCCGCGAAAGCGAGGCGATCGACGAATCGGCGTCGCGGTTAAAAGGGGGATAGAGCGATGAAGCGAGTTGGACTTGTGTTTAGCGGTTTAGCTGTGGTCGCTTTCGGCGCCGCGCTTCTTCCATCCGCCGCGCAGACGGTTGGCGGTTTCATTCGCATCGCGCCGGAGGACGTGCGTTTCAAAAGCCCGCTGGGGATCGGGCCGGAACAGGCGGTGTTGTTCGGCGATCCATCGAAGCCCGGCCTTTATGTGATTCGCGTTCGATTTCCGCCGGGGGCGCATTCGAACCCGCATTTCCACTCCCAGGATCGGCGCGCGACGGTGATCAAGGGCGTCTGGTGGAACGGGGTCGGAGAGGAACTCGATTTCAACAAAGCGGTCCCGATGAAGGCCGGCTCATATGTCCTGCATCCGGCGCGGGGAGTTCATTGGGACGGCGCGGGCGACGAAGAGGTCGTCGTGCAAATTATCGGCGAAGGCCCAGTCGAAACGACGCCGGTGGGCGCAGCAGGCGCTCCGCAGGGCTATTGGCCGAAGCCCAAGTGATAACAGATGACGAAGCCGTCGCATTCGCCGATCTTATATGTCGTAAGTCAGATCATCGAGACCTGCAGCCGCCATAACGCCCATTTGCGCCAGGGAGCAGCCGTCTAGCACCTGCGAGAGCGCGCGTTGCGCGTCCAGCATGACCAGTCGGACGGCGCATTTTGTCTCGTCCAGGCAATCGTCGCAGCGCTGGTAGCGCGTCTTGCTCGCGCAGGGCAGAGGCGCCAAGGGGCCGTCGATCGCTCGGATCATTTCGCCAACGCTTGATCTGGCTCGCCGTGCGCGCCAGCGTGTAGCCGCCGCCCTTGCCCATTTTGGAATTCACGAAGCCCGCATTGCGCAATTCGGACAGGATCGCATCGAGAAACTTCTTCGGAATTTGTTGCGTCGAAGCGATTTCCGAGACGGGGACAGGGCGCCCCGGCGGAAATTGGGCGAGATACACCATCGCCTTCAGGCCATATTTGCCTTTCTTGGTCAGCACGCCCTGAATCTCTCTGAGAAAATCATAGAGCGACAGAACTATCGCTTCGCAGGCAATTGGTCAATTAACACCATGGCTCTTATAGCGTTGCTTGTTGATATGGTCCCATTCCGATTGCCCCGAGGATCATGGCGGTAGACGTGACGTTCTGTCCCAGCGCCTCGAGGGTGCGGCGCCATCCGAGATAGTTCGGG
>Ga0182030_10027418_pt1 | contig 10245 bp, 6 predicted proteins | sample 812S3MmetaG_FD_121299 | JGI IMG/M metagenome (GOLD analysis project Ga0182030, IMG submission 121299) | Permafrost microbial communities from Stordalen Mire, Sweden - 812S3M metaG (Illumina Assembly) | ecosystem: Environmental > Terrestrial > Soil > Wetlands > Permafrost | place: Sweden... | reverse complement strand
CAAGAGCACCGTGCTGTACGGGGCGGACCTGGCCAAGCGGGAGATCGCGCAGCGCAGGCAGGCGGTCATCGTCGAGGGCTACACCGACGTGATGGCCTGCCACCTGGCCGGGGTGCCGACCGCCGTGGCGACCTGCGGTACCTCGTTCGGCGAGGACCACATCAAGGTGCTGCGCCGGCTGATCATGGACACCGAAGGGTCGGCCGGGGAGGTGATCTTCACCTTCGACGGTGACGCAGCCGGGCAGCGGGCGGCGTTGCGCGCGTTCGGCATGGAGGAGAAATTCGTCACCCAGACCTTCGTGACCGTACAGCCCGACGGCCTCGACCCCTGCGACGTGCGGCTCGCGCACGGAAACGCGGCGGTCTGCGACCTGATCGCCCGCCGGGTCCCGCTGTTTGAGTTCGCGATCAAGGGCGTGCTCGGGCATCACAACCTGAACACCACCGAGGGCCAGCTCGCGGCGCTCGATGAGGCCGCGCCGATCGTGGCGAAGATCAAGGACACCGGCCTGCGCACCAGGTACGCGGTCAACCTGGACCGTTGGCTCGGCATGATGGACGAGCGGTTCGTGCTGAGCAGGATCAAGGCGCACGCGGGGGACACCAGGGACTCGCGCCGGACTGGCCGGGACAGGCCGCCCGCCTCGAGAACCCCGTCTCGCGATCAGCAGGACTGGAACGAGCAGCAGGGATCGTTCGGGAAAAATGGCGGCGGGAAGCGGGACGGCGGCCAGCGGGGCGACGGCGGGAAGCCCTACGACCTGAGCGATCCTGTCGTCGTGGTGGAGCGCGAGGCGCTCAAGCTCGCCGTCCAGCGGCCCGCGCTGTGCGGGCCCGAGTTCGACGCGCTCGGCGCGGACGCGTTCATCGCGCCCGTGCACAGCGCGGTGTTCAAGCTGATCGCCGCGTGCGGCGGCACCGCGGCGGGCGGCGGGAGCTCGCGGCAATGGGCTGCACGGCTGCGGGATGAGGCGCCGAACGAGCGGGCGCAGACGTTCGTGACCGCGCTGGCCGTCGAGCGGCTGCAGATCGACGGCGAGCCGGACGTCAAGTACGCCGACCGGGTCCTCGCGCGGGTGGGTGAGCTCGCGGTCAGCCGCGAGATCTCCTCGGTCAAGGCTAGGCTCCAGCGCATGAATCCGGTGGAAGAGCAGGCCGGTTACAACAGGATGTTCGGGGACCTGGTGGGGCTGGAGAAACGCCGGAAGGCGCTGCTTGACCGCGCCGCCGGCGGGTGAAATCGGCCCGCGAAAGATCATGACCGCCGAGCTCGAACCTGGTAAGTAGCAGCGAGGTAACAAAATTAGGTCCCCCGTAACGGGGGGTTGGTGACGCAGACTGGTCCCGTGACCCTCACCGTGCTAACGAACGGACCATCGCCAGCAGAGCAGCTGACGGATCTCGTGGCGCTAGGACGGGAGCGAGGTTTCCTGACCATGGCTGACGTCGCGGTGGCTCTCGACCGTGCCGACCTGCCGCCTGAGGCCATCGACGCGGCGGTGCGCGCCCTCACCGACGAGGGCGTCGACGTGCTTGATGTGCCGCGTGAGGACGAGGTCGAGAGCAGGCCCGCCGAGACCGACGGCGGCAGGCGGGCCCCGACCAGCGACCTGGTCCGGATCTACCTGCGGGAAATCGGCCGGGTGCCGCTGCTGACCGCCGAAGACGAGGTGGAGCTGGCCAAGTCCATCGAAGCGGGCCTGTTCGCTGAGGAGAAGCTGGGCGGCGGCTTCGGCCTGCCCGGCCCCATTCACGGCGACCTGGAGCTTCTGGTCGGCGAAGGGATCAAGGCCAAGCAGCGGCTGATCGAGGCGAACCTGCGGCTGGTGGTCTCGATCGCCAAGCGCTATATCGGCCGCGGACTCGTTTTCCTGGACGTCATCCAGGAGGGGAACCTGGGCCTCATCCGCGCGGTAGAGAAGTTCGACTACACCCGCGGATACAAGTTCTCGACCTACGCGACCTGGTGGATCCGGCAGGCGATCACCCGGGCCATCGCGGATCAGGCCCGGACCATCCGGGTGCCCGTGCACATGGTCGAGACGATCAACAAGCTGTCGCGCGTACAGCGGCAACTGCACCAGGAGCTCGGCCGGGAAGCCAGCACCGATGAGATCGCCGCGGAGATGGGACTGGAGCCCGAGCGGGTCGCGGAAATCCAGCGGATAGCCCAGGAGCCGGTATCCCTGCAGTCCCCGATCGGCGAGGAAGAGTCCGATCTGGGCGACTTTATCGAAGACGCGGACGCCGTCGTGCCCATGGAGGCCGCGGCGTTCATCATGCTGCAAGACCAGCTGGAGCGGGTCCTGGACGAGCTGGCCACACGGGAGCAGCGGATCATCCAGCTGCGGTTCGGCCTCACCGACGGGCATCCGCGGACCCTGGAGGAGGTCGGCCGGGAGTTCGGGGTGACCAGGGAGCGGATCAGGCAGATCGAGTCGAAGACCCTAGCCAAGCTGCGCCATCCGAGCCGCGCTCAGATCCTCCGCGAGTACCTGGACTGAGGTCGTGCGCTAGCCGAACCATCGAGCAGGAACATGCCGACGGAGGCGATCAGGCACGTCAGGGCGGCCGCAATGACGGGACCGCCGGTGCTTGGCTAGTCGACCGGGCGGCTGCCGTTCACGGTGACGTGCTCGGTGTCGTCGGAGCGCCGGCCCGGTATCCGGTCAAGCTGCCCGCGCACCTTGGTGGCGCTGGTCTTGGCGGTCTCGGTGATCTTCGGCATCCGGGCGGCGGCCTTCTGGCTAGCCAGCTTGGTCAGTTCGGCGGCCTTCTCACCTGCGGTACGGGTGGCCTGCTGGACGGCCGGGCTCTGCACTACCTTCTGGCCGACCTTCTTCATCTGCTCGTAGCGCTCCCGGCCGGCTCGTGTGCCGACCACGAAGCCGACGGCGAACCCCGCGAGGAACGTGGCACGGAATCGCATCTGGCACCCCTTTCGCGCATGTACGTCATGTCCAACCATGACCTTCCCCCATTACGCGAGCGTACTCGTCAAGTTAGGCCCTGATAAACACCGGGTGCGGCTGCCTGTGCCGTCACGTACCCGTCCCGAGTGCGCTACCCTTATCCGGGTTGATCCCGCGTAGCTCAATTGGCAGAGCAGCCGGCTGTTAACCGGCAGGTTCCAAGTTCGAGTCTTGGCGCGGGAGCTACTCGGAGCTTGCATCGTCAGCCCTCTCACCTGCGACAACGCAGGAAGAGAGAGAATCCCCATGACGCAGGAAACGGTCCCGCGAACCAAAATCCCCACAACCGGCGCACGGCGGGGCCGCACGGCACGCTGGGCGGGCGAAGGTCGTCCGCACGGCAGGCAGGGTCCTCGCGAGCGGGACCGGACGCGCGGCCACCCGGGGCGGCGGCCCGGTGAATGAGCTGGAGTGCGGGATCACGGTGTACCCGGCCCGCGAGGAGCAGGGCCGCTGGCGGGCGGTCTGGCACGAGAACGGCCAGCGGCAGCAGTGCGAGGCGGCATCCGAGGAGAAGCTAGCCGCCAAGCTAAAGAAGGTTACCGAACGGCTGGAAGCCGACGCCTCCACGCCGGGGGAGGGCGACCGGGTTCAGGCATGATCTCGGCCCTGGTCACCGCAGGCCTGGAAGGCGGTTACCTGGCCAACCCGCGGCTGGCCAAGGTGCACTGGCAGGCCGGAGATCGGCCGATGCCCCCACCGCGGGTGACCGTCGCGGGTGAATCGGCGCTGTGGGTTAACCCCGCCGAGGTTCCCGCCGACGCCGACGTGGCCGGGCTCATCATTACGGTGGACCGCAAGGTGGTCGAAGTCGCCGGACATCTTTATGTAGAGGCGCCGAAAAACCGCAAGTACCGCAGAACGATCTACCCCCGCCGCACGCCCGCTGGCTACCCGCTAGCCGAGCAGCTCGCCGCCCGCGTTGAGCAGGCCAGCGCCGAGCAGGCCGCGATGCCACCGACGTGTCCCGCATGGCCGGCCACGCCAACTACCGCATCACCCTCGACATGTACGTCGGCACCACCGCCGGCGTCCTCGACCGCGCCCGGACCGCCACCCAATAAATATTTGCTCTGAATAGCAAACTGCCGGTGCTGGGCTGATGATCATGACGCATGCTAGAAAGCGCGACCTGCTCTATGTCGCCGCCCTGCTGGCCTCATTCGTGATGCGGTTGATGGTCGAGTCGCCCAGCGAGTGCCCGACGAGTACGGCGCGCCTCGACTTATTGACCTCGCACTGATAACGAGCCGGGTCGAGCCATCTGCGGGACTATTGTATACCTCACCGGCGTCCGCTTTGCGAAATTTATGCCGCAATGAGAACCTACTTGCTATAGCTGCGCCTAAGTCGCGATCGGCACCCTAAAGGCCCCTAAAGGCCTTGCATGCCCTATGCCTTATCACGATTTTCCGTTTAGTGCACAGCTTGACCTGGAAAGCGCTACCCTTAGCGCGAGCGAGTTGGAAGACTCGGGATGGTCAACGCTGGCGTGATGCCAGAATACCCGTGGGGGGTTCAGTGCGTTCCTATCGTCGTGCGCTAATTGCTGTCATAACGGCGGTCATAACCATAGCCGGCGGCATCTATGGCTCCATTCTGAGATCCCCGGCTGCGCTCGCCGCCACCAGTGCTGTGCTTCCGGGATTCAGCAGCCAGACCTTTGCGGCGAATGATGACGGCAGCATAGATGTGACACTAGGCTTCCCGATCAAATATTTCGGCAATCAATACACGTCCGCGTCATTGAACAACAACGGCAACCTGACGTTCGGCCAGTCGCTGGGCACGTATACGCCGTATCCGCTTAGTGACCAGGGACCGGCGATTATCGCAGCGTTCTTCGCCGACGTGGACACCAGGGCTGGCAACCCCGTTACCTACGGCAACGGGACAGTGGATGGCCATCAAGCATTCGGCGTCAACTGGCCGGCGGTCGGCTGTTACAACGAGAACGATTCAGTTCACGACACCTTTCAGTTGATCCTCATCAACCGGTCGGACATCGGAGCCGGAGATTTCGATATCGAGTTCAACTATGATTCCATTCAATGGGACTCGGGCCAGGCCAGCGGCGGAGACTCGCAGTGCCTCAACGGAACGGCCGCGCGGGCGGGCTACGCCAGCGGGTCTGGCGCCACGGGCACCTACTACGAGCTACCGGGGTCAGGCGAGAACAATGCCTTCCTGGACTCCAATGCCGCGACCGGCTTGATCAATCACAGCTACGGCAGCACCCAGCCAGGACGCTACGTTTACCAGATCCGCGGCGGCTTGCCAGGCCTGACGAGCGGCGCACCCTCAGCCGCGACCGGCGTCGGTGCAGGCGGAGTCGCAGGCCACAACCCCACGTGCAGCACTGCTCACCCGGTAAACTGCGCGAGCGGGGATTTCTGGCACAGCATCACTGACCTGTCCATTCCGGAGCGCGGCGGCCCGCTCAGCGTTACCCGCACCTACAACTCTCTGTTGGCAGGTAGCAGTGGTGCCTTCGGGTACGGCTGGACATGGAGCCTCGGAGACCGGCTCACCACCAGTTCGGACGGCACGGTCACCATAACCACCGGAGACGGCTCAGCCGTGACGGCCGAGGCCGCAGGCGGCAATACGTATGTGCTGCCTACATGGGCCGACTCGACCCTTCAAGCCAATTCGGATGGCACCTGGCGATTCGTTCGCCATCAGCGGACGGTGGAAACATTCGACCATGAGGGCCGCCTCACCTCCGTAGCAGATCTAAATGACAACACCACCACGCTGACCTACCAGGGAAACAACCTGGCGAAGATAACGGATGCCGCCGGGCGGGTCATCGCAGTCAGCACGGATGGCGACGGCAGGATTACCCGGCTGGCCGATCCCATGGGCCGCTTCACTCAGTACTCCTACAACTCCGCAGGAGACCTGATATCCGCCACGGACCGGAGGGGGCAGGTCACCCGGTTCACTTACGACGCGAACCACAGATTGCTCACGATGACAGATCCCGATAACGGGACCCTGACCAATACATATGACGCCAGTGGTCGTGTTACCCAGCAGAGCGATCCCATGGGCCGGATTACCAAGATCTCCTACTCCGGCAACAACTACAGCGCGCTAGGCGGCACTACGACCGTTACCGACCCGGCCGGGAACGTCACTGTCCAGCGATACACAAACGGCGAGCTTGGGTCAGTTACTCAGGCCAGTGGCACCCCGCTGGCGGCAACGACCAGCTACACCTACGACTCGGCGAGTCTCGGTGTCGCGTCGGTCACTGACCCGCGAGGCAATATCACCGTGAACAGTTATGACGCAGATGGGAATCTACTCAAAACGATCAACCCGCTAAACCAGAGCGCAACGTATACCTATGACGCGCTCGGTGACGTGCTGTCCAAGACGACCCCGGCCGGACAGGCCACTACTTTCCGATATGACGCCAAAGGAAACCTGACGGGCGCCACAGACCCGGCCGGGAACGCCACGGTCTATCGTCACGACGATCCAGCGCACCCCGGGGACGTCACTTCGGTCGTCAACCCCGCCAACCAGGTAACCAGCTACGGTTACGACAGGGACGGGAACCTTACGTCAGCTTCAACCTCACCCGGCCACGGGGTCGTCGACACCACTCGCTACGCCTACGACGCCGACGGCGAGCAGACCTGCAAGGCCAGCCCCAATGCGGTAGCCCTCGGCGCTCGCTGCGACCGGCGTGGCGCTTTCGGAGCCGCCGGGACGACACGGATCGCTTACGACCGCGACGGCGAAGTAGTGGCGTCGACCGACGCGTACGGCAGCACCACCCGGTACTCCTACGACGGGAACGGCAACCGGACCAGGGTCATCACCCCGGCTGGTCAGATCACCACGAGCGTTTTCGACTCGGACAATGAGCTGACTAAGGTAGGCCGCCCGGACCGCACGTCCCTTACCTACACCTACGATGCCGACGGTAACCAGCTCACCCAGACCAATGGGGCGGGCAAGACCACCGGCTATACATACGATGCGCTGAACCGGCAGATCACGGTCACAAATCCACTGCACCAGGTCACCAGGTTCGGCTACGACTTCGACGGCAACCGCATCAGCCTCACCAACCCGGCAGGGCAGGTCACCAGCTACTCGTATAGCCCGGCCAACCAGCTCACCAAGATCAGTTACTCCAACGCCAGCACACCTGATGTCAGCTACACCTACAACGCGGACGGCTACCGGGCAGCCATGACCGACGGAACCGGGACAAGTGCATATGCCTACGACGACCTCGGGCGGCTTTCCAGCCAGACCAACGGTGCTGGCGCCACTGTCCGGTACGGCTATGACAACGTAGGCGACATCACCTCCATCACCTACCCGAACGGGAATACTGTCACCCAGGCATACGACGGCTCAGGGAATCTCGTCAGGATTTCCGACTGGCTGGGAAAGACCTTCACCTTCAGCTACGACCACGATGGCAACGTGATTAGCCAAACCGATCCGAACAGGGTCACAGCCAGATACCGGTACAACCTCAACAACCAGGTCATCGCAGTTACCGACACCGGTCGAGGCATCCCTCTTGCCAGCTTCGGCTACCGGCGTGACAACCTCGGCCAGGTCACCAGCAGCATCAGCCAGGCAGCAGGCGCGGGCGTCGCGGTCCAGAAATACAGCTACGACGCGCTCAACCAGGTAACTTCGGACTCCTACGGCCAGTTCGGCTACGACAGCGCAGATAATGTCACCAAGCTGTCAAATGGAGTCACTCAGGCATTCGACGCTGCCGGCGAGCTCCTCACCTCGACCGGGCGAGGGGCGCGCGCGGGCAAGGTCAGCTACACCTACGACGCCCAGGGCAACCGTGTCAAAATGACTTCCGGCAGCGGGAATGCGATAGCGCTGACCTTCGATCAGGCCAACCATCTCACCAGCTTCGGTAACCAGGCGAGCTATGCCTATGACGGTGACGGCCTGCGGACCTCCAAGACGGTAGCTGGCAGCAAGACCCAGTTCACGTGGGACGAGGTCGGCTCAACCCCGATGATGCTCGCTGATGGCACCAGCTTCTACGTGTACGGTCCGGATAGCCTGCCGCTCGAGAAGATCGCGGGATCCACCCCGGTTTACCTGCTGCATGACCAGCAAGGCAGCACCAGGCTGCTGGTGAACGCGGCGGGGATCCTGGTGGGTTCCTATTCCTACAGCACCTACGGCCAGACCATCAGGCATACCGGCACGGCAAGCACGGCGCTGCAGTTCGACGGGCAATACACCGACGCGGAAAGCGGATTCCAGTACCTCCAGGCACGTTATTACGATCCCGCTTCTGGCGTATTCCTCAGCGTCGATCCGCTCGCCGAACTCACCAACGAGTCTTACGCGTTCGCGTACAACACGCCTGTCAACCTAAGCGACCCGCAGGGTCTTTGCGGACTCATCTGCGGGGCGGCCGGGGCGATAGCGGGAGCAGTCGTCGGCGGGGTCGTATCCGCAGGCACGTACGCCATCGTCAACCACGGTGATATCACCCTGCAGGGTCTCGCGGCGGCGGGCGCGGGCGGAATCGTGGGCGGGGCGATTACCGGCGGATGCGACGGGGCGACGCTGTTCGTCGTGGCCGTGGGGTGCGGTGTAGCCGGAGGCGTTGCCGGCGAAATCACCACCGAGTTCATCAATGGCGACGGTTTCAACGGGTACGACATAGCGGTAGCCGGCGTCACCGGCGGCATATTCGGCGCTGCAGGCAGCACCGAATTCCTGCCCAGCGGCGACCACTATTCACTGCCTGATGGAGCTTTTAACGACAGCGTGAACTTCCTCCTGCCGACGATATCTAACTCCGTAGTCGGCCAGGTGCTACAGCCGGGAGTGGTTTGCTAAACCGCGAGGAATAAGTTCAAGCATATTCCGACGGCAGAGCCTTATAGCTGTCACAGCTAGTGCGGCAGAGACGTGACTTCTACCTCGCCTCTGCCGCACTGGCGGCATATAAGCTCACAACGAAGATGGGACAACAGTCTCTCCCTCGCCAGCGTCCTTGCCGGTTGCAAGGCTCCTATTGGCAGGGCGCCACCGCCGCTCATCACCCGGTGTGGTTCATCGGCGATCGTCTCGGGCCCGTCAGCCACTGCCTGTCCCAGGCCCTGTCAGCCGCGCCCGCCACCGCCCGCACCAGGTCGGCCCGCGCCCATGCCTGCTGGCCCGGACGAAGATCGCTCGACGCTGGCCTGCGTATGGGCTCCGGGCACTTGCCAAACGCTAAGTCCGCGCCGCCCGTTCGCGGTTATCCGCGACTTGGTTGCCTCGCCCGACGTCCTGATGATGAGCTCGAGGGCGGCGCTGACCGGCTCAAGGCTGGCGGGCAGGTTGAGGAAGGCGTGCAGCATTGTCTTGACCTGGACCTGCCGCACGTCCGCGCTCGTGAGCGCGAGCGCGAGCGCGGCCGAGAACGCCTCGCCGGATGCCCGCAGGTCGTCGTACTCGGCGTTCATCATTATTGTCGGACACAGACCGTCTAGCGCCGCCAGGGCGGGAAACGCGTACCCGTCCGCGTGGCTGACTGGACCACCGAGGTAGTTCACGTTGAAGGCATGCGTCATGGCGGGCGGGAAGCGCAGGATCTCCGGCACTTCGGTCATCAGCGCCGCGAGAGACGCCGACGGGGCAGGGATGACCGCGTGCGCGGCCGGGTAGGCAAGGATTAGCTGCGCCGGCTGCCAGCAGTCGGCGTCACGTAGCTTGAGCGCGGCGCCGGCGGCGAGGTTCGCGCCCGCGCTGGCCCCTCCGATCGAGAGCCGGTCGGCGTTCACGCCCAGGGACTGCGCGTTGTGCCGGGCCCAACACATCGCGGCCACCACGTCGTCGTGCGGCACCGGGTACGTCACCCCGTCATTACACAGCCGGTAGTCGATGCTGATGACGACGATTCCGGCGCGAGAGGCCAGTTCGCGCGCGACCCAATCCGCCTCAGGCATATCCAGGTCGCCGGCGATGAAGGCGCCGCCGTGCGTCCACACCAGGCACGGCGCATTGTCGGCCCGGTCGGGTGTGTAGATCCGCGCCGGCACCGGGCCGTGCGGCCCGGGGGTCTCCTCCATCCGCGTCGCAACCGCCGGGGCGTCGTATCCGGGGTGCTCATCGAACGCCTTCCGCCGGTCGGCTACGGCGGGGTCCTCCATGAACTGCTGAAACGACGAAATGCCTTCGAGGAGGTGGAACTTGCTCGCGATGCCGGGGTGGATGGGCATGGATCAGTCCTCTCGCCTGTGCGCAGGGTCCTGGTTATCTGCTTCGTCGCT
>Ga0182030_10027416_pt1 | contig 10245 bp, 6 predicted proteins | sample 812S3MmetaG_FD_121299 | JGI IMG/M metagenome (GOLD analysis project Ga0182030, IMG submission 121299) | Permafrost microbial communities from Stordalen Mire, Sweden - 812S3M metaG (Illumina Assembly) | ecosystem: Environmental > Terrestrial > Soil > Wetlands > Permafrost | place: Sweden... | reverse complement strand
GCTGTTGGATCCCACGCGCTATCCGGCCAAGGAAATTGCCGAAGCCTATCGGCTCCGGTGGCGGGAGGAAATGTGCTTTGATGATGTGAAAACGACTTTGCACATGGCCCACCTCAAGTGTCTGAGCCCGCAAATGGTCCAAAAGGAAGCGGGCATGTTTTTGATTGCCCACAACCTCTTACGTTGGCTGATGGCGCAGGCGGCGGCGCAAGCTCAGCTCAACCTCGAACAGATCAGTTTTAAAGGGACGCTGGATGGCTTTCGGCAGTGCTCCATCGCCTTGGCGCAGGCCAAATCCAAGCCGGTGCGGATCGCCGTGTGGGAAGCGTTTATGGCCGGACTGGCTGCGGATCGCCTGCCCGTCCGCCCCGATCGCATCGAACCCAGGGCGGTCAAACGAATCATAAAATACCCCAAGTTAACCACTTACCGAAGACTCTACAAAGATCGAATGAGCCGAAATAAAAGACGTAGCCGCGCAATAAAAAGGAGGGCTGCCCTTAACTAAGCGCCATTCCCCCAACGGGGCGCGGGAGATTTTTTGGCCGTTTTCCGGGGGTAGAGCTCCTGATGGTCGCTCACCCCCGGCTAATTTCCAGAAGGCCTCCAGCGTTCAGCCGAACGAAGCGGCTGGGGCGCCTTTGGCGTTCAACCGAAGCATCCCTTCGAAGTCGGGAAGACGGATTACTCCGGAAACAAAGAACCGGTTTTGGCTTGCTTCCGGCAGGGCGGCGGAAAAGCGCCGGCGCATTTCGATTTTGCGTTTCCGGTCGTTTCGCGGCTAGAATGTCCGCCGCATGAAAATTGTTCTCGCATACTCCGGCGGATTGGATACGTCCGTTCTGCTTTCGTGGATCAAGGCCCAATACAACGCGGAAATGATCGCCTTTTGCGCCGACATCGGGCAGGAAGACGAATTGAAGGGCTTGGCGGCCAAGGCCAAAAAAACCGGGGCGTCAAAGATTTACATTGACGATTTACAGGAGGAATTTGCGCGTGATTTCATTTATCCCATGATCCGGGCGGGGGCCATTTACGAGGGACAGTATTTTCTGGGCACCAGCATCGCGCGTCCCCTCATTGCCAAGCGCATGGTGGAAATCGCGCTGAAGGAGAAGGCGGATGCCATTGCGCACGGCGCGACGGGGAAGGGAAACGACCAGGTGCGGTTTGAGCTGACGGCCAACGCGCTGGCGCCGGACCTGGAGGTGATCGCCCCGTGGCGGGACGAGCGGTATCGCAGCGAATTTCCCGGGCGGCAGGAGATGATTGACTATTGCGCGCAGCATGAGATTCCGGTGCAGGCGAGCGTCAAGAAGCCGTATTCGATGGACCGCAACCTCCTGCACATTTCGTATGAGGCGGGCATCCTGGAAGATCCGTGGTACGACAGCTACGACCTGAAGAACCGCGAGTATTTCACCACGCTATCGGTGCTGCCGGAGGATGCGCCGGACCGGCCGGAGTTCGTGGAGCTGGATTTCGTCAAGGGCGACTGCGTGGCGGTGAACGGCAAGAAATTGAATCCGCTGGGCGTGATGAAGGCGTTGAACAAACTGGGCGGCAAACACGGCGTGGGTCGCGTGGACATGGTGGAAAACCGGTTTGTGGGCATGAAGTCACGCGGGGTTTATGAGACGCCCGGCGGAGCCATTCTGCATTTTGCGCACCGGCAGATGGAGAGTTTGACGATGGACCGGGAAGTGATGCACCAGCGGGACGCGCTCATTCCGAAATATGCCGAGCTGGTTTACAACGGCTTCTGGTATGCGCCCGAGCGCGAGGCCCTGCAGGCGTACGTGGAGGAAAGCCAGAAGAACGTCACCGGCACCGTGCGCGTGAAATTGTACAAGGGCAACCTCATGGTCGCCGGCCGCAAATCACCGGTGAGCCTGTACAATCCCCATATCGCAACGATGGAAGCCGACCCGACGAAAGCCTACAACCAGGATGACGCCACGGGCTTCATCCGGCTGAATGGGCTGCGGTTGAAAGTGGCCGCCCGGGTACACGGGAAGAAGAAGTGACCGGCCCGCTTGCGGAATTGAATCGGTTCCGGCGCAACGGTATTGAAGGTTTGCCGGAGAGCTGCTTGCCGCGCCCCGGCAAAATGGGGCGGCTGGGCTTTTGTGGGCTTTGGTTGCAAAGGCGGCCAGTGCCGGTATGTTGGCCCCGTGAAGATTTCCGTCATTGTGCCGGCGTTCAACGAAGAGAAACTGCTGGGGGCATCGCTGGCCGGCATCCAGGGCGCGTCGGCGGCGTTTACGCGGCGCGGCTGGGCCTTTGAACTGATCGTCTGCGACAACAATTCGACCGACCGCACGGGCGATATCGCGCGCGGCGCCGGCGCCCGCGTGGTTTTTGAGCCCTTCAACCAGATCGCGCGCGCCCGCAATACCGGCGCTTCCGTGGCCACGGGCGACTGGCTCATTTTCGTGGACGGCGATTCGCATCCAAGCTCCGACTTGTTTGGCGACGTGGCGGTGCAGATCGAGTCCGGCCGCTGCCTGGGCGGCGGCGCGACGATCCGGCTGGACGAAAAGCGGCCGGTGATGGGGATGGTGGCCTGGCTTTGGAATTATGCCAGCCGGGCGGGCCGCTGGCTGGCCGGCTCATTTATTTTCATCGAGGCGGCAACCTTCCGGCGGCTCGGGGGCTTCAGTAACGAGTTGTTCGCCGGGGAGGAATTGGAATTCAGCAAACGGTTGAAGCGTTTGGCGGACGAAACCGGCCGGCGCATGGTGATCCTCCACCGGCATCCGCTGGTGACGTCCGCGCGCAAAATGCGGCTGTATACATTGTGGGACCATCTGCGGTTGCTCTGGCGCGTGAGCTGGGATCGGCGCACGTTGACCCGACGTGAGGACTGTACAATCTGGTACGACGGGCGGCGGTGAAAGGCGCCCGGCGAACCAGGCCACGAAGCCGGAATGATTCATTTGAACCACAGATGAACACAGATAAACACAGATGAAAAACGGACGCGGGGTGACTTTCTTGGTGCCCGAGGATCACTCACCAGTTGGTGCACCGCTCTGGACCGACTCGTTCCGGCTTCGAATCTGTGTCCATCGGTGTTTGACTGGTTTTTCAACTGAAACGGATCAGGGCGGAGACGAGACCCGGTAGAATCGAGTGCGATAACTTGCCCATTGCGGATCGCCGAACCAGACCGAGCCGTTGGTAATGGTCAGCGATTGAAGCGGCACCCACGGGCCCCGGGCCAGGTTGGTGGACGCTTGCACCACGATGGGAATCGTTGGGGTCCCAGTGATGAGGAATCTGAATGTGCCCGCCTGCACGCTGTGGTTGGTGCCGCCGGCTTGCAGCACCGGGTTCCACGCCAGCGCCGGCACCGCTGGATCGGCCGCATAGGTGTTGCTCCAGCCCGTGGTGCCGGGGAGATAGTAGGCCGTGGGATTATTGCCGTCGGCAGCGAAGAGAAAGTCGCCCGCAGCCGGAGCGTTGCCCAGGAAAAACACACCGGCCACGCTGCTGGAAGTGAACGCCGCCGCGCCGATGGCCGCCACGGACGCGGGAATGGCCAAGTTGGTCAGGCCGATGCAGCTATCGAACGCATGGCTGCCAATGTTGGTGACCCCCGGCGGCAGGATGAGGCTCGGGAGGCCGGAGCATTGGGAAAAGGCCTGCGTTCCGATGCTGGTCACACTGGCGGGAATGCTGACGTTGGTGAGCGCAACATCGCCCTGAAACTCGCTGTTGCCAATGTTGGTCACGCCGGCGGGAATCGTAAAACTTGCCAGATTCAGGCACCCGGCAAAGGCCAAGTCCCCGATGCTGACGACTCCCGGCGGCAGGCTGAGGCCCGGCAGGCTCGCGCAGGACTCGAAGGCGCTGGCGCCCACGCTGGTGATGGGGCCACCCAACACGACGTTGGTCAGGTTGGCGTTGCCATCCAGCAAACCGTCGGCAATGGTGGTGACGCCGGCGGGAATCGTAAAACTGAACAAGTTGCAGTCCGAGAAGGCAGACGCGCCCAGGTTCGTCACGCTGGCCGGAATCGTTACGCCCGTCAGCGCCGTGCAGAATTCAAACGCGGAGTTGCCCACGCTGGTGAGCCCGCTGGGCAGCACCACGTTGGTCAGGCCCGAGCAATCCAGGAAGGCCAGATCGCCGATGGTGCCGAGGCCGGCCGGAAGCGTCAGGTTGGTCAGGCCGATGCAGCCGTCGAAGGCGTCGTAACCGATATTCGTCAAGGTGTTGGGAAGGGTGAGGTTCGTGAGGCTGGCGCAATTCCAGAACGCCTGCATGCCGATGCTGGTAACGCCGGCGGGAAGGGTCACGCCGGTCACTTCGGAATCGGACCCGAAGACCACGTCTGTTGCGTTGGTGGTGCCGTCGCCGATGGTGGTGACGGGCAGGTCTCCGCCGCCGGGGTTGAATGTGGCCGGAATGGACACCACGCCGCCGGCCCCGGAATACGCGGTGAGCGTCGCGGCGACGGGAACGCCGTTGGAATAGGCCAGGGAGTAGCTGAATTGTGCCTGGGCGGCAGCGGTCAGGAAAAGCCAGCACGCCGGCAGCAGGCTGATTTGCAGGAGGCGGTATCGAGTTTTCATAATCTGATGGTCTTAATTAGGCCAAAGCGTGTTCTGGACATGGCACGGGCAGCTTTGCAATGTCGCTGTCTTTAACCGCCTTATTTCTTGCCGCCGGCGAAATAATCCAGGTATCGCAGGAGCTGTTCCTTCATTTCCTTGCGCGGAACCGTGGCGTCAATGAGCCCGTGCTCCACCAGGAACTCGGCGGTCTGGAAACCGGGGGGCAAATCGGCGTGGGTGGTGTCCCGGATGACGCGGGGGCCGGCGAAACCGATCATCGCAGCCGGTTCGGCCAGGATGAGGTCGCCCAACGCCGCATAGCTGGCCATGACGCCGCCATAGCTGTTGTTGGTCAGGACGCTGATGAAGGGCAGGCGCTGCCGCGCATGGTAGGCCAGGGCGGCGGCGGTCTTGGCCATTTGCATCAGGCTGAAGAGGCCTTCCTGCATGCGGGCGCCGCCGCTGGTGGAAATGATCACCACCGGCCAGCCGCCTTCGGTGGCCCGCTCGATGAGGCGCGTCAGTTTTTCGCCCACCACCGAGCCCATGGAGCCGCCCATAAAGCTGAAATCCATCACTCCCAGGGCCACGCGGTGCGTGCCGATCTTGCAGATGCCGGTCACGACAGCGTCCTTGAGCATGGTGTTGCGGTAGTCGCGCTCCAATTTGCCCCGATAGCCGGCAAAACGCAGGATGTCCACGCTGGACAAGTCGGCGTCCATTTCCTCAAACGTGCAGGTTTCCACCAGCGAATGGATGCGTTCCCGCGAGCCGATGGGGAAATGATGCTGGCACTTGGGGCAAACCTTCAGGTTTTCGTCCAATTCCTTGTCGAAAATCATCGTGCTGCACGTTGGGCATTTTGTCCAGAGCCCCTCGGGAATGTCGCGCTTCTTGCTGCGCGGCTTGGCGCTTATTTGCTTGGGCTTGACCGGGAAAGTCGTGGGTGTGAGCTGGATCGGCGGCGGTGTCAAAGCGGGCTCGATCTGCACCACGCCGCCAATTGTCTTCTTCGTGAAGGAAGTGGTATCCATGTTCAGATATATTTAGCGGTTTTTTCCGGTTTGAACAAGCGCAAACGAAACTTTCCGCCCGCCGCGGCGGGTGAGACAAATTTCTTCCAAGTTCAAACCAGGATGGCGATTTTGCCAACAAAACCGGAGGGAGACAGGATTCGCAGGATTCACAAGCTGAAATTCGCACTGAAGCCGAAGATGGATGGACGAGCACCTCACCCCCGGCCCTCCCCATGAACCTCCGTTCCAAATTTCAAGCATTCAAATACTGGAAACATTTTGCACTAAATGGTTTAACGCTCGCCCTCACCCCGGCCCTCTCCCCCGAGGAGAGGGAGAACCGGTTTCCGCGTCTTGGCGATTGCGCGATGCTGGATTTGCGAGTGGTTCATGGGTTCAATGCGCAAACCTTTGTTCGGGGACTTCTCTCCCCATTTTGCTCCGCCGACTCCGCAAAACGCGGAGAAACGCTCCCAGCCTCTCGACATGGGCGAAACGTGGAGTGGTTCAGGGGTTCAATGCGCAAAAGTTTTCAGGGATTTCTCATCCTGTCCACGTTTTTTTCGCGGCGGTCAGAGGCCGCGCGCCACGGTCCACACACACACCTCCGCCGCGCCGGCCTGCCGCAAGGCGCGCGCGCAATCATTCGTGGTGGCGCCGGTGGTGAAGACGTCGTCCAGCAGGACGATCCGCCGGCCCGCCAGCGCCGTGCCGGCCCGCACGGCGAACGCGCTCTGCATGTTCGCCGCCCGCTGGTTCCGATTCAAGTGGGTCTGCGTGCCGGTGGCCCGGAGCCGACGGAGAATGCCTTCCGCGCACGGCAGTCCGGTGGCCCGGCTCAACTGGCGCGCCAGCCGGGCCGCTTGGTTGAACCCGCGCTCCCGTTCCTTCACGGGATGGAGCGGCACCGGCACGATGCCATGCCAATCCCCGCCCCGCAAGGCCGGCGCAGCTTCGCGCACCAGCAGGTCGGCAAGAAAATTCTCAAACCAAACCGCCTGTCCATATTTGAACTGATGGATCACCTCCAGCACCATCGTTTTGGCGGCCACGGCCGAGCGGGCGTAGGTGAAATGCAGCTTCAGCTCATGGCAATTGGTGCAGACGAACTGAGTGTTGATTTCGCCCGCGAAGGGCAGGCCGCAGCGGTCGCAGAGCGGCGGCCGGATGAAGCGGACCTGCGACCAGCACTTGGCGCCCACGAAGCCATCGCGGGCCGTGGCCGGCTCCGCTTGACAAACCTGGCAGACGTCGGGATAGAGCAGGGCCAGACCGGTGTTGAACCAAGCGCGCAAAGCCGGTGCAAAATGGTTTGGCATGATGTCGGGTGCCGTTGCTTGAGCCATCACATTGAAGTCTGCTGATCTGCTGTCAGTCTTCGTGTGCCCGCCGGTTTGTCAACGCAATTGTGGCCGGGTTGCCGCAGGCGAAGGCGGGTGTGAGACAGAACTCTTCCAAGCTCAAACCACGCTGGAAATTTGCCAACGTACCAAAGGAAAGTCATTTTGTTTGAACTGATTTTACTTCCCGTCCAACGATTTACGGATTTCCCGTTAGCGGCTAACTTTGTGAATCCTTTAACCCTGCTAATATCGCCCTGGCTGGGAAACTGCCCCCGCCGCGATGAGCCACCATGCTCACATTCGAGCCTGGATACGGACGGTTCGCCCCCTCGGCGCCCGCCCGGAAGAACTCTTGTGCTGCCACCCTGCCTGCGCCGGTCTCATTGATGGCCTTCCCGGCCTCCCGCCAGGCCCCGAAAACCCCTCATTTTCGTTCGCTAAAATCTGCGAAAACCCCAGCAAAACCCCACATCGTCAACCCTCGTCAACGCTAAAATTCTTTCCTGCCTCCGTAGTGCCGCACGAAGCAGAGCCGTCGTGAGCCCGCCCCTTCAATGGACCGCGGCTGTGTCCCGCGCGGCGCGGGATCAGCCGCAGCGCGTCGGATCCTCAAGCCGTGTTGAAAATTTTCAATGCGGTCATTCCTGCGAAGCTGCTGCGGCTGGTCTGCGACACAGCCGCGGTCCGGCCGCAGGTCCAGCAATGGACTGCGGCGGGAAGCGCCACGCCGCTTTCGTGCGGGCGACGGTCTTCAAAAACCGGCGGCTTGCGCGTGCGGGCGAAGGCGCCGTCGCCGCTGGCGCTTTGCCGGCGGAGGCCAAGACGCGAACGGAATTGCCGGGCGTGTCGGAATTTCTCGGGGCGTGCCGGCTTGAAGCACGGTTCCGGGGCACGCCAAATTTTTTTATACGGATCGGCAAGGCAAGGTGTCTATCATGTGACAACGCAAACTGAAATCAGCCAACGCACGAACTCAGAATTTGACCAACTGGAGTTAAGCCATGGGAAAACAAAAACCGAATCACGCCAAAGACCCGATCGTTTTGAAAGCCGGCGGCAAACCCGCCGCCCCGCCGCCCGCGGCTGCGGTCAAGGTCAAGGTGGCGCCGATGTTCCGGTCCACTGACTGGCTGACGCTGGCGATCACCTTTGGCGTGATCTGGATCGTCTATTTGCTCACCCTGGCGCCCGAACAGACGCTGGAGGATTCGGGCGAATTGTGCACGGGGGCGTTTTACGCAGGCATTCCGCATCCGCCGGGCTATCCGTTCTGGTCGGTGTACGCATGGTTTTGGACGGCGATCCTGCCGTTTGGGAACGTGGCCTGGCGGGTGGAGGTGGGCGAATCATTTGCGGCGGCGATGGGCTGCGGCCTGCTGGCGCTGATGGTGTCGCGGGGCAGCAGCATGCTGATCGAGGGCGTGGAGGCGATCAAGAACGTGCCGCGGCAGTGGGAGAACGCCATCTGCTCGGTGTCAGGGTTTGTGGCGGGCACGCTGCTGGGGCTGGATATTTTCATGTGGAGCGAGTCGGTGGTGATCAACCGCATTTCACTGTTCGGGGTGCCCTGGCTGATTGCGGTGTTGGTATGCCTGATGCGGTGGATGTACGCGCCGCAGCAGCGCCGCTACCTGTACCTGGCGATGTTCCTGTACGGCCTGTGCGCGACGATCCACCAGACGCTCCTGTTGAGCGCGATGGGGATTGAGGTGGCGATCGCGCTAGCCTCGCCGCGGCTGGGCCGCGATTTGTTTCTGGGGAACAGCGCCATATTCCTGGTGGGCCTGATGCTGATGGGCACCGTGCCGGCGCTGCACAACATGAGTTCCATCGAAAAGCAACTGTTTTACCTCGTTGGCATTGGTTCCCTGGCGGCCGGCGGCTGGCTGACGCTGCAGACCAAGAAGATGCTTTCGGAATGGAAATGTTTGATTTTCATGGGGCTGGCCTGGTTCGCGGGCATTTGCGTTTATTTTTACGAGCCGATCTCGGGCATGACGGATCCACCGATGCAATGGGGTTATCCGCGCACGGTGGAGGGCTTTTTCCACGCGTTGAGCCGCGGCCAATATGAATCCATCTCCAGCTACAACGTTTTTTCGGACCCGAAACATTTCGCCTTCCAGCTGGGGTATATTGCGCAGGGGCTTTCGGAGTCATTCAGCCTGGTTTATATATTTATCGGCCTGCTGCCATTTGCCTTCCTCCGGAAGATGCACCAGCGGGAGCGGTCGTGGATTGTGGGCTTGACGGCCATTTACCTCTGCCTCTCGGTGTTGCTGGTGATCCTCATCAACGTATCGCCGGACCGGGCTTCGACGGATTTGAACAAGGTGTTTTTCACGGCTTCGCACGGGCTGTTCGCCATCATGATTGGCTACGGGCTGACGCTGATGGCGGCGTACACGGCGACGCATTACCAGAGCGTGCGCCGGTGGGGTCTGGCCGGTGGCGCGCTGGCGGTGGCGCTGGCGGTGTACAGCCTGAAAGATGCGGCGGGAACGCTTTATCGCGGTCCGGCGGGGGAAGTGAGCCTGGCGGAACTGCCGCACCAGATCGCGCTGGCATTTGGGAAGGATCAATACGGGCTGCCGGTCTTTGCCAACCTGATCCTGCTGGCCATTCCAGTTTGTTTGATGGGCGCCTTCCTCGTTTACCGGCAACGCGGGCCGGTGCTGATCCTGCTGGCTTTGTTCCTGATCATGCCCACGTGGTCCGGACTGTCGCACTGGTACAAGAGCGAGCAGCGCAACCACTGGTTTGGATTTTGGTTTGGGCACGACATGTTCACGCCGCCGTTTACGGACCCCAAGACTGGCCAGCTGAGCTATGACAACGAGCTACGCGCGACGCTGCTGAAGAATCCGGCCAACGCATCGCTGATTTACCCGGAAATGGACCGGAACACGATTCTGTTTGGCGGCACGGACCCCGGCCGGTTCTGCCCGACGTATTCGATCTTCTGCGACAGCTTCATTCCGCACCGCTGCCAGCCGGTGCAGGACCAGAAATTTGACCGGCGGGACTGTTATCTGATCACGCAGAACGCGCTGGCCGACGGCACATATCTGGAGTATCTGCGCGCCCAATACAACCGGTCGAAGCAGGTTGACCCGCCGTTTTTCAGCCGGCTGTTCCGTTATACGGCCGGACTGCTGCACTTGGGAAGGCCCGGGGGAGTGGTGCTGGACGGTCCGGAAATGGGGGCGGGCGACACTGACAATGCCGTGCTCGAAGGGATTGCCCGGCTGCTCAACGCCACACTCGACAACGGGTTCACGGCATGGGGCAGGCACGTGGAGAAGTACCGGCGCGAGCGGGGGG
>Ga0182030_10027415_pt1 | contig 10245 bp, 6 predicted proteins | sample 812S3MmetaG_FD_121299 | JGI IMG/M metagenome (GOLD analysis project Ga0182030, IMG submission 121299) | Permafrost microbial communities from Stordalen Mire, Sweden - 812S3M metaG (Illumina Assembly) | ecosystem: Environmental > Terrestrial > Soil > Wetlands > Permafrost | place: Sweden... | reverse complement strand
GGAGGCGGCTTCGTAGCGTGCTGCCGAGTTATAGCGCGCTCCGCGTCCGGGGTCACCACGGTCGTTGGCCTGCCCGTCCAGGATCACGCCTACTGCGTAACAAATACCAGCGGGGCTCACTAGGACCGCGCCATCCATCGTCGCGTAGCGGTCGAGGAGCTCAGGTGTCAGCTGCTGCGGGCTCAGCCGGGTAGCGGACCCTGCAAGGCGCTCACTCTCCGCCTCTGCTCCCGAGGAGATCACGAGGGTGGTGCCGTGCCGGGCGTTCGTTGCCGCGCTGATGAGCCCAAGCAAGACGTAGAGATCTGCCGAACCACCAAAGACCCGATTGAGCGATTCCTCAACCGCATCTCGCTGGAACATGGGATGTGGAAGTGAGACATCTCCGTATGTAACCCGAATGAGCGTCGTGTTCGAGTTCCTCAGTTCCCATTGGGCATGGCCGGTGATCTCGATTTCGAAGACATCAGTGACCAGTTCGGTGTCAACGCGGCCAAATCCATAGATCCCATCCGCGTGTGCAAGCAAAGCGAAGTCTCGGTCTGTCGTCTCCAGGAGTTTGCGAACAGCGCGCGTCTTGCCCAGATCGACTGGTTCCCGCAGACGCCCGGCAACATGAACGGTTGCATGATTTGGAGCCACGAAGAGGATCCGGCCAGATGCCCCCGCCCCTTCGTAGGGACGCTCGGAGATGGCATTGAAGCTCTCGAACGCAGATCCCAAGTCGTAGCTCCCCGCTCGCCAGATGCACCCTTGACAGAACGAATCAGCAGCCTCGAAGACCAGATCACGGCCCTTGCGGCGGATGTCGCCGGAGTTGGGCTCATCCGCCTGCAGGGCTGCAGTAGCTTCACTGAGCACCAAGCGGACGAGCCGATCTACCAGCCCTGGCGGAGTTACCCAGGACCCGATCTTCTCGCCTTCAAGATGTGGAAGGGCGTCCCACCCTGCCTGGTCAATGGCAACTCCGACGTATACGTGGAAGTTGCCTACCGTGCCACCCGAGCCAAACTCAAGGTGTCGCCCAGGCATTGCCCCGCTCTCCTCGATCAGCTCGGCGATGGCCTTTCCCCGTGTGACCCCTCTTAGGTACCTCTCGCGGACAGCAGCGACACCGGCGTCACTGTGCCACATCGCGCTGTCGGGGTGTTCCTGGTAGATCTTCTCCGCTCGCTCGTCGAGGCCTACCAGATGCTCGGGCCGAACTGGACCTGTCTCCGGTTCGATACAGACGGCATGCCGAGCACCAGGGTCGTCGTTGAATCCCACGATGATGATTTCAGGATCGAGCCGTGCCCCAACGGCGTGGAGGGCCGACTCCATCAGCGTCTCCGTGCTGATTCGGAAGTGGATCTGCCACCTCCACATGAACTGGTCGATCTGGATTCCGTCACTCATGGCTTTGCCTCATTCCTAGTGGGGCCCGGACCGCGTGGGAGGTGGATCGCCCACCTGCTTGGCTGGGAACCTTGCCGGGCATCTCAGGAAGCGGCACGCAGGCGCTGGTAGAGCCGCGTGGCGTAGAGGTCCATGAGGGCCTTTTGGAACTCCTCGTCGTCCAGCACCCGCTTGTAGATGGCCTCATTGTCGTCCATCCGCTCGACGACGGTGCCCAAGAACATCCGGTCGAATACCAGCCGGAAGTTCGCATACTCGTTGTTCCGCGCCTGGGCGATGACCTCGGCATCAGCGGCCCAGGTCTCCTCGAACTGGTCGAACAGCAGCTGGTCGGCCTCGGTGAGGTTCATCCCAAAGCGCTCGTTGAGGACGTCGATGATGGCCGAGAGTGCTTCTTTGTCGGGGGTGTTCTGGGGGCCCTTGCCTGAGAAGATGGCCTTGACGTCGCCCTTGCCCTCCTCGAGCTCCAACGAACCCTGGCTTTGTTGCTCGGTGCGCAGGTGGGTGAGCTTGACCTCGGAGCCGATATCGATTCCCTCCGCCTCGCTGCGTGGGAGCCGGGACTCGAGGGCCCGGGCAAAGACGTAGTCACGTTCGAGGATCGCGTCGGTGAAGCTCACGATCTGGGCGATGAAGGCATACAGCCCGACGTAGCGCCCGAGGACGTCTCGGAACTCGTCTTGGTCGTCTCGCTCGAGCTCCTCGTAGCGAGTGAGTGCTGGGTCAAGCGTGGCGTAGACCTTGGCGTGGTTGGCCACGCCTTTGCCGGCCAAGAGCTCGGACACCGCACCAGGGATCTCGGCTTCTGCGATGACCTCGGAAGCCATGAGCGCGCGGTGGGTGTCCCAGAGCAGGTTGGGGTCGGTCGGGATGGCCTCGGTGCGCTCATACCAGGGGGCGAAGGCCTTTTGGATGTCCTCGGTCTCGTTGCGGAAGTCGAGCACGAAGGTGCTGTCTTTGCCGTCTCGGGTTCGGTTGAGCCGAGAGAGGGTCTGGACGGCGTTGAGCCCGGTGAGCACCTTGTCCACATACATGGTGTGGAGCAGGGGCTGATCGAACCCGGTCTGGAATTTCTCGGCCACGATGAGCACCTGGTAGTCGTCGGTGTCGAAGCGCTCGGCTGTCTCACTCTCGGGGAAGCCATTCATGAAGGCCTCGGAGTAGGTGATCTCGTCGTCGACCACCTTGCCGGAGAAGGCCACCAGGGCCTGGAGGTCGGGATAGTTGTGGGCCGCCAGGTAGCGGTCGATGGCCTCTTTGTAGCGCACGGCATGGAGCCGAGACGAGGTGACCACCATGGCCTTGGCGTGGCCACCGATCTTGGGCGCGGTGTGCTGGCGGAAGTGCTCGACAATGATCTCGGCCTTCTGGGCCAGGTTGGTCGGGTGCAGGTCCACGAACCTGGCGATGGCGGCCCGGGCCCGGGCTTTGTCGTGGGCCGGGTCGTCGGTAATGGCCTTCTCGATGCGCCAGTAGGTCTTGTAGGTGGTGTAGTTGCGCAGCACGTCGAGGATGAAGCCCTCGTCGATGGCCTGGGCCATGGAGTAGAGATGGAACGGCAGGTAGCGGGGGCCGGCGGGCGTGTCGGTGCGCTGGCCGAACAGCTCGAGTGTCTTGGCCTTGGGTGTGGCGGTGAAGGCGAAGAACGAGATGTTGTCCTGGTGGCCACGGCCGGCAAGGGAAGCCACCAGCTGGTCCTCACCGTCGCCGTGGGCCTCCTCTTCGGCCTGCTCGTGGCGCTCGGCTTCGATTAGCAGCTCGTCGGCGTCTTGGCCCTTGGCCAGCACCGCGCGGAGCTCCTTGGCGGCGATGCCGGTCTGGGAGGAGTGCGCCTCGTCGACCACCACCGCATAGCGGCGGGCCTTGGCCTCACCCATCTTGGAGAGGATGAACGGGAACTTCTGCAACGTGGTGATGATGATCTTGGCTTGCTCGCCGGTGAGGGCCTCCGCCAGCTGCTCGGAGTTTTTGTCGATCTTCACCACCACGCCTTTGGCGTGCTCGAACTGGTAGATGGTCTCTTGGAGCTGACGATCGAGGACCAGACGGTCGGTGATGACGATCACCTTGTCGAAGACCTTGGCGTCGCCGACGTCGTGCAGGTTGGCGAGCCTGTGGGAAATCCAGGCGATGGTGTTGGACTTGCCCGAGCCAGCCGAGTGCTGGACCAGATAGTTGCGGCCCGCGCCGGACGCCTTTGCGTCGGCTTCGAGCTTGCGCACGGCATCCCATTGATGGAAGCGGGGGAAGATGACCCGGGTGCCAGCCGTCTTCTCAGCCTTGGTCCCCTTCTCGGGAACCTCGACGTGGATGAAGCGGGCCAGGATGTCCAGCCACGAGTCACGCTGCCAGACCTGCTCCCAGAGATAGGCCGTGCGGTGTCCGGTGGCCGAGCTGGGGTTGCCGGACCGACCGGGGTTGCCGGCACCGCCCGTGCCTTGGTTGAACGGGAGGAAGCGGGTGCGTGCGCCGTCCAGGCGCGTGGTCATGGCCACCAGGTCGGGGTCTACCGCGAAGTGGACCAGGGCCCGCTTCGCCAGTGTCACGTTGTTGGGGTCCCGGTCCTGGCGGTATTGGGCCTTGGCGTGCTCGACGTCTTGGTGGGTGAGTGGGTTCTTTAGCTCCGCTGTGGCCGTCGGGATGCCATTCACCAACAGGGCCAGATCGATGGAGTTCTCGGAGGTGGTCTCGTACTTGAACTGGCGGGTGACCGTCACCCGGTTGGCCTCGTAGAGCACCTGGAGTTCGGGAGTAAGCGTGTGGGCAGGCCGGAAGTAGGCGAGCTTGAACGCGACGCCATAGTCGTCGATCCCGTGACGCAAGACGTCAACCGTCCCCCGGGCGTCCAGCTCCCCGGCGAGACGCCTGGTGAAGCCTTTGCGAGCCGCCTCGACGTCCCCGCCATACCCTCGGGCGACAAGTCGTTCCCAGTTGATTGCCTGAGTGGTGTCGATGAAGTCGAACAGCTCGGTGGTGTCGAGGCCTAGCACCCGGTCGAAGTGGTCCGACACCGACTTGGCGTAGCCCCCGGCGCTCAGCAAGGACAGCTCGATGGCGTCCTCGAAGCCACGTTCGTTCGTGCTCATGCAGCCACTCCTGGAATCTCGAGCTCGCCAGTGACGGCGGCTGTGATGAGTGCTTGTCGGTGCTCGCGTAGCAAGGCGATCTGTCGAGCCAGACGCTCTGTGAGCAACTCCTGATTCTGAATCACCTGGCGCACAGACCTCAATACATCCTCTTGCTCGACGATCGTGGGTACCACAACAGGTATGTCCGGAATGTCGCTCATGTTGATGTGCGCCACGGTTGTCGACTTGGACAGGATCTCGATGAATCTCTGCGCCGGGCCTGCGTATATCGAGTGAAGCAGCCACTCGCCAACGATCACGGAACGGTTCACCCGAAGGTGGACCATGCGCTGGCCGATACAAAGTGGCACTCCTTCCGGAACGAGACACGCCTCCCCGGCCGGCGCCTCTCGCGTGAACATGACATCACCTGGTTGTGGGATGCCTCGTGCCGTCCACTCCTTCCAGCTGGCTTCGTCGGTGTACCGGGCATCTTCGAAGACCAATCGACCGTTCTTCACATTCGATGTGCGCACTACCAGGTACTCGCCGTCGTCTACCACCGGTGCGGTCTTGTGGGCGGTGTCGACTATTGCCTCAACGACGTGGCGCAGCCGCATCAACCTCCACCCGTTAGGAATCTCTGGGGCGAACTCATCACCCGTCGATCTGAGGGCTACTGATTCGCCGAGTCCGACAGTGACCGCGCGAGACACGTACTCCCGCCGGCGCTCGGAGAGCAGCTCCGAGAGGTGAGCCTTCGCCTCTATGAGTGCGTCAATCCGAGCTGTCTCTCGATCGAGAAAGTCGGCGATCGCTCGTTGGACGCGGAGCGGTGGGAATGGAACAACGAGGGAGCGCAAGGTCTCTGAGTCGAAGGCAGTCGAACGCTCCCGGATTCCCTTCGCCAGCGAAGTGACGAAGCCCCGCACCGCCAGGTCCCTAATCAAATACGCGTAGTAGTGCGCGTCCACGTCGGCCACTGCGACGTAGCAGCTAACCACGGGTGACGCCTTACCATCGGACTCGCTGACCCCGACTGCACCTGCGAATCCATCCATGCTGTGTACAACAAGATCGCCCCGCCTCACGCCCTGATAGCCAATTTCCATAACTGCATTAGTGAAGCCTTCCGCCCGACGGTTAGAACGGAGCGTGACCACCCCATCGCGAAATGCCGTGACGATGTCATCGCTGATCCCCGGAGGTCTCTGGACATGTGTAAAGAGGGCCCGCATGGGCCTGTCTGGCCATCGTCCGCTGCTCGCGTAAGGCGTAGAAATCCTCACTTCGCAACCTGGCTCAGAAGGTCTCGGATCTCTGCTTCCAATCTCTTGATCTCTGCGTCGATCTCGCCCAGTAGCCGGGGAGGTACGTACCGGTAGAACTGACGGGTCAGTGGGATCTCGTAGCCCAGCTTGGTCTTGTCGAGGTCCACCCAGGCATCTGACACGTAGGGCAGCACTTCGGCTGCCACATAGGACTCGATGGCCTGGACGAACGGGACCGTCCCCAACCGGTCCGAAGGGTCCGGCTCCCACACAACGGGGCTCGATGGGAGCGGTACGTTCTCGGCATCCCGGAGGCTCGGGTCGGGAAGCGGGGCGCCACCCTTGGCTGATTGCCGGGTCCCCGCCGGGTCGGATGTGGCCGAGTGCTTGATCAACTCCCTAAGCACTTCCGCCGGGGCATCGGCCCCCGCCTCGGCCTCAAGGTCTCGTCGCATAGCCTTGGCCTCCCGCCACTCCTTGCCCCAGAGCGAGCCATGAGCACCGGCGGGCCCGAACAACTCGTCAGCGGTGATGGTGTGGCCTTCTTCCAACCACTTCTTCCAGGCGCGGGACTTCTCGACTGATGCCAGGGCCCCGGGGGACAGCCGCCAGGTCTGGATGAGGGGCCGCTCGACGGTGATGCGCATGTAGCCGAACGCCTCGTTGGGGAGGATCTTGACCCGGGCGCCCTCGGCAAAGTCGTCGTATAGGCGAGTGATCTCGGCAATCTGCTCGTCGCTGATCTGCTTGCGCTTCTCACCAAGCGACTTGCGCATCTTGACGAACAACTCGCGAGCATCGATCAGCTGCACCTTGCCACGACGTGCAGGTGTCTTCCGGTTCGAGACAATCCAGAAGTAGGTCGAGATGCCCGTGTTGTAGAAGAGCTGGTCGGGCAGCGCGACCACGGCGTCGAGCCAGTCGTTCTCGATGATCCACCGGCGGATCTCGGACTCGCCAGACCCAGCCGCTCCGGTGAACAGTGGCGAGCCGTTGAATACGATGGCGATGCGACTTCCGCCCTCCTCGACTGGCTTCATCTTCGAGATCATGTGCTGCAAGAACAAGAAGCTCCCGTCGTTGATGCGCGGGAGCCCGGCTCCGAATCGCCCTCGAAAGCCCAGCTTCTCGTGCTCACCACGCACCTCGTCTTCGATCTTCTTCCACTCGACACCGAAGGGTGGGTTGGCGAGGCAGTAGTCGAACGTGCGTCCAGAGTGACCGTCCTCGGAGAGGCTGTTTCCCACTGCGATGTTGGAGGCCTCTTGCCCTTTGAGCATCATGTCGGAGCGGCAGATTGCGTAGGTCTCTTCGTTGAGCTCCTGGCCGTAGACCTCGAGCCCCGCTGCCGGATTGAGCGTGCGCAGGTAGTCCTCGGCAACGGACAGCATGCCCCCGGTGCCACACGCCGGGTCGAAGATGGTTCGGATGATGCCCGGCTTGGTGAGCACGTCGGCGTCCTCGGCGAACAGCAAGTTGACCATCAATCGAATGACTTCGCGGGGAGTGAAGTGCTCACCCGCCGTCTCGTTGGAGAGCTCGGAGAACCGACGGATGAGCTCCTCGTAGAGGTAGCCCATCTCGAGGTTCGACACCTGGTCTGGGTGGAGATCGATCTCGGCGAACTTGGACATGACCAGGTAGAGCAAGTTGGCCCGGTCGAGCCGGGTGATCTGGGTGTCGAAGTCGAACTTGTCGAGGATGTCTCGGGCCCCGGACGAGAATCCCGCGATGTAGGCCCGGAGGTTGGCGGCCAGCTGGGGCGGATCGTCCAAGATCGTGGTGAGGTCAAGTGGATGGACGTTGTAGAACTGCTCTTTGGATACGGAGCGCAGAACTGGCTCGACGTTCTCGATGGCGCCCTGGATCCTGGCGAACCGTTCGATCACCTGAGGCTTGGTGGGGGCCAGCACGCAGTCGAGGCGCCGGAGCACTGTCAGCGGGAGGATGACCTTTCCATACTCGGACTGCTTGTAGTCACCGCGCAGGAGGTCGGCCACCGACCAGATGAACGCTGCATGTGTCTTGACTGTCGCTGTATCGCTCATCTCGCCGCCCGCGATGCCCCGCCCCGGTGAGGGATGGTGCGCCAGGGACCTCCCTTTCTTGGCACGCCGAGCCGGGCCATTGCACTGCAGCCCAGCGTTCGAGGCCTATTGTCCCAGATTCGTTGAGTCGCGCTCGGCACCAACTGGGGTGGGCGAGGTGGATAACCCATGGCCTGATGTGCCCCGTTGCCAGGGGTCGCGCATGTTGTCTCTTGCAGGTCGGAGATGCCGATCTCGCAGAAAGGGACTCATGTCCAACTGCACCCGCAACAACAAGCGCCACGGCGCACCGTCCGAGGTCCACAAGGCCGCCCGGCTCGATGTCCGCCTGGTGAACCGGTCCACGCCCGGCTTCCGCTCTACTGGGGCTTACACCATGCTGTTCGACTGCTCCCCCGAGCTGTGTTCGTGCCCCGGCTTCTGGGACGGCGGCGATGAATCCCTCACCCTTGGCGACATGGTGAGTGCTCGCAGCCATGGCCTCTTCGCTGCGTCACGAGCGGTCGGAGGCGTCGTGCCCTACATCGACGCTGTCGACGGCGGTGTGTTCGTCAACCTCGGGCCCAATGCAGCCTTGGATGTCATCGTCTCGTGGGAGCAAGACCTCGTGCTCGAAGTGATGGACGAAGTCCTCGCCGTGCCTGCCAGCGGCTGCGTGCTCGCCGTGGGACGGCCGGGCATGGCCGAGTTCGTGCTTCTCGGCCACGAAGCAACTTGGGCGCTCGCCCAGGCACTCCTCATTCAGGCCGAGTATCGACCAGTAGTGAAGATGCTGGTCGGAGTGATGAATGTGGAGGTCCTCGGCCAGCCAAGGTGGAAGTAGTCCTGGTGCGCCACCGGCCCTCGAGCTCTGGTGTCGTATGCGACGACGCGAGGTGTCGCGCATGTTGTCCCGGCACGCCGGAAATTCCGGCTTGCAGAAAGGGACTCATGTCCAACCACCACCGCAGCACCGGACGCTTCACCCCACCGGCCAAGGGTCGCACCACCGCGCTCCCCGGCGTTCGCCTGGCCAGCCCGTCCACGCCCGGCTTCATGTCTCGTGGCGCCTTCACGATGTTGTTCGCCTGCTCGGCAGAGCTGTGCACGTGTGCCCCCGGTTTGCACACCGGCGCCGAGTCCGGTGCCACCCTGGCCGACGGGCTGGGATTCGACGTGGACGTGAACCACACAGCGGCATCGCAGCTCGCCGGCGGCGTCCAGCCCTACCTCGACATGTCCACCGGGGAAGTGTCGCTGGTGCTCGGTCGAGATGTTGCGTCTGGCGTCGTGGTGGCGTGGGAGTCGGCCATCGTGCCTGCTGTGCTGGCCGAAGTCCTGGCGACGCCGGCACAGGGCTGCGTGCTCGCCGTGGGACGTCCCGGGATGGACCGGTTCGTGGTGCTCACCCACGAGGCAATGCGGGCATTCGCCTGGACGCTGGAGACCCAGAATGCGTTCCAGCCCCTCATGTCGCATGCGCTCACGCTGTTGCGTGAGGCGGTCGTGGTGGACGCCGATGGGCGTCCCCGCCTCCGGTAGTCCCCGGGCTCGCCCCCGGTCGGCCCCGCTTCGGAGCGGCGGTCGGCCGGGGGCAGTGGGTGGGTTCCATGGGTGGCGATGGGTCGTATGCAGGAGAAAAGCCCTACGACATAATCTCCATATCACCGAGTCGGGCCAGGCAGCGATTGCCCCGCCCGACTCACGCAGTACCGGAGACCACATGGTCCCCGCCGCCCACACGTGGACGGCCAGCGAGTGTCCCTCAGGGGACGTCGCGCAGGATGGAGTTCCCGACTCGTCGGGCCCGACATCCAGACACATCTTCCCCGCCCTGCGGGTTGGTCAACCGAGGGACCGCAAAGTCCCTCCCGCACAAATCAGCGGTTCCGGAGTGCCGAGAGGCTCGCGTCTCTGACACTTCCGCACCTTCTGGCGACACCTTGCCCGGAGGCCCTGCGTGGCGAATATCGCGCGCGGACCTGCATTGATCGAATTCCACGCATGTAAGCGTCGCAGCCCCTGAGTACCAGTACCAGGGAATGAGCGCTACAGCCCGACCGACAAGTTGAGACCATGATGACTACCACCACCACCAACACCACGACCACCACCGCAGTCCCCACCGCCGACGAGGTCGCGCGCCAGAGCGCCGCTGACCGGATTGCCAACTGGTGGCCCAAGGGGATGACTCCCACCAGCCCCGAGCCGGCCGACGTCGCCTTCACCCGGGCCGTCGTCGGGGCCGTTCCCTCCTTCCGTCACGCGAAGGACGCCGGCGCCCTTCTCGGCACCTGCGTTGCGTTCGCACGGTGGCTGGTTGCCACCAACCAAGCACTCGACCCACGCACCGCCTTTGCCCCCGAGCACCTTGACGCCTACCTGGCCGGGCCGTTGGCTGGCCGGCCCCAGGGCTCCAAGGACGCCGCCATGTCCCTCCTGCGGCGCATGGCCGCCACCGCCCCGAGCGTCTCGATGGAG
>Ga0182030_10027413_pt1 | contig 10246 bp, 8 predicted proteins | sample 812S3MmetaG_FD_121299 | JGI IMG/M metagenome (GOLD analysis project Ga0182030, IMG submission 121299) | Permafrost microbial communities from Stordalen Mire, Sweden - 812S3M metaG (Illumina Assembly) | ecosystem: Environmental > Terrestrial > Soil > Wetlands > Permafrost | place: Sweden... | reverse complement strand
GTGCTGTTCTACCTGTTCTTCGAGGGCGGCTTGATCCCGATGTTCCTGATCATCGGTGTCTGGGGCGGCAAGCGGCGCGTCTACGCGGCGTTCAAGTTCTTCCTCTACACGCTGACCGGCTCGTTGCTGATGCTGCTGGCGATCATGACGATGTACTGGACGGCGGGAACGACCGACATCGAGGCGCTGCTGCGCTTCCCCTTCACCGCGGCGATGCAGAAGTGGCTGTGGCTCGGCTTCTTCGCTTCCTTCGCGGTGAAGATGCCGATGTGGCCGGTGCACACCTGGCTGCCCGATGCGCATGTCGAAGCGCCGACCGCGGGCTCGGTGATCCTGGCCGGCATCCTGCTGAAGATGGGCGGTTACGGGTTCATCCGCTTCTCGCTGCCGATGTTCCCGGTCGCCAGCGCGAATTTCGCGCCGTTGATCTACGCCTTGTCGATCATCGCGATCGTTTACACCTCGCTGGTGGCGCTGGTGCAGGAGGACATGAAGAAGCTGATCGCCTATTCGTCGGTCGCCCATATGGGCTTCGTGACGATGGGCCTGTTCGCCGCCAACACGCAGGGCGTGCAGGGCGCGGTCTACCAGATGGTGAGCCACGGCCTCGTCTCCGCCGCGCTGTTCCTCTGTGTCGGCGTTGTCTACGACCGCATGCACACCCGCGACATTTCCGCCTACGGCGGCCTTGTGCAGCGCATGCCGCGCTACGCCGTCGCCTTCATGGTGTTCACGCTGGCCAATGTCGGCCTGCCGGGCACCTCGGGTTTCATCGGCGAGTTCCTGACCCTGATCGGCGCATTCCAGGCCAACGCGTGGGTCGCGCTGATCGCGACGACCGGCGTCATCCTGTCGGCGTGCTACGCGCTCTACCTGTATCGCCGGGTCATCTTCGGCGTGCTGCAGAAGCCGAGCCTCGCCGGCATCGTCGACCTGTCGGGGCGCGAGATCGCGGTGCTCGCGCCGCTGCTGGTCCTGACGATCTATTACGGCGTCCATCCGCAGCCGATCATCGACGCCAGCGCCGCCTCGATCGACTCCCTGCTCAAGGGCGTCGAACAGGCGCTGGCGTTGACCAAGACCGCGGGACTCTGAAGGCGAAGCGCAGCTAGGGAACGACGCAACATGAACGTGACGGCTCTCTCGCTCCCCGTCGTACTGCCCGAGGCGATCGTCGCCGCCGGCGTGCTGGCGCTGATCTTTTTCGGCGCCTTGCGCGGCGAACGGACGCAAGGACTGGTCGCCGAGATCGCCGTCGCGCTGCTGGCCGCGGCGCTGGCGGTGGTCGTCGCCGACCAGCGCGAGGCGGCGGCGACCTTCTTTGGCGCCTTCGTCGACGATCCGTTCAGCCGGTTCATGAAAGCCCTGGCGTTGATCGGCTCGCTGGTCACGCTGCTGCTGTCGATCGACTTCATGCGCAACGAGAAGATCGGCGGCTTCGAGTTCCCGGTGCTCATCCTGCTGGCGACCCTCGGCATGATGATGCTGATTTCGGCCGGCGACTTCATCGCCCTCTATCTCGGCCTCGAGCTGATGAGCCTGTCGCTGTACGTCATCGCCGCCTATCGCCGCAACGACCTGCGCGCTTCCGAGGCGGGGCTCAAATATTTCGTCCTCGGCGCGCTGTCGTCGGGCATGCTGCTCTATGGCGCGTCGCTGGTCTACGGCTACGCCGGCACGGTTTCGTTCACTGGGACAGCCGCGGCGCTGCACGGCCATGGCAGCCTCGGCGTCGTCTTCGGCCTCGCCTTCGTCCTTGCCGGTCTCGCGTTCAAGATCTCGGCGGTGCCGTTCCACATGTGGACGCCCGACGTCTATGAAGGCGCGCCGACCCCGGTGACGACATTCTTCGCCTCGGCGCCGAAGATGGCGGCGATGGCGATCTTGGTGCGCGTCGCCATCGTCGCGTTTCCTGGCGTCTCGGCCGACTGGCGCGAGATCGTCACCTTCATTTCGATCGCCTCGATGGCGCTCGGCTCCTTCGCCGCCATCGGCCAGACCAACATCAAGCGGCTGATGGCCTATTCGTCGATCGGCCATATGGGCTTCGCGCTGGTCGGCCTCGCCGCCGGTACGGTCGAGGGCGCGCATGGCGTCATCATTTATATGGCGATCTATCTGGCGATGACGCTCGGCACGTTCGCTGGCATCCTGTCGATGCGGCGCGACGGCGCCTACGTCGAAGACATCGCCGATCTCGCCGGGCTGGCGCGCACCAACGCGCCGATGGCGTTCTTCCTCGGCGCGATGATGTTCTCGCTCGCCGGCGTGCCGCCGCTCGCCGGCTTCTTCGCCAAGTTCTACGTCTTCGCCGCCGCGATGAAGGCCGACCTCTACTGGCTCGCCGTCATCGGCGTGCTGCTCAGCGCGGTCAGCGCCTACTACTATTTGCGCATCGTCAAGATCATGTATTTCGACGAGCCGGCCAAGGCGTTCGATCGTCCCGGCTCGGCGGCGCGGGTCGTGCTCGCGCTGTCGACCGCGGTCGTCATCTTCTACGCGTTCGCGCCCGCGCCGTTGACCGATGCTGCGATGGCCGCGGCGAAGTCGCTGTTTTGAACGCAATCGATTTTCAGGCCGACCCCAAGCCGCTGTTCGCCGGCTGGCGGGTCGCCCGGTTCGCGCGCGTCGGGTCGACCAACGACGAAGCGCGCCGTTCGGCGCTCGCCGGCGACGCGGGCCGGCTGTGGGTCGTCGCCGAGGAGCAGACCCATGGGCGCGGCCGCAAGGGCCGCTTCTGGAGCTCGCCGCCGGGCAATCTCTACGCCAGCGCGCTCGTGGTCGATCCCTGTCCGCCGGCGCTCGCGCCGCAGATCGGCTTCGTCGCCGGCGTCGCGCTCGCCCAAGCGGTCGAAGATCTCGGCGGCGTCGGCTTCGGCCTGAAATGGCCGAACGACCTGATGTGGCGCGGGGCCAAGATCGCCGGCCTGCTCGCCGAGGGCGTGACGACGCCCGACCGCCGGCTCGCCTGCATCGTCGGCATCGGCGTGAACTGCGTCAGCGCGCCCGACGGCCTCGACTATCCGGCCGCCTCGCTCGGCGACGCGCTCACGCAGACGGCCTCGGCCGAAACTTTGTTCGTCCGGCTGGCGACGCGCTTCCACGAGGCGCTCGGCCTGTGGGCGCGCGGCGCTGGCTTCGCCGCCATCCGCGCTCTATGGCTCGCCGGCGCGGCGGGGCTCGGCGGGCCGATCCGCGTCGCCGATCCGCGCGGCGCGCGCGAAGGCGCGTTCGAGGGGCTCGACGAGGGCGGGCGGCTGCTGCTGCGCACCCCGGCGGGCGTCGAGACGATCGAAGCGGCCGATCTTTATCTAGCGCCGACAGCCGAACGCATTGGGGCGGGCGGCGAGGAAAGCCTGCGATCATGAGCGACGCCAACGAACTGGTTTTTGCCCCGCTTGGCGGTCTCGGCGAGATCGGCATGAATTGCGCGCTCTACGGCTTCGGCCCGCCGCGCGGCCGCAAATGGCTGATGGTCGACGTCGGTCTCGCCTTCGCCGGCGAGGACATGCCCGGCGTCGATCTGCTGATGCCCGACATCGCCTTCATCGAGAAGGCGAAGAAGGATCTGGTCGGCATCGTCGTCACCCACGCCCACGAGGATCACATCGGCGCGCTGGCCGAGCTGTGGCCGCGGCTCGGCGCGCCGGTCTATATGACGCGCTTCTCCGCCGGGCTCGCCGAGGCGCGCCGCCTGTCCGAGCCGGGCGCGCCCAAGATCCCGATCACAATCGTCGCGCCGGGCAGCCGGGTCGCCATTGGCCCGTTCGACGTCGAGTTCGTTCCCGTCGCCCATTCGATTCCCGATAGCTGCGCGCTGGCGATTCGCACGCCGGCCGGCGTCGTCGTCCATACCGGCGACTGGAAGATCGACCCGACGCCGCCGATCGGCGCGCCGACCGACGAACGCCGTCTACGCGAAATCGGCGCGGAGGGCGTGCTGGCGCTGATCTGCGACTCGACCAACGTGCTGCGCGACGGAACCAGTCCTTCGGAGGCCGCCGTCGCGGCGACGCTCGCCGAATTGGCGCGCGGAACGCAAGGCCGCGTCTTCGTCACCACCTTCGCCTCGAACGTCGCGCGGCTGCGCGCCGCGGCCGAAGCCGGCTTCGCCGCCGGGCGGCAGGTGGTGGCGCTCGGCCGCGCGATGGAGCGCGTCGTGGCGGTGGCGCGCGAATGCGGCTATTTCGACGGCGTGCCGGCGCTACTCGGCCCGGATCGGCTCGACCGCCTGCCGCGCGACAAGATTCTCGCGCTCGCCACCGGCAGCCAGGGTGAACCGCGCGCCGCGCTGGCGCGCCTCGCGCTCGACGAGCGCGTCGGCTCGACCCTCACCGCGGGCGACCGCGTCATCTTCTCCTCGCGCACCATTCCCGGCAACGAGAAGGCGGTCGGCAGAATCGTCAATGCGCTGGCCAAGCAGGGAATCGAGATCGTCACCGACCGCACCCATCTCGTCCATGTCTCCGGCCATCCGCGGCGCGGCGAACTCGCTCAGCTTTACGACTGGCTGAAGCCGAAGATCGCCGTACCGGCGCATGGCGAGCCGTTGCATCTCTCCGAACACGCGGCTTTTGCGCGCGCCCAAGGCGTCGGCGAGGTGGTGCGGGCCTACAACGGCGACGTGGTGCGGCTGTCGCCCAGCGAAGCGCGCGTCATCGCCCGCGTCGACCATGGGCGGATCATGAAGGACGGCGCGATCCTGCTGCCGCCGACCGACGATTGCGTCGCCCAGCGGCGCAAGCTCGCCTTCGCCGGCGTGGTGTCGATCGCGCTCGCCTTGACCGCGAAGGGCGAGATGGCGGGCGACCCGGACGTGCTGATCGCCGGCCTGCCGAAGAGCACCCGCGACGGAGCGGGGATCGACGCGGCGATCGACGCGGCGATCTTCGAGACGTTCGAGAGCCTGCCGCGCGCCAAGCGACGCGACCCCGATGTCGTCTGCGGCGCGGTCGAGCGCGCGGTGCGCAACACGGTCGACGCGCTGTGGGGCAAGAAGCCGATGGTGCACGTGCTGATCGTCGAGGTGTAGCGAAATCGAGTCCCTTCTCCCCGCTTGCGGGGAGAAGGTTAGGATGAGGGGCGAGGCGGTTGGCCGCTGCACTTGGGCCAATCTCCCGGCCCCTCGCCCCAGCCCTTTCCCCGCAAGCGGGGAGAGGGGGCGCGTTCATTGGGGGGAGTCATGATCGGACGCCTGAATCATGTCGCTGTCGCCGTGCCCGATCTGGCGGCGGCGGCGGCGCGCTATCGCGACGCGCTCGGCGCGCGCGTATCGCAACCTCAAGCGCTGCCCGAGCATGGCGTGACGATCGTCTTCGTCGAATTGCCGAATACGAAGATCGAGTTGCTCGAGCCGCTCGGCGCAGCCTCGCCGATCGCCAAGTTCCTCGAAAAGAATCCCGACGGCGGCATGCACCACCTGTGCTTCGAGGTCGACGACATCCTGACGGCGCGCGACGCGCTGAAGGCCTCCGGCGCGCGCGTGCTCGGCGACGGCGCGCCGAAGATCGGCGCCCACGGCAAGCCGGTGCTGTTCCTCCATCCCAAGGATTTCACCGGGACGCTGATCGAGCTCGAGCAGGCTTAGTCGGGGTCAGCCGCCGACCAATTGCCGGGCGAAATTGGCGCGCGCCTGCGCTTCGAACTGCGCCGCCAGCGTCGGCGTGCGATACACCCGAGGCGCGTCGGACAGCTTGCGCAAGAATCCGAGCCGACCGGCGTCGTACTGCGCCTCCGTCAGATGGGGAACCTCGAGCCGCAGCAGTTCGGTGTTGCGGTCGAAATCGCCGTCGGCCTCGCCGAGCGGCGTCAGATCGAGATCGAGCACCCACACCCGCGCTCGCTCGCGCGACGGCGCTTCCGCGCCGGGATCGGGATAGGCGAGATGGTCCGCCGTCGCCCGGATCGTCTCGGCGACCCATTCGCGATCCTCGTCCGACAGCGCCGATCCCGCGCTGGCGCGCATCCACACCTCGGCGGACCGCTCCTCGTTGTCGCGCCGACCGCGCGCGTAGACGCAGTCGTGATAGGCGATCGCGCAGACGATCAGGGTCTCGATCTCGGGCGCCGTCAGGCCTTCGGCCGTCGCGTAGAGGCGATGGCGCCGCCACAGCAACGCGAGATGATTGACGCCGTGATAGTGGCGCTCGTCCGATTCCATCATCGCGGCCAGTTCGGATTTGGCGCTTTGCGACAGGGGGACGCGCGCGAGCAGTGCGTCGAAGTCTCGCCGATCCCGTTCACTCGTCATCGGCGCGAACCTTCGCTGAACGCTCTCATGGCGCGGGGTGGCGTTCTCTCGATTTCCTGCCGAGCACAGGACCAGTCGTCTGGACACTTTCTCTTTGCTTCGCAAACGGTTAAAAGAAATTCTAGAAGCAAGCTATTGTCATAAAAGTATTAAAATTTTAAGGTTCTGTGACGGCGGGGACTGGGGTTCCGTGAGACGGGGATATTTCCATCATGCGTATCAACCATCCAGCAATTTTGCAAAACCCTCGGGCGCGCGTTTCTGATCTGGCCGCGGCTCGCGATTTCGGGCCGGCGAAGTGCGCATTTCTGGTTGTCGGGCTCGCGATCTCGGGCGCCGCGGCGCCGGCGCTGGCCGACGACAGCATCGGCGACGCGAAGACCGTCGTCAATCTGGTGACGGGCGATCTCGCCACCGGCGACAAGACCAACGTCGTGCAAGGCGACGACGTGTTCAAAGACGAAGGGGTGCGCACCGACGCCGACAGTTCGGCCAGGCTCGTGCTGCGCGACAACACCAACCTGCTGCTCGGTCCGTCGTCGTTGATCAAGCTCGATCGCTTCGTCTATTCCGGTCCCAGCCAGCCGGGCGCGATCGCGGTCAATCTGGTGAAGGGCGCGCTGCGCTTCGCGACCGGCGACGCCGACAAGAAGGCCTATGTCATCGCGACGCCGACCGCGGCGTTAGGCGTGCGCGGAACGGTGCTCAAGATCGTCTCCAGCCCATCCGACACGCTTGTCTTGCTCGACGAGGGCGGCGCTCTCGTCTGCACCCGCAGCACGCCAAAGAAGCACTGTCTCCAGCTTACTGAACCGGGCCAGGCGGTCGAGGTGACGACAACCGGGATCAAGTGGAACGCGGGCGCCGCCGCCACGGTTTCCGCCGTCATCGACTCGATTCCCGACGCGCCGCCCGGACCGTCCGGCCCGAACGGCCAACACGCCGACGTGACGCCGACCGTGACGCCGGTCACCGTGACCGTCGTCGCGCCCCCGCCCAAGCGCTGCCACGGCGGCGGCGACGATGGCGAAGAGGCGCCGGCGAGCAGCATCGGCGCCCCTGGCCCTGGCTCCGGCCCCGGCGCTGGCCAAGGCCCAGGCCCTGGCCACAAGCATTGAACGACGCGCGTGCGCGCGCGGGATCGGAACCCGGCGCTTGATCGGAGGCGCCGCGCCTGATGGCGATTGGGAGCGAACGGGGAATCGGCGGCTTGCCGGCGGCGCCGGCAAGCGGACCAAACGCGCCGCCTCCTCGTCGCTGTTCGGATGAAGCGGCGCGGCGGCCATGAACGGGTCCTGGCGCCAAGCGGCGACGAGGCGGGTCAAACGGCACTGGCGTTATCTGCTGGTCGTCGTCGCAGTCTATGCGGGGGCGCTCGCGCTCGGCCAGACGCTGACGACGCTGCGCGCCAATTTCCAGAACGTCGTCTTCGATCAGTACCAGCGCTGGCGGCCGCGCGCGACGGGGGCCGAGCGACTCGTGCGCGTCGTCGACATCGACGACGAGTCGATCCGGCGGTTGGGCCAATGGCCTTGGCCGCGGGCCGAGATGGCGAAGCTCGTCGACGCCCTCGCCGGCGCGAAGGCGGCGGCGATCGGCTTCGACGTATTGTTCTCAGAGACGGATCGCGCGCCGTCCGGCGCCGCGGGCGGCGAAGGCGACGCGGCTTTCGCCCAAGCGCTGGGCGGTCAATCCGTCATCCTGAGCGAGCTCGTCACCCAGACCAAGCTTGCCGGCGTCGTTCCCGCCAAGAGCGGTTTCACCTTCATCGGCCAGGACCCCACGCCCGATCTGCCGCATCTCAACGGCGCGCTCGGGCCGCTGACGATTCTGGCCAAGAGCGCCGCGGGAATCGGCTTCGTTAACTGGCAGGCGGACGCGGACCGGGTGGTGCGCCGCGTGCCGCTGCTGATCGTCGTCAACGGTCAGATTCAGCCGAGCTTCGCCATCGAGTGCCTGCGGGTCGTGCAGGGCGCCTCGACCTATCTGATCAAGTCGGCCGACCTCGGCGGTTCGTCGCCGGGGCAGGGCGCCGGCGTCGCGGCGATCAAGGTCGGCGACCTGGTCGTGCCGACCGAACCCGCCGGCGACATCCGCGCTTATTTCGCCGCGACGGATCCGAGCCTGTCGACGCCGGCGTGGAAACTGTTCCAGCCTGGCCCCGATGTCGCCGATCTCGCCGGCAAGATCGTCGTCATCGGCGCCAGCGCGTCGTTGTTGTCGGACGTCGTCGCGACCCCACTCAATCCGTCGACGCCGGGCGTCGAGGCGCAAGCGCAATTGATCGAGCAGATTCTCGATGGCGACGCCTTGCTGCGTCCCGACTGGGCGCCCGGGGCCGAGGCGGCGACGATGACTTTGCTGTCGCTCGCGCTCGTCGTCGCGACGCCGCTGCTGTCGGCGCTGTGGAGCGCCGTTCTCGGCGCCTTGGCCGTCGCGGCCATGGCCGGCGGCAGTTGGCTGGCGTTCACGCAATATGGATGGCTCATCGATCCCGTCACGCCCGGCTTCTCATCCGGCGCGGTCTTTCTGGCCGGGTTGCTGGCGCTCTACAGCCAGAAGCGACATCAGTTGAACGAGACGCGCTCCCACTTCGGGCGGTTCGTGTCGCCTGCGGTCGTCGCGCGATTGGCGGAGCACCCGGAAGCCATTCAACTGGGCGGGCTGCAGCGCACGCTCACCTTGATGTTCTGCGACATCCGCTCCTTCACCACGATCTCGGAGGGCCTCACGGCGGTCGAGCTGACCTCGTTCCTCAACGAATACCTGACGCCGATGACGGAGGCCGTGCTCGCCGAGATGGGCACTGTCGACAAATATATGGGCGATGCGATCATGGCGTTCTGGAACGCGCCGCTCGACGACGGCGACCACGCCGCTCACGCGGTCAGCGCCGCCCTGGCGATGCGCAACACCCTTGCGGCCTTGAATGAGGGTTGGGCGAGCCGGGCGGCCGAATCCGGTCACGCCTTTCACCCGGTGAAGTTCGGCGTCGGCCTCAACACCGGCGAGTGCTGCGTCGGCAACCTCGGCTCGACGCGACGCTTCGACTATTCGGCGATCGGCGACGAAGTGAACGTCGCCTCGCGGCTGGAAGGGGCCTCGAAAGTCCTCGGCGTCGACATTGTCGCCAGCGACCTGACGCGCGCCGACGCGCCGGATTTCGCTTGGCTCGAGGTCGACCGGCTGGTGCTCAAGGGCAAGACCCGCTCGACGCCGGTCTACGCCCTGGCGGGGGACGCGGCGACCGCCGCGAGCGCGCCCTTCCGCGAGCTGGCGCGCCGCCATGACGAGATCCTGGCCGCCTATCGCGGCCGCGATTTCGAACGCGCCGGGCGATTGGCGGCCGCGGCGGCGGCGCTGGCGCCAAAGGAGATCCAGGGCCTCTACACGAATTACTATCAGGAACGGTTCGCGTTTCTGGCCAAGAGCGACCTCGGCCCGGCCTGGGAGCCGGTCTTCAGGCTGGAGACCAAGTAGGCGCCAAGCCGCTTCGCTTGGGGATCAGACCGCCTTGTTGGCGACGCGCAACCGGCCGGCGAGAACGCGCATCACTTTGAGCGCGAAAAACGGCGTCTGGCTGACCAGGAACAGGAACTGCTTTTCGTTGACGGGCACCAGCTCGACGTCAGTCGCCGCGGTCACCGTCGCGCTGCGCGGCGCCTTGTCGATCAAAGCCATCTCGCCGAAAATGCCGTTTTCTTCGAGCGTCGCCAGCAGGCGATTGCCGCTGCTGATGTCGACCCGCCCGCTCTTGACGACATAAAGCTCAGTCGCCGGATCGCCTTCGCGAAAGACGACTTCGCCCTGCTTGAACGCGCGGATCGGCGCGCCCGATCCGGCGAGAATGCTGAATTCGACTTCGGCGTTCGACATGTCTCGTTCCCTGCGGGACGGAGGAAAGCCTGATTGGAGACAGGACCACAACTGAATCGTATTGCAGTTTTATGACACGGCGGTCGCCCCGCGCCAATACGCCCGCCGCAGGGGCGACGG